>OMNT01002955.1_pt1 | contig 12896 bp, 6 predicted proteins | sample 1672551 | NCBI WGS metagenome assembly OMNT01 (sample SAMEA3136698, study PRJEB25190) | human gut metagenome
GCGTTTGCTGCGCAAACTTAATTCTCGGGTTTTCTGTGAACTTTGTTCACAAAAATACCTTGCAAAATGTCATGTTTCCCGCTTTGACAGGTTATTCCCCACCACTTCCAACGTAATATCCTTAAAAAAATAATTTAGGATTTCCTGCCAGCCATAGCCTTCCCTGGCCATTTCATTTGCCCCGTTCTGGCTCATTCCCACACCGTGTCCATACCCTTTCCCCTGAATCTGTACTGCCTTACCGGATTTCACGTTCAGTTCAAAATAGGCGCTTGGCAGAAGATTACTGCCGTTCACAATACTTCCATCTTTTTCTGTAATCAAACACCCTGCCGGGGAAAGAAATTGCCGTATTTCATATTCGCCTTCCAGCTGTATACTTTTATTTTCCGTCACAATCTCCATTCCCGTAACTGCACCACTGATATTCTTTTTAATAACCTGAAGCCCTATAAATTCCCCGCTGCCTTCCAGATTTCCCGATCGTTTCTCTAAAGTTTCCCAGGGAATTTCCACGCTCCAGCTGCTCCATGGCATATTCTGGTCAAAATCACATTCTACACTTTTCAGATAAGCTGCTGACCTGTCTGCTCCCCATATCTCATCTGTGCTTGTCCTGCCTGCTGATGTAGAAAAATAATAAGCCGTGATCGGTTCTCCATTCTGGCATAGGATCTGACCTTTTGTATCCTGTACTGCTTTATTTGTTCTTTTATCTGCCCCAAAATTGTTGTAAACCTGATAATTCACGCTGTCATCTACATCCGCCCCATATTTTTCCAGACTGTTTTCCTGTATCTGGCAAACTGCATAGGTTCTGGCACATACTGCCTGGGCCATCAATGCCTGTTCTTCATAGGATGCAGGCATTTCACTTGGGACTACAGCTTCCAGATAAGCTTCCAGGGACAATTCATTAATAATCAGCAGCCCCTGCGCTGTCTTTTTAATTTCCAGAGTTCCATAATAAACAGGAGGATTCTGAGCTCTTTCAATAGAGGGAATCGCAATGCCATCAGTTCCCCCGTCCAGAAGCAGACTATCATTCTGGAGCTCCTGTGAATCCGGGGTGTAGGTATGTTCTTTTCCTTTTTGTTCTATGGTTACTGACTGGTGATAACAGGATTGCCAGGACGAGTCTGTGAGCAGAACGCGAATGGAAGGCTCTCGTTGTTGCACCTTGTTTTCGTCAGTTTCCTTTTTCTTTTCTTTCTGCTCCCTTTTGGCACTTTCTTCACTCCTCTTGTTCATTTCTGCGGCTTTTCCAAACAAAAGCAGCCAGCCCAGCAGTACAATCAGAAAATAATTCAATCCATAAAAAAATCTGGTCTTCTTCATACAAAAGTATATGAAGAAAACCAGACAAAAATATCTGTATTGTAATTATTTTCTTACGTCAAATTTATATGCGGTAAAAGACTGATACTTCTCACCAGCTTCAAGTACTGGTGAATGGAATGCTTCCACATTTACTGCATTTGGTTCAACCTGTGTCTCAAGGCAGAAGCCTTCACGCTTGTTGTAAACATGTCCATTCTTACCCTTCTCATCAATAACAAAATTACCGGCATAGAACTGCACACATGGACAATCCGAAATCACATCCATCGTAATACCAGAGGTCTCATTGTAAGCAGCTGCAACCGTTCTCCGACTGCCTTTCGCGTAATTGTCAGTCACATAATTGTGGTCATATCCGCCAGTGTACTTCAGCTGCTGGAAGTCTGCCTCGATTTCCTGGCCAATCTTTTTCGCCTTATTAAAATCCATAGGAGTACCCTCTACTGCTGCATATTCGCCTGTAGGAATAGAGAACTCATCCACCGGATTATAATCTCTGGCATGGATCGTAAGATATGTATCAAGAACCTTGCCGCTTCCCTCCCCTGTAAGGTTGAAGTAGGAATGGTTGGTCATATTTGCCAGTGTCGCCTTGTCACTGATTCCGCTATAGTAAATCTGCAGGGTATTGTCCTCTGTAAATTCATATGTAACAGACACCTGGAATTCTCCCGGGAATCCATTCTCGCCATCCGGGCTGATTCTGGAAAAAGTAATGGCATTTTTGTCAGAATCTGTATTCTTAACAGTCCAAATCTTCTTCTCGAAGCCATTGGGGCCGCTGTGAAGATTATTGTCATTCTCATTCTTGTCAAGCTGGTATTCCTGTCCATAAAGGGAAAATCTGGCACCTGCGATACGGTTTCCGCTTCTTCCTATGATCGCACCAAAGAAGCAGCCATTTACTTCGTACTGCTGAACATCGTCATAACCAAGCACTACATCTGTAAGCTCCCCATCTTTGTCCGGAACGCAAAGCTTCACAAGAATGGCACCGTAATCCATCACTTCTGCATATGCACCGGATTTATTCTCCAGATGGTATAAAGTAATCTCTTCCCCAGAGGTTAAGTTTCCAAATTTCTTTGCTGTAACACCCATATTACCTGCCTCCCTGTTCTAAAAAATCCCAGAATGCCGTTCCCTTTCTTTTGACGCCTAGCTAACCGCTAGGTGGGTATCCTCAACAGGACTTCTGCCTACCACAACGAGAGGTCTGACATCCGCACTGCGATATTGGATTCCCTTGATGTCAATGTAGGTTCAAAAATAAAAGGGGCCTCGCACATCCCAGGATTCATTTTCTAAAAATAATTATACTCTAGTATATACTGTTTTTCAACAGAAAATGCACAAATTCTTTTTACTGATTTTTAACTGATTTTTAGAATCTCTTTCACAGTTGCAGGCATATCTTCTGCATCTACTACCCGGTCATGAAGTACTGGTGCAGTACGGATATCGTTGACTGCCTTCGGAACTGCCACCCCGGAAAGCTTCTCAAGTGCGTCTGCAAGCCCGAAATCGTCCAGATTCTCATGTCCCTCGGAGATTGCATCCATAACACTTCTGGTAAACTTGTATGGACTTGCTGTAGAAGCAATAACTGCCGGAATCTTATCTCCGGTATCTTTCACATATTTTTTGTATACGCCAGCAGCAACTGCAGTATGTGTATCAATCACATAATCACTTGTCTTATATACTTCGCGGATAGCTTCCTTCGTCTCTTCTTCGGAACAGTAGTTTCCATAGAAATCCTTCAGCTGGGCTTTCATCTCAGGTGTAATAGTGTATTCACCACCCTTGGAAAGATTTTCCATAAGTTTTGCACACTCCTCAGGATTTCCGCCTGTAATGCGATAGATCAGGCGCTCCAGATTGCTGGAAATCAAAATATCCATAGATGGAGAACTGGTAAGGATAAAGTCTCTCTTTCTATTGTATGTACCTGTGGAGAAGAAATCAAACAGAACCTTGTTCTCATTAGAAGCACAAATCAGCTTGTTCACCGGAAGTCCCATCTGTTTTGCATAAAATGCTGCCAGAATGTTTCCAAAATTTCCTGTAGGAACTACTATATTGATCTCCTGTCCGGCTTCGATCTTGTTCTGGCGCACCAGCGCAGCATATGCATATACATAATAAACGATCTGGGGAACAAGACGTCCAATGTTAATGGAGTTTGCAGAAGAGAACTGGAATCCAGCCTGGGAAAGCTCTGCTGCCAGTTCTTTATCATTGAACATTTTCTTTACAGCTGTCTGGGCATCGTCAAAATTACCTGTGATACCCACAACGTAAGTATTGGCACCTTTCTGGGTTACCATCTGCTTCTCCTGGATCGGGCTTACGCCATGTTTCGGATAGAATACAATAATCCTGGTTCCCGGAACATCGGCAAAACCTGCAAGTGCTGCTTTTCCAGTATCTCCGGAGGTCGCAGTCAGGATAACGATTTCATTTTTTACATTATTCTTTCTTGCTGCAGTCGTCATAAGATATGGCAAAATGGAAAGTGCCATGTCTTTAAATGCAATTGTAGGACCATGGAAAAGTTCCAGATAATATGCCCCGTCAGCTTCCTTAAGAGGTGCGATCACATCTGTGTCAAACTTCTTGTCATATGCTCGGTTGATACAAGTGCGCAGCTCTTCTTCTGTAAAGTCAGTAAGAAGGCGGCTCATTACCTGATAAGCAGTTTCCTGATAAGTCATTCTGGAAAGTTCATCCATAGAAACATCAAGTGCCGGAATCTGTGTTGGTACAAACAGTCCTCCATCTTCAGAAAGTCCCTTTAAAATAGCCTGGGAAGCGGTTACCGGTTCTCCTTTTCCTCTGGTGCTCTGGTACATTACCTGCATTTGTTATTCCTGCCTTTCGCTTATTGTTATGAGGTACACATTCCGGAATCTGTAACCTTCCGACAGTCATCCTCTCTTTGTTATCATATTTTAACTTTACAGGTATTATACATACTTCACCGTGCTAAATCAACACCCAATTTGAAAAAGCCACCTGGAATTGTAATTTCCTGGCGGCTTATATCTCCTTATTACAGAATGTTACTGTTATTAAAATATTATTTTTTCACCATCTGAACAACGTTTGTGTCATCTTCTGAGGTTTCATTCTCAGTGTTCTGTGACTTAGCTTCATCCGGGTAGGTGTAAAACTCGTGAACACCATATTTAAATAATTTTTTTAAATCCTTATCAAACCAGGACACGTTCTTTTTGTCCGCAGCAGAACGCTGAACAAAGAACAGAGCTCCTTCTGAATAGTCAGTTCCCTCTAATGCCTGTTTCACAGCTTCCCTGGTCTCATCTGTTACCGTTACTTCATAAAACTTACCATCGTAAACAGGTGAAAACTGAGGAATTCCATTTCTCTGATCCAGAATAACACCTGTAATGGTATCTGGAAATTCCTCATGGGAAAGGCGGTTCATAATTACATTTGCGATCAGTACACGACCTTTAATGTCCTCTGTGCCCGCCTCTGCCTCTACTATATGAAGCAGGTTATCATAATCTGCGTCCGACATGATCTTCGGATTTGCAGACATGGATACTGCAGCTGCATCAAGGCTCGCAACTGTATCAGCCATAGAGTCCCCTACATTCAGCTCATCCACGTTTCCTTTTATCTGCTTCACGCGCTGGCCTACCATGACTCTCTCGCATGAAGTTCCAATTCTTGTTACAGATGTTCCTGCTGATGGAGTATCTGCAACACTGGTTACCATACCGGCAATTCCTGTAGGCAGATCATACTCTACATTTCCAAGGTCAGTCCAGGCATCCGCGGATCTGTTCTCTTTGTCCGAAGCTGCATATACCTGGCTCCGTGGACCAAACTCCGCCACCTTCGTTCCAACTGCCAAAATCATTGCCAACGTGGCGCAGGCGCTAAGAGCTACAAAATTATGTACAAGAGCATTTCCATTCTTTTTTTTCTGGGCATTGCTCTTGCAAGTTGTTACATGTTGTAAACTTCTTTTTAATTTCATATTCTTCTTTCCTTGCACTTCTGTTATGTTTTGATTTCTTTTATTATTTATTCTGTAACATTTCTGTAATTTATAGGAAAATTATATTTAATAAACTCCAAAATGTCAAGTTTTTTTTGCTTTCTATAGCTTTTTTCTCTAAAAACAGGTAAAAAAAGAAAGGCAACAAGAAAGAAATAGGATGATTCATTCAAAAATCATGTAATATTTTTGATAAATTTACCCTGTTTCTATTTGTCCCCTTTTATTCTTAGGTATGGTTATTTCTCCCCTTCTTATGGATTTTATTATAGCTTTTCTTTTTCTGTTCGTCAAACCTTTTTTATCGCCGAATTCTGACAAAAAGCGCCGTTACCTTTCAAAGCAGCAAACCACCGCACAGTCTTTTTTATGAACTGATTTGCGGTGGTTTGTCTTTTTGTTATCAAATATGCTTCTTATTATAAATAAGGTTTAAACAAATCTCTCAGCGGTTATTAATTGCTGTTACAAGTGCATCAATGGAAGCACGGATAATATCCGGGTCTACGCCTGCTCCCCACGCCATAGTTCCGTCAGGTTTCTTGATTCCAACATATGCTATAGCCTTGGAACTGGAGCTGCGCTCTAACGCATGTTCCTGGTATACTTCCAGAGAATACTTCAATTCGTATGCTTTCTTCAGGGCATTGCTCACTGCGTCAAGACGTCCATTTCCCACAGCCTCTGTGGTAATTGTTTTTCCATTAAATGTGGAGGTTACCTTAGTTGTAATTCCCTCGCTCGTCTGCTGGAAGTGCACTTCATTAATGCTGTACGGCTGTCCCACATTCTCAAAAGTCTTTTTGAACAGATCAAAGATTTCATCTGGATGAAGCTCTTTATGAAGGTGATCGGAAACACCCTTGGCTGCGTAACCCATTGCCTCACGCATTTTTGGCGGAAGGTTCAGACCGTATTTTGTTTCCAGAATGTAGCCTACGCCGCCTTTGCCAGACTGGCTGTTGATACGGATAACATCTGCATCATAATTACGTCCAACATCTGTGGGATCAATTGGCAGATACGGAACTGTCCAGCGGTTCGGATCTTTTTCCTCGATCCAGCGCATACCTTTGGCAATTGCATCCTGATGGGAACCAGAAAATGCTGCAAAAACAAGTGCTCCACTGTATGGACTTCTCTCTCCAACTGTCATTCCCGTGCAACGCTCATACACCTCGCAGATGTGAGGCATATCGGAGAAGTCAAGCTTCGGATCTACTCCCTGGGAATACATATTCATTCCAAGTGTTACAATATCAACATTACCAGTACGCTCTCCGTTTCCAAAAAGAGTTCCCTCGATGCGGTCTGCTCCGGCAAGAATTCCCATTTCAGAATCTGCCACACCACAACCTCTGTCATTGTGAGGATGTAAGGATACGATTACATTTTCACGGTAAAGCATATGTTTGCACATATACTCAACCTGACTTGCATATACATGCGGCATGGAATGCTCCACTGTTACCGGAAGGTTGATGATACATTTGTTGTCCGGAGTTGGCTGCCATACATCGATAACTGCATTGCAGACCTCAAGGGCATATTCCGGCTCAGTTCCTGTAAAGCTCTCCGGACTATACTCAAACTGGAAGTTTCCTTCTGTCTGTTCAGCCAGTTCTTTTAATAATTTCGCACCTTCTACGGCAATCTTTAAAATCTCTTCTTTGGATTTCTTGAATACCTGTTCACGCTGTGCAACAGATGTGGAATTGTATACGTGAACAATGGCTTTGGGTGCACCTTTTACAGCTTCAAAGGTTTTACGGATAATATGCTCTCTTGCCTGTGTCAGTACCTGGATCGTAACATCTTCAGGAATCAGTTTGCGATCGATCAGGGTACGAAGGAACGTATACTCTGTCTCGGAAGCAGCTGGAAATCCTACTTCAATCTCTTTAAACCCAATCTGTACAAGAAGTTTGAAAAACTCAACCTTCTGTTCCAGGCTCATTGGGATGACAAGTGCCTGGTTTCCGTCACGAAGGTCTACAGAACACCATGCAGGTGCCTTGTCAATATAGTCCTTTTTTGCCCAGTCCATACAGATTTCTGGTGGAAGATAATACTGTTTTTTGTATTTGCTTACATTCATCATTTTTTCATTCCTCCATATTGTAAATTTAAATTTTCTCTTTTCTGTGACGGAAGGATTCTTTGTCTGCCCTGTCAGAACTCTGTCTGATAAAGCAGGTTTATATGGCAGCAAATTTCAATGAGGTTGCTATCACATAAAAAAAGCCCTCCAACTCTGCACACATACAGGTGCAAGAGACGGAAGACATACATCCTACGCGGTACCACTCTTATTTCATGAATAGAATCCATACACTTATCGGATACGGGATTACTCCTTATATCCTTTCCCTGTAACGGTGGAATCCGGCTGTGTCTACTCTCGCTTCTTCTAATCATTCGAAGTAATTTCAGACAGCTGCTCCAAGGCGAGTTCTACAGTTTCCTTCCGTCATCTCACACCACCCGATGACTCTCTGTGCTCTGGCACCTGTGTACTACTCCTTATCAAAGCATTTCTCTTATATGTTCTTTGTGGTTATTACCTTAACATTTTTCAAGTCACTTGTCAATGACTAATCGGGGCAACAGGATTTGAACCTGCGACCTCACGGCCCCCAAATGACTTTCTTACTATACCCTATAATCCCTTAAAAATCAAGCATTTTATTTGTTTGACAGTAAAATAATTTTGATTACCTTGATTACTTTTTGTTATTTTACTTCAATTTCTTCAATAATTTTTGTTTTATATTTCAAATCTGTTGTATCAAAAGTGTAATATTTTTCATTTACTTCTTCAGTATGACCAAGCAAAGAAGCCGCGACTGTTGTAGAGACTCCATTACATTTCAATTTAGAATTTACCGTTTTTCTGAAAGAATGAATTCCTCTATTTCTTATACCTTGCTGCTTGCATTTGTTCTTTATACAAGAAGATACCATTGGCGCATGAATCCTACCGTCTTTATTAGCGAACACCCATTCGCACAAAAATCCATTTGTCTGTTCGACATATTTTATTGTATTAAACAGCTTTTCAATCTCTTTAGTCTTTGGGAAAACTCTGTCTTTCTTATTCTTAGTCTTATCAATAAAATACTCTTTTGTAATCCTATCGTATTTTTCAGACTTGTTAATGACGATATAATCCACCTTAATGTCTTCCCATTTGAGCGCAACAATTTCTCCTACTCTCATCCCTGTTAAAGAAGCTAACTGTACTGCATATGTCGGTATATAATCTGGTTTTTTCTCATGGTCGAGATCAAATCTCTCATGTAGACTGTTCAAGTCCAAATCAGAAAAAATTTTCTGCTCTAAAGGCTTTTCTTTTTCTACACAATACTGATAGAACTGTTTTGCCTGTAAGAATTCCATAGGATCACCAACAATGGCTTTATTCACTCTTGCGCTGTAGATTGTGTTCTTAATATAACTGAATAATGTTTTACAAGCTTTTTTGCACAGTTCTTTTTCCTTAACCGTTTTCACGATAAAAACCTTTATATCTTCTTCCGTTATGTCCTGAATATTCTTTTTTACAAATGGGGTGCCATCGAAATACCTTTTGCGATCTGTATTATATTTACATACGGTATTATGACAAACCAGAGAATCTTGAACACTACGCCAATGTTCATATGCATCTTTAAAAGTTTTTATCTTGCGTTCTTCTTTTTTGGGATTTTTGCGGTAATACTGAATCACTGCTTTTTCAATGGCTGCCTTTGTAGACCTTTTTACCTGTTTACGTCCATCTTCGCCATCTGGTAAATATGTATACCACTTTTGATTATTTCCTTGCCAAATCTTATATTGATGATTTTGTAAAATTTCCGCATTCTTCATCATCTCAACTTGATCCTGCAAATGTGGTAAGTCGATGATACCATTTTTGATTGCAAAATTCAACATTTCCTGTTCATTTGATCCAAGTCCCATTACTGCTGCATTTGTTGTTTCCTGTGTTACACAATTTGTTGTTTCCATAAAAATTACCTCAATATATTTAAAAAGAGCTTCCAAGAAGCCATTTACCTGTTACAGTAATTTCTTCTTAAAAGCTCTTTGTTTTAATTCTAAAAAATTACATCCTTCAAAAATCACTCATGCAGCACTTCACTTTATCGCAAACTTTTGAAATCTCTGACTTGCTTCTTGTCATGTGCCTGGATTTTCTTATCCAAGTGTTTGTCAATTTCTTTCAAAATAGAATCTGTATCTTGCGCACCATCAATATAGAAGTTATTTACATAAGTGTTTCCACTTAGATTCTGAATATTTTGGATATTCTTTTCTATAGCTTTTGCCATTCCAGCATAGTCTGGCATGTTTTTCTGGGTGGCTATAGTTGCATTGTCCAATAAGCTTTTCGTAAAGTTAGCATCAAACACTTTGTCACCCTGGTTTAAGAATGTAAGAGTACCATATTGTTTAGAAAAGACAGATTCCATACCATTTTCGTTTACTCTGTATATTCCAGATTTAGGTACATAGTCTGTACCGGAAGCATAACCGGTAATATTTGTAAGTCCAGACTGAGAAATCTCACTATCTGATAATCCGTAGTGCCTTAAAATAGAAGATATAGCATTAATTGTACTTGCTGTGCTAAGTCCTGCATTGCTAATTGCACCATTAATGGCATTAGTCATTTCTTCCATATTAGAGCTAATTTTGTTGATCCACGTATCAAGATCCTCACTCAGATCAGTGGACAGTTTATCCAATGAATCTGTCTGCATAGAATACGCATGGTCCACAATTGTGTCATTCAGATCATCTTTTGCGGATTGCAGCTGTTCTTGCAGTTTTGCTTTTCTTGCTTTATCTTCAGCACTGGTGGAGCCTTCCAACGCTGCAATTTGTCTCTCCAATACTTCAATATCCTTGGTCTTGTTTTTCAGTGTCTTGTCATAGTCATAGTAGCTTTTCTTAGCTGACAAAGCTTCTTTCCTCTTATCAATGACCTTGTTCAGCACATCTAATTCAGCCTGAGATTGGGATTTCACCAGTTCCAAAATAGAATTTCTGGAAGAATAAATATTTGCAGTGGTACTCTTGATATTTTCGTCAACATCCTTGAGCTTCTGGTTATATTCATCTTCACCAAACTTCCCAGCGTTGTAATCGTTGATAATCTGCTGTCTTTCCTTTATATAGGTTTTCAGATTTTCTGTAGAAGCATTGATATCATCTACATCCAACGTAATTGACAATGCACCTGATTCTGTAAGAAGTCCTGTGTTCTTATCAATTTTCATATCATCAGAAATCAGAGATTTAAGACCATCCAGTTTATCACGGAACCTGTCAACCTTTTCTGCAGCTCTTTCAAACTGTTCTTCGTAATAAACACCAATCTGGGATTGCTTCAATTCCTCAATCTGTGTGTCATAGTCTGCCACAGCATTTTGCGCTTCTTTGATTTTTGTCTGCATGTCCAACCATTCTTGTGAATTTTCCACGATTGTTCCAGCCTCAACGCCATCATCTAACTGTTTCGTCAGTTCATCAAGCTCATTCTGTTTAATTGCCCTCTCAGCCTGAGTGTTGCTTATCTTAACATCATAGTCAGAAGATTTTTCGTAATCTCCGTGAGATTTTGCTAGGTCTATATTCTTTTCCTGATATTTGCTCAATTGTTCCTGGTAACTCAAAAGTGCTTCGTAGTAAGTTTTTGCATTATCAAATTTCGTAGATACCGCTTCCACCGTAGCCTGAGCAGATTCCACCTCGGCAGTCATAAGGTTTTCGTTGGCTTCTGCAAGAGCATTTGTAGCAATGGTTACATTCTCTTTCTTCTTTTTACAGTCTGCTAAAGCATTATTGTAGGCGGTCAGAATTTTCAACTGCTTTGCATCAGTGATTCCAGTTGTATCAATTTCTTTACCAGCTGCAATCTTCTTTTTCTGAGCTGCTGTAAGATTCTTACTGCTCTTATATTTCTTCTGAAGCTTTGCAAGCTTTTTGTTAGCTGTTGTTTTCTGCTTCTTAGTCGTAGTCAAATTAGCATTCGCCTGTTCAACAGCAGCTTTTCTTGCCTCTTGTTCTAACTTCTTCCCAGAGACTTGCTGGTCCACAAGACTATTCATATATGATAATGAATCACCGGAATTATAAGCGGTTAGGGCTTCATTTACATTTGATTTCATGGAGTTATATGTAGAATTAGAAGAATTATAATTAGATTTCGCCGTAGATAATTTAGATTTTGCAGATGTGGCTTTCTTATTCGCTTTGCTCTTGTTTGTCACAGCTTTATTATAAGCGTCAGCTTTTTTCTTCTGGGAACCTGACATACCAGTAGAATCAATTTTCTTACCAGATTTCACCTGTTTCTTCTGTTCATCAGTAAGATTTGTTTTCAGTAAGGATTTAGCAGTGGATTTAACCTTATTGTCTGCTTTTTTCTTTGCGCTGGAAGCTTTTTTATTAGCAGTCTTCGCAGATTTCAACGCTTTATTATCCGATTTCTTCTGTTCCTGTGCTTCAGCCAGATCCTCTTTCATTGTCTGCGCAAGGACTGCCTGAGTAGATCCACCTTTGGTAGCAGCGGTTAATCTGGAAGAGACAGCATTAATGCCGTTATAACCAGTAGTCAAACGATCAATCTTCTTCTTAGCTTTCTCCGTAGGCATGTTAGCCCATTGCTCAAACAATTTCTGTTGTTCATTACGAAGATCAATAACAGCTTGTTTACAATCTTCTGCTTTCTCATACCAACTCTGATATTCCGAGATAGCTTCTGCTAAAGCTTTACCTTCATCTGTGCTAGTGTCCATATCTTCAATACGATACGCACCAGATTGTACCAATTTTTGATACTTTTTAGGAATGGAAACGTTGATTTCTCCACCATCACTATTGTAATAAGTGTATTTCTTAGCTACAGAATTAGCCTTTTTCATGTAAGCAATCTCACCTTTGTTATTGGAAGAGATTTCCTTATTCATGGTCTTCATCTGTTTCTTCAATAAAGAGGTCTTTAATGCAGATGTGATATAATCCGTAATCTGGTCTGATATTTTCTTGACCTTTTTCTCCCATGTTTCCAGCTTCGTAGCAACCCAGTCAAATGTTTTCATGGACTTTTTTGTGGCTTCTGTGGATTCTTCCGTAGCTTTTGTATGGCTCTTGGTCGCCTTGGTATCTGCATTGGTAGCACTGGTAGCCTTTGCAGTATTACCACCAGATACAACAGATTTTTGTGCTTGTTTTACACTAATTCCACCAGTTACCATCGCGTTTCCAGATACAAAAGCTTTACCGGATATATCAGGACTTGTACCGGATGCTAACGCGACTGCTCTTGAAGCAGTAAAACCATTGCTTAACAATTCCTCTGTCTGGACATGGTTGAATACAATTGCACCCTGTGGAATATTTACAAATTCGGCTCCGTTATCTCCAACTGTATACCATTTTCCGGTATGAGGATTTACGCACATTTCACGACCTAATTCGCCCACAAGAGTAGTTCCAGGACGCTTATTTCCCC
>OMNT01002964.1_pt1 | contig 12877 bp, 12 predicted proteins | sample 1672551 | NCBI WGS metagenome assembly OMNT01 (sample SAMEA3136698, study PRJEB25190) | human gut metagenome
GAGTTCTATATCAACGATGCCGGCAACCAGATCGAAAAGTTTGCAAGCAGCATCGAGGCGCGCAGCATCCAGCTTCTCAAGGGCGAGGACGCGATAGAATTTCCCGAAGACGGCTATCACGGCGACGATATCAAGGAGCTTGCAAAGCTATTCTGCGAAAAGTACGGCGACGACTGGCTCAAGCTCGACACCCCCGAGCGCCACAAGATGATGGCCGAGTTCGGACTGTCGATAAACCTGCCGAAGATGAAGCGCGATCTTGCGCGCTACGGCATCGAATACGACCAGTGGTTCCTCGAATCGAGCCTGCATGCCAGCGGCTATGTCGCCGATTCCGTGCAGAAGCTCACCGACGCCGGCTTTACCTATGAAAAGGACGGCGCACTGTGGCTGCACACCTCTAAGATCCTTGCGGACAAGCTCCTTGCCGCCGGCAAAAAGCCCGAGGATATCGAAAAGCTCGAGCTAAAGGACGATGTTCTGCGCCGCGCAAACGGGTTCTACACCTATTTTGCCGCCGACATCGCCTACCACCGCAACAAGTTCGAGCAGCGCGGCTTTGACAAGGTCATAAACGTCTGGGGCGCCGATCACCACGGCCACGTTGCGCGACTGAAGGGCGCAATGGACGCGCTCGGTCTCGACGGCGAGCACAGGCTCGATATCGTACTCATGCAGCTTGTAAAGCTCATGCGCGGCGGTGAGGTCGTGCGCATGTCAAAGCGCACCGGCAAGGCGATATCGCTCTCGGACCTTCTTGACGAGATCCCTGTTGATGCCGCACGCTATTTCTTCAACTCCCGTCCCGAGTCGCCCGTCGAGTTCGACCTCGACCTCGCCGTGCGTCAGGACAGCGAAAACCCCGTCTACTACGTCCAGTATGCGCACGCGCGCATCTGCACGCTGCTCGCCGCCATGGCCGAGGTCGTCTGCGCGCTGCGCCATGCGTTCGCGGCGCTGCCCGTGCATGATGAGCTGGGGCCATCGACCATCACGTTTGGGCAGATCGAGGGTGGCTACCGTCCCTATGTCGTGCCCGACCACGCCAAGGTCTGGGTCGATATGCGCCTGACCCCGCCGACCGATACGGCCGCCACAACGCGCATGGTAGAGCAGGCCATCGCCGGCGCCGAAGCCGCGATCCCCGGCTGCCATGGAAGCTACACCGTGACAGGCGACCGCCCCGCCATCGAGCGCGACCCGAGCTCTCACCTTCTAGCTGCACTTAAGCGCGCGGCAGACGATGCGACGGGCGCGGACACGACCGTCGGCTTCTTTACCGGCTACACCGACACCGCCGTCATTGCCGGCAAGACAGGCAACCGCAACTGCATGAGCTATGGCCCAGGCTCGCTCGCGCTCGCCCACAAGCCCAACGAATATGTGCCCCACGCCGATATCGTTCGCTGCCAGCAGGTGTTGATCGCGCTCGCCGACAACACGCTCTGGGACGCAAGCGGCCAAGTTGGGGCATAATAAGCCGCGAACAAACCGACTCGTGCGTTAGGACCGTCCATGAAAGCTCTTCCGTTTCCCTGCATCCGCCCGGCTCAGGACCGCGTGCTCGAGGCGCTGCCTGCGATGGGCAGCATTCTGAGCAACAACGAAGCCCTGCGCGGCGCGATTGCCGATGGGCTCATGCTCAAGGATCCGGGTGCGGCATACTACGTGTACGAGTGTTCGGGAGAGCCGGGACGCGTAACGGGTGTCGTGGTGATCTGCCCGGTTAACGTGCTGACGGGCAGCGACGAAGCTGCCGCCGAGAGCATCGACGCACTCGCCGCCGAGAGCGCGATCGCCGAGCTCAAGGTGCAGCCGCGCCCCGTGTCGCTCGCCTACGAAGCGTCGCCCGTCATGGATATCATCCTGGGCGCCGCCAAAGAGGGCGCATCGCTCTACGCCGTCACCGATCCCGCGGGCATCACGCATCGCGTGTGGGAGGTCAAGCGCGAGGACGCTGTTGCCGCCATCCGCGCCATGCTCGACCAAGCACCAGAGCCGACACTGGCAGACGACCCCGCCTACGCCGCCGCTCTGACCGGGGCGTCGCAGCTCCTGGCAGACGAGGCCCGCGCAGCCGGCACCTACACGGGCAAAGAACCGTTCAACTTTACCGTCGCCGCGCTATTCCCCACCGCGCAGGTCGCAGGCGCCGCACCGCAGGTTCCGACGGGCCTGCTCACCCACCAAATTGCACGGTGGTTCTAGCCAGGCTTAAACGCTTAGCTCAAAGACTCGGCAGCTCAACAAGCAAGGAGCGGGGATGCAATGCCCGTGCATGCATCCCCGCCCCTTTCGCATCGAGTAATGATGTCGGCGATCCACATCGCCACGCCCGCGCTACCCGCGCTGCGGACCCGCTGCCGCCACGAGCGGCTCTAGCCCCAGCTCGCGCGCGTAATCCTCCTGCGTAAAGACTTCGACCAGGTCAAACGTATCGGCCGCATCGTCAAACGCAAAATGCAGCACCGAACAGTTGCCCGGTACGCGCTCGCGCTCGTCGGCCGCCGCTCCCCTCACGTGGTCCAAAAACTCCTTGATGGCCGAGCCGTGGCTCACCGCGAGCACGCACTCGTGGTCCGGGCGTCGCATAAGATCGGTCAACGTCGCCACCATGCGCTCACGCACCTGCATCTGACCCTCGCCGCCAAACTGGCGATAGAAATCGCGCCACGGGCGCTCGGGCATCAGCATTACGCGCTCGGCTTCAAAATCGCCAAAGAACCACTCGCACAGGCCGTCTAGGCGCTCATAGGCAAGGCCCGGCCACAGGTTGGCGATAGTCTGCTCGGTGCGATGCAGCGTCGAGGTGTAGGCGTGGTCGGGCTCAATGCCGCGCGCACGCAAAAACATGCCGGCGCGCGCCGCCTGGTCGCAACCCAGCTGCGTGAGCGGCGAGTCGCTCCAGCCCTGAATAATGCGCTTGAGGTTAAATATCGTCTGCCCGTGACGGACCAGATACAGGTCTTTATTCATAGGGGTCCTTTCGTTCGTTACCAATCAAGGAGCGAAAACGCCCCGTCGCGATAGCCAAAATGAAGCACGGCGCCGTTGTCGGGCTGTTCTCCCCCACCGGTCACATACTCAAGAAACTCCTGGCAGGCAGAGCCGTGGGAGACTGCCAACACGCAGTTGTGCTGTGACCGGGCCATGATGCGGGACAGCGCCGCGACCATGCGCGCCCGGAGCTCACTTTCCGACTCACCGCCAAAGGCCACCGGATAATCACCCCAGGGCTGCGGCGGCATCTTGCGATTTGATGTACCCTCCGGCGAGCCCAAATGCCACTCGCGCAGGTCGTCGACCAGCGCAATGGAACGGCCCTCGCCAACGATAAGCTCGGCCGTACGCCGTGCCCGACCCAACGGAGACGAATACACATGATCAAAGGCCAGGCCACGCGCCGCAAACGCCGCACGCGTCGCCAGCGCTTGCTCGCGTCCGCGCGCCGTAAGTGGCGAATCGTGCCAGCCCTGCAAAATGATCTTCACATTGAGCTCGGTCTGCCCATGCCGCACCAAATACAGATCTGCCACACGCCCTCCCCTCGTACCGCCACAAAGGGGACAGGCACCTTTGTGGCGGTTTACCGCCGAATCGCGCCGCGACGACGCTCAACTACACCAGTACGTCGGCGAGCGGACGCTTGGGCACGTGGTGCACATGCGCCTCGTCACGCCAGTAATTAATTGAGCCGTCGGGGTTGGAATCGATCGCATCGATCATCTGCGTCTCGGCCGGCACGCCAAAGGCCATGATCAGCTTGAGCTCATATTTGTCGTTATCAAGCCCCATGACATCGATCGCGTGGGGCGTAAAGGCCTTGAACATGCAGGCTGCCACCTCGGGCGTTGCGCTGCGGGCGGCGAGCATCATCGTCTGCGCGGCGATGCCCGTGTCGACCTCGGTAATGGGAGCGGCAGGCTTGCCCGGAACGGCGCGCTCGGCCAGAATCGCGATGTAGCCGGTCGGGCGCTCGCCCTCGGCAGGACCCGGCCAATCCTTAAGCGCACCGGCCCACGCGAGCTCGTCAAACACGCGCGCACAGTCCTCGGCACCGCTCACCACATGAAAGCGTAAACGCTGAGCATTGGCACCACACGGGGTCAGGTGCGCCAGCTCCGCCAGCTCGAGCAAAAACTCACGCGGCACGCGCATGGACTCGTCAAAGCGACGGCACGTACGGGCACGGCGAACCAGCGCATCAAACGTATCCAAGCCGAGCTTTTCGCAACCCTGCTTTGCCATCGACTCAGCGCTTGCCGGCGCCGCGGGAACAGCTTCGTTCATAGGGACCCCCAATAAAAGGCAATTGTTCTTAGGAGAATCTAACCCAAAACGTATGCAATTACACTCAACGGCATAATGTTCCACAGCTGTTGAATACTCTCCACTAAAGCGGGGACAAAAGTAACAATTCGGGAAGATGGGGCGGCAATTCGCCCTCCCCGGCCCATACGCCAGCGCCCTTGGGCGATACTTGTTGCAGCAGCTGCGGCATACGCCGCAAAAACAACGATCACGGCAAACGCCGCACGGAAAGGAGACATTATGGGCATCTTTAAGAACGATGACCAGCAGTCGAACCTATTTGGATTTGACGAGAAAAGCATGGCAGGCAAGGCAATCAAGGCCGTGCGTTGGATCTACGCCATCACGGGTGTCATCGCGCTCATCGCCGGCATCGCGCTGCTGTTTGCGCCCGCCAAGTCCCTCATCTTCCTGACGACTGTCCTGGGCGTCTACTTTATTATCACGGCAGCCATTAGGCTGTTCACCGCCATTTTTGAGCCGCTGCTGCCCGCCGGCTGGCGCGTGACGAGCATCATCTCCAACCTGCTCATCATTCTGGGCGGCGTCATAATCCTGCGCAATCAGGCCTTCTCGACCGCAACGCTCACCACGCTCGTGGTGGTCGTGGCCGGCTTTGGCTGGATTGTCGAAGGTGTCATGTCCATTCTGGAGTCCGAGCTTTCGTCTAACCGCGGCCTCGCCATCCTGAGCGGCGCGCTCTCCATCATCGCCGGCATGTTCGTGTTTATCTATCCGCTGTGGTCGGCAAAGATGCTCGTCATCTTTAGCGGCGCCGCGCTCCTGGTGTTTGGCGTGACGCTCATTGTCCGCGCCATTCAGTTTGGCAAACTGGTGCACTAGATGCCACGAACACTCTTTATTGATGCCGACGCCTGCCCGGTTACGCGCGAGTCAATCGACTGCGCGCGGCGGGCGGGCGTTGCCGTGGTCATCGCCGGCAACAGCACGCAAAACCTGGAACGCCACATTCGCCGCGACGATCCGCGCGATGCCGAGCACGCGCGACGCGGCTTTTGGGTCACCACGCTCGATGTGAGCGTGGGCGCCGATAGTGCCGACTTTGCCATTGTCGAACGTCTGCAGGCGGGCGACGTGGTCGTGACGCAGGACATTGGCCTGGCGAGCATGGTGCTCGGCCGCGATGCCGTCGCAATCGGTGTGCGCGGGCGCGAGTACGACAAGGCGACCATCGACATGCAGCTGTTTATTCGTCACGAGGAAAGGAAGGTCCGTCGCGCCGGCGGGCGCACCCGCGGACCGGCAGCTTTCACCAGCGAAGACCGCGTTCGCTTTAAGCGCAACCTCACCGAGCTGCTGCGCTAACCAAGGTAGATTTTTGGGATATGCCCGGAAATCTGCCTTTTTGTTTTGGGCGGTATGAGCGCTCGGAATCCATGACTCAAAAAAACGGGCTTCAAAATGCCATGCGTCGCCGCATTGTATAGGCGCCGAGCTGGCTATTTTGAAGCCCGTTTTGTTAGGCCTACTTAGAGGCCGAAGGCGGAAAAGATGAGGCCCCAGCCGGCGCCGATGACGTACATCATGACCAGGAACACGGCGTTTTCGCGAGCGCTGCGGTTGGTGCGGAACAGGACCAGGTAGCCCACGCCGGCGGAAATGAGCGTGCCGGCGAGCATCGGCGCCAGCTGTAGCGCGCCCTCCAGGTACAGCTGCGTGATGACCACGCTGGCCGAGCAATTGGGGATCAGCCCGACAAGCGCCGTACCCAGGACAGCGAGCGTCTCGTTGCCACGCAGGAACTGCTCGATTGCGGACTCGCCAAAGGTCTCGAGCACGGCGACCAGAATCAGCGTCACCAGGAAAATGAATACCGATACCTGCACGGTGTGCGAGATAGCGCTGCGGATGATTGCCAGGAGGGGCGCGCCCTCGTGGGAGTGGGAGTGACCGTGGTCATGGTCGCAAGCACAGCCGAGCTCGTGAGCATGATCGCCCTCGTGGCCGTGCTCGTGGTCGTGTTCGTGACCGTGCCCATGGCCGTGTTCGTCCTCATCCTCGTCACAGCCGCAATGATCGCGCTCGCACAGCTCATGGATGTGATCGGCGCTTACGCCCGCCTCGGCCACTTCGTCAATGATGTCGCCCCCGGTATGGTCGTCGTGCGCGCAGTTCACATGGGCCGGATTGGCAGCGGTCCCCAGCACGGTACGGCGAATCGCCGCATGCGCGCGGGCATTACGACGAAGGCCGCGGATAGCCGCATCCACGATAAAGCCCGTGACCAGAGCGATCAGCGCCTTCGAGGCGAGCAGCATCGCCATGGTCTGCACGGGAACTTGCTCGGCGAGCAACAGCGGCAACATCTCGTCGGAGGTCGAGAGGAACACGGCGACCAGCGTACCCAGCGTCACGACGCGGCCGGCGTACAGCGTTGCTGCCATGGCCGAAAATCCGCACTGCGGCACCATGCCCAGCAGCGAGCCAACCACGGGACCCGCGGCGCCGGCGCGTTTGATGGCGCCGTTGACGCGGTCGCCTGCAACGTGCTCGAGCGTCTCGAGGGCCAGATATGTCACCAATAAGAACGGCACCAGCGAGAGCGTGTCCTTGCCGGCGTCGAGCAGAATATCAATCAGCAAATCCATGACGGATGGAACCTTTCGTGTCTTTCGGCAGCATTGTAAAAGTCCTAGCGGTCAACTAGGGTATTGTAGTTGTCCCGGGCGCGGTGCCAATAGTTGCCCATGGTAAACTATCATCTCGCCATAACTCGACAAACGCGAGCCGCACAACGCGGCCCATCCAAGGAGCAGCATATGAACGTATCGCAAGCACTCGAATACGAGCGCCAGCCGTTTATTCCCATGTTTATCTACGGCGATCACGGCGCCATGGAATCCGAGCGCCAGAAGGGCGAGGAGGCCCTTAAGGTGCTCGAAACCGAGTACTTTACCGCCGAGGGCAACCCCGGCTTCGACTTTGCCACCGTGCGCGACCTGGCTGATCGCAACCGCGACCTGTGCGACCAGATCGGCGAGGCGCGTCTGCGCAACGTGACGCCTGCGACGCTTTCGCGTGGTCTGTCCGATGCCGACACCTGCGCGGCCATCGGTAAGATGCAAAAGCGTACCGCCGCATCGGTCATGCGCGAGATCCGCGGCGACCGCGACGCACTCGGCGTGGCCTACGCCCGCAAGCCCATCCAGGGCACCGTGCTGGGCATTGACATCGAGACCACCGGCCGCGCGCCCGAGCGCGGCTATATCATCAACGTGGGCTGGGAGATCATGGACCTCACGAGCGACGCCGTCCCTCACGACGCCGAGGCGCACTACTGCGGTCTGCCCGACATCTATCGCGGCGAGGATGTGCCGCTGTCGAATATCCACCACATTACCTGGGACGACATCGACGGCAAAAAGCCGTTCCGCGAGAACAAGGAACTGCAGAAGCAGCTGCTCAAGCTCATGAAGAAGTATCCGTATATGGCGCACAACGCTGCCTTTGAGGACAGCTGGTTCAAGATTCACCTGGACGGCTACGCCGAGGCGCGCCGTGCCGGCAAGATCATCGTCATCGACTCGCGCCAGATCTGCCGCAGCCTGGACGCCGATGTGCGCTCGCTCCCCCGCGAGTCCGCGCCCGCCGCGCTCGAAAACTGGGCCCGCCGCCGTGGCACCCTCGCCGCCGACGCCAACGAGCAGCACCTGGGCCTGGACGACACCGACCTCATGCTCCGCACCGTCCAAGCCGAGTTCAACCTCAAGAACCTGTTTGCCAAGTAAAAACGCCTGCGACAAGCATGGCCCTGCTCACGAGCGGCCCCGCAGCGGGAAACCCCGCAGCGGGGCCGCCCTACGTTCCACAGATAGATCTGCCATCACAAATTCTGAACCCTCATTTTGAACGATTTCGGCCAATTCCCGACACGTAATTCGTTGTCGGATGGCGATGCATCGATATCGAATGTGCAGCAATTGAGTATTTATATGCTATAGCTAAGCTGCGAAAACTTTTATTTAGGGCATACCAACCCATAATTGCGTCAAGCTTTTGGACAGCATTTGGTTAGACCTCTAAAACGGCTTTTCCACTCAGCGCCATCAACACGGCATTAGCTGACACGATATATACCATGAGTATCGTATTGTCACATACCACGGCAAAAGCGGTCTACCAGGCCGCGCATTCGGTGTCTGCGAAAGGCATCGAGTCCTGTAACCCTGTAGCGATTTACGGATCATGCCCTACCGGAACGCTCCTTGACGCAGCCGCAGAATGGCTCACCAAACATGATGTTTCCCTCGACGCAAATGATTCCCTCGAGGTGATGGTGTTTGATTGCAGGAACGCGCGCTACGCGATGGACTGTCGATGCCACGTTTCGTCAAAGCGATTCTCATGCTCGCGTTTTATAGAGCTTGAAGACAACATCTACATTGTTGGCGTTGAGCTTTGCGCGCTTCAGGCCGCCACTTATCTCCCTTTTCGCGAACTGGTGGAGTACTACTTTGAACTGTGCGGCGCCTATTCCCTTGGAACCGGTTCTTCTAGCTCTTATACCGAGCGTTTCCCACTGACCTCGACCGAGCGGTTAAAGCAGTTCTTTAATTCCATTACCAGATGCGACGGTTTGGCCCTTGCCCGAAAGGCGATCCAATGCGTGCGCGACGGATGCCGGTCTCCTATGGAAACGGCCTTTGTCATGATGCTAACGCTGCCCAAAAGCGAAGGAGGGCTTGTCATCAAGGGGGTTGAGACCGACTACGAGGTGAAGGTCACCGCTGCCGCAAAGGGCCTCACAAGACGCAAAAAGTTCTTTATGGATGCTTATCTAAAGAAATCTCGCACAGACGTTGAATACAACGGGTTTTATCACGATGCCGAAGAGAACCGCGCTATCGACGAGGAGCGCAAGAATGCGCTTGCGTCCATGGGATACGGAATCATCACCGTCAGTCGTTATTCCTTTATGCATGCCAGCGCTTTCGTTAGGGTCATGGAGGCAATCCAGCGGAAAGAGGGCATACGCCCCTCGCGTCTGCCAAAAGACTTTCAAATCATGCAAGAGGACCTGAGACTGTTTGTGCTCAGAAGGTTTATAGAAGAGAGAAAGCGAATCCGGGAGCAGCTTCGTCAGGATTCCGAAGATCGTCAACGAATCGACCTCGAAAAAGCAACACTTGAAGGCATCACGCTGAATGACCCGACAATTAATGAAGTTCCGGCAATCGATGACATGCAGACTGTCGAACCCGACAGCCCATTATTCGACCAAACAAGCAGTCTCACGCCCGAGGGCAGGGTCTTCGGGGCCGGAAACCAGGCCGGCTAACAAGGTGGGTACCTTAGCGGCGTGCAAAATTGCGAGTATTCAGCAGGGTCGGTCCTCCAACAGCCGAAAGTTGATTCAAGTGAGAAGCAAAATCGCTATAGAACGGGAACGTTAGGCAACATTTGAGGAAGACCTTGTCTGTTTACCGCCCTTGAATAACTCTTGAGCGGCCTTATTTGGCCTGGAATAGATTAACAGACCCCCTATAGTTGCAGAATACTCCATTTTTTGCACGGCACGAGGGTACCCACCTTGGCATTGGCAATCAAACCCGCTCAGTCCGGGATCTCGTCCACTACTCCCCATCATTTTGTGCGACGAATTACCTGAACGTCATTGACATATGAACATGCGCTCATATAATCGGAATTAAGTTATATGAGCGAATGTTCATATGAAAGGATGTTGCAATGAGCGACCACGCTGATGAAACAAAGACTGGCATCGAGGCCACCGAGCCGATCGTTCCCACAACCTGCTCGCCCGAGGACCTTCCCGACGAGGAGCTGCTGTACGACCTTGCCGACCTGTTCAAGGTCTTCAGCGACACCACGCGCATCAAGATTCTCTACGCCCTCATGGGCCGCGAGCTCTGCGTGGCAGACATCGCCGAAGCGACCGAGACCTCGCAGTCCGCGGTGTCGCACCAGCTGCGCACGCTTAAGCAGTCGCACCTGGTCAAGTTCCGCCGCGACGGCCGCAACATCCTCTACTCGCTTGCCGACGATCACGTCTACACCATGCTCAACCAGGGCATGAGCCATATCTGCGAATAGCAACCAACCACGGTACCAGCGCGGCCTGCACCCAAGCCGCAAATACAGGGAAAGGAACCCACCATGAAAAAGCAGTTTAAGCTCGACGAGATCGACTGCGCCAACTGCGCGCGCGAGCTTCAGGACGAGCTGGCCAAGCTCGAGGGCGTCAAATCCGTGTCCGTCAACTTTATGACCCAGAAGCTGACGCTCGAGGCCGATGACGCCGAGTTCGACGAGGTGCTCAACCGCGTTGTAGAGTTTACGGCCGACGCCGAGCCGGACTGCGAGATCATTCTCTAGCCCAGGTCTACGCCAACCTGCAGGGCCGCGCTTGCCGCGGCCTTTGCTCGCGAAATTATATGAGCGAGTGTTCATACATTCAAATGGGAGGAAACGAGTCATGGCCACCGCCGACCCCAAGAAGAAAAAGAAAAAGCGCAAGAAAAAAGAGTCGCTCGAGCATAAGCGCAACCGCATCTTGGTAGCGCTGGGCATTTTTGCCGTGGTGTACGCCCTCGATGAGCTCGGCGTCCTCGCCGCCGCATTCGGCACCCCGGGCGACATCTACGCCAGCTTCGTGCTGTTCCTCGTGCCGTTTTTGATTGCCGGCTACGACGTACTGCAAAAGGCATTCAATAACATCCGCCGCGGCAAGGCCTTCGACGAGAGTTTCCTTATGGCAGTCGCGACCATCGGCGCGTTTGCCATGGTGCTCTTCCCCGATACCGACCCGCACATGGCCGAAGGCGCCGCCGTCATGCTGTTCTACCAGGTCGGCGAGCTGTTCCAGGCGTACGCCGTGGGCAAGAGCCGCAAGTCGATCAGTGCCATGATGGACATCGCGCCCGACTACGCCAACGTCGAGCAAGCCGACGGCACGCTCGAACAGGTCTTTCCCGATGACATCGCCGTCGGCACCGTGATCGTGGTCAAGCCCGGCGAGCGCGTGCCTATCGACGGCGTCATCGTCGAAGGCGAAACCCAGCTCGACACCGCCGCGCTCACGGGCGAGTCAGTCCCCCGCCCCGCCAAGTCCGGCGACGATATCATCAGCGGTTGCATCAACATGACGGGCCTCATCCGTGTGCGCACCACCAAGCCGTTTGGCGAGTCCACCGTCGCGCGCGTCCTGGAGCTCGTGGAGAATGCCAGCGAAAAGAAGGCGCGCACCGAGAACTTCATCACGCGCTTCGCCCGCGTCTACACACCTGCCGTTACCGGCGCTGCCGCGGTGCTCGCGCTCGGCGGCGGCCTGGTCACCGGCGCCTGGTCCGACTGGATTCTGCGCGGGCTGACCTTCCTGGTCGTCAGTTGCCCGTGCGCCCTCGTGATCAGCGTACCGTTGAGCTTCTTTGGCGGCATCGGCGGAGCGTCCAAGCTGGGCGTTCTCATCAAGGGCTCCAACTACCTCGAGACGCTCGCGGACGTGGACACCGTCGTTTTCGACAAAACGGGCACCCTCACCAACGGCACGTTCTCGGTCGTCGCGGTGCACCCCGAGGCCGGCTATGCCGAGCAGATGTTGCTCGAAGTCGCCGCCCTTGTCGAGTCGTTCTCCGATCACCCTATCGCGCAGTCGGTGCGCGCCGCCTACCGGGGCGAACTCGACCCCAAACGCGTGACGAATTCCGCTAATAACGCGGGCCACGGCGTATCGGCGACCATCGACGGTATGCATGTCGTCGTCGGCAACGCCAAGATGCTCGCCGCGGCCGGCGTTGAAGCACCGGACTGTGAGGTTGTCGGCACGATCCTCCACGTGCTCGTAGACGGCGCGTATGTCGGCCACATCGTGATTGCTGATACCGTCAAGGCCGATGCCGAACAGACGATCCGTGACCTGCACACCGCCGGCGTTAAGCGCACCGTTATGCTAACGGGCGACCGCGAGGAAGTGGCTGCGTCCGTTGCCGAGCAGTTGGGACTCGACGAGTTCCACGCGCAGCTGCTGCCGGGCGACAAGGTCGAGCGTGTCGAGGCATTGCTGGCGGCCGAGTCGGGTAAAGGTAAGCTCGCCTTTGTGGGCGACGGCATCAACGATGCGCCCGTGCTCACCCGTGCCGATGTGGGCATTGCCATGGGCGCCATGGGGTCCGACGCCGCGATTGAGGCCGCCGACGTGGTGCTCATGGACGACAAACCGTCCAACATCTATCGCGCGATCCGTGTGGCGCGCAAGACCATGACGATTGTCTGGCAGAACATCATCTTTGCGCTGGGGATTAAGTTGCTGATTCTGGTGCTCGCGGCGCTCGGCATTGCCAACATGTGGCTTGCCGTCTTTGGCGACGTGGGCGTGGCAATCATCGCCATCCTGAACGCCATGCGCGCGATGGGTGTCAAGAACCTGTAGCGCCTGTGGTCCCTCCGGCCGGGACTGGGCTTGGTTTTGAAAACGTCCTCGACCAATGAAGTGCCCCCGTTCTGCTCCTTCGGAGCTACGAACGGGGGCACTTCTGGTCTGACGCTCCTATTTGGCAAGGTGTTTTTTAGAATCCATTTTGTGCTC
>OMNT01002965.1_pt1 | contig 12873 bp, 10 predicted proteins | sample 1672551 | NCBI WGS metagenome assembly OMNT01 (sample SAMEA3136698, study PRJEB25190) | human gut metagenome
TGCAAGCAGATGGCGTGCAAAGTCGCCAGACGCTCTTTGTGCGGTATTGCCATAGTGTAATTTACGCTGCTATTCTGTAGTTTCGCTGTCTGCAAACTGACTCTGATACAGGTTTGCGTAGAAGCCCTTCTGTGCCATCAGCGAATCGTGCGTTCCCTGTTCCAGCACATTTCCCTGATTCATCACCAGAATCCAGTCTGCACTTTTGATCGTGGAAAGACGGTGAGCAATGATAAAGCTGGTCTTGCCTGCCATCAGCTTTTCAAATGCCTTCTGGATCCGCTGCTCCGTCCGCAGGTCAATGCTGCTGGTGGCTTCGTCCAGAATCAGGAACGGCGGGTCTGTCAGCATGATGCGGGCAATGCAGAGCAACTGCTTCTGTCCCTGTGACAAGCCGCTGCCGTCCTCTGTCAGCACCGTGTCATATCCCTTGGGCAGCCGGCGGATAAAGCCGTCTGCATAGGCAGCTTTCGCCGCAGCCACGATTTCTTCCCGTGTCGCGTCCGGTCGGCTGTAGGCGATATTTTCCGCAATACTTCCCGTGAACAGCCACGTTTCCTGCAACACCATGCCATAGCAGGCACGCAGGCTGTCCCGTGTGACACCGGCAATGTTCTGCCCTGCCACGGAAATTTCGCCGCCGTCTACGTCATAGAACCGCAACAGCAGATTGATTAGTGTAGTCTTGCCGCAGCCGGTAGGCCCTACAATGGCGATTCGCTGTCCGCAGTGTACGTCCAGATTGAAATCCGTAATCAGCGGACGGTCTGGCACATAGGAAAATTTCACATGGGAAAGCTGCATGGTGCCGTTGCAGTTTTGCAGTTCCGGCAGGTGGCTGTCGTCCGACTCCGCCGGTTCGTCAATGACTGCAAACACACGCTTTGCAGAAGCCACGGCGTTTTGCAGTTCTGCCACCACGCCGCTGATCTCGTTGAACGGCTTGGTGTACTGGTTGGCATAGGTGAGGAAGCTTGCCAGCTGACCAACGGTGATCACACCGATCAGCGGCACATTGCCGGTAGCTGCCAGTGCTCCGCAGACACCCACAGCGGCATAGATCAGAGCGTTGACAAAACGTGTCACCGGATTGGTGATAGAACCGAAAAATGTTGCCTTTGCTCCGGTCTGCTGCAATTCAGTATTGTATACGTCAAACCGTTCTTCCGCACGCTTTTCATAGGTAAACGCCTTGACCACTTTCTGGGAGCCGATCATCTCCTCCACCAGACCGCCCAGTGCTCCGCGGGCATCGGAGGATTTCAGATAGGAGGAACGGGACATCTGTGTAATTTTCGCCGCAACCAGCAGGGAGATCGGCGTGAGAATGACTACCAGAATGGTAATGCGGACGTTGATCGTCAGCATAAAGATCAGCGTACCCAGAATGGTGAAAATACCAGTGACAAACTGGGTGAACGCCTGTAGGAAACCGTCAGAAATGATCTCCATATCCGAAACGGCTCTGCCGATCAGATCCCCTCTCGCCTGTCCGTCGATGTACCGCAGCGGGACATGCTGCAAGTGGCTGAACAGGTCGCACCGCAGGTCGCGAATGGTGTGTGCCGCCAGACGGTTGGTACAGAGGGACATGAGCCACTGGAACAGGGCACTGACGGCAATGGTCAGTGCCAGAACGATGATGATTTTCCACAGCTGTGGAAAGTCTACCTCGTGTACAGCAACCACGCAGTCCACTGCCTTACCAATAAGGATCGGCACAAACAGGGAAAGTCCTGTGCCGATCAACGCAAAGAGCAGCATTCCCAGCAGTTCCTTGCGGCACGGCTTGGTATACGATAAAATTCGCCGAATGACTGTCAGCATAAACTTTCCCTCCTCACTGCATCTGTGTGTGGTAAATATCCGCATAGACCGGACACTGTACCAGCAATTCGTCATGTGTGCCATAGCCCACACACTTTCCGTCGTCCATGACCAAAATGTGGTCAGCATGCTGAATGGAAGTGGCACGCTGGGAGATCATGATCTTTGTCACATCGCCCATTTCCGCCGCCAGCTGCCGCCGCAGTTCCAAGTCGGTGGCATAGTCCAGTGCACTCATACTGTCGTCCAGAATCAGCAGCTTCGGGTGTCCTACCAGTGCACGGGCAATGGTCAGACGCTGCTTCTGTCCGCCGGACAGGCTGCGTCCGCCCTGTGTCACCTTCGTTTCCAGTCCCCTGGAGGTCTGGCTGACGAATTCCCACGCCTGTGCAATTTTGCAGGCATGTTCCAGTTCTGCGTCATCTGCCGCCGCATCTCCCCAGCGAAGGTTTTCCGCGATCGTACCGCTGACCAGAGATGCCTTCTGTGGCACCACGCCGATTATCTGCCGGAGGGAATCCAGTGTGTAGCTGCGGACATCTTCGCCGTAGATTCGCACCGTTCCCTCAGTGGTGTCGTAGAACCGCGGGATCAGGTTGGCAATGGTACTCTTACCGCTGCCGGTACCGCCGATAATGCCCAGCGTTTCTCCTGCCCGCAGGCTAAAGCTGATGTCATGAATGGCAGCCTCACCGCCGTCCGGATAGGCAAATGTCACGTGATCGAATGCCAGCACCGGAGCCTGTTCCTGTACCGTCAGAGGCTTTTCGCCGTCTGTGATCTCCGGCTCCTCTGCCAGCACGTCGGAAATTCGCTTGGCAGAAGCCGCCGCCTTATTAAAGGAGATCAACAGTTCCGCCATACGTACCATGGACAGGGCAATCTGTGTCATGTAGTTGACAAATGCAGTCAGTTCACCCTGTGTCAGATGACCGGTGTCCACGCGAATGCCGCCGAACCACAGCACTGCCACAATGCCCATATTCATAATGAAGAAAGAAGCCGGATTCAGAATCGCACCCACTCTGCCCACGGCAATGGAACGCTTGGCGAATACATCGCAGTCATTCCGGTAGGATTCGATTTCCTCGTCCTGTCTGGAGAACGCCCGAATAACACGGACACCGTCCAGATTTTCACGGGTATGCCGTGCAATGTTGTCCAGTTTGCCCTGATTCTCACCGTAGCGGGGAATCGTCCAGCAGGTCACGCTGTACAGCAGCACGCCGATGATCGGAATGGCGATCAGGAAAATAATGGACAGCTTCAGGTCGATCCGCATTGCCATAATTGCCGCACCGATAATCAGGAACGGGCAGCGGGTCGCTAAACGAATCACCATGTTCAGACCGCTTTGCACCGTATTGGAATCGCTGGTGATTCGGGTGATCAGCGAAGCCGTACCGATACGGTCTACCGCACTGTGCGAAAGGGTGTTCACATGGCGGTACAGTGCCCGCCGCAGTGCCGTGCCGAAGCCGTAGGCACACTTGGAAGCGTAATACTGGCAAATCAAAGCGAATGCCAGTCCGCACGCCGCCAGCAGGAACATTGCCCCGCCCATTTTCCAGATGTATCCGGTATCCCGATTGGCGATACCCACGTCGATCATTTTCGCAGTTACCAGCGGCACGATCAGTTCAAAGATCGCCTCCAGCAGCTTGAATATCGGTCCGAGAATGCACTCTTTCCAATACCCTTTCATATAGGGCAGCAGCCGTCTGACACTGCCCGCCTTTTTTGGTTTCATAGAATCTCTCCTTGTTCCCAACAGATTCGCACATTTCTGTGCAGTGCTTTTCTATTATACCCTATTTTCCCAGCAATTGCAAGCCGACATTTGATACATTTCTGTTATTCGCAGGAAAAACAAACCTGTAAAGGCAATACCGCACAAAGAGCGTCTGGCGACTTTGCACGCCATCTGCTTGCAAATTTCCCTTCAGAGCCTGTTTCGTATCTTCCCGCACGCATCTGTCGCACAATCTTTGTGCGATATTGCCTAAAGCAACTTTTCCCATTTTTTCTGTTGTCTGCATAAAAAAATTCCTCCGGTGCAAACTAGCACTGGAGGTGGTTTTGATGAAAACCCAGACAAAACAGAAATCCAGATTCCGCGGATTTTACACAGCCCTTTTCCTGAGCCTGCTGATGATCGGTGCCGCCTGTGTCTTTGCGTACCGCCAGACCAGTCAGACACTGGAGCAGAACCTCAATTCCCTGAACGAACAGATGGAACTGACCGAATCCGAAACGGAACCCTACGAAGCCCCTGTTGTCGGCGTGCAGACTGACGTGGCGAAGCCCGCAGAAACCACTGCCCCGCCGGCAGCCACCACTGCACCGGCAACAGAAACAGCAGCCACCGCAGCAGAAACAGTTCCGGAAACAGTTCCGCCGGAAGAAGCACCGGTACACCAGCTGACCCCGCCGCTGGCAGACTTTGCGATCCTGAACCCGTTCAGTGACGGCGAACTCATCAAGTCCGAAACCACCGGTACATGGCAGACACACAACGGCGTAGACCTCAGCTGTGCCGCCGGTGCAGACGTTTTCGCCATAGATACCGGTACTGTCAGCAAAGTGTGCAGCGATGCCCTGTGGGGCTATACCGTGACCATTGACCACGACAACGGCGTGACCAGCCGGTACTGCGGTCTGGACGGCTCGCTGGAAGTGCGGGAGGGCGACACGGTACAGACCGGACAGAAAATCGGTGTGACCGGTGCCAGTCCGGACTTGGAGAGTGCCCTGGAGCCGCACCTGCATCTGGAAGTGCAGAAAAGCGGCGTGTATGTAGATCCCACGGCATATTTCGGCTGATTACGGCACACAAAAAACGGGACGCTGTTTCCACCGTCCCGTACATATTATTCCGCCTGCTCTGCATGTTCTTCCGGCAGATACCAGTAGGAGTGAAAGCCATGGAGATACGTTCTCGCTCCCTTGGGCATCTGTGTCAGGGCATTGATGATATTGTAATAGTCCCCGATGCCCATCGGAATAGAAGTCGCTCCCAGTATACCCAGAAATCCCAGCTGCGGAAAAATCAGGTACAGCAGGAACGGCACAAATCCGAATATCAGGTTCGGCATCAGGCTCATCACAATAAAATGGCTCTTGCTCATATCCTCCGTTGCAACCACAAACAGCATACCGTTTTTCAGATTGGTGTAGATATACGCCTCTTTCCGGAAGCACATGGCGTGGATAAACTCATGGGGAATCAGGCAGGCAATTGCCGCCAGAATTCCCGCCCAGTATATCCAAAAGTGTTCCAGTATCACATCAAAGCCGCCGCGGAGCAGCACAATGGCATATGTCACGATCATAAGCGGCACAGAAAGCAAATTCAAAACCAACCCCAATTTTTTGATGTCGTCAATTTCCTGGAATTTCACCGCATTGGGTTTGTGCTCTCCGTGAGGCAAACTCTCCTCGTTGCCGTCAAATTTGCCTTTCCAGATGATTCTCATAAGATTTTCTCTCTCCCTATCAATTGTAATTCCGGAACTGCTCCGGCACAGAGATGTCGAACAGTTCCCGAATCTTCTCCATGCTCCACACCTGATAGGACGGACCTGTACTGGACGAACAATAGGGCAGTCCATGCTGGGCAGCCAGTTCATCCGTATACATGCTGTAAGGATACAGCCGCAGATTGGATTCCCGCCCGTCGTCAAACTGGGTAATCACCGGCGAAACCTTGACATCTTCAATGGTCACAGAGCCGTCCTCTTTCGCTACAATGTTGAAGTCTGCCAGTTCCCCGATCAGGTTCATGTTGTCCGTCTGGGCAGAAATGAAATTCCCCAGCGAATAAAACACAAAGCCCTGCGTACCGTCCGGACGGGTCAGATATTCCATTGTCTGTGCTACATGCGGGTGGGTGCCGATAATCACATCGCCGCCCCAGTCAATGATTTTCTGTGCCAGTGCCTTTACGCCGTCGGTAACGTTGTAGGTATCCTCCACGCCCCAGTGACAGGTCACTACTACCACGTCCGCAATTTCCTTGGCTGCGGCGATCTGCTGCTGGATAATGTCCTCCTGTGAGGTATACACGATCTCCAGTTCAGAGTTGTCCGGCAGCGAATAGCCATTGGTATTCTCGGTGTAGCTAAGAAATGCCACTGTTTTTCCGTTGAATTCCTTGGTGCGGATATGCTGCTGCATGTCCACATAGTCCCGATAGACTCCGCATGCCAGAATGTCCGGATACTGCTGCATCTTCTGATCCCAGTAGTTCAGGCAGCCGTTCAGTCCGCTTTCACCCTTGTCCAGCAGGTGATTGTTGCACATGGTGATAACATTGAAGCCCATGCCCACCACGGCATCCCCCAGTTCCACCGGCGAATTGAAGTTGAAATTGGAGCCGGACACCTCGAAGCCATCGCCGCAGATCAGCGTTTCCTGATTGATGATATTCAGGTCACCGTTGATTAGCGGCTTGATGTTGTCATAGCAATAATCGAAATTATAGCTTGTCCCGTCGTTGGAGTGTGCCTGTGCACTCTGATACACGCACTGCTGTACCAGATTGTCCCCCACCGCGACCACGTGAATGGAAGTATCGCCGCCGGCTTCTGCGGTGGAATCTGCGGTGCTATCGTCGGACGGCGTTTCACCGCTGTCTGCGGAGCTGTCCGAAACCGGTGCGTTTGCCGGAACTGCCGCACTGTCGTTGATCTCGTTGGTCTTGGAGCAGCCCGCCGCCGCACAAAGGCAGGCGATACCAGTGAGTACTGCCGCCAGCCTTTTCCCGTATATCCAAATGTGTTGTTTCATAAAAGCGTCCTTTCTTCGACAAAATATCCACTTTATTATAGCACATCTCCGGAAAAAAAGCAATCCATTTTGCATCTTTTTTTGAGAAAGCGGCATACTGAAAACAGAACGGCAGTCCTGCCGTGAATCCATTCGGGAGGTTGCCCTATGCAACAAAACCACACAGAGATTTTATTACAACAGACCATTTCGCCGCAGCTTTCTGTTAACCTCAGCAAGATCCGCACCATTGCAGAGGGTTCGTCAGACCTGCTGGTCAACGAATTTGTTCTCAGCGGGCTGCCTGCCGCCCTGCTCTGCTGTGAGGGCATGCTGTCTACGTCCACCATGACGGAACTGATCCTCAAGCCCATTACCGCGATCCGGCTGGAATGCCCCACTGCGGCAAATGTTTTCGCCTTTATCCGGAATCACCAGCTGTATTCTATCGACCGTGCAGAGGCAAGCACCTATGCTGACTTGTTCCGGTTTCTGAACTCCGGCTTTGCCGTGCTGGTGCTGGACGGAGCCGATTCTGCACTGGTATTCGGGATACAGGGCTACGACAAGCGTTCCGTCAGCGAGCCCTCCGGCGAGGACAACGTCATGGGAGCAAAGGACGGCTTCATTGAGGTCGTCCGCGTGAACATGTCCCTGCTTCGCCGCCGCATGAAAACCCCGCAGCTGAAACTGGAACTGTTTGTCAAAGGTTCCAAAAGCCAGACAGACCTTTGCCTTTGCTACATGGCAGACCGTGTGCCCCAATCCCTGATCGCACAAATCAAGGCACGGCTGGACGAAATGGAACTGGAGTCCATACTCTCCTCCGGCTATCTCCAGCCCTTTCTGGAGAACCGCCGCGGCTGTCTGTTCGACACTGTGGGCACTACCCAGCGACCGGACGTGCTCTGTGCCAAGCTGCTGGAGGGACGCGTCGGGCTGCTGATCGACGGCACGCCTTTCGCACTGGTGATTCCCAAGCTGTTCTGCGAAAGCTTCCAGACTATGGACGACTACTGCTATCGTCCTGCCTATGCCACGCTGGTTCGCTGGATCAAGTACGCCGCCTTTCTGGTGGCAGTGCTGCTGCCGGCGTTGTATGTGGCGATTGCCCTGCACCACCCCGAACTGCTGAACCGCACCCTGCTGCTGATTCTGGCAGATGCCGAGGAAAACGCCCCCATTTCCCTGACTGCCGAAGCAATCGGTGTGCTGCTGGTCTACGAGATCATACGGGAAGCCGGTCTGCGGCTGCCCAAAGCCGTAGGCGGTGCCGTGAGCATTGTCGCCGGACTGATCATCGGGGACGCGGCAGTTGCCTCCGGACTGATCAGCACCCCCATGCTCACCGTCACCGCCATTGCCGTCATTGCCGGCTTCGTCGTGCCTGATCTGGCACAGAGCATCACCCTGCTACGGCTGGCGTTTCTGCTGATTGCAGGATTCTGGGGGCTGTTCGGCATCAGTCTGCTGGGAGCAGCCGTGCTGTTCAATCTCTGTGCCGGTGAAAGCTTCGGCTTCCCGATCACAGCACCCATTGCCCCGCTGTACAAAAAGGGCTTTCGGGATACCCTGACGCGGGTCAGCTTCCGCAAGATGCAGTCCGGCAGTTTCACCGTGGAGGAATACCATGAATAAACTCCGTTCCAACCAGATCTTTGCGGTTCTGCTGGGCAGTGCCGCCTTTCCCCTGCTCTGCCGCACCGAGCCGTTCACCATTGAGGGCATCTTCGGGGCTGCCATTGCCACCGCGGTACAGCTGCTGCTCTGTATCCCCATACTGCTGCTCTATCGGACAGGGTTCTGTTTTGGCGAATGTGCCCGCAGGCACCGCATTCTGCCCCTGTGCTTTATTGTCTATCTGCTGTTTCGCGGCGGGACTTCCTTTGTCCAGTTACAGCAGACCTCACAGGAAATTTCCCTGCCCTTTTCGGAAAAGTTTCTGGCGGCGGCACTGATCGCATTGGTATGTCTGTACACCGTATCGCTGGGGATCCAGACCATTGCCCGCAGCAGCACCATGATTCTGGGAATCCTGCTGATTACGCTGGCGATCATGTGTATTGGTGCCATTCCACAGGCAGAACCGCAGAATCTGGCACTCTCCCCCAACGATACCATTTGGAAAGGCTTTTTCCGCAGCATGACCACCGCAGACGAACTGCCGCTGCTGTTTCTGCTGCTGGACTTTTCCGAGAAGAAAACCTACCGCAGCATTGTGCCGGTATGGGTGGGAAAGTTCCTGCTGGACAGCTATCTTTCCGTGCTGGGCATGGCAGTGCTGGGCAGCCGCATGGCAAAAGCCAGCCACCCGTTTTTCGCCATTGTTTCCGTTTCCCAGCCCCTGAGCACCCAGCGTGCTGATGCCCTTTATATCTTGGTATTCGTCATGCTCTGCGTGCTGCGGATCACGCTGTTCGCCGTGCTGGCAGCACATCTGTTAAGGCTGTGCTTTCCGAAGCTGCGTTACACCAGTACCCTCTGTCTGCTGTCTATGCTGGGCATTGCGGGGGCAGCTTCAAAAATTTCTGTTTCCGGTATCTGGGAGTTCTGATCCGGTTCTGCTGCTGGCAACGCCCGAAAGGAGGAACTGTTTCCTATGAAATATACCATTGCATTTCCGGCTGGATTGACTGCGGCAGTCCTGCTGCTCTGCACCGGCTGTGCCGCCACCCAAGTGCGGGACAGGGCATATCTACAGGCGATCGAACTGCGATCTCCTGACACGCCGACGGTACTGCTGCACGACTTTCACGAATCAAAAGCGATTGCCTACGGCAAGGGCAGTTCCGTTTCTCAGGCAGTTGCCAACGCCGCCGTTCCGGTAGGAAAAACACTTTTTCTGGGGCATCTGGAACTGATCGCCTATGAAAATCCCGCATTTGGAGAACAGCTGGACGATCTGATGCAGCAGTACCGCCTGTCCCCCGCCTGCAAGGTGGCATGTTCCGCCGACGGCATCACCCTTGCACAGGAGGACACCACCAAAACCGTAGAACAGCTGCGGCAGGCGGAACACGCCGGACAGCTGCCGGAAACCGACCTGTTCACCATTCTGCGGGAATGGGACACGGCTTCCGGCACGGCACTGGTTCCCCTGATGACAGAGGACGGATTTTCCGCCGCCATTGCAACCAAAACGAACCTCTCCGCTGCCCTTTCTCCAGATGCGGTTTCCGGACTCTGCTGGCTCCGCGGGGACAATTATCCGGAACAGTTCTCCACAGAAAGCGGCAGCTACACTGTTTCGTCTGCCAAAACACAGCTTTCCGCGGAAAAACTGCCGGACGGATTCCACGTCACCGCCGCCATTTTCCTAGAAGGCGAGGGCGATTTTGAAGCAGCATCACAGGAGATCGCAAGGCTGTGTCAGGCGGCATTTCGGGAAACCGTTTCCGAATATCACGCAGACGTGTTCGATGTGGAGCCGTGCCTCTGGAGCCAGTGCTACAAGGATATGGAACAAAGCGACTGGAAAACTGCCGCAGGGCAGATGCACTTTTCCGTACAGGTCAACCCGCACAAGAACATGCTCTGAAATCAAAAAGGACGCTTCCGCCGAAACGGAAACGTCCTCTTTTTATGCAATCACGCAATTATTTTTTATGCCAGAAAAAATGTTCCTTACTTTGCAGCCTTCTTGATGCGGTCTTCCAGCTTATCCAGCTGTTCGTACAGAGCAGCCGGAATGTTGCCGCCCTTAGCCTTGATGTCTTCATCATAGTATCTACGCATCTCGGTGATCTCAGATTCCCACTTATCCATATCCAGCTTCAGCAGGTCTGCGATGTCATCGGAAGTGAACTGCTTGCCCTCGTAAACCAGACCGTCAACGTTGATGTCCTCAGCCTTCGGCTCATAGCCGATCGGAGTTTCAACAGCGTCTACAGTGCCTTCGCAACGCTTGATGATCCAGTCCAGAACACGCATGTTGTCGCCGAAGCCCGGCCACAGGAAGTTGCCTTCATCGTCGGTCTTGAACCAGTTTACGTTGAAGATCTTCGGAGCCTTGTCGCCCAGCTTTTCGCCCATTTCCAGCCAGTGTGCCCAGTAGTCACCTACGTTGTAACCGATGAACGGCTTCATAGCCATCGGGTCGTGACGCAGAACGCCGACTGCACCGGTAGCAGCTGCAGTTGTTTCAGAAGAAACAGCAGAACCCATATAGGTGCCGTGTGTCCAGTCGAAGGACTGATATACCAGCGGAGTGGTAGATGCACGACGACCGCCGAAGATGATTGCGGAGATCGGTACACCTTCCGGATTGTTGAATTCCGGAGAGAGGCACGGGCAGTTCTTTGCCGGAGAGGTGAATCTGGAGTTCGGGTGAGCCAGCTTGCCGCCTTCAGCGATGAATTCCGGACCATTTACCTTCTTGCCAGTCCACTCAGTTGCGTCAACCGGCGGATTCTTATCCAGCTTTTCCCACCAAACAGTGTTGTCTGCATTGTTCAGAGCAACGTTGGTGAAGATCGTGTCAGACTTGGTGCAAGCCAGAGCGTTCGGGTTGGAGTGGTCATTGGTACCCGGAGCAACACCGAAGAAACCATTCTCCGGATTGATTGCATACAGTCTGCCGTCCTTGCCCGGCTTCATCCAGGCGATGTCGTCGCCGACTGTGAATACCTTATAGCCATTCTTCTTATAACCCTCCGGCGGGATCAGCATAGCCAGATTGGTCTTACCGCAAGCAGACGGGAAAGCAGCAGTGATATACTTGGTTTCGCCGTTCGGCTTCTGAACGCCCAGGATCAGCATGTGTTCAGCCATCCAGCCTTCGTTCTTGCCCTGGAAGGAAGCGATACGCAGAGCGAAGCACTTCTTGCCCAGCAGAACGTTGCCGCCGTAAGCGGAGTTGATGGACCAGATCGTGTTTTCTTCCGGGAACTGTACGATATAACGCTTTTCCGGATCAACATCTGCCTTGGAGTGCAGACCACGAACGAAGTCGTTGGAGGTGTCACCCAGATTCTTAAATGCATCTGCACCCATACGAGTCATGATGTTCATGTTCAGAACAACATAGATGGAGTCAGTCAGCTCAACGCCAACCTTTGCCAGCGGAGAACCGATCGGACCCATAGAATACGGGATCACGTACATGGTTCTGCCCTTCATTACGCCGTCATACAGCGGAATGAGCTTTGCCTTCATTTCTTCCGGATCCATCCAGTTGTTGGTCGGACCTGCACCTTCCTTTGTCTTAGAGCAGATAAAGGTACGATCCTCTACACGAGCAACGTCGTTCGGGAGTGTGCGATGATACAGACAGCCCGGCAGCTTGTCCGGATTCAGCTTGTACATCTTGTCATGATTGCCTTCCGGCAGAGAAGTTACTTCTTCTGTCAGTGCATCCAGCTGTTCCTTAGAGCCGTCGATCCAGACAACCTTGTCCGGCTTTGTGAGTGCAACCATTTCGTCAACCCACTGCAGCACATTTTTATTGTTTGTCAATGCCATTGGTACTACCTCCTGATATTTTGCAGTTTTCTCAGCCTGCTTTTTCTGGAACATTCTTCAAAATGTCCCATCACAATTTATTATACCCAAATTCCTGTGCCGTGTCAAGCGGTTTCGAAAAAAAACGCAGTAATATTCAAACTGTGTTCATGAATCGGAGCCATTTGTATTTTTGACACGGACAGTTTCTGCAAAACTGTTGCATAGGCCGGATTTTTTGGGGAACTAATTGGTTTAAACCGTTCGCCTGCTCTGTTCGCCCCATGCAGTCAGTTCCATGGTTGCGCTGGCATTCAGGCTGGAATCTGCCCGAATTCCGGCTTCAAACGCGTAAGAACCAGCACAGGCAATCATTGCGCCGTTATCTCCGCAAAGCGACAGAGGCGGCATGTAGAGGGTATAGCCCCGTTTTTCACAGGCTTTCTGCAAAGAAGCCCGGACACCGCTGTTCGCGGAAACGCCGCCTGCCACAGCAATGGTGGTATAGCCATGCTCTCTGGCTGCGCGCATGGTGTGCTCTGTCAGGACTTCTGCAATGGTTGCCTGCACCGATGCCGCCAGATCCTCTGTACAGACCGGTGTCCCCTTTTGACTGGCATTGTGCAGAAGATTGACCACCGCAGTTTTCAGGCCGGAAAAGCTGAAATCATAGGCATTATCTGCAATCTTCGGTTTCGGCAGAGGGAAGGCATCCGGATTGCCGGATTTGGACGCTTTGTCCAGATGAATGCCACCGGGATAGGGATAGCCCATGGCACGGGCGCATTTGTCAAAGCATTCCCCTGCCGCATCATCCCTGGTGCGGCCCAGAATCCGGAA
>OMNT01002967.1_pt1 | contig 12872 bp, 7 predicted proteins | sample 1672551 | NCBI WGS metagenome assembly OMNT01 (sample SAMEA3136698, study PRJEB25190) | human gut metagenome
CATCAACAAGGAATCGACCATCTCCGTGACCGGCACCGTGCGCGAAAACCTTGTGGGCGTTCGTGTTCTGCGTGCCTTTTGCCGTGAGGAAGAGCAACTTCGAACATTTGACAGTCGAAGCGGAAAGCTTCTCGGTCTTCAAATCAACGCGGGCAAACTCTCCGCGCTGATGAACCCGCTCACACTGATAATTATCAACGCCGCTGTTATAATTCTTTTGCAAAGCGGTGCAATTCGAGTTAATTCCGGCTCTCTGACTCAGGGGCAGGTCGTTGCGCTGTATAATCTTATGGCGCAGATTCTTGTTGAACTGATAAAAATGGCCAATTTGTTCATAACCATCACAAAATCCCTCGCCTGTGCGGACAGAGTTGCGGCAGTCATGCAGCTTGACAGCGGTGCGCACGGCGGCAATAAGCTGCCTGCGAACGGTTCGCCCTGCGGAAGTGTGGAATTTAAAAACGTATCGTTCGAATACAAAAACGCCGGAGCGGAAGCTCTGTTCGACATAAGCTTTTTTGCAAAACCCGGGCAGACCGTGGGCATTATCGGCGGCACCGGCAGCGGAAAAAGCACGCTTGTGAACCTTGTTCCGAATTTTTACAGCGCAACAAAGGGGCAGGTGCTTATTGACGGCGTGAATGCGGATGAATACGACCGCGCCGCACTGCTCTCCGCAGTTTCCGTTGTTCCTCAAAAAGCAGTGCTTTTCGAGGGCACGATTCGCAGCAACCTTTTAATGGGCAACCCGAATGCCTCCGAAGCGGAGCTTTTCGCAGCATTGGAAACCGCTCAGGCGGCGGAAATCGTCCGCACAAAGCCGAACGGCATTGATGAACCCGTTTTGCGCGGCGGCAGCAATTTTTCCGGCGGGCAAAAACAAAGGCTGTCCATTGCGCGCGCCCTTGTTCACGGCGGAAGAATTTTGATTCTTGACGACAGTGCATCCGCTCTGGACTTTGCAACGGATGCAAAACTCCGCGCCGCAATTCGAAAGCTTTCCCCCGCGCCGACGACCTTCATAGTGTCCCAACGCGCGGCCTCGGTCATGTTTGCGGATTTCATAATCGTTCTGGATGAAGGGCGCGCCGTCGGACAGGGCACGCATGAAGAGCTTTTGCGCAATTGCGCTGTTTATCGCGAGATTTATGCCTCTCAGTTCCCGGACGAAGCGGCAAAGCTTAGCGTTCCGAACAACACACCCGAAGGAGATGCGGCAAAATGAGCAAAAACGGTTTAAACAAAAAAGGAAAATCTGCGCACTCAGAAGAATTACGTTTTACACTCGATTCAGCGGGACGCGGCACCGCTGCAGAGCTTTTGCGCCGGCTGAAACCTTATCGTTTTAAATTCGCGCTTTCACTCGGGCTATCGCTCGTGTATGTGTTTTTAACGCTTCTGATCCCCGTTCTCGCCGGAAAAATTATTGACTGCATCATCGGCGCGGGAAGGGTTGACTTTGCCGAGATCTCACCGTTTTTGCTGAAACTCGGTGCAGCTGCGGCGGGAGCCGCACTTTCTCAATGGCTTGTGAGCCTTTGCAACAACAGCATAACTTACGGCTGCGTTCGCAATATCCGTGCAGAAGCATTCCGCCGCATTCAAAAACTGCCCCTCGCCTATTTCGATTCGCACCCGGCGGGCGAAACCGTGAGCCGTATGCTCAGCGATGCCGATCAGCTTGCGGACGGGCTTTTGATGGGCTTTTCCCAATTGTTCACGGGGATTATGACCATTATCGGCACACTCGTGTTCATGCTCACCGTCAACCCGCTGATAACCCTCGTTGTTGTTGCCGTGACGCCGCTTTCGCTTGCGGTCGCAAGCTTTATTTCCAAGCGAACCTACTCCATGTTCCGCAAACAAAGCGAGACCCGCGGGGAGCAAACTGCGCTGATCGATGAATTTATCGGCGAACAAAAGCTCATCCGTGCATTTTCATACGAAGCCCGCGCAGAAGAACGCTTTAATGCAGTTAACGAGAAGCTGCAAAAGTTTTCCCTCCGCGCCGTATTCTTTTCCTCTCTCACAAATCCGTGTACGCGCTTTGTGAATGCCGTTATCTATGCAGGTGTTGCCGTTTCCGGCGCATTCTCCGTGCTTGCGGGCGGGCTGACCGTCGGCGGACTTTCCGCTTTTTTAAGCTATGCCAACCAATACACAAAGCCGTTCAACGAAATTTCCGGAGTCATTACGGAATTGCAGGGCGCGTTTGCCTGTGCGGCGCGGCTGTTTGAGCTTATCAACACCCCTGCGGAAGTCGATGCCGCCGCTGCGCCGAACCCTGCTCAACGCAATGAAAAGGCTGAAAGCACCGGCAATATCAGCTTCCGCAATGTTTGTTTTTCCTACACGCCCGGCACGGAGCTGATCCGCGATTTTTCGCTTGAGGTAAAAAGCGGAATGCGCGTTGCAATCGTCGGCCCGACGGGCTGCGGCAAAACGACGCTTATAAACCTGCTCATGCGTTTCTATGACGTTAACTCAGGTGAAATTCTTATTGACGGAGTGGAAACCCGTTCCATGCCCCGCCATGAGCTGCGCAAAAAATTCGGCATGGTTCTTCAGGAAACATGGCTTCAGGCGGGAACCGTTCGGCAAAACATCGCAATGGGCAGGCCGCAGGCAGCGGAAAACGAAATCATCGCCGCCGCAAAGGCCTGTCACGCGCACGGGTTCATAATGCGTCTTCCGAAAGGTTACGACACCGTACTTGACGAAGCGGGCGGCAGCCTTTCCCAAGGGCAAAAGCAGCTCCTCTGCATTGCGCGCGTTATGCTTTTGAATCCCCCGATGCTGATCCTTGACGAGGCTACCTCTTCCATTGATACGCGCACGGAGCTTCTCGTTCAGGATGCTTTTGCAAAGCTTATGCACGGCCGAACAAGCTTTATCGTTGCGCACAGGCTTTCAACCGTTCGCGAGGCGGATATTATCCTTGTTATGCGCAGCGGGCGCATAGTTGAAAGCGGAACTCATGATGAATTGCTCCGCGCCGACGGTTTTTATAAAAAACTTTACGAGAGTCAGTTTGCCCGCTGAAAATGATTGTTCCGCTTTTTTGCTTTTGATATTTTCGCCGCAGGCAGAATCATGTTTGCGGTGATTTTTCTTTTTGGCGTTTTAATATCCGTTGAAATATCTCTGTTGTGCAGTTGATATATTTTATTAATGCCTTGTTTTTTGTTGTCAAATATCGGGTATATGTGTTATACTGGGAAGGAGCAAGGACAGCGCATTTGATTTTCTCCGCGTAATTTCGTGTTTACCGCCGAACAATCTTCCGGTTGTCCGCTCACGTCATTGTTTTTCCCCCGCTCGACGATTTCATGACAGGAGGTTAAATCTTATGAAATCAAAACGCAAATTTCTCATTCCAGCCCTTGCCGTTGTGCTTGCGGCGGCATTGGCAGTCGGCGTGTTCTTCTTTTACAAGGCCTTTAAAAAGCGCATAGACCCGGAAGAGCAAATGATTCACAACACGCAGGAGCGCATTGAATATGCGCAGTCATGTTACAAAGAATTCAGCAAAAACCCGAACAAGACCTATACCGTTCTTGTCTCGCTCGACAGTGTTACAACGGAGGAGTTTACACAGCTCTTCACCGGCTGCGGCGGCTTCACTCAGGTATACGACTGTATAACCGAAGGCGTTGACGACCCGATGTACGGCGGTTATCTCGACTGTGAAGGCAAAACGGCGGCGCAGCTTGCCGCCGAGTGCTATGCGGACACTTACGACAGCATCTGTTCCGAGTTGGACAGTTATGATCAGCAGGCTGCGGAAATCCGGGAGTCTTATATGTATGATGAGACTGTCGAGCCTTTTGTTACGCAGCCCCCTGTTGACACATTCGGCAAGGATATAGACACATCCGATATTAAAGTCCCCGGAAGCTCCTACAGCAGCGATGACACAGACTTCCAGCTGGCAGAAGACTTGGCTGACTTGCAGGAATTCCATGATAACTTTGTCATGCTGAAGCAAGCAATGGAGCAAGGCAGGTATCGCATATACGGAGTTAAACTGACTCTGACAGGTGCGCAGGCTCAGGCACTGCTTCAATCGAACAAAGTCCGTTTGGTCGAGAAGCTGACGATTTTTCCTGAAAGCAGCCTCTCTCCGTTGGATCCCTCCGAGGAGAATTGGGATTAAGAATATGACTTTTCACACTTTTGCGGCAGTCTGTTTGCGTCTAATGTGAAACCAAAGTGTCCGAATCACCGCAGGCAGAATCATGTCTGCGGTGATTTTTTGAAGCACTTCTTCAAGAAGCACTTCTTCAATCGGCCTTTGTCGGCAAAATAACGGTTCCTTTGCATTCATAAAGAATCGGAATAATCAAAGCGGCTCATCCCGATTGCATTTCGCAATGTGTCGGGGCGAGCCGCTTTTTATGGTTTTTTTCGGATTTGCCGCTAAGGCTTATTTTGCCTGTTTTGCCCTGCGAACCGCAAGAATTCTCTGCATTTCGTTATAAACGATCATATAGCCCTCGTCAACGCCCATGCCGGGTTTTGCAAGGATCTGAACGGGCTGGGTTGCCATTGCGCACTGGGTGCAAACCTGTGCGGAACGGTCGGTTTCGTTGCAGGTGCCGCCCTGGTATGCGCCGATGCCCTTTTCTTTGCAGTAAAGAACAGCCTCGATCGTGTTGTTGATGCCGCCGAGATCGGGAGTTTTTATCTGAACCATGTGACCCGCTTTGTTGTCGGCAAAGTACTTGATGTCCTCAAGAGTGTTGCACCATTCGTCCGCAACGATCTCAACGTTGATTCCGCGGTCGTCAAGTTCTTTGGTGATTGCTGCAAGCGCGCGCATCTGCTTTTCGCGGTCTTCAACATCCATGGGGCCTTCAATGCGGAGGTGGAAGGGCTTTGCGGCTTCTTCAAGGCGCGCCATGTAATCGGCCATTGCCTTGTAGTTATCGTTGCCGAATGCAGCACCGATCGTGCCGTATACGTCAATGTGGAAAATCGGGTTGTAATTTTCATCCGTGCGGAGCTGAAGTACGCGGTCACGCAGCCATGCAACATACTGTTCGAGCAGTTCGCCGTGTTCGCCGAGCTTGGTCTTAACGTTGTTGATAAGCGCATGGGGCAGAATCTGTGCGCCCTTGATAATCATTTTATCCGCATTGGTGTAGCGATCGTCACCGGACTGGGTGAAAATATCAATGGGCTTGTCGGAAATGGTGCAGCCGTATTCGTCCGCAACAACTTCGCACATCATTCTGCCGGTGGACCTTGCAACAGCGTCAAGAATCGCCTGAGTCATGCCGTAGCGAATTGCGGTGTGCAGACGTTTGCCGTCAACATGGATGGATTCGACCATTTCGGAAAGTGCGCGGAAATTGTCCGCCTCTTTGCCGATGAGTTCGGGCTTGATATAGTTTTCGATAACGGGAATGAAGTCCTTTGCAAGGAAGAGGGGATCGCGTCCGCCGCAGCCGCTGTACTGAACGGCAGCGCAGTCGCCGTATGCAATCTGGCCGTCCTCAAGAACGAGCATCACGGAGATGGATTCACCGGGCTGACGAACGGAGGTAAAGCCGGGGGTTTTGGGTTCGCCGACGTATGCGGCGCCGTCGCTTTTTGCGCCCGCTTTAATGGCGCGCTGATCGTCAAAATAGAAGCCTGTTCTGCCTGCGGAGCAGATAACATCGATAATTTTCATAAAAGTATCCTTTCAGTTCTTCAAAATTTTATTTCAAAAAAGAAATTTAAGTATTCGGGCGGCACGAAAGCATTCCGCGCCGCCGTGCATTTTCAGCCGAAGCCGATTTGCGTCCGTTTATCTGCGGAGAGCCTGCGGCCTTCCGACAAGACGGCCCTTGCTGATCGCGTAAACATCGTCAATGACCATTTGGAAGGTTGCATTGCGCTTTTCGGCCTTTGCGCGTTCTTCGATCTTTGCGCGGTGGAACGCCTTGATATCATCGGTGAAGGGCAGCGCACCCATGTCGAGAATGCGGATCGCGCCGTCGTTATCGCGTGCGGGAAGCATTTTGCCCGCATTGTAGCGGGAAGGCGCAAACGGAATATCAAGAACGCCCGCAAGCACAGCGCGAACGGAACCTATCGCGATGTCGCCTTCGCCCAGTTCGAAGCACTTATCGACAATGCAGCGCGTCTCTCTGCGGATAATATCTTTTTCTTCCTCAAGGTTGGCCGCAGTGCAAACCTGGTCGGAAAGCATGCTGATGACCTGCTTTGTGCAGCGCAGACCCTGTGCGTTTGCTTCCATTGTGGGAACGCCCGCCGCTTCATGCGGAGTTTTGACGATGACCTTTGTTGCCTTTGAGAGTGCAGCGGTTGCACTGCCCCAGGAAATAACGCCGAATGCCTTCGCTTCGTCCTGCGGGAAACCGCCCATCCACTGATGGAAAACCGTGGTTATGATAACATCATCATAGCCGTATTTATGCATGTATTCGTTTGTCAGCTCTTCAAGGGTGCGGATCGCCGCAACATCCTGAACAAGGTTGCCGCATTGGCCGTAGCCGACGGTGATATTGCGAACTCCCTGCTCTGCCGCAAGCAAAGCCTCAATAATCGCAACCGCATGGGATACGCAGGGCGGAACAAGAGTTCCCGTAAGCGGACCGTAGGGTTCACGGTTGATGGAAACACCCGCTTCTTCGTAGATGCCCGTAAGCCTGTCAACATACTGCCAATCGCGGATCGTCTCCTCCATCGGGACGCTCTTTGCATAGGGCAGGTTATAGGAAATTCCGCCGCCTTCATAGCTTGTGAAGCCGCCCGCATAGGCAATTTCGGTCAAAAGGCGCGCATCGGGTGTGCCGTGGCGCACCTGAATGGGAGTGTTCAATGCTTCAATGAGCATACGGCAGCCCGCGACGCCGTGATTGACGGCGGGAAAGCCGTTAAGCAGGGAACGGCCGAGCCGCTGGGACTCCTTTATGCCGTTTTCGGCTTCTTCATAGCGGTTCTGACGGGTGTAGCTGTCAATGGTTGTCGGAAGCAGATCGGCTTCGCCGTTATCCTGAAGATAAGTCAACAGCTTGATATGTTCGGGAATCAGCGCAACGCCCGCACGCGGCTGAATCAAAGTGATACCCTTTTCCTTTGCTTCAACAAGTTTTTTTGAAAAAACTTTGTGAGCGGGCATGGCCTTGTGGTATTCGATGGCTTCTTTAAGATCAACTTCCCTGCCGGTCGGCCACTGCTTGAGCACGTCGGCACGGATCGCGTTGAATTCGTCATCGGGAATGCGCTTGTTTTTGATATTGGGGTTGTTCATTGTTTAAATGCTCCTCTTTTATTGGGAAATCGCCTGAAGGCAGGTTCGGCACCGAACCTGTTTTCGTCAGGCTCTGCATAGTTCTTGTTTCATTATGCTCAACGCCTGTTCCGGATATTTTTCGGAAAGCAGACCCATTGCGGCGATAATGTATTTTCTGTCGACAAGCACATCCGCCCTGAGCGGCCTCAGCGATGTCGGCTCCTTTTGGTCATAGAGCGCAAATGACGCGATCTTTGCCGTGTTTGTTGTGTGAATCAGTGAACCGCCCGTCACAACGAGCTTCTGCACTTTACGCAGATCCTTGCCGGTTTGAACATAGGTCGTGCCCATCATTGAATACGCTTCTTCGATGCGGCCCGCATGTCTTGTCACCGCCGTGCGCACCGCCATGCATGCAAGAGCTTCGTCCAACCGTTCGGTTTCATCGTCCGTCGGCAAAAGGTCCGTGTTTGCGGCAAACATACTGATGATTTCCTCCGCACGCGCCTCGCTCATGCCTGCAAGCTCTGCAATCGTTTTTATTCCCGCCGCATCCACAATTCCGCGAATGCTGTATCTCATGCCGATATCGCCCTCAACCGTGCGCTTGATATACGGCTCGGGCAAACCCTTGAGCATGGTTCGCGGGTCGGTCGGCATTCCGTTTGCAACGGAATAAACATCCGTTGTTGCGCCGCCGACATCAACGGCAACAAGTTCCCCAAGTCCGCGGGAATTATCCGTTCCCTCCGCAAGCAGCTTCATTGCCGCCATAACTGCGGAAGGCGTCGGCATCATAATGCCGGAAATAAGCTCGCTCGCCTTGGTAAGTCCCTTTGCCTGCACGATTCTTTTAAGGAAAACTTCGCGAATCTCTTTCTGGGTCGGCTCAATGTTAAGCGTGCCGAATTTCGGCATAACATTTTCGCAAATATGCACTTCGCGCCCTTCGAGAATGCGCTCGCACTGCCGCACGGCATTCCGGTTGCCCGCAAGGATGACGGGAAAATCTCCGCCTATATCCGCAAGCACGTGCGCATTATGCAGAATGCAGTCGGTATTGCCGCCGTCCGTGCCGCCGACAAGCAGGAAAATATCCGGATTTATCGCCTTTATCTCGTCCGCATCATCCTCATTGAGCTTGAAGGCGTAGGTCTTCAGCACCTTTGCGCCCGCACCGAGGCTTGCACATTTTGCGGCTTCCGCCGTCAGTTCCGGAACAAGCCCGCTTGCAAGCATACGAAGACCGCCCGCCGCGCTGCTGGCGGCGTAGCGTTCGCAAAAATCAAGTTTTCCGGTCACTTTTTCAAGCTTTGAAAGCGCGTCGGAAAGTCCGTTGTTAATGTCCGACTGAACGGTCGTGTAGGCATTTGCCGTGCCCAGCAGCCTGCCTTCGTCAACATCCGCCGCGGTGACCTTTGTGTATGTGCTCCCGAAATCGATCAAAAGAACAGGTTTCATGTTTTTTCCCCGCTTTGCAATCGTAATCAGTAAACAATCAGAGCCGCAGGTTATTCCTCAACGTGCAGGTCCTGTTTCAATGCCTCGATATCAACTTCCGGCGGGGTTCCCGGCGGGAAGGAGCGATCGAAGCCCATCTCTTTAAAACGCTTTTCAACCTCGTCAAACGGCTGTTTGCCGATAACGATATTGCCGCCCACATAGAGCAGGATGTTTTCCAAACCTGCCTCATCGCATTTTTCACGCATACCGCGGCAATCCAGCTCACCCTGACCATAGAGTGAGGAGATGACGATTGCATCGGCGTTCGTTTCAATTGCGGCGTTGATGAATTCTTCCTGAGAAACCATAACGCCGAGATTGACAACATTGAAACCCGCATCGGTGAATGCATGATACAGGATCTTGTTGCCGACCGCGTGAACATCGGCGCCGATAACGCCGATAACAAGAGTCTTTTTATCCATCACTGTGACCTCTCATTATTATGATAAAGTGTCCTTACATAACCCAAGCACACAAAGAAACATTGTGTGCCGCATTTTACAGTCGTATAATACATTTTTAAGCGCAAATAGTCAAGTGCATATGCACTGCAAACCCCAATATATTTGATTTAACATTAATAAAACGACTCAACGGACGAGTTAACGTAAAGCGCGGCGGGAAATTTTATTCCTGCCGCGCCGTTCGCTTTAGTGCAAAACGTTATTCTTCTTAGGATTTATTATGCCTCCGCCTTGCCCGCCGTGTTCTGCGGTTTTATGCACGGCGGCTGTTCACCGTTAAGTGCCGCTCTCAGAGCCAGCAGAGCATCGAAAACGTCAACCGCTCCGTCGCCGTTAAGATCCGCACGTGCAGCCTGCTCATCGGTGAGGCCTTCCGTTCCTATTGCATAGCGCATAAGCATAAGCGCGTCGTCAATTCCAATCGTGCCGTCGCCGTTAATATCGCCGATAACGGGGGCTTCGGGTTCGAAAACCGCGTGAATAACCGTGTCCTCCTCAACGGTGATTATCTCATCCGCGACAAGCTCCCCGTTGATGAACCAACCCACAAATACCATGCCCTCATGGGTCGGAACGGGTATTTCGCTGACTTCAAAGCTGAAGCCGACACTGACAGGGGTATCAAGCAGCGTTTCTCCCGTGTAATCGTCAATCACCGTCAAATTGCACGTGCGCGGAGCGTAAACCGCCGCAAAAACCATGGGCCGGGAAATCGTTACGGTTTCTTCGGTTATTATGCGTCCGTTGCAATCCCAGCCTGCGAACGCCATTCCCTCGTGAACGGGCGGCGCGGGAAAATCGCTGACTCTCAGCACCGTGCCGTACTCAACATCCTCCATGGTCACAAAAAAGCTGTCAGCCATGGTATCATAGAATCTCACGGTAAAAGTCTCTTTCCTCAATACCGCCGTAATGACCATATCCTCGTTTACGATAACGGTTCCCGACTCCATCAGCTCGCCGTTTACAAGCCAGCCCACAAACACCATTCCCTCACGATAGGGCGGCATGGGCAGATCCGCAAGGTCAACTTCCGTTCCGGCTCGAACTTCGTAAGTCTCATATGTTTCGCCGGTATCGCTGTCAACAAGCGTGATCGTATGCGTTTCGAACCCGCTGTAAACCGCTGTAACCGTCATGTCCCCCAACACTCTGAGATAGGAGCCTTCAAACAGGGTCCCTTCAACATACCAGCCGACAAAGTCCGCATTCTCATGAACGGGCGGAACGGGGAATTCGTCGCTGTAAAGGCCGCTGTCATAGAGCACGGTTACGGATTGCAGCGTTTCACCGTTGTAACCGTCAACGAACGTGACCGTATAAGGGTGCTGCTCATAGGTAGCGTAGATTATAACGTTTGACACGACCGTAACTTCGTCAAGGAACTCGCCGTAGCCGTACCATCCCTTAAAATCATAGCCTTCATGTTCAATATGTTCGGGGAAATCTTCCGCCTTGATCACTGTTCCGTAAGGCACAGTATCGGTACGAAGAATGACGTCGGTGTGATCATCCCAGAACTTGACCGTGTACATTTTCGCTTCATAAGCCGCATAGCAGCTTGTATTTTCCGTAACATTGATGCTTCCCGAAACGGCACTTCCGTCCGCATACTGCCATTCGGCAAAATTGTATCCGACTGCATCGGGAGCTTTCGGGAATTCGGACAAGGGAATTTCCGTGCCGTATTCTGCGGTGCGTGTTCCGATGAGTTCGCCGGTGAGTCCCGAATAAAAGCTTACCGTGTAGACTTCGTTGCTGTATTCTGCGCGGAAAGTCGTATCACCCGTAAGGTAGTAACTGCTGCCGAAAAATTCGGAACCGTTAACCGACCAATATTCAAACGTTTTGCCCTCATGCTCCGGCGGCTCGGGAAAAGCCTCTACTGTAACGGTATCTCCGATGGGCATATTCAGAGTTTTCAGCACCTGTTCCGTCGCGCCGTCCACCCATTGCACGGTGCAGGTCGGAACGGTGTACGAAGCAATTATATTTGTGTTGGCTGTTATTGTCAGGCTTCCGGTAACGGTCTCTCCGTTCGGACCCCTCCAATGAGAAAAGTTTTTCCCCGGAATCGTCGGCGGCGTCGGGAAGTCGCTGAGATTCAACACCGTGTTCTTTGTTACCGTAAAGGATTCAAACGCCGCAGTCTGTCCCTCAACAATGAAGTTCACCGTGTAAAGCGGAGGGAAGTACCAGTTCCTGTTGCCCGCAAGTACGGGATGGGTGTATATACCCTCATCCTCATAATAATAAGGATCGTATTCACCGCGGCGGCTCTTCGCATAGTCAAGTGCCTGCCCGATATTGTAGCATTCGGACACGCCCAATCCGCGCATGGAGTTCAAAATATCTTGGAAGATGTAAACATCATATGCAACGGTCACGGTTTCATCATAACCCAAAGCAACGGAAGCACCGTGTGAAGTGAAATAGTTCAGCAGATTGCCGTCCTTGCCGCCGCTGCATGTTGCAAGGTGAACATAGCTGCCCGGCATGGTTGCGGTTGCATAGTGATTCAGATAGAGATAATTCACGGCAATGCCGCCGCCGGCAAGTTCCACAACCCAGCCGTTGCTGTAATCGCTTGCCGTGACACCGTTCTCATTGTGAATCGCAATATAGCTCAGCCCGTCATATTCCAAACCGTGCGAGTCAAACATGATCACGCCGTATTTATACATCTCTGTCAAATCGGTAACATCACATTCGTTGCCTTCGTACACGGTCAAAGTTCCGCCCGTGTAGCTGCTGATCACGGGAGCGAAAGTTTCCGAATAGTAAGCGCCGACACCCTCATCAATTCCCAAATAGGGCGCATAAACGGCAACATTCCTGTTTGAGGCCGTGACCGCACCGTCATCCAAAATACCGCGAACCTCTTCCGCAGGGGAAAGCTCGATTTTAACAGGTTCGGAACCTTCTCTGATGCCGTGAACGATATTGTAATCATACACAACGGTCATTCCGGATTTCAGAGTGTAGCCGAAAGTTGTTCCGTTCTGCCGGTTGATGCTCTTGATTCGTGAATCTCCGTCAAGATATTCGAACAGGGTGTCAACCGTGTCAACAGCGGACAGGTCGGAGTCAAGTTCGCTTTCGAGTTCAAAGAGCTCGCCGTCAATTTCACGACGAACCTTCTGCATACTGCGAAGTTCAGCTGCTGCCGCATAACTGTCCGCCGCAGCACCGATGGGCAAAAGCCCGATGCAAAGCATCGCCGCAATGAGAATACAGAGTATTCTTCTGAAATTCGTTCCTTTCATAATGCCTCCTGAATGATTTTTTTATATCACGCAATTCGAGTGAACAGCGCTGATATCGTTCACAAGTTCAAGCATCGGATTTCGGAGAATGCGCTGCACTGTTTCCGTCATTCATACCGCGACCGCAGTCGAGTCCGAATCTCCTGTTTGCAAAAACTATTCCTTAGAGTATGATTTAAATAATAATTTAAATTGCGCTCCAATTATTTACATTTTAACACAGTATTCAGAGGCTGTCAACAACATTCGAAAAGTATCCGATTGTTTCTTTTTCTGAAAAAAGGCGGCAAATTAACATTTTTCGGTACGGTTCATAATTTCCTCAAATAAATATAACTTGTTTTCAAACACAACAAGGCGGTACGGCAGATGAGCTGTATCGCTTTTTTT
>OMNT01002969.1_pt1 | contig 12866 bp, 5 predicted proteins | sample 1672551 | NCBI WGS metagenome assembly OMNT01 (sample SAMEA3136698, study PRJEB25190) | human gut metagenome
ACTTCATGTTTTCCATCATCTTCTGGAAGTTCATGCCCACCTGCACCGTGCCCTCGGCAGACTTTCCGGCCGATGCGGCATTTTGGGCAGCCCGTTCTGCCATCAGACGGAACCGCTTGGAGATCGCGGCAAGCTGCAAGCCCATATTGGCCTCGTTGATGGTGCAGACATAGCGCAGCTCGCTGCCCAGCTGTTCCATCACATAGGTCACATAACGTTTGAAATCCTCTACGGTGCTTTCGGTTTCCCAGCCGCCCTTGCAGATGAGCCATTTCGGGCTGGTAAAGTGCAGTAGGGTGACGATGGGTTCTACGCCATGCGCTTTGCAGCAGGCGATCACCTTGCGGTAATGCTCGATAGCTTCCGGGTCGAACTTTCCTTCCTCCGGCTCTACCCGTGCCCACTCGATAGAAAAGCGGTAGGCGTTCAGCCCGGCATCGGCCAAGAGCTTGATATCTTCTTCGTACCGTTGATAATGGTCACAGGCAATGCCGCTGGGCTCCGTAAAGCTGGAATGGGGCAGCTGCTCCTGTGCCCAGTAGTCACTATTCGTATTGTTGCCCTCTACCTGATGGGCTGCTGTTGCAGCACCGATGAAAAAGCCTTTTTCAAATTTCTGCATGATGGTTCTCCCTTCCTGCGTGTTGCTTGTTGAGACTATTGTAGCAGACCTGTTTTTCCCCTATGGGACAATAAATCGTGAAGGCGGATGTAAATTCACGCACCACAAATTATTGCACGAATTTTTGTCCTTAACTATCGTTTTTCATCCGGCAGTGGCTGTTGCATTCTGTTATTCTGGTGTCAGAGAAAGCGGAACTCAGTTCACACAAAAAGGAGGAAAATCATTATGTTCCAAAAGAAACCCAGTGCCAGTGAAGTAGACGGCGTCCAGTACCGCCGTGCAAAGCTCTGGCAGATCATCTGTTACGCCTGCAACGCTTTTGTAGGCATGAGCATCTATTCCCTGATCGGTATGGCCAGTTATTCTGCCAGCATCGGCTACGGCATCACCACTGCAGCCGTGGGCATCATCCTGATGCTGGCTCGCATTCTGGACGGTTTTACCGACCCGATGCTGGCGTTCGTCTACGACCGCGTCAACACCCGTTTCGGCAAGCTGCGCATTCTGCTGATCAGCGGCTACCTGATCGAGGCTGTCGGCCTGCTGTGTATGTTCAACCTGTGCTCCAGCAAGGGCTTCGGCTTGCCGGTGTTCGTTTTGACCTACATTATTTACATCATCGGCTATACCGTCACCAACATGACCGCCCAGACCCTGCCGGCTATTATGACCAACGATCCCCGCCAGCGTCCCACCATCGGTGTCTGGACCACTGCGCTGAACTACTTCGTGCCCATGGGCATGAGCATGCTGGTCTACACCGTCATCCTGCCCAAGTGCGGCGGCACCTTCAATCAGGGCTTCCTCAGCACGGTCTGCACCATCGTCCTGATCATTGCCGGCATCGGCACCCTGATTGTCTGTGCCGGCATCTCCGCCTACGATAAGCCCGAAAACTTTGAGGGCATCAGCAAAAATCACGAACCGCTGAAGGTTGCGGATATTCTTGAGGTGTTCAAACACAACAAGCCCCTGCAGTGCTATGTTGCCTCCCACGCTTCCGATAAGCTGGCACAGCAGGTAGGCAGCCAGGCCATCATCAACACGATGCTGAACGGCATCCTCATCGGCAACATGGGTCTTGCTACCACCCTTAGCATGATCAGCATGGTGCCTTCCATCTTCTTTGCGGCCTTCGGTGCAAAGTATGTAGGCAAAAAAGGCAGCAAGAAGGGCATCGTGACCTGGACCTGCGTCAGCATGGCCATCACCTCTGTGCTGATCCTGTTCTTCATCTTTACCGACACTCGTCAGATCGGTGTGATCGGCAGCTGGAACATGATCGTTTACGTCCTGCTGACCCTGCTGCAGAACGGCTCCAACATGTGCATCACCACCTCCAACAACTCTTACATGGCTGATACCATCGACTACGAGCTGGACCGCAGCGGCCGTTACATCCCGGCGGTTGTCTCCGGCACTTACAGCCTGATCGATAAGCTCATCACCTCGGTGGCTGCTGTCATCGCCACCGGTGCGGTCGCCCTTCTGGGTTACACCACCACCATGCCCCAGCCCACGGATCCCTACACCAGCGGCATCTTCTGGATGACCCTTGCCATCAAGTTCGGTCTGCCCATGCTGGGCTGGGTCATCACCCTGATCGCCATGCTGGGCTGCCCGCTGACCAAGGAAGAAATGGTCAACGTCCAGAAGCGCATCGCAGATAAGAAAGAAGCCCTTCGTCATGAAGTAATTGCAGAAAAGATGCAGTAACACCCTGCAAAGACCGAAAGGGCTCATACGCTCTTTCGGTTTTTGCTGATTCTATCCATCTTTTATAAATATAAAGGAGTTTTTACCATGAGCAAGACCATCCTGTTGAATCAGAGCGACTGGCATTTTACCAAGGAGAACCCCGGCATCCCCACCGCTGTTATGGGTGAGGCCGTTGCCCTGCCCCACACATGGAACGCGGTGGACGGTCAGGACGGCGGCAACGATTACTACCGCGGCACCTGCTGGTATACGCTGGCACTGGAAAAGCCCGCCATCCCGGCAGGCGGCAAGGCTGTTTTGCAGCTGGATGGCGCAGCCATGACCGCCGCCGTCTACCTGAACGGTGAAAAGCTGGCCGAGCACAAGGGAGGCTACTCCACCTTCCGGGTGGACCTGACCGACCACCTCAAAGAGGAAAATCTGCTGGCCATTTCCGTGGACAACCGCGACAACGACACCGTGTATCCCCAGAAAGCCGATTTTACCTTCTACGGCGGTATTTACCGGGATGTGACCCTGCATATCGTCCCGGCAGAGCACTTTGCCCTGCCCGCTAATGGCGCACCGGCACTGAAGGTGACCCCCATCGTCACCGATCTTGCTGCCAAGACCTCTGAGGTCACCGTGGAAGCCGCCGTGGTGGGCGCACAGAACGTGACCTTTGCACTGGAGGGTCAGACCCTCACCGCCCCGGTGGAAAAGGGCACCGCAAAGGTTGTTTTCACGCTGAACAACGCCCATCTGTGGGATGGCGTGGACGACCCCTTCCTCTACACCGTATCTGCCAAGCTGGACAATGGTGAGGAGACCTCCGCCCGGTTCGGCTGCCGCAAGTTTGAGATCGACCCCCAGAAGGGCTTTATCCTGAATGGCAGGGAATATCCGCTGCGCGGTGTTTCCCGCCACCAGGACCGAAAAGGTGCGGGCATTGCCCTGACCAACGAAATGATGGAGGAGGATATCTCCATCATTCTGGAAATGGGTGCCAACACCATCCGGCTGGCACACTATCAGCACGCACCGTATTTCTACGACCTGTGTGATGAAAAGGGTCTTGTTATCTGGGCAGAGATCCCCTACATCACCATGCACATGACCAACGGCCGTGCCAACACCCTGACCCAGATGGAAGAGCTGATCGTCCAGAACTACAACCACCCCTGCATTGCCGTGTGGGGCTTGTCCAACGAGATCACCGCTGCTTCTGCCGTCAACGAGGATCTGCTGGAAAACCACCGTCTGCTGAACGAGCTGGCGCACAAGCTGGACCCCACCCGCAAGACCACCATGGCAAATGTGTTTATGCTGGAGACCACCAGTCCCATTCTGGAAATTCCCGATGTGAACAGCTACAACCTCTACTTCGGCTGGTATCTGGGCGAATTGGAGCAGAACGACGAGTTCTTTGACAAATACCATGCCGATTTCCCGGACCGCTGCATCGGCTTTTCGGAGTATGGCGCAGACGCCAACCCCCAGTACCAGAGCAGCCACCCGGAAAAAGGCGACTACACCGAGAGTTATCAGTGCGTTTACCACGAGCACATTGCAAAGATGATTGCCGACCGTCCTTGGCTGTGGGCGACGCATGTGTGGAATATGTTTGATTTTGCCGCCGATGGCCGTGATGAGGGCGGCAAGCACGGCGAGAACCAGAAGGGACTTGTCACCTTTGACCGCAAGATCAAAAAAGACCCCTTCTATCTCTACAAGGCCTATTGGAGCAAAGAGCCGTTCGTGCACCTGTGCGGCAGCCGCTATGTGGACCGCGCCGAGGATGTGACCGAGATCAAGGTCTACTCCAATCTGCCGGAGGTCTCGCTGTACAAGGACGGTCAGCTGGTGGAGACCAAGCAGGGCGACAAAGTGTTCACCTTCCAGCTGCCCATTACCGGCAAGCACAGCATTGAGGCACGCTCCGGTGAGCACAGCAGCGTGATCCTGGTGAACAAGGTGGACGCCCCCAACCCGGATTACGCCATGGACAACCGCAAGAACGTGGCCAACTGGTTTGACGGCGAGCTGGACGAAAGCTGCTGGTCGGTGAAGGACAACATGGCTGCCGCCATGGCAGACCCGAAAGCCGGTCCCATCCTGAAGCAGATCCGGGAAAAGGCCGCTGCTTCCCGCGGAGACATTGCTGCCGCCGTGAAGGACAATCCGGCTCTGGTGGCCATGATGGAGCGTGCCATGCAGCGGATGACCATTCAATCCATGCTGATGCAGGCAGGCACTTCGGAAGAGGACATCAAGCAGCTGAACCGTGTATTGCAGGGCATTTCCAAGGAGTGATTCGATGAAACAAACCTATTGTAATCCCATTGATCTGGGCTACCGTTACCAGCACATGAAGGAAGGTCCCCGTACAGCAGGTTTCCGGGAGGGTGCAGACCCGACGCTGGTTTATTTCAAGGGCAAATATTATCTCTTTGTTTCCATGTCGGCAGGCTTCTGGTATTCGGAGGATCTGCTGAACTGGGACTTCCATGCAGACCCCGGCCTGCTGATCTACGACTACGCACCGGATGTGCGGCAGGTGGGCAATTACCTCTATTTCTGCGCCAGCCGCAAGGGACGCAACTGCCCCATTTTGCGCACCGCTGACCCCCTGACTGAGCCGTTTACCGAAGTGTCTGCCCCCTTTGCCTTCTGGGACCCGGATCTGTTCTGCGATGACGATGGCCGGGTGTACTTCTACTGGGGCTGCTCCAACATCTCCCCCATCTACGGGGTGGAGCTGAACCCGGACACCATGACCCCCATCGGTGAAAAGCAGGAGCTGATCTTCGGCAATGAAACCGTACTGGGCTACGAGCGCCCCGGCAACAACGGCATCGTGGACCGGGAAGCCAGCGTGCTGTACCAGTCCATGAAGCAGTTCTATGATCCCAAGACCGGCAAGCTGAATCTGCCGCCGCAGATGGCAAATATCCCCGGTCTGAGTGTCGAAAGCCTGACTGCCATGTTCAACGCCATCGGCAAGCCCTACATCGAGGGTGCCTTTATGACAAAGCATGACGGCCTCTATTACCTGCAATATGCCTGCCCTGGCACCCAGTACAACACTTACGCCGACGGTGTATACACCTCCCGTTCTCCGCTGGGCCCCTTTGTGCGGCAGGCATCCAATCCGTTCTCCGCAAAGCCCGGTGGCTTCATTACCGGTGCAGGCCACGGCAGTACCATTGCCGACACCTACGGCAACTGGTGGCACGCTTCCACCATGCGCATTTCCGTCAACTATGACTTTGAGCGCCGGGTGGGGCTGTTTCCTGCCGGGTTCGACAAGGACGGCGTGCTTTACTGCAACCAGAACTTTGCCGATTACCCCCACCGCATCCCGGCAGACCGCTTTGATGCCGCCAGACAGCAGCCGGAATGGATGCTGCTGAGCTACAAAAAGCCGGTCACGGCTTCCAGCACTGCCGAGGGCAGCAGCCCGGCACTGGCAGTCAACGAGGACTGCCGCAGCTGGTGGAGCGCCGCTGGTACAGAGCCGGTCGAATGGCTCTGCGTGGACCTTGGCAAAGAGAGTGATATCCGCGCCATTCAGGTAAATATGGCGGACGAAAAGCTGGTGGTGGACTTCCCTGCCGACAGCTACGGCGATGACCGCAAGACCCGCCACATCGAGACCCGGCCCCAGATCTCCCACTACACGGTGGAGACCAGTGTGAACGGAGCGAGCTGGACGCTGCGCGAAAATGTTGCCCGCGAGTGCTCCAACGGCTACTACGAATATGCCGACGGCATCCGTGCCCGGTACGTCCGGGTGACGGGCGGCGAACTGCCCTACGGACAGGCGCTGCGCATCAGCGGCCTGCGGGTGTTCGGTAACGGCGAAGGCGCAAAGCCCGCACAGGCCGAAGCCGCCGGGGCTCGCGTGGATGCACTGGATGCAAAGATCACTTGGAAGCATATCGAAAATGCACAGGGCTGCAACGTCCGCTACGGCGTTGCGCCTGATAAGCTCTATCTGAGCTGGCTGGTGTACGATGCAGACGAAGTGACCCTTTCCACCCTGACCGCCGGGCAGGAATACTACATCTGCGTGGACAGCTTTAACGAAAACGGCATCACGCCGGGTAAGACTTTCAAACTGGAGGGGTAAAATATGCCCATCAAAGCTGTGCAGCAATTTATGCTGGGCACTGTACTAAGCAATGAGCAGCAGGCAAAAGAGACCCTTGCTGCCATGAAAGCCGCCGGGTACGATGGCATTGAATTGTGTGGATTTATGATCCACCCCATCGGCTTTGTGGTAAAGCTGCTGACCAAGGCCGCCGGGATGCCGGTGGGCAAGGGCGGCAATCTGGACTGGCACAAGCTGGTGCAGGAGGCCGGCCTTCGGGTGGTCAGTCTGCACACCGACCTTGGCAGTTTGGAACGGGATGCCCACGCAGTGGCCGAGGAGGCCAAAAGCTTCGGCACACAGTATGTGGTCATCACCGGGATGTACCGCTTTGATTACGGCGATGAAGCCGTTATGCACCAGCTTGCGCAGCGGCTGAACAAAGCCGGCGAGACTCTGACAGCCGAGGGCATCCACCTGCTCTACCACAACCACAACTGCGAGCTGCGGCATGTGAACGCAGAAAAGCGCGCCTACGACATCCTCTTAGAAGAGACCGACCCTGCCTTTGTCAACTTTGAGTTTGACAGCTACTGGTTCACCGAGGGCGGTGCAAATGCGCTGGCATGGATGCAGCGGCTTGGTCCCCGCATGAAGCTGTGGCACATCAACGACCGGGGCACCCGCATCACCGGCAGTGCCATCACGCCTATCCTGAAAACCGACAGCATGGAGCTGGGCACCGGCAACATGGACTTGGACAGCCTGATGGCGCAGGCCCTTGCCGTGGAGGTGGATGCCGTTATTCTGGAAAGCCACCGCAATTGGGTGGACAATTCCCCCATCAAGAGCTTCCAGCTCAGTGCAAAATACCTTGCGCAAAAATTCTGACCTGCCATTCTCTCATTATTTTCTTCTTCATTATCCCCATAAAAGCAATGCCCCGCACCGGTTACTCCTTCCGGTGCGGGGCGTTGTGTTTTGCGGGGAATCTTTTTGCGTTACAGGGTGTGGGTGCCCGGCTGCAAGGTCAGGCTTCTGCCATCCGGGAGGGTGACTTCTGCGGTTCTGTTGCAGGGCACGGTGATGGTGTAGGTCACGGCATCGCCTGCATACTGCCAGCCGCTTTCAATGCGCCCCACCGGGGAATCGTACACTGCTTTTGCCCAGCCCAGAGCCGGGTTCGGGGTGGGGGCGATGGTCAGGGTCTCCCCTGCCAGATGGATGCCGCACACGCCACCGAACAGCCAGCCGCAGATGGCACCGTAGGAGTAATGGTTCAGGGATTCGCTGGGGTGGCCGTTTGCGTCAATGCCCGTCCATGTCTCCCAGACGGTGGTAGCGCCCTGCTTGACCTCATAGAGCCAGCTGGGAGCGGTGTCCTGTAACAGCAGCTTATAGGCGGTGTCGGCATAGCCGTACTTTGCCAGCACCTCGCAGAGGAAGGGTGTAGAAAGGAAGCCGGTGTTCAGGTGATAGCCGTTTTCCGCCACCATCCGGTTCAGGGTATCCGCAGCGGCTTGGCTCTCCTCCTCGCCCAGCAGTGCAAAGGCAATGGCGCGGACGTATTCGCACTGGCGGTCAGAAGTGATTTTCCCATTGTCAGTAAAGGCGGCGCGGTACGCCTTTACCGCCTTTTCTGCCGTGTCGCGGTACTGCGCTGCGTCCTCTGCCTTGCCCAGCGCCTGTGCAATTTCTGCCAGAAGCCGCCCGGAATAAGCCAGATACGCCGTACCCACGCTTTTGCGCGGGTTCATCATCGCCTGCATGGGAGTAATGCCAGGCTCACACCACTCGCCGTAGTCCAGACCGTTCAGCACCGTGTACTTGGCGTATGCCCCGGTCTGCTGTTCCTCGGTGGTCTGCTGTGCACGGCCAAGCAGGAACGCATACCACTTCTGCATCATCTCGTAGTTGTCCGCAAGGATCTTGCGGTCGCCGGTGCGCTTATAAAGGACGTAGGGCACCAGAATGGCGGCATCGCCCCAGCCCGCCGACATACAGAGCATGGGGGTCATGTAGCCGGGGCGGCTGGTGGGCGGCGCAATGTTCGCCATGCGTCCATCCGGGTACTGGTTCAGGCGGCATTCTGCCAGCCATTTTTCCACCACCGGGTAGCAGTCCATCAGGGTCAGGCCGGTCTCGATGAACACCCCCATATCGCCAGTCCAGCCAGCGCGCTCGCGGGTGGGGCAGTCGGTGGGGATATCGCAGAAGTTGCCCTTCTGGCTCCACACACTGTTTTTCACCAGCTGATCCACATCGGCATTGCCGCACGCAAAGCTGCCGGTGACCGGCATCTCCGAATAGACGGCGTGGGCAGTAAACTCTGCGCCGGTCAGGTCGATGTCCGTTTCCACCTTTGCGTACCGGAAGCCCATGATGGTAAAGCTGGGCTTGTAGTGGTTCTCGCCCTCTTTGCAAACGAGTTCCAGCAGCTGCGCCGTGCCGCCCTCCTTGTGGCGGTTCCGGTCCTGAAAGTTCTCCTGCGTAAAGTTGCCGTTCTCGTCCAGTGCTTCGCCGCACAGCAGCTTGATTTTCTGCCCGGCGTGGGCGGTCAGCTTCATCTCCACATAGCCAGCCATGTTCTGGCCAAAGTCCAGCACGGTCTCGCCGTTGGGGGTGCGCAGCAGCCTGCCCGCAAAGGCTTCCTGCTCCCGGATGGGCACGGTGTTCATACCGGTGATGGGCAGGGAGTTCGGCTCGGTCTTTACGCCATGCCAGCCGGAAAGCTCCTCTTCCAGCCGGGCATCGTGCACTTCGCCCTGCTGCAGATCATTTTGGCGAATCGGGCCGCACTGGGTGGCCTCCATGTCGTCATCCGAAACGCAGACCGCCTTGCCGTTCACTTCCAGCTGGAACAGGACAGCCAGTTCGCTGCCGAACAGGTCACGGTCACCATCCACGCCGGAGGTGCTGCGGTACCAGCCGTCGCCCAATGCAATGAGCAGCTTGTTTTCCCCCTCACGGACAAGTGCTGTCACATCGTAGGTCTGTGCCCCAAGGTGCTTGTCTGCGGTAAAGCTGCCGGGGGCAAGCACCTTGTCGCCGACACGCTTGCCGTTCAGCCATGCCGCATACAACCCCTTGGCGGTAATGTACAGCCGCTTGCTTTCTCCCGCCGGAGCAGTGAACGTTTTGCGCAGATAACTTGCCGGGCGGTGGGGCTGATAAGGCTGCGCCTGCCCTTTGCCGGAGGCTTCCAGCGCCGCCTGCTTCTGCTCCCAGTTGGGCTTTGCAAAGGCGTTGATGGCATCAGCGCAGTCGATGTCCGGCTCTTCTGTCTCCGGGCAGACCCACACGCCCTGCCAGTCTGCCTGTGCAAGCCCGGTCTCGAAGGAAGCGGTGCTCCATGCACCGGGCTGGTCATTTTCATCCCACAGGCGGATGCGCCACCGTCCCTGCGTCTTGGGCGGTACAGCGCTGGGCGTTTCGGTGTGCATCACACTGCCCAAAGCCTTTCCGCTCGCCCACAGCGTTTCGGCTCCGGCAGTTACTTCAATTTCGTAGGCGGTCTGGCGCACGCCTTCGGCGCACTGCCACGATAAAAACAGCGTCCCGGCATCTATGCCGAGAGGCTGGGTCAGATGATTCGTTTTCAGGTTTGTTGCTTGCATCATCCGCATCTCCTTTTTCCGTTTGATTTCTGTTCTTATTATAAAGAGAATCCCACGGAATAAGGGTGCAAAATTTTGTGTTATCGGTCAAAAAATCGTGTTATTTATGACAATTTAAAAAATTCATCTTGCTTCACGACTTTTCATCCGTACTGTCTGCGGTTTTCCTGTTATACTTTGGGCAAGAAAATCAGAGGGCTGCGGACTGCCCTCAAACGAAAGGAAGGCATTACAGAATGGACATTGAAAAGATCCTCCAGCAGATGACACCGGAGGAAAAAGCAGACTTCTGCTCCGGTTCGGATTTCTGGCATACACAGCCGGTGGAGCGGCTCGGTGTGCCCGCCGTGATGATGAGCGACGGCCCCAGCGGTCTGCGCAAACAGGACGAGCAGGGCGACCATCTGGGCATCAACGAAAGCATCCCGGCGGTCTGTTTCCCGTCCAGTGCGGCGGTGGCTTCCAGCTTTGACACTGCTCTGGCAGAAAAGCTGGGTAACACGCTGGGCAATGAGTGCCGCGCCGAGAATCTGGCTCTGCTGCTTGGCCCCGGCCTGAACATCAAGCGCAGCCCGCTATGCGGACGCAACTTTGAGTATTTCAGCGAGGACCCCTATCTCAGCGGTGAGATGGGGGCGGCGCTGGTCAAGGGCATCCAGAGCAACGGTGTGGGCAGCTGCATCAAGCATTTTGCCGCCAACAATCAGGAGACCGACCGCATGGTCAGTGACAGCGTGATGGACGAGCGCACCCTGCACGAGATCTATCTTCCCGCCTTTGAAACGGTGGTCAAAAAGGCACAGCCGCTGGGCGTGATGGCCGCCTACAACAAACTCAACGGCACCCACTGCTCGGAGAACAAGGAGTTGTTGACCGACATCCTGCGCAAACGCTGGGGCTACGAGGGCATGGTGGTCACCGACTGGGGCGCAGTGAAGGACCGTGCCAAGGGCATCGCCGCAGGGCAGGATCTGGAAATGCCCGGCGGAAGCGGCCGCGGCACAAACTCGATCCTTTCCGCCATCAAGGCTGGGACTCTCTCGGAAGAAGAGCTGAACACTGCCGTACGCAACCTGCTGCGCTTTGTGGATTCCGTGACCGAAGCCGAGAGCACGAACGCCGTATTTGACCGGGACGCAGACTACCGGATGGCAGTTTCTGTTGCGGAGAACTCTGCTGTGCTGTTGAAGAACGAAAAGGGCACACTTCCTCTGGCAAAGGGCTGCAAGGCGGTGTTCCTTGGCGAGTTCGCGGAGCATCCCCGGTATCAGGGCGGCGGCAGCAGCCATGTCAACAGTGCGAAGGTCAGCTGTGCGCTGGAACACGCCCCCGGTGTGGCCTATGCACAGGGCTACCGCACCGATGAGGATACCGTGGATCCTGCGCTGGAACAGGCCGCGGTGGCCGCTGCCGTAGACGCAGATGTCGCCGTGATCTTTGCCGGACTCCCGGAGCGGTACGAGAGCGAAGGCTACGACCGCACCACCCTTGCCATGCCGGAAAATCAGAATCATCTGATCGCCGCAGTCGCTGCGGTACAGCCGAATACCGTGGTCGTCCTGCACAACGGCTCTGCCATCGAAATGCCGTGGGTCAACGATGTCCCGGCTGTTCTGGAACTGTACCTTGCCGGTGACGGTGCCGGAGAAGCCGCCGTGAATCTGTTGTACGGCGCTGTCAACCCCAGCGGCAAGCTGGCAGAGACCTTCCCCCGGAGGCTGAGCGACACCCCGGCTTATCTTTCCTTCCCCGGCGAGCGGGAGACCAGCGTTTACTCTGAGGGCGTATTTGTCGGCTACCGCTACTACGACACCACGGAAGCAGATGTTCTGTTCCCCTTCGGTCATGGCCTTTCCTACACGACCTTTGAATACAGCGTACTCCGGCTGAGCCGCAGCACCGTCCGTGAGGGTGAAGAAGTGCAGGTCACCGTCACGGTAAAAAATACCGGCGCAGTCGCCGGCAAGGAAACGGTGCAGCTCTATGTAGCACCGCCCAAGGGTGAGCGTCACCGTCCGGTCCGGGAACTGAAAGGTTTTGCCAAGGTGTCCCTGCAGCCCGGTGAGAGCAAGGAGGTGCAGTTTACACTGGACAAGCGCAGCCTTGCCTATTATGAGCCGGAACTGCATGATTTCTATGCAGAAAGCGGCACTTACCAGATCTGCGTTGGTGCATCCAGCCGGGATCTGCGCCTGACCGGCTTGCTGGAATGGCAGGCAGCGCAGCCGCTGCCGGTACACTTTACCGCAGCCTCCACTCTGAAGCAGGTCATGACCCACCCGGTGGGTGCTGCCATCATCGGACCGATCCTGCAGCGTATGGCCGCAGCCGCAGGCAGCGCCACCGGAAAAAAGGACGATGATGATTCTTCTCTGTCCATGATGATGGGAATCCAGCTCAACACGCTGATTGATTTCCACGTCCTGACCGAGGAGCAGCTGAACGGCATCCTGAGCCAGATCAATCAGGCGTAAGGCAGGGATTGCGCGATAAAATAAGTCCTACTCTCTCCACTTTATTGCCATAAATTTTCCAAAACCTCTTGACGCATTCTACATACAGTGGTATTTTTCTTGTAAATCCCACTGCTTTTGTGGATTGGCCCAAAACCATCCACAAGATGTGGTCGTGTTCATTTTGAACACAGCCACAGAAAGTGGTTGGTTATCACCGTGAGACCCACCACTTCCGTGAGGAAAAGTCCACGAAAGAATTTACCGCCCCGCAACACACCCGATTCATTTTGCCGCCGATTCACCCGACAAAATCCATCGCTATGCTGCGTGGGCGGTATTTTTCTTTTAGGGAGCTGCACCTTGAAAATTTCATGAGC
>OMNT01002980.1_pt1 | contig 12820 bp, 9 predicted proteins | sample 1672551 | NCBI WGS metagenome assembly OMNT01 (sample SAMEA3136698, study PRJEB25190) | human gut metagenome
CAGGTAAATAGATCTATCATATTTAAGACAATTGCTAAAAGCATTATCACCTGAAGAAATCCAGCGACTGAAGTTATATTCAATGCAAATAATTTTAGTGGACTATAACCTGATTTGTCCTTTACCCCAGATACCTTATTTTCATCCCCTAGAGTTGTAATAGCCTTGTGCATTATAAATCTTGGAAAAATCTGAAACACCCCCGATAATGCACCAATGATAATGTATATATCAGCATCTATAGGAAAAATTGTGTAAAGAATTCCGCCGTTATGAGAAGCCGCAATGCCCCATGCAAAAAAAGAAAGAACCATGGCCACATAACCACTCATTGCATCATATACACTCCCAAGGGACGAGAACTGCTTTTTATATCTTGCGATGTTACCATCCACTCCATCCAAGAGATTCCATAGAAAAAAACAAGCCCATCCTAATATCATCATCCCTGTAGAATTTGCAAAATACATTAAAACAAACCCTACAATAAGTGGTATTATTGAAATTAACGATACAGTATTTGGAGTAATATTTGTATATAGAAACGGTATGGTTAAAATATATGATAACGGTCTGCCTACATAAAATGCGAAATAGTCATTCTTAGCAGACTTTCGTTTTTCAGGGCTCATTGTCTTCTGTTCAATTTCCTTTGGTGTAATCATTTCTTATCTTCACCTCAAATATTTTTTGTAGAGCGTGAGCTTCTACGATATTTATAAACTCTTATAAAACTCAACATACTTCTTCTTCATAACTTCAGTATTATAAATCTCCAAAACGTCTTGGTATGCTCTCTCCGGCAATTCTTTCGGGAACTCTTTCATTGCAGCCTTTATTTTCTCCGCGTACTCATCTGCAGTTTCACACACGTACCCATTAACACCGTCCTTAACGACACTCTTATTTCCCATTGTGTTGCTCACCAAAATCAGCTTCTTAATATACATGTTCTCGATTAGGCTCATAGCAATAGCTTCACCAAGACTACATAAAATAAAAGCATCTGCTCCTTTTGCCATCGCAAGAGCATCTTTTCTCGGTTTCCAGCCCGTGACCTCAATGTTTGGAGCAGTCAGTTCATTTTCCAGTTCACCATTCCCAATCCATACAAACCTTGCATTCGGCACCAGCTCAGCAATTCTATTAAACAGCTGCGGCTGCTTCTGAACACAGGCACGGCCAAGCGTAAATACTGTAAATTTCTCGTTATGTACGGGTTCAATCCCATCAAGGAAGGCTGACAAATCAGCCAGATTCACACCTGTCTCTATATAAGCGGTTCTCTTGCAGAGAGTCTTTGCTACCTCATCCTCGCTCTCACAGCATGTTAGCGTCATTGAATTAGTCTTTCCTAAGGCACCTTCCATCCACCTGTACAGCTTACTCTTCTTACCAGGCCCCATTAAGATATGAGCATACCCATGTGGAGTATAAACTACAGTGTTATACTTTCCTTTATACGCGATACGTCCTAATCCACCTGCAATAGAGGAATGAAGATGTATAATATCTGGTTTTACCTCTTTCTCAATAGCACGAAGTTCTTTAATAATCTTGATATCATTAGGTATATTTGTTAAACCCTTTTTCTCACTTAAAGTTTTAATTCGGATCAAATGAACACGCTTATCAAGAAAGTCCTTATAATTCTCGGGTGTTTGAGGTCGGAGGGAATATGCAAGATATACGTCAAAATCACTTACTATGTCATTGCAAAGCTGAGAAACGTAGGTAAAAACGCCACCTCCAAATGCCTCACAAACCATTAAAATCTTTTTCATAAGTCGCCCCGTCCTCTATCCAATTCTTTTTTACTCATCCCTAAAGCAGATGCCACCACAGCATCCATGTCATAATACTTGTACTCACCCAGTCGGCCGCCAAAGATAATATTCTTTTCACCTTCAGCCAGCTTCTTATACTGGGTATAGAGCGCTCCGTTCTTTGCATCATTAACCGGATAATACGGCTCGTCACCCGGCTTCCACTCGGAACTGTACTCACGAGATATAATAGTCTTCGGCAAGTCATTTCCATTCTCATCCTTGCCAAATTCAAACCACTTGTGCTCAATGATTCGTGTCCACGGCGTCTCACGATCTGTGTAGTTCACGGCCGCGTTGCCCTGGAAGTTCGGCTTGTCGAGGATTTCGTTTTCAAAGCGAACGGAACGGTACTCCAGATAACCGAGGGAATAATTGAAATAAGCATCAATCGGTCCGGTATAAACAACTCTTTCCGCTAGCTTGTCCAGCTCATCTTTATTTTCCAGGTAATCCACACCAAGCCGAACTTCGATACCCTCAAGCATGTGCTCCACCATCTGTGTATATCCACCAATCGGGATCCCTTGGTAAAGAGCGTTGAAGTAGTTGTTATCAAATGTCAGGCGCACAGGCAGACGTTTAATAATGAACGCAGGCAGATCCTTGCAGTCACGCCCCCATTGTTTTTCCGTGTAGCCTTTGACCAGCTTTTCGTAAATGTCTCTACCGACAAGACTAATCGCTTGCTCTTCCAGATTCTTCGGCTCGCCTATGATTTCCTTGCGCTGCTCGTCAATCTTGGCCTGAGCCTCTTCTGGTGTCACAACGCCCCACATTTTATTGAACGTATACATATTAAAAGGCATGGAGTATAGTTCGCCCTTATAGTTTGCTACTGGAGAGTTTGTGAAACGGTTGAAAACAGTGAACTGCTGCAGATAATCCCAGACTTCCTTATTATTGGTGTGAAAAATATGCGCGCCATACTTATGGAAATTGATGCCTTCAACCTTTTCTGTATAGATATTGCCAGCAATGTTCGGCCTCTTGTCGATAACAAGGACTGATTTACCGTGTGCTTTAGCCTGCTGCGCAAACGTGGCTCCGTATAATCCAGAACCAACCACCAAATAATCGTACATAATCTTTACACCTCAATATTTCTATTTTTTTTTACTGTCTCAGCGTTTATCGCTTTGTTCTTCTATAAATCCTCTCTGTGGATATCTTCCACAGCTTCTCTTTTCCAATTCATTGCCGATGACAGGTCTGTGCTAAACAATCCGTGCCTATTTCCAAACGGTTATGCAGCCGTTTCTCCAAAGCATCCACCGACCGGAAAACGTATAATTTCGCATAGACTTGTCTATCCGCTGCTATCGTCAATGATGCTTCAATAACCATCGCAACAGCCACAACGGTGCACTATGGTCGTCCATAGTCTGTGATAAATTCTTCAATAACAGTTCAGTGTCTAATTTTTATCATTGCAACAGCTTAATAGGTCTATGTGATATTATCAGTGCCTAAAATCAATAAAATACCGTATTCAAGCCATTTTTTGATAGCATCATCTGCCCCGATATGATAACCACACTCGGCCGATGCACTCAGTATGATAACAACACTACAAGGTGTCTATGCGAACTTTCACGTTAATAGATATGTGTCTATTTTCCTATACCCCAGTGGAGTATGCCTTTTCACCATGATTTAAACCGTAATCATGGCCTACGAATCAGCCACTGAAAATTTAGCGCAGACATTATGACACAGGCTTGGTATTGCTGCATTATATTATAACTTATCTAATTTTAGCGAAAACAATCACATCGACCCGTCTTTCTTCGCAACCACCATCACCGTCTTCAAAAGAATCTTAATATCCAACCCAATATCCCAGTTTTCAATATATTCTTTATCCAGTCTCACAACCTCTTCGAAGTCCGTGATATCGCTTCGTCCGCTGACCTGCCACATACCGGTGATTCCCGGCTTGATTGCAAGTCTCGCTTTATGTCGCGGTTCATACAGGTTGGTCTCCGAAATCAACGGCGGTCTTGTTCCCACAATGGACATATCCCCTTTCAGCACATTAAAGAACTGTGGGAATTCGTCCAGGCTTGTCCTTCTGATGAAATCACCCACTCCTGTCTTATGCGTTCCGTCCGGAAGTACTTTATTCCCGATTACTCTGGGGTCAAAGTCCATCTTGAACATTTTCCCATCGCCCAGTTTGTTCTCTTTCATGAGCTCTGCTTTACGTTCTTCTGCATCCATATACATGCTGCGGAATTTGTACATTTTGAATTTCTTTCCGTTCTTTCCCACACGTTCCTGGGAGAAGAAAATCGGGCCCGGTGATGCAATATAAATTGCAGGACCTACGAAAAGCGTGATAATTCCAGTAAAAATACAGCCCGCCAGACCGCCGAAAATGTCCATAAGGCGCTTCAGGAAAAGCTGACCCAAGGATGCGTAGTTAAGGCTTGTGGTGAGAACCGTGTAGTTTCCCACCTTTTCCACAAATTGTCTTTTTCCTGTTTTATTGGTGATCTTGGAAAGATTCAGGTGAACGGTTACACCTGTTTCCGTAAGCTGTTCTATCAGATTTTCCGGATAGGGAAGGTGCTCGGGTATTACCATAAGTACTTCGTCGATCCATTCCTGGCACACATACATGGATGCGCTGCTTTTTGTGGCTACCACAGGAACACCGCAGATTTCCTGACCGGTGCAGTCCTCATCAATCACAACTACGCCTGCAAAAGAATATCTGGCATAGTTGTTTTCCTGCATATCGATTACCACCTTCTCTGCCTCAGCTTTGGATGTGACGATCAGAAGCTTCTTGTCGCCACCGTTTTTCATTTTTCTATGTAAGGAATTCTTCCAGATTTCCCTTACTGTGTAGGAAAAAAACAGATAAATGATCACAGTGGTAAAAAGGATTAGCCTGGAAAAGCTCTGTCCTTCCTGAATCACAAACAGATAAATGATTGCCAGCACGCCTACTATGACAGACTGTTTCAAAGTTGCTACAAATTCTTTGTAGTGTCCTCTTTTCAATACACTTTTCATGGTGCCTGCTGTGAAGATCACTACCAGGTCTGCCAGGCAAAGAAAAACAGCCATATTACGATACAAAACATCGCTGTATAAATCCATTTCCATCCCGCGAAGGGCATACGCCAAAACAAATGACAGCTGCAGGCAGATCATGTCCAACAGCATAAAATCAGCATGCTTCAGCCAGCCATCTGAATCTTTCCTATACATTTTTTCTTTTTCCTTCCTCCCCGCTTATGCGGAATATTTGTTGCCTGAATTGTCTGTTCTCTGAATTTATTGCATGTTAAAAGGCACCCCCGCAGGATTACATTTCCTGCAGGCATGCCTCTGTGTTTCTGTCTTTATTTTTTTCAATAATCTCCAGCCCTACCTTCATATCCACCGTCCTCCCGAACATATCCAGTGACAGCACCGCGATCCGCTTGTGTCTGTCAATTTTCCGGATGGCTCCTTCCATTCCTTGGAGGGGGCCGCTTATGATATGTACCTGGTCGCCTTGGATGATTCCCTGGGAGAGCCGTACCAGCTGTTCTTTGTCTCCGCCCATGCGGATAAGCAGCTCCACTTCCTGGTCTGTAAGTGGGACGATGGTCTCTCCTGTGCCGATGATTCGGGTCATGCCTATGACATGTTTCAGGTTTTCCATAAGGGGTTCCAGATTTTCGGCAATTAAAAAGACATATCCGGGAAAGAGGATTCTTTCCTGAATATGCCATTGGCCTTGAAATCGTTTTTTCTGTTGATAGTAGGGGATAAAACAGCGCTCTAGAATGCGTCTGTCTATAGTCCGCTGACATTGGCAGCGGATATTTTCTTCGGTGCCTGTGCGCACCTGCATCACATACCACATAAACAGTTTTCCTCCATTTTGGGTATGCTTCGCCATTTCGTCTGCCAAAGGGCAGGCGAATCTTTTGTTCAAGATATGTCCATCCATACCTTTAAACGCGGCAAAGCGACGATTTAAAGAACATAGATTTCAGGATATGGACAGGAATCTTTTCAGAACGATTCCTGTCACTTCATGTTGTATTATAATCATATTTGTATGATAATGCAACCTTTTGTGGAAAATTTGTGAACTTTTGCAGAATTCTGTATCATTATTGCCTGTGTTCACGTTCACTATTACTCCACAGTCACACTCTTAGCCAGGTTTCTTGGCTTGTCTACATCCAGGCCTTTGGCTACGCTGACGTAGTAGCCCAGGAGCTGTAAGGGGATCACTGCCAGTGAGGTGGCGAAGTGTTCGTCTGTTTTGGGAATGTATACGGTGAAGTCTGCGGTGTCTTCGATGTTGTAGTGGCCGAAGGTGGTCAGTCCCATAAGGTAGGCACCGCGGCTCTTGCATTCTACCATGTTGGAGATGGTTTTTTCATACAGGTGGTTCTGGGTCAGGATGCCGATTACCAGGGTTCCCTCCTCAATGAGGGAGATGGTTCCGTGCTTCAGCTCTCCTGCTGCATAGGCCTCTGTATGTACATAGCTGACTTCCTTCATTTTCAGACTGCCCTCCATACTGATGGCATAGTCAATGCCTCGGCCGATGAAAAAGGCGTCCTTCGCATTGGCCTGTTTGGCTGCAAACCACTGGATCCGCTCCCTGTCATCCTCCAGGATCTTGCTGATCTTGTCCGGGATGGTCTGTAATTCTGTGATCAGTTCCTGATATTTTTCCTCGTCAAGCTCTCCTCTTACCTTACCGAACTGGATAGCCAGTGCATAGGCTGCGATCAGCTGGGTGCTGTAGGCCTTGGTGGTGGCTACGGAGATTTCCGGGCCTGCCAGAGTGTAGAATACGTTATCTGCCTCTCTGGCGATGGAGGAACCTACTACGTTGACGATTCCCAGGGTGCGCAGACCGTGTTTTTTGGATTCACGAAGTGCTGCCAGGCTGTCTGCAGTTTCTCCGGACTGGCTGACAATGATCACCAGGCCGTTAGGATCCAGGATGGGATTTCTGTAGCGGAATTCGGATGCCAGCTCCACACGTACCGGAATTCTGGCCAGGTCCTCGATCACATACTGAGCTGCCATTCCCACATGATAGGCAGAACCACAGGCTACGATATAGATCTGGCTGATCTTCTGGATGTCCTCATCTGTAAGGCCCACCTCTGACAGATCGATAGCTCCGTCCTTTAATACGGAGTTCAGGGTATCCCGGACTGCCTTGGGCTGTTCGTGGATCTCCTTCATCATGAAATGCTCAAAGCCTGCTTTCTCTGCTGCCTCTGCATCCCATTCAATGGTCTTTTTCTCTTTCTGGATCTCATCTCCGTCCAGGTTGTAGAAGGTGATGTTACCTTTCTGTACACGGGCCATCTCCATGTTTCCGATATAATATACGTTTCTGGTGTATTTCAGGATAGCCGGCACATCGGAGGCGATGTAGGAGGCTCCCTCCTCCACACCCAGGATCATAGGGCTGTCCTTACGTGCCACATAGATTTCCCCAGGATAGTCCCTGAACATAATAGCCAGCGCGTAGGAGCCGCGGATGCGGACCATGGCGTGGTTGATGGCATCTACCGGTGTGCCCAGATATTTTTTGTAATAATAGTCTACCAGCTTGACTGCTACCTCTGTGTCTGTAGAGGAATAGAACTCATAGCCCTTGCGAATAAGCTTATCCTTCAGCTCCTGGTAGTTCTCGATGATTCCGTTGTGGACAGCTACTACATTGCCATCATCACTCATATGGGGATGGGCGTTGATCTCAGAGGGTTCTCCGTGGGTGGCCCATCTGGTATGTCCGATTCCACAGGTACCGGGTACGGATTCTCCATCGTTGGTTTTCTCTGCCAGAACCTTCAGTCTGCCTTTTGCTTTGATGATTTCTGTATTTTTGTCGCCGTCACGGACTGCTATTCCTGCTGAGTCATAGCCTCTGTACTCCAGTCTGGAGAGACCATGGAGCAGAATTGGCGCTGCCTGACTGTTACCTGTATATCCTACAATTCCACACATTTTTTATTCCTCCCTGTCTAAATTGGAGCGTGTTTGTAAAATTATTCCCACAAATTGTGACGCACATCTTGTGGAAAGCATTTTTCAAACATACTCGAGTCAAACCTATCTCGTTATTCGTATTCTAATTCTACACCGGATCAGATATTTACGATTTGTCCGATGGAAATATCGGGATTTATTTTATCACGTTGAAATACAAATAGCAAGAAAAAAGCTCCGGAGTCCTTCAGGATTCCCGGAGCTTACCTGTTTCTTTGGCTTTTGCAAGCAGTTTTTTGTTCTTTTCATTCATTGTTCCGAAGTCTGTAAGTGGACAAAGTACTGCTTCACACTCTTCCATAATTTGTAGAGCCTTTTCAAAGTTTTCATCGGAAATAGCCTCAAAGGGCTTCTCTGCCACTACAGTTCCTGCCAGTGCGCTGGCCACCTGATAGTCTGCATCATTGGCATGAAGTACTCCTGCTGCAAAGGGGATTCCCAAACGCTGCAGTCTGCGGTATACGGGGATGCCGCTGCCATTTCCTCCAATGACAAATACCTGTGGTTTACCTGTAGGTGGTTCCATTTCTACACAGCCGAAGGAGGCATTGTAGCTTCCCTTAGTGATTCCGTAGAGTCTGCGGATATATTCGGAAGTGAAAATTTCTTCAGGTGTACCGTATTTTTCTATATATTCTCCGTGTACACAGATCACTTTGTCGGAGATTTTCTGAGCCAGATCCAGTTCATGGAGGGACATGATCACAGTAAGCTGGTTTTCCAGTACCATTTTTTTCAGGATGGTGAGAAGCTCCAGCTTGTGGCGGATGTCCAGGAAGGAAGTGGGCTCATCCAGTACGATAATCTCCGGCTCCTGGCAGATTGCCCTGGCCAGAAGGATCCTCTGACGCTGGCCGTCGCTGATGGCTGTGAAATCCCTGTCCTTCAGATCCCAGGCATGGACGGTCTCCATAGCTGCTCTGACCTTCTCTTTATCTGAGGCAGAAAGAATTCCCAGAGTGCCTGTATAAGGATAACGTCCGGTTGCAACAATATCCTCGCAGGTCATAAGCTCCGGCCGCATGCGTTCCGTGAGAACTACAGCCAGCTTTCTGGATACCTCTTTGTTGGACATACGGGCCATTTGCTGCTGTTCCAGATAGACAGTACCGCTGATGGTTGCCAGCTGTCTGGTAATACTTTTGAGGATAGTAGATTTGCCGGCACCGTTAGGACCTATGAGTGTAAGGATTTCCCCTTTGTTCAGCTGGATATTGATTTCTCTGATCAGAGGCTTGCCCTCATAACCTACAGTAAGCTGGTCAGTATGAAAAAAATAGGATTTATTTGTATTTTCCATAGTCTTATATCCTCTTCTGTCTGTGAATCATAATGTAAATAACCACCGGTGCGCCGAACACTGCGGTTACGGAGCTGATACTGAGCTCTGTAGGTGCAAATACTGTTCTGGCGATCAGGTCACAGAACAGGCAGAATACTGCACCGCCCATAAAGCATGCAGGGATCACTAACAACGGTTTGGCTGTTTTTAACAGGCTTTTCACAATATGGGGCACTGCGATTCCCACAAAGGAAATAGGACCTGCAAAGGCTGTGACACAGGCAGACAGTACGCTGGAGAGAAGAATCAGTCCAATGCGGAAACGCTTAATATTTACTCCCATATTCTGGGCATAGACTTCCCCCAGCTGATAAGCGCTGATGGGCTTTGACATGAAAAATACGATGATCATGACCAGGATCACTACTGCCGCCATAACTTTCACATTTCCCCAGGACATACCGGAGAAGCTTCCCAGTGACCAGTTATGGAGATTGACAATATTGGAGTCATCTGCAAAGGTGACTACGAAATCCGTGATGGCAGAGCAGATGTATCCGATCATAACACCGCTGATGACCAGCATGGACATATTGTGGACCTTTTTTGCCACCAGCAGGACAAAACCCATGGAGATCATGGAGCCGATAAAGGCTGCAACGATCATGGCTGCAGATCCCATGGAAATGCCTCTGCTAAGGAAAAAGATCATAAGCATTGCCACTACCAGCTTGGCTCCTGAGGAAATTCCCAGTACAAATGGGCCAGCTATAGGGTTATTGAAAAAGGTCTGCAGGAGAAATCCGGATACGGACAGGGCTCCTCCCAGGATGATGACAGCCAGGATCCTGGGCAGACGGATTTCCCATATAATATTGTAAGCGGTATCTGTTCCCTGATGCCTGAATATGATATTCAGGATCTCTCCCACTGACAGGGGGATGCTGCCGGCATTTACGTTCCATATGAAAAGGATCACCAGCAGCACTGCCAGGATAATAAAGGCAAAGCCGTACCGGGCTGTGCGTTTTCTGTCGTTCATAGGTTTTTTACTCCTGCAATTATTTAAGTTTATGCACATAGTTTAATTCATCCAGTGAATCATCCTCTGTGGTGAGGATGGTGTGAATGTCCTCGATCATGGTTCCCAGCCCTGTGGTTTCCTGGAAAAGGTTTTTGCCGGTACACCATACATTGCCGTCCTTTACTGCCTTGAAATCTGCCAGCAGCTCACTTTTTGCCAGCAGCTCACTGATAGAGGTCAGTTCTCCGTCAATGGTGCTGTTGTAGATAATATAATCTGCATCCTTTGCCTTGGCGTAAAATTCTTCCATCTGCATGTTCATAGTGGACAGGGCATTGTCACTTTTACCGGTATCAGGAACATAGGTACCTCCTGCCAGATGGATCATCTCAGATACATAGTCATTGCTTTTGCGCACATTGACTGCACCTGTGGAGTTGATGTAAAAGAAGGCTACGGTTTTGCCGGTGTCTTTGTCATCGGAGGAGAGAACCTTATCCAGCTTGTCTGTCTGCTCCTTGAAGGCTTTTTCTGCCACATCCTCCTTGCCCAGAAGCACTGCGTAAAGCTTCATCCATTCTGTTCTGCCCAGAGGGTGGGGCTCATAGCTGGAGCGCTCTACCATTACAGGGATGCCGAACTGCTCCAGCTTTTCCTGTACTTCTGGATTGTGATGGATCATAGTGGACTCAATAGCCAGATCGCAGCCTTTGTTCAGGATCAGTTCGTAATCCGGGGCATTGTATTTGCCTGCGTAGATCATATGGCCGGCTTCCATGGCATCTTTGGCTTCCTGGATATACCAGCCATTTTCCTTGGTGCCTGAAAGACGGATATTGTCGATGCCGTCAATAGCCCGGAAAAGATCCATGGCTGAGGTTGCTACCAGATAAATATTGTCCAGTGGCTGCTGCAGTACTGTTATGTTTTTGTCCAGTCCCTCAGGGGCTTCTTTGCCCTCTGGTACCAGCAGGTACTGTCCCTCATCCACAATGGTGATCAGTGTATATCCATCGTTATAATAGTCTACACTGAATTCCTGGGCATAGCTGAGCTCCATACTGTGGTCATAAGTCAGGCCCGGGAGCTCTGCCGGGGTCTTGTCCTCTGCTGCAGCCTGTACGGTGAAGGTACAGGCACAGAGCAGAGTAATGGCTGTGAATAGGTATAGTAGATATTTTTTCATAATTATTCTGTATTTCTTGCTTTCGTTTATTTTTGATGATTTTTACTTTTCTGCTTTCTTATCTGCTTCCTTTAATGTAGAGGAATCAAAGTTCAGGGTATAGTCGATCTCATGAGGGGTGCTCATGGCTGTGGTATCGGCAGTTACTGCCAGCTCTGTATCGAAAGCACTTACCGGGATCTCGAAGGTGGAATTGCCGTCCTTGTTTACAGGCTCGTATTTCTGGTCATCCACTATCATATAGTCATAGTTCGGGCTGCTCCATACGATGGTAGCTGTAGCCTTGTCGCCCTTGACGGTGATGGCTGCAGGAGAATCCACGGTGGCTCTGCCGGAACCGCCTGTGAGAGTTACCTCTGCAGTATAGTCTCCGTCCTCAACACCCAGATCTGCTATTTTCTTACCTGCATCCTCTTTTTTGGAATCTTCGGCATCGCTGCTTTCTGCAGAGTCATCCTTTACAGGATCTTTGACGCTGACCTTGTGGTCATACCATTTTCCTTTTTCTCCAAGAATGGCAACGTCAAACTCCTCATCAATGGCAGGTACAGGGATATCGAAGCCGTATACTTCTTCTGTCATTCCGTCGCTGTATTTTACAGTATCTGTGGTAGGATCAAGGATTTCGGCTCCGTCTTTGGCAGCATCTTCTGCAGTTCCTGCAAAGAGGTTAACGATCTTTTTGGATACCAGGCTCACATGGATGGTCATTTTGCCGTCTTTTACAGTAAGGGTTCCCTTTTGGTCATTGGCCTCATTTACATGGAACATGCTGCTGTCTGTATCAAATTCAGCTGTGTAAACCCCATCCTCCAGAGCTGCGGAGTCTGCAGTATCCTTGGCATCACTGTCCTTGGTATCTGCGTCTTTGGCATCTGCATCCTTGCTGTCCGCTGCTTCTGTGGTTTCTTTTGTTTCTGCCAGTACAGGGCTGGTACCGATTAAAGCTGCTGACATGGTCAGCGCAGATAAAAATAATACGAATGAACGTCTTTTCATAATAATGTCTTCCTTTCTGTTACCTGTCTGTTACATAAAATGTCTGGGTAAAATGTATCCGTCCCAGACTTTGCCTCAGACTTAATATCTTCTACATAATACATCTGCCCGGAAACTATTGCAAGTATCCGGGCAGATTCTGTTGCCTGTACCAATTATTTGGCAGGCCTGATTTTATTTAATTTGATTATTCAGCATCTGCTTCTTCTGTTGCTGTTTCATCTGCTGCTGCATTATCTGTTGCTGTTCCATCTGCTGCTTCATTTTCTGATGCAGTTTCATCATCTGCTGCTTCAGCGTTCTCATCTGCTGCTGCATTATCTGTTGCTCCCAGGGAGTCGATTGCTGCTTTTGTATGAGCTACATACAGATCTTCTACTGCTGCAATTCTTCCAAGTCCTTCGATCTGGCAGTCAACATTGTCGAAATCTCCGGATGCTACAAACTGGCTCTTCCAGGAATCTTCATCATCGCCG
>OMNT01002992.1_pt1 | contig 12779 bp, 2 predicted proteins | sample 1672551 | NCBI WGS metagenome assembly OMNT01 (sample SAMEA3136698, study PRJEB25190) | human gut metagenome
AGCTGGATCAGTATCTGTTTGGCCAGGGAACGCATTATGATATTTACAGAAAGCTGGGAGCGCATAAGACAAAGAGAAACGGAAAGACAGGAATTTATTTTGCAGTCTGGGCGCCAAACGCCAAAGAAGTGCATTTGATTGGTGAGTTTAACGGATGGGATGAGAGCAGCATTCCCATGAAACGGCTGGAGCCGCTTGGCATTTATGAGGTATTTGTACCGGAAGCAAAAATAGGAATGCTGTATAAATATCTGGTTCATGCAAAGGACGGCAGAAAGCTTTATAAGGCAGATCCTTTTGCAAATGCTTCTGAACTGCGTCCGGGAAACGCGTCAAAAATCGCAGATATTACGGGCTTCCGGTGGGGAGACAGTGCATGGATGAAGCAAAGAGAAACGCAGAACGTGGACGAGATGCCGATGAGTATTTACGAAGTGCATCCCGGTTCCTGGAAAAAACATCCGTGCAAGGCCGAAGATGAGGACGGATTTTATAATTATAAGGAGCTGGCGCACGCGCTGGCAGACTATGTAAAAGAGATGGGATATACGCATGTGGAGCTGATTGGTATTGCGGAGCATCCGTTTGACGGTTCCTGGGGGGATCAGGTGACGGGCTATTATGCGCCGACCGCCCGTTATGGGTCTCCCGCAGATTTTATGTACCTGGTCAATTATCTGCATAAAAATAAGATTGGAGTGATTCTGGACTGGGTTCCGGCACATTTTCCAAGAGATGCGCACGGACTGGCGGAATTTGACGGAACCTGCGTGTATGAATATGCAGATCCCAGAAAAGGAGAGCACCCGGACTGGGGGACAAAAGTCTTTGATTTTGGGAAAAATGAAGTAAAGAATTTCCTCATTGCCAATGCGCTGTTCTGGATTGAGCAGTTTCATGTGGACGCTCTGCGCGTGGATGCGGTGGCATCCATCCTCTATCTGGATTACGGCAGACAGGACGGGCAGTGGGCGCCGAATCAATACGGGGGAAATAAGAATCTGGAAGCCATCGAGTTTTTTAAGCACTTAAACAGTGTGGTACTGGGGAGGAATCACGGGACGATGATGATTGCGGAGGAGTCTACCGCATGGCCGAAGGTGACGGGAAAACCGGAGGAGGACGGACTTGGGTTCTCGATGAAATGGAATATGGGATGGATGAACGATTTCCTGGAATACATGAAGCTTGACCCGTATTTCCGTAAGTATAACCATAATAAGATGACGTTTTCCATGACGTATACATATTCGGAAAAGTACATTCTGGTATTGTCTCATGACGAAGTGGTACACCTGAAATGTTCGATGATTAATAAGATGCCGGGACTTTACGACGATAAGTTTGCGAACCTGAAAGCCGGCTATTCCTTTATGATCGGACATCCCGGAAAGAAACTGCTCTTTATGGGGCAGGAGTTTGCCCAGTTCCAGGAGTGGAGCGAGGCGAGAGAGCTGGACTGGTATCTGCTGAGCGAGGAGAAGCACAGGCAGCTCCAGAATTATGTGAAGGCGCTTCTGCATCTGTATAAAAGCAATCCGGCATGTTATCAGGCGGATAACCGACCGGAAGGATTTGAATGGATCAATGCAAACGACGGGGACAGAAGTATTTTCAGTTTTGTGCGCCATTCTGCGGATGGAAAGAACAACCTGCTCTTCGTGGTGAATTTCACGCCGGTGGCAAGGCCGGATTACCGTGTAGGCGTGCCGAAAAGAAAACAGTACCGTCTGCTTTTAAACAGCGATGCGGCAGAGTTTGGCGGAACCGGGAAGGAGCAGCCGGAGGTTTACCGGGCTGTAACAAAGGAATGTGACGGAAAGGAGTATTCCTTTGCTTATGATCTTCCTGCTTATGGAGTGGCAGTATTTAAATTTTAAAGAGACCGGAAAAGCGGTGGAACGGAATGTTTCGCCGCTTTTTTTCATACATTTTTCTGAAAAGCGGACAGAGGGTGTGCGGATGGAAAAAGGGCAGGGGATTTTTTTGCTTTTGGGCGTGTGTGTGATGGTATTGATGATTGCGGGATGGCAGAAGAGAGCGGCCATTTTGAAAAATTTTCTGCTGCGTCTGGTTTTGGGAACAGCCGTAATTCTGGCGGCGAATTATGGACTGAGGGAGGCGGGAATTCATCTGGCGGTGGGGCTGAACCTGTTTAGTCTGCTTTCTGCCGGGACGCTGGGGCTTCCAGGCGTGGCGATGCTGTACGGGATTGCATGGTGCGGGGTGCTGTGAGGGGATTCTTTGAATGGTATCGGACGGGGAATGGAGAGAATATTACATATTTGGGCGGTTATCAGACATATCGGGGAAATTTTCTGACAGAGCAAGATGATTTTTGGACAAAACAGTAGATAAAATTTAAAAATAGTAGTAAAATGAGAATATGTCTGATATAAAAATCAGGGAAAATATGGAAAAAAATACGAAGGGAGAAAAGAATGAAAAAGACAAAAGCAGTAAGAGCAATCGCAATGGCGCTCAGTGTTTCGATGACGATGACATCTGTTTCGTGGGATGGTCTGCTGGTGTCCAGAGCTGCCGGACGGGAAGAAGAAAGCATTGAACCGGAGGAAGTCACGGCGGAGCATGAAATACCGGAAGAACGTACGGTGGATACCACGGTTTTTGATCTGGGAGGCAATCGGCGGATGGAGGTCTTTCACGGCACGGATGTCCGCTTCGAAAATGAAAAGGGAGAGCTGGTGGACTATGATCCGTCTCTGGTAGCGGTCGATACTGTGGAGAGTATCGGGGGGTTGAGCCTGGAAGGATATGCCTATGAAAACAGGGAAGGGGACAGTAAGCAGTATCTTCCGGAGAACCTGTCAGCGGAAACGCCGGTCGTGCTGGAGAAAGAGGAATACCGGATTTCTTTCCATCCGGCTGATTGGACGGAAGAGACGGAAGTGACAGGGGAAGCTGAGGCAGTAGAGGAAACAGAGGCGATAGAAGTCCCAGAGGGCGCAGAGGAAGAGGATATCATAGAAGCCTCGGAGGATATAGAAGAAACTGTGGAAGTCTCAGATCGTGGAGCCGCAGAGGAAGTGCTTCTGGAAGAAGGGGAAGAAAACACCGCAGAGAATTTGAGTTTTCAAAAGGATGTGGAGTTTCAGGAGCCTGTTCTGGAGAACATGGAAACCACGGACTTATATGGAGAAGAGAGTCTTCAGCCACTGAAAGCCGTCTATGAAAATACGACGCAGCCTTACCAACTGGAATATGAGTCCAGCGACGTGGGGGTAAAGGAAAATATTGTCTTAAAAGAACGTCCCGAAAACAATCGCTTTTCCTTTGAATTCCGGCTGGACGGCCTGGATATTCGGAAGAATCCGACAGATGAGGGATTTACGTTTTATGATAAAGTAACGGGGGATATTGTCGGCGGAATTGACGCCCCGTTTATGAATGATGCTACAGAAGGAGCGTATTCGGAAGAGATTACCTGTGAGCTGGAGGAGAAAGAAGGGGAGGAAGATACGTATCTTCTGACCGTGATTCCAAAGAAGGAATATCTGGACAGTATGGACAGAGTATATCCGGTCACCATTGATCCTACGGTCACCTGGACGGGAAGCAGCCGGATTCAGGATGCGTATGTATGTAAGGGAAGTCCGGGAACCAATTATTATTCCAATGGCGTGACGGTGATTTCCGTAGGCAACAGCTCCAAGCAGGGACTGTACCGCACCTATATGAAATTTGTGGATATACGGAAAGATCTGCTGGGAAAATACGTGGAGAGCGCCACGCTCGATCTGTATGAGACAGGAGGAGGCGTCGGAGGAGAGTATGTCAGGGCTTACCGAATCAAGGACAGTTGGACGGCGTCGTCCCTTACCTGGAATAATAAGCCGGAGCATAATACGGGGAGCTATTATTCCCAGTTTAAAGCATCGGGAAAAGCGGGAACAAAGCAGACGCTCGACATCACGGAGAATGCCAGGCAGATGGCACGTGACCAGTTTCCGGGACATGGCATCATGCTCCGGGCGGAAAGAGAAGGGTCGGCTGGATTTTATACCCAGTTTTACGGTTCCAGATATGCGACAGCGGCAAAAAGGCCAAAGCTGACGGTCGTCTACTATAATGCGCCGACCAAACCGGAAACCGTACAGGTGACAGGAAGCTATTTTAAAAAGGGAACCACGCTTTCCGTAAGCTGGAGCGGAATCAGTTCCAGGGCGCTCGATCATGTGGAGTACCGGGTCGTAAAGATGAACGATGCCACGGGAAAAGAAGAAGGCGTATTCATCGATTATTCCAGTGTGACAAAGATTGGAACGACAGCTTCCGGAACAGCATCTCTGACGGGAAGCAATACATGGGCAGAAGGATGTTACCGTATCTGGGTGCGGGGCGTGGATAAAGGAGGAATTGCGGGAGAAGCAAGGAGCTGGAATTTCCACATTGACAGTACAGCGCCTGTGATTGGAAGCGTTTCGGTCTCTCCGGCAGGATATACTTCGATTAAAAATCCGGCGCTCAGTTGGAGCAGTGTTTCAGAGAAGCATCTAAAAGAGATACAGTATCAGGTGGGAAACGCCCCCTATGTGACGGCCGGAACGGGTACGGCGGGCAGTGTGGTGATTCCGGCCACTTATTTCTCAAGTTCGGGAACTTATACCATCCGGGTGCGGGCAGTGGATCATGCGGGGAATATCAGTGCGGTAAAGACACTGAATTATCTGGTAGACATCACCTGTCCCGCCTTTGGAACCCTGACTTCAAATCCGACAGCGGGACTATGGACAGGGAATGGAAATCCGCTGATACAGTTTAGCGGCATTACGGAGATACACAGCGGTTTAACTGCCGCCGGAGTAAAATACTGCATGACGCCTGCCGGACAGGCTGCTTCGGCATATCAGGCGGCAGCGGGCGTGAGCTTTACGTCCCCGGCAAGCCCCTATGCAGGAAGCTTCCGCATGAACAGTACGGATCAGAACAGGGCGGACGGTGTATATACCATCCATGTCCGGTTTGAGGACAAGGCAGGAAATGCGGTTATGAAAACGCTTTCTTATAAAAAGGATACCAAAGTACCGACGGGTACACTGAGATATGAAAACCAGACGAAAAGCAGCCTGCATGATACGGTACAGATCACAGCGGAATGCAGTGACGGAACCGGAAGCGGGATCAAAAGCAGTACGCTGGTGATCAAAGACACCAGCGGAAAGCTGGTGGATACGATATACAATAATTTTACAACAAGTTCAGTTACCAGGGCCTTCAACACGAAGAATCTGAAAAACGGAAATTATCAGGCAGTCCTGACGGTGATGGATTATGCCGGGCATACGGCTACGGTGACAGATACCATCGGCATTCAGAACCAGATGGATGCTCCGCAGGTGACAGGAAGCAACCGGAACGATGGAAAGGCAGTCATTTCATGGAAGCAGCCGGACAGCATCAATGTGTTGCAGAGAATGGAATATCAGATTTCCGGAAGCGGCTGGCTGAAAATACCGGGCTCTTCTCAAAAGGAAGGGAGTTATACGTTTGATCTGCCAAAAGAGGAGAAGGAACACAGGATTAAGGTACGGGCTGTGGACGCCAGCGGTCTGTCAGGAAAAGAAGCAACGGCTGTATGTATTTATGATAAAACAGCACCGTCGGTAAAAATCCTGTCCATGCAGCAGGGAATTCTGAAAGGAACGGTCACGGATGCGTACCTCCAGTCATGGAATCTCAGGATGAGGGAAAAAGGGGATGCGGCATATCGGGAGCTTTTCTCAGGAACCAGCGCGGTCTCGGAAGATATTCTGTATATTGCAAATGTGGGAAGTGAAGAATACAAAACCGGAAAGACGTATGAATTTGTTCTGGAGGGTACAGACCTTGCAGGAAACAAAAACACGTCATCCTGGCTTTATACAAAGCAGGCGGGGGATACCACGGCGACAGAGAAAACGCCTGTGTGGGTTCTGGATCACCCGGATTATCTGAAAACCGGAAAGAATACGTATTCCCTGCCGGAAAATACGAATTATCTGGAACTGAAATCTGAGGGGACGGAGATGCCGGTAAGCGTGGAATGGTATTTGGACAACCTGAAGATTGGCGCCTCCGTGCAGCATCCCGGAAAACCCTGGATTCTGGATTTTTACAAAATAAAAGACGGATATCCGGATGGGTCTGCGCATACGCTAATCGCCAGATGTACCGGAAAGGATGGCAAAGTGACGTATTCCACACCGGAGTATGAGAAAACATTTTATGAATATCTGCCCACCGTATCCGGCGGAATCAAAACGCTGTCGTTCCAGGAGCCGTTGGAAGGATTTACGCTGGAATCAAAGATCAGACAGGGCTTTACAGGGACGGTTCATTACTATGTGAGAACCGGAAGATATGAATGGATTCAGGTAATGCCGGGCAGAGAGTACAAGATCAGCGAGCTGGCAGAGGGAACACTTACGACAGATATGCTGTCTGTAAAGGCGGAGTGGAGCGGAGGCGCATCCGCACTGGAATCTTTCCGTCTGATAGGAAATACCGTCGTGCCGGAGAACTTTGAAATTTCAGAGATGGATAACTATGTACCGGCGTTTGTGTCGGCGGTAAGTAAGATTAATTACAAGACCTATCTGATGTGGAGCCGTGCCGGGGAGAAGGATTCTGCGGATATGGAGAAAGAGAAGGAGGTAGAGCTGCCGGAGGGTGTGAGTTATGAGATTTACCGTGCCGCCAGTGAGAAAGAGCTGATGCAGAAAAAGGTTCCGGATGCAGAAGGCGTCCGTGAAGATTATTTCAGCGAGATGAATATTAATTATGGAAGCTCTTTTTACTATCGTATTCGTGCGGTAAAAGAGGAAAAGAATGCGGCGACTGGAAAAGGAGAGAAGAAATACAGCAGTTTTTCAAGAATCTTTTCAACCAGAGTCGTGGATGGAGACGAATACCATAAATTCCTGGGATCGAAGCCGTACTGGTGCTATGAGGAGTTTTCCACGCCGAATGGAACAGGAGGCGTTGAAAAAGCCAGAGGAAATTTCAATTATACGCAGACAGACGCCACGATTCCAAACAGGAAGCTGCCAATCGAGATTTCACGTTCCTATAACAGCCAGAGCAGTACGACGGCCTCTCTGGGAGATGGCTGGAACCACAGCCTCGATCTGGAGCTTTTGAACATCAATGAGCCAAATGAGTTAATCAAGCGGTTTGCGTTTAAGGATGAGACGGGAAGTATTTTCCTGTTTTCAGAGCTTTCTGATGGAAGCTATGCTTCCTCTATGGGGAAATATCTGACACTAAAAGAGGAAAAAAAGACAGAAACATTCACCATACCGGAAAAGAATGGAAATCCTGCGTCCACAGAAACAGTAGAAAGTGCGTATACGATGCTGTCAAAGGACAATCAGGAATACCGCTTTAACATGGGAGGGCAGTTGGTTTATACGAAAGAGCCAAATGGAAGTTTTCTTTTGTTGAAATATGACGCAAAAACAGGGCGTCTCATTTCTGCTACGACAAACCAGAATCTTGTCACCTGCTTTGAGTATGCGGATCGTGCGAAGGAAAAGATGGAAGAACTGGTGCAGCAGGCAATTGATAGAGGAAAGAATGAAAACACCATAATGCCGCAGGCAGATTCGGAGGTCATAGAGAAGCCATCGACCCCGGTGGATGAAGAGCCTTCGCCAGAGGATATGGAGGTTATCCGCATTGATATGGAAGACGTCGGTTCGTCCAGGGTGCCGGACGGAGATTATAAGGATGAAACGGTGGAGGATGCCGTAAACAATCTTTCTCTGGTACGAAAAATCATCCTGCCGGATGGAAGCACGATATCCTATGAATATGATACCAGGAATCATCTGCTTGGCGTGACCAGAAAAGCAGAGGATGAGAATGACGGGCAGGTATCTTACCGCTATGCTTATGACAGAAATGGAAAGCTGTCTGCCATTTATGATGCGCTGGGAAATCCCTATGGAATCGTCTATGAAGAGGGTAGAGTAAAGACGCTCAACTATCCTTCTACAGATGACGGGCAGCGTTCGGTTCAGTTTACTTACCGGGAAGATGGAGACAAGTATGAGACATTCATTCAGCAGGGAGTGGACGGCGTATACGGAGTCGGTGAACTGGTGAAAAGTGACCGTAATTCAGGAAACATGCTGTATCAGAAAGATGAAAAAGGCGCTGAGAGCACCTATACGTACGAGGACAATATGCTCAGGACGACGACTCTGAAATCAGAATATCAGGAGCTGGATCAGGATACGGTCGTGACAAGGGAAGGTGTGCGGACGACAGACACTACCTACGATGAGAATGCAAACAGTAATCCGGTATCTGAGATTGACGAAGAAGGAAATGAGGTTATCTATGAGTATGCGGCGCAGGAAAATGTGTATCTGGACGATCTGCCGACCTCAATGACGGAAATAGAGGACGGAGTGATAACTGCGGATTATACTTACCTGTATGATTCCTGTGGAAATGAGCTGGAACAGGAGGATAGCGTAACCGGAGATCTGGTGCAGACGACTTATTATGAAGCAGGCAGTGAATTTTCCGGTGAAATTAAACGGATTGTAGAAAAGACAAGAGTTTTTTCTGAACAAGGAGAGGCGGATTATAAAGTCGTTACAAGAGACTACCAGTACAACTATGAGAATACGACCGGAGTTTTTACGGAAACAGTAACAGAGACCATTGATGGAAAGGCAGTCATTGCGGTAGAGAAATATGACAGGATGGGAAATCTGATTTACAGCAATGACGGCGTGGGAACGGTTCATAATTACAGCTATGATTTCCTCGGACGGCTGACCAGTGACAACTGTATGGAAGGGATGATTTCGTCCACGACAAAAAGGGAATACGACGCCAATGGAACGCTGATTCGTGAGACAGCCAGGGATGCCACAGTGACGGAATATACATATGATGCAGAAAACCGTCTGACCGGACAGAAGGTGTCGAAAGGAGGCGTGAGCCGGGCTTATGGCACCAAATACACCTATGAATGGCAGGGTGAGGGTGACGGCAGGGAGCGCATACAGGTCGTAACGTCCACGAGCCCCGGAGGGCAGGAGTCCAGAAGCTATTATAATGTCATGGGGTGGAATATCAAAAATATTGCCTCAGGGCTCTGTACAGAAACAGAATATGACAGACATGGGGAGGCGGTCGTACAGAAAACAGGCGCGGAAGATGGAACCGGGAAACAGCAGGTGGCGCTCACGCTTTATGACAACTCCGGGAATCCGTGTATGACAATCCAAAATCCGGAGTACCGTGACGGCCAGTGGAAAACCACACAGGATTCCATCACGGAGAGCAGCAGTTATGATAAGCGTGGAAATCAGTTAAGTGCGACAGACGGGGAAGGACATCAGACCAGATTCGCATATGACGTACTTTCCAGGCTGACAGAGGTCTCTCTGGAGGATGGAACCGGGCAGCCAAATGTCACCCGGTACGGTTATGATGTGCTTGAAAAGGACGGAACTGTCAGCACTCTTACGACAGACGCACTTGGAAATATCAGCAAGGACTTCGTAAACGGGGAAGGAAGAACCGTAAAAACCGCAGACCTGGGAGATGGGGAAATTCCGTCCCTGTCGACCTCCTATCAATATGACCAGAAGGGAAATATCCTCCAGGAAATGTACACAAACGGGGACTACAAGAAATATGAGTATGACGGACGGAACCGCCTGATTCAGGTTTCTTATTTCCGGGCAGACGGGACAGGAACCCTTGTGACGAAGTATACCTATACATCCTCCGACCAGTTGCACACGATGGAGGACTTTGAAGTTGACGGAGGAACAGAGAAAAGATACCGTTATCTGGAGTATGATTATGACGGTATGAAGCAGATGACGGCATTCATCGAGTGTGATGGGGACAAAGTACCGACGGAGGAAAAGAAAAATGAAGCCGCAGTCCGTTTCTCTTATGATGAAGATGGAAGATTAACAGAAATCCGTTATCCCAAAGCGGAAAATCATGTGGTATCCTTACAGTATCAATATGATGAGAAGGGCTGGATAGAAGCGGTTTATGCCGGAATGGACGACGGCGCAAAGAACCTTCTGCGCAGTTATCTGTATACCCCGGACGGAAAAGTGAGTGAAATCCGGGATTATCCAAACTTTGTGGCGGGCGGCACGGAAAACTATATCCGGAAGAGCTATGCGTATGACGGGCTGAACCGTGTGACGGGGATAGAATACAGAGACAGCACGCCAGACGCCCCGGTCAGGGAGTCTTATCAGTATACCTATGATAAGAATTCCAATATCCTGACAGAGAGAATTTTTCAGGGATATTTTGAAGCAGAAGGAGCCCAGGTACAGGAGAACAGAAGCCATGTGTACGATGCGCTTGGGAGACTGACCGCTACGGAAATCAGGGATTTTAGCGGGACGCTTCTTAGCAGAACGACTTATACTTACGATAAGAACGGGAACCGCCTGACGGAGACGAAGGGCGACGAAGTCACCAGAAACACCTACAACAGCCTGAATCAGATGACAGCTTCCAAAAAGGTGAAGGGAAGCACGGTACAGTCGGATAAGAACTATGTGTATGACGCCAACGGCAACCTGAAAAATGAGATGGACAGTATCACAAAAGAGAGCACGGATTACAGCTATGATGTGGGGAACCGTCTGGCACAGGCCGTCAAAAAAGAGGATGGGACAGTTATCCTGACCCAGACAAACCTCTACAACGGAAACGGCCAGAGAATTCAAAAGACGGAAAATGGGGAGACGACCAAATACTATTATCAGGGCGATGCAGTTCTGGCGACCACGGACGCTGAAGGGAATAAGACCAGTTTCCAGCTTTACGGGCTGGAAGGAAATGTCATTGCCGCAGGCAGATATGCGGGAAGATGCGCAGGAGAATACCTGACGTACAACAAAGACCTGAAAGGCAGCACCACCAGCCTGTTAAAACCGGATGGGAGCTGTGCGCTGTCCTACCGCTACACGGACTTTGGAGAGACGGCAGTGTGCGGGGATGGGAACCTTGAAAATGAAATCTGCTATACGGGCGGAATCTACGATGAGGGCACGGGGCTGTATTATCTGAATGCGAGATATTATAATCCGCAGGATGGAAGGTTCTTAAGCCAGGATACTTACCGTGGGGAAATGACGGATTATGGAACGTGGAATCTGTATACGTATTGTGCGAATAATCCGGTGAATTATATTGATCCGAGCGGGCATGCAGCGATAGCGACTGTTGCAACAGCGACCACAGTAACAATATATTTTGTGATTGGCATGACGGTAACGATTTCGTATGTACTGTGGCAAACGATTAAGGGACTGTATTATTGCGGTCGAAAAATAGCGAAAGTTGTGGTTAATTATACGTATAGAACGGTGGTGGCGCCAAAGGTGGCAAGACCCAGAGTAGAGGTTTTCCCTGACAGGTCGGCGGAAGGAGTAGGAAGGAAAGTCGGAGAAAAAGTTGGAAGACTGGGGAGTAAGATAAAGGCTCGGATAAAGATGTCGAAGGGAGGGAAGCAGAATTATAGAGACTCAGCGCTTACAGGGGTATCAGATGCTGAGCTGCAAGCATTATATGAAAATTCAGAGGGAAAAGAAAAAAAACGGTTTGAACGTGAATTGAAAATTAGAAGATTGAGAGATAAGCAGGCGAAGGAAGGAGAATATACCAAGAGTAAGAAACCTAAAAGACCAAAAAAGCCAAAAAAGGTTTCTAGAAATAAATAGTAAAAACTAAAAAAGAATAGTGATCATAAAAAAGTAAGTGAAAGGATAAATATTTAGACAATATTAAGCATGAAATATGAAATATAGGGATAATTATGTGAATAAAAGACGGTTTTTGGATGAAATTATTTTATCGGGCCGTATTCCTGCAAAGGAAGAACTGGTGAAGATGTATCGTATGGAAAAAGATAAAAATCCGGTGATTCGATGGAGTATGGCAAAGGCATTGGTAAACAGATATGCACCGGAAAGTGAGAAAGTACTGCGCCGGATGGCATGTGATAAAAACAGGATGGTAAGAGTAGAAGCATTGGATTCCCTGCGTATTGGAAGAGAGGAAGAAACGCTGTGGTTTTTAAAAGAAAAAATGGGAAATGCGAGTGGAAGGATGGAGAGGGGATATGCAGCAGGTTCGTATTTTGATGTATGGGTGAATTGTTATGGATACCACAGAGAAAGTATGAGGAAATACCTGGAGAGTATAGAAGAGTTTTACAAAAAAGAGGACAATCTCTGGGTTTCTGTGTCTTATGAGAGAAATCGATATCTGGCAGGGGAAAAGGATGCACTGGAAAACCTGGTGGCTACATTGGCGGACGAAAGTATAGAAGATTATCATGTCCGATATGCAGTGTTGAATATTCTGAGAGAGATAAAGAATACCTTTTGCATGGATGGGATAAAGAATGTTCTGAAGAGATATTTTCCAGATGTGGAGGCAGAGAGTCAGGTATTAAGAGAGGGGATTGAGGAAATCCTGACGAAACCGGCGATTATCAGCGTACTGTTCTTAGATGGCAGAAATGAAGGGAGTTCCCAGTTCTTAGAAGGGATGACAAGATTTGATGAGGGGGATTTCGGCATATTGTTTGAGTCGGCAGGGATTATGCCAACAGAAAAAATAAAAGCGGAACTGGTTCATTGGATGAAAAAAGAAAAAGATTTTGATATAGAAGAAGAACAGTATCCAAAGCCGATCCTTCATGTTTGGAGTTATGATTTTCTTGTACCTGTCGGAATCAAATTAAAGCCGGAAGATTATCCCTTCCAGCGAATCGT
>OMNT01002993.1_pt1 | contig 12777 bp, 7 predicted proteins | sample 1672551 | NCBI WGS metagenome assembly OMNT01 (sample SAMEA3136698, study PRJEB25190) | human gut metagenome
AAACGAAAGACACCCCTGATGGGTTTCTTTCGTAACTATCTTCCTTTCCGAAGGCTGAGGCAATCCTGCTTTTTTGACAGTCTGCGAAGCGCGTTCAGTTCAGCACGCCGCTGACATAGCGGTACTTGTCCAGGCTGGACGCAGCGTTCCAGGTCATGTATCCGCCGGTGTTGCCGGTGTCGTTCAGGGCCCGGATCTGGGCGGCGATCTCATCGGGGCCATAGGTGTTGTACGGCTCCCGGATGGCGTTGTAGCACTGGATCCAGGTGCGCACCGCGGCAGGGGAGGGCGTCTCCTGCTGCCGGGCGGCAGCCTTCTCGCCGAAGGTTTTCATGGTCTCATAGGGGTGCTCCCAGGGCAGCCAGCTGCCGGAGGCGGAATAATGATCGGGATACGGCATGGCGCTGATGGCGTCCACCACGCCGCTGATGGCCGCCCAATACTGGCCGTAGGCCGTGACGTACTTTTCCGCGCACTCGCCGAACACATCGGCAGACACATACACCCCCGCCCCGTGGAGCCGGTCGGCGGCGTACTGCAAAAACCGCTGAACGGCCTGGGCCTTGCTCTCGTCATTGTCGTTGTGATAGTCGATGGTGCCCGCCTCGTCATAGTCCCAGGTGCCGTCGGGGAAGCGGACATAGTCGAACTGAATTTCGTTGAAGCCCATAGTCTCGGCGGCCTCCAGGGCCAGGTCCACCTTATACTGCCACACCTGGCGGCTGTATACGCTGGGCCAGTACATGCCGCCGATCTTCAGCGGCCGGCCGCTCAGGTCCGCTACCACACACTCCGGATGATCTGCGGCCAGGTTGGGATCGTTGAAGGCCGTGATGCGGCCGATGACGTAATACCCGGCGTCCTTCAGCTTTTTCACCGCCGCCTGATAGCTCTCCAGCGTGTTGTAGGCATCCGCATAGGCGCTGGGGGAATATTTCTGCATCACCGGCGAGGCGTAGCCGATGGCCCCGCCGTCCATGATGTCCACCACAAAGGCGTTGATGCCGCACCCGTCGGCCACGGCGATGTATGCCTCCGGATTCCGGATGGCCTCGTTGTTCAGGTACAGGGCCTTCACGGTATCGGGCATGACGCTGCCGCCAAAGCGGGGCTTTTCATAGGCGTCGTAGTCCAGGCCCGCCGCGTCGCCGCCGCCCCAGCTGTCGCCCCGGTCCGCGTGGAGCCGGGCCATGTCCGCGTCATAGGGAGCCGTGGTCTGGTCCTCTGTCAGGCGGACATACCGGGCGGGGATGTACCCGCCGTCGGCCCGGTAATAGGATACGCTGCCGTCGGCCGCCAGGTCCCGGTAGCCGGTAACGGTCAGGGCCTGGCCCCGCAGCACCAGGGGGCCGGTGGGGTCGCCGCCCTCATCCGTCAGATTCTGGGCCCGGCGGACATACACGGTTTTCAGCGTCACCACGCCGCTCAGGTCATCGGTCAGGTTCTCCCGGTCCAGCCAGGCGAAGCTGCCGTCCTCCTGGGGCACCCGAACCTGGTCCGGACGATCCTTGTCGGCCTCCTCCACCACATAGGTGACCTGGCTGCCCCGGACCAGCTGCCGCAGGACATTGCCCTCCTCGTCGTACAGCGGAGCCGTCTCCGCTTCCGAGGCCACATAACCGGCCGCCGTCTCCAGGGGGATCTCCTTTTGCCGGGTAAAATGCCACACCAGTGCGGCGATGGTGGCCAGGCACACCAGAGCCAGGGCGATCCCCGGCCACCGGGGGCGGCGCTGCTTCCGGCTGCGCCGGGGGCGGGGGGTATAATCCGGCTCCGTCTCCTGGACCCACTCCGGCGCCCACGCGCCGGTCTGCTGTTCTTTCACGGACATAGGGGAGTACCTCGCTTCTGTGTATTTTCGCCATTATACCGCATTTTCCGGCAAATGGCTACCCCCATTCTCCGGTCCGCCCCATCCCAATAGAAAACCGGGAAAATTCCCGGAAAAAACGGGACAAACCGCAGATTACCGGGGCAGAAATGTGAATTTTTTTCGCTGCCCTTGCTTTTTTGGAAAAATAGGCTATGATATAGAGGAAATAATATGTCCCGCACGGCGGGAAAAGAAAAGAAGGTACTGTTATGACGAAAATTGACATCGTGTCCGGTTTCCTGGGCGCAGGCAAGACCACCCTCATCAAGAAGATGGTGAAGGAAGCCTATCAGGGCGAAAAGCTGGTGCTGATCGAAAACGAGTTCGGCGAGATCAGCATCGACGGCGGCTTTCTGAAGGATGCGGGGATCCAGATCTCCGAAATGTCCTCGGGCTGCATCTGCTGCTCCCTGGTGGGCGACTTCGGCAAGGCCCTGCGGGAGGTGAAGGAGCAGTTCCAGCCGGACCGCATCCTCATCGAGCCCTCCGGCGTGGGGAAGCTCTCCGACGTGATCGTGGCGGTGGAAAACACCGTGGCGGATATCCCGGATATGAAGCTGAACTCCTTTGTCACCGTGGCCGACGCCGGCAAGGTGAAGGTGTATATGAAGAACTTCGGCGAGTTCTATAACAACCAGATCGAGGCCGCCGGCACCATCATCCTGTCCCGGACCCAGAAGCTGACCCAGGAAAAGCTGGAGGCCGCCGTGGCTCTGCTGCGGGAGAAGAACCCCACCGCCGCCATTCTGACCACCCCCTGGGACCAGCTGGACGGCAGGACCGTTCTGGCCGCCGTGGAAAAGGTGTCTCTGGCCGACGAGCTGCTGGAGAAGATGCGGGCCGAGCACGAGGCCGAGGAGGCTGAGCATCATCACCATCACCACGAGCATGACCACGATGACGACCACGACGAGCTCGAGCATCACCATCATCATGACCACGATGACGAGGATGACCATGAGCACTGCTGCCACCATCACCACCATGAGGGTGAGGAGCACGAGGATTGCCATCATCATGACCATGACGAGGAGCACGAGCACCATCACCACCATGACGGCCAGGAGTGCGACGACCCCGCCTGCTCCTGCCACCACCATCACCACCACGCCGACGAGGTGTTCACCAGCTGGGGCGCGGAGACGCCCAAGCAGTTCACCCAGGCGGATATCGACCGCATTCTGACGGCTCTGGATTCCGGCGACTACGGCGCCATCCTGCGAGCCAAGGGCATCGTGCCCGCCGCCGACGGCCAGTGGCTGCACTTTGACTATGTGCCCCAGGAGCACGAGGTGCGCTATGGCTCCGCCGACTACACCGGCCGCCTGTGCGTCATCGGCTCCCAGCTGAAGGAGGACGGCCTGAAGACCCTGTTCGGCCTGTAAGGAGACGCCTATGGACATTCCTGTATATCTCATCACGGGCTTTCTGGATGCCGGAAAGACCGACTTCATCAACGGCATCCTGAAAGACGGCTTCGCCAGCGAGGACCGGACCCTGCTGCTGTGCTGCGAGGAGGGGGAGACGGAGTACGACCCCAAGGTGCTGTTCAACGTGTTCACCTACACCGTGGACGATTCCGCCCAGCTGACGCCGGAATTTTTCAAGAAGCTGGAAAAGCAGTACCGGCCCAAGCAGGTGATCATCGAGTTCAACGGCATGTGGAGCTTCGAGCCCCTGTACCGGGAGGGTCTGCCTGCCAACTGGATCCTGTATCAGATCATGTGCCTGGTGGACGCCACCACCTTTGAGCCGTATCTGCGGAACATGGGGCAGCTGATGATGGAAAAGATCCTCAACGCGGATATGATCATCTTCAACCGCTGCAATGAGGAGCTGCGCAAGGCCCTGCGGGGCCGGAACCTGCGGATGGTAAACCGGCGGGCCGACATCTATCTGGAGAACACCGACGGCACCAGCGAGGACTACGTCACCGACGACATGGCCCCCTTCGACCTGTCCGGCGGCCACCTGGACGTGCCGGACAACGACTACGGCATCTGGTATGTGGACATGATGGACAACCCCCAGCGCTACGACGGCATCACCGTGCGGTATAAGGCGCTGATGTGCCACTCCAAGAAGTTCCCGGGCATCCACTGCCCCGGCCGCTTCGCCATGGTGTGCTGCAACAACGACATGCAGTTCCTGGCCCTGGTGTGCAAGGGCCAGGAGCTGGAGAAGTTCAAGAACCGCCAGTGGGTGGAGATCCAGGCCACCGTGAAGAAGGAGAAATGCCAGGCCTATGACGGTGAGGGCCCGGTGCTGTACGTCACCGACGTGAAGCCCTGCCAGAAGCCGGACCCGGAGAACGTCAGCTTCTGATACAGATCGCAATATTCAGAAAGAATCATACAAATAGGAAACCCTTCGGCAAAGCCGAAGGGTTTCCTATTTTTGAAAAACATCGAGCGCACAGCTGTCGCAAACCGCGGCAGGAGCCGCCCGGACGGGCGGCTCCTGCGGGATCTATGACGTGAGTAAGGTTCTTTGTATGGCTCAGTCGTCGTACATCTCGATGAGCTTCAGCAGGTGATCGTAGCGAGCCTTGGCCTCGGCCTCGTTGCGGGCGAACAGATTCTCCGCACGGTCGGGGAACTCGCGGGTCAGACGGCTGTAGCGGGCCTCGTTCATCAGGAAGTCGTGATAGCCGCCGGCGGGAGCCTTGGAATCCAGGGTGAACTTCTTCTCCGCAGCGGGGTTGAAGCGGAACAGGTTCCAATAACCGCAGTCCACAGCCTTCTTCATTTCCTTCTGGCAGTTCATCATGCCGCCCTTGATGCTGTGCATCTCGCAGGGGCTGTAGCCGATGATCAGGGAGGGGCCATGATAAGCCTCGGCCTCGGTGATGGCCTTGAGGGTCTGAGCGGGGTTGGCGCCCATAGCCACCTGGGCCACGTACACATAGCCGTACTGCATGGCGATCTCCGCCAGGCTCTTCTTCTTGACCTCCTTACCGGCAGCGGCAAACTGAGCCACCTGGCCGATGTTGGAAGCCTTGGAGGCCTGTCCGCCGGTGTTGGAGTACACCTCGGTGTCGAACACGAAGATGTTCACGTCCTTCTTGCTGGCGATGACGTGATCCAGGCCGCCGTAACCAATGTCGTAGGCCCAGCCGTCGCCGCCGAAGATCCACATGGACTTCTTGGCCAGGTATTCCTTCTTGCTGAGGATGTCGGCAGCCAGGGTGCAGGCGTCGCAGTCGCAGAACAGAGCGCCCTTAGCCTTCAGCTCGGCAGCGTGTGCAGCGAACTGAGGATTGGCGGCCAGCTCCTCCACGGTGCAGATGCTCTCCTCCAGGGCCTTGACATAGGCGCGGGCGGGCTCGGCATTGGCGCTGCCATCGTCCATGGTATCCAGCCAGGCCTGAGCGGCGGCCTTCAGCTCGGGACGGGCCCACTCCACGGCGATCAGCTGGCGGGTCTCGTCGGCCAGATCCTGACGGATCTTGTCCTGACCGATGAACATGCCCAGACCGTGCTCGGCGTTATCCTCGAACAGGGAGTTGCACCATGCGGGGCCGTGGCCCTCCTTGTTGGTGCAGTAGGGAGAGGTAGCCGCGGGACCGCCCCAGATGGAGGAGCAGCCGGTGGCGTTGGAGATATACATATGGTCGCCGAACAGCTGGGTGACGATACGGGCATAGCTGGTCTCGGCGCAGCCGGCGCAGGAGCCGGAGAACTCCAGCATGGGCTGCTTGAACTGGCTGCCCTTGACGGTGTTGTCCTGCATATCCTTCTTCTCGGAGACCTTGTCCATGCAGTAGTCGAACACATCCTGCTGTTTAAGCTCGCCCTCCTGGGCCACCATGGACAGCGCGTTCACGGGGCAGGCGCCGATGCAGACGCCGCAGCCCATGCAGTCCAGAGGACTGATGGCCATGGTGAACTGATAGGTGCCCTTGCCCTTGCCGGCCTTGACGTCCACGATCTTGGCGGCCTCGGGAGCATTCTTGGCCTCCTCGGCGGTCAGAGCGAAGGGACGGATGGTGGCGTGGGGGCAGACATAGGCGCACTGGTTGCACTGGATGCACTTGGCAGCGTCCCAGGTGGGGACGGACACGGCCACGCCGCGCTTCTCATAGGCGGAGGCGCCCAGCTCGAACTGGCCGTCCACATGATCGGCAAAGGCGGAGACGGGCAGGCTGTCGCCGTCCATCTTGCCCACAGGCTCCAGGATCTCCTTGACCATCTTCACCAGCTCCGGCTTGCCCTCCAGCTTCTTGTGCTCGGGCTCGTCCACGGCGTTGGCCCAGTCGGCGGGGACCTCCACCTTCTTATAGGCGGTGGCGCCCAGGTCGATGGCCTTGTAGTTCATATCCACCACGTCCTGGCCCTTCTTCAGGTAGGAGGCCTTGGCCTTCTCCTTCATGAAGCGGATGGCGTCCTCCTCGGGCATGACCTTGGCCAGGGAGAAGAATGCGGACTGGAGGATGGTGTTGTTGCGCTTGCCCATACCGATCTTGATGGCCAGGTCAATGGCGTCGATGGTATACAGCTGAATGTTGTTGCGGGCGATGTAGCGCTTGGCGTCGGCCTTCAGGTGACGGTTCAGCTCATCGAAGTCCCACTGGCAGTTGATCATGAACACGCCGCCGGGCTTGACATCGTTGACCATCTTGAAGCCCTTGGTGATGTAGCTGGGGTTGTGGCAGGCCACGAAGTCGGCCTTGTTGATATAGTACGGGGAACGGATGGGGTGATCGCCGAAGCGCAGATGGCTGATGGTCACGCCGCCGGTCTTCTTGGAGTCATACTGGAAGTATGCCTGCACGTACTTGTCGGTGTGGTCGCCGATGATCTTGATGGAGTTCTTGTTGGCGCCCACGGTGCCGTCGCCGCCCAGGCCCCAGAACTTGCACTCGATGGTGCCGGGAGCAGCGGTGTTGGGACAGTTCTTGTCCTCGGGCAGGGACAGGTTGGTGACGTCGTCCACGATGCCGATGGTGAACTGGCGCTTCATCTCGTCGCGCTTGAGCTCGTCATACACGGCGAACACGGAGGCAGGAGGCGTGTCCTTGCTGCCCAGACCGTAACGGCCGCCGATGACCTGGATGTCGCTGCGGCCGGCGTTGGCCAGAGAGGTGACCACATCCTGATACAGGGGCTCGCCCAGAGCGCCGGGCTCCTTGGTGCGGTCCAGAACGGCGATCTTCTTGACGGAGGCGGGAATGGCCTGGATGAGCTTCTCGGGAGCGAAGGGGCGGAACAGGCGGACCTTCACCAGGCCCACCTTCTCGCCGTGGGCATTCAGATAGTCGATGACCTCCTCGGCCACGTCGCAGATGGAGCCCATGGCCACGATGACGCGGTCGGCGTCCTCAGCGCCATAGTAGTTGAACAGACCGTAGTTGGTGCCCAGCTTGGCGTTGATCTTGTCCATGTACTTCTCCACCACGGCGGGCAGAGCGGCATAGTACTTGTTGCAGGCCTCGCGGTGCTGGAAGAAGATATCGCCGTTTTCGTGGCTGCCGCGCATGTGGGGATGCTCGGGATTCAGAGCGTGCTGACGGAACTCCTTCACGGCGTCCATGTCGCACATATCCTTCAGATCCTCGTAATCCCACACGGCGATCTTCTGGATCTCGTGGCTGGTGCGGAAGCCGTCGAAGAAGTTGATGAAGGGAACCTTGCCCTCCAGAGCGGCCAGATGGGCCACGGGAGACAGGTCCATGACCTCCTGGACGTTGCCCTCGCACAGCATGGCAAAGCCGGTCTGGCGGCAGGCCATCACGTCGGAGTGGTCGCCGAAGATGTTCAGCGCCTGGGTGGACACGGTACGGGCGGAGACATGGAACACGGCGGGCAGCTGCTCGGCTGCGATCTTGTACATGTTGGGGATCATCAGCAGCAGGCCCTGGGATGCGGTGTAGGTGGTGGTCAGGGCGCCGGCGCCCAGAGAACCGTGAACCGCGCCGGCAGCGCCGGCCTCAGACTGCATTTCCACCACCTTGACCCGGGTGCCGAAGATGTTCTTCAGCCCGTTGGCGGACCACTGGTCCACAAAGTCGGCCATGGGGGACGACGGGGTGATGGGATAGATGGCGGCAACCTCGGAGAACGCGTAGGACACGTGCGCCGCAGCGTTGTTACCATCCATGGACTTCATTTTTCTTACCATAAATGAACCTCCTCATAAAAACATTTCGCGGATTTCTCAACGAAACACCATACATTGTGTATAATACCACAATCTTTTTTCTTTGTAAACCGGGTTTTGCCCCTTTTTCACGGATTAAGGCTTTTTCTTCACCATGCACAAAAATTCTCACGGTAAGAGGGAAGTTTTTTTGACAATGTATTTCAAAACGGCGGGATATGTGCTAAAATATAAATGAAACACGTCAGAAAGCGCAGAACAAGCGCATTTTTTGTGAGAGGATGTGAAGGGTCATGGTGGTAACGGTACGGTCCCTGGGACTCAACGGCATCAGCGGCTATGAGGTGTCGGTGGAGTGCTTTTTGTCCGGGGGACTGCCCGCCTTCGACGTGGTGGGCCTGCCGGACGCGGCGGTGCGGGAATCCCGGGAGCGGGTCCGGGCCGCCATCAAGGCCTGCGGGGCCAAATTCCCTGTCAGCCGCATCACCGTGAACCTGGCCCCGGCGGGCCAGCGCAAGGAGGGGACGGTGTATGACCTGCCCATTCTGCTGGGCATCCTGACGGCGGCGGAGGAGCTGAAGCCCCTGCCCGCCGACGCGGCGTTTCTGGGGGAGCTGAGCCTTACCGGCGCGCTACGTCCGGTGACGGGGGTGCTGCCCATGGCCCTGTGCGCCGCCCGGATGGGCATCCGCCAGCTGTTTGTCCCGGCCCAGAACGCCCCGGAGGCCACCCTGGCCCAGGGGATCACCGTCTATCCGGTGGAAAACATCGCCCAGCTGGTGGCCCACCTTACCGGTGACGCGCCCATCCGGCCCCAGACCCCCTGGACCCCCTCGCCGGTGTCCCAGGCCCTGCCGGACTTTGCCGACGTCATGGGCCAGGAAAACGTAAAGCGGGCCTTAGAGGTAGCCGCCGCCGGGGGCCACAATGTGCTGCTCATCGGCTCCCCCGGCTCCGGCAAGTCCATGCTGGCCCGGCGGCTGCCGTCCATCCTGCCGGACATGACCCGGCAGGAGTCCCTGCAGACCACGGAGGTGTACTCCGTGGCGGGGATGACGGACCCGTCCCACCCCCTGGTGACCCGGCGGCCCTTCCGCAGCCCCCACCATACGGCCTCGCCGGTGTCCCTGTCCGGCGGCGGCACCGTGCCCCGGCCCGGGGAGATCTCCCTGGCCCACAACGGCATCCTCTTTTTGGATGAGCTGCCGGAGTTCGACAAAACCGCCCTGGAGACTCTGCGCCAGCCCCTGGAGGACGGGGTGGTGACCATTACCCGGGTATCCGGGTCCCTGACCCTGCCCAGCCGGTTCATGCTGGTGTGCGCCATGAACCCCTGCCGCTGCGGGTGGTACGGCCACCCCTCCGGCCGCTGCACCTGCTCGGAAAGCCAGGTGGAGAGCTACATGCGCCGCATTTCCGGCCCCCTGCTGGACCGCATCGACATGCACATCGAGGTGCCGTCGGTGGAGTACGAGGCCATGCGCCGCCGGGAGAAGCCCGAGACGTCGGCCCAGGTCCGCGCCCGGGTCAACGCCGCCCGGGATATCCAGAAGCGCCGCTTTGCCGGCACCGCCGTCAGCTGCAACGCCTATATGACCCCCGCCATGATCGGGGAATACTGCCTGCTGGACCAGGCGGGGGAGCGGCTCATGAAGGGGGCCTTCGACCGGCTGGGCCTGACGGGCCGCAGCCATGACCGCATTCTCCGCATGGCCCGCACCATCGCCGACCTGGACGGCAGCGAGCGCATCGAGGCCGCCCACCTGGCTGAGGCCATTCAGTACCGCAGCAGCAATCTGTTGAAATAACCGGGGAAACACGCTATAATAAAAAACGGAAGGATAACCGGCCCGGGCGGACTGCGCCGCCGGAGCCGTCCTCATGAACCTATATATTAAGGAGAAACCCCATGCACGAAATGATCCTGTGCAAGCTGGGCGAGGTGGTCCTGAAGGGCCTGAACCGCCGCAGCTTTGAAATGAAGCTCATGTCCAACCTCCGCCGCCGCACCGCCCGGTTCGGCAGGTTCCGGGTCTATTCCAAGCAGAGCACCATCTATGTGGAGCCTGCCGGGGAGTCCTGCGACCTGGACGGGGCGTATGACGCCTGCAAGCGGGTGTTCGGCATCATCGCCGTGGCCCGGGCCCTGCCCTGTGCCAAGGAAAAGGAGGCCATTCTGGACACCGCCAAGACCTATCTGAGCAGCGCCCTGACAGCGGCCCGGAGCTTCAAGGTGGAGAGCAAGCGGGCAGACAAGACCTTCCCCATGACCTCCATCCAGCTGAGCCAGTGGGTAGGCGGCCACCTGCACGAGGCCTTCCCCCACCTGACGGTGGACGTTCACCACCCGGACCTGACGGTATATGTAGAGGTCCGGGAGGAGGAGGCGTATGTCCACGCCCCGGCGGAGCCTGCCGCAGGCGGCCTGCCCATCGGCATGGGCGGCCGGGCCGTGAGCCTGCTGTCCGGCGGCATCGACTCGCCGGTGGCCAGCTACATGATCGCCAAGCGGGGCGTGGAGCTGGAGATGATCCACTTTGCCTCGCCCCCCTATACCAGTGAGCAGGCCCGGGAAAAGGTTCTTCAGCTGGCCCGGGAGCTGGTGCCCTGGTGCGGGCGGCTGAATGTCACCATTGTCCCCTTTGCCGAGATCCAGGAGGAGATCCGCCGCAATTGCCCGGAGGACCACTTCACCCTGATCATGCGGCGGTTTATGATGCGCCTGGCCGACGCCCTGGCCCGGGACCTGAACTGCCGGGCCCTGGTCACCGGCGAGAGCCTGGGCCAGGTGGCCAGCCAGACCATGGATGCCCTGGCCGTCAGCGGCGACGTGACGGACCTGCCGGTGCTGCGGCCCGTTATCGGCATGGACAAGGAGGAGATCGTCCGCATCGCCCGGCACATCGGCACGTTTGAAACCTCCATCCTTCCCTATGAGGACTGCTGCACCGTGTTCACCCCCCGCCATCCCAAGACCCGCCCCCACGTGGAGGAGGTCCGGGAGATGGAGCAGGCCCTAGACGTGGAGGGTCTGGTCCGCCGGGCCATGGAGGGCCGGGAAGTGGTCAAGCTCCGCTGAGCCATGCGCCGCCTGTGGATCAGCCGTAAGGGCGGACAGAGCCGTCCGCCCCCACAAAACACCGCCAGCCGACCCCCTGTAGGGGCCGACGTCCCCGGCGGCCCACGTACCGGCCTGCGGCTGCGTTTCCAGCCCGGTGTAGACCCGGAGGTCCGTGCCGCCTGCATCCGCTTTGCCGTCTGGCTGCGGCGAACGTATGTCTTTCCCGTTCGGGTGCCGGTGTATGTAAAGGCTGCGGCCACCGTTACCTGCCAGGACGGGGAGGAGGCCTCCGCTGTCTTTTTCGGTCCCGACGACCCGGCTCAGGAGCCGTATATCCGTCTGTCTGCCGGGGATTATCCCGCCCTGCGGCAGCGCTGGGGCCGTGACAAAGCCCTGGGCGCTATTCTGCACTCCCTGGCCCATGAACTGAGCCACTATTTTCAGTGGCTGAACCACCATGATGTCTGGCTGTCGGACGACCCGGAGACGAACCGCCGCCTGGAACGCCAGGCCGTGTACTATGCGGACGCCATCCTGGACGACTATGCGGAAACTGTGGATCATCCATAAGGGCGGACAGAGTCGTCCGCCCCTACTTGGCTCTCCCTCCGGGAGAGCTGTCACCGAAGGTGACTGAGAGGGCCTGTAGGAGTTTCGGCGATTTCCCCTCTCAGTCGGCTGCGCCGACAGCTCCCCGGAGGGGGAGCCAAGGGGCGGCACTTCGGCGTTTTCCCCTCCAGCAATACCCCGCGACACCCCAACAAAAAGGATGTGATACCATGCCCCATCAGGCGGAGATCATCGCCGTGGGCACCGAGCTGCTTTTGGGCAATATTGCCAACACCAACGCGCAGTTTCTGTCGCAGCTGCTGGCCTCGGCCGGGGTCAACGTGCTGTACCACACCGCCGTGGGGGACAACCCCCAGCGTCTGCGGGCGGCGGTGGAGACTGCCCGGTCCCGCTGCGACCTGCTGGTGTTCACCGGCGGCCTGGGCCCCACCTATGACGACATGACCAAGGAGACGGTGGCCGGCGTGTTCGGTCTGGCCCTGGAATACCACCCGGAGGTCATGGAGGAAATTCAGCAATATTTTGACCGTGTGTTCCACCGTCCCATGCCCGCCTGCAACCGGCAGCAGGCTATGCTGCCCCAGGGCTGCACGGTGCTGCACAACCCGGTGGGCACCGCCCCGGGCTGCATATTCACGGCGGGAGGCGTCACGGCGGTGCTGCTGCCGGGGGTGCCCCACGAGTGCCGCTATCTGGCGGAGCACGCGGTGCTGCCCTGGCTCCGGGGACAGAGCGGCGGCGTTATCCGCAGCCGCGACCTGCATGTGTTCGGTCTGACGGAGCCCCAGGTCCAGGAGCTGCTGGGCGACCTGATGGACGGCGCGCAGAACCCCTCCCTGGCCCCCTACGCCAAGCCCGGCGAGGTGATGCTGCGGCTGACGGCCAAGGGCGGCAGCGACGACGACTGCCAGGAGCGCATGGTCCCTCTGTTCCGGGACGTCCGTTCCCGGCTGGGAGACTATCTGTACGGCGTGGACGTTTCCTCCCTGGAGGAGGTGGTCCTGACCCGGCTGCGGCAGCAGGGGCTGACTCTCTCCGCCGCAGAGAGCTGCACCGGCGGCCTCATCGCCAAGCGGCTGACAGACGTGGCCGGAGCCTCCGCCGCGTTTCTGGGCGGCGTGGTGTCCTATACCAACGGCGTGAAGGCCGGGGTGCTGGGCGTGCCCCGGGACCT
>OMNT01002996.1_pt1 | contig 12772 bp, 12 predicted proteins | sample 1672551 | NCBI WGS metagenome assembly OMNT01 (sample SAMEA3136698, study PRJEB25190) | human gut metagenome
GCCAGTCTGGGATTACTGAGTGCCGATGCCACAATGGATACGGCCTATAACGATGTACAGCGGTGGGTCATTGAGAACTATCCGGACAGTCTGGCTGCACAGACTTATCTCCAGTCCATGGAGAAATTGGCCAGTGGAGCAGCCAGTTATGCGGCAGACAGTGACTATTACACCTATATCTATACACCTCCCATTGGCGGGTGGCAGGATGTAGCGCTCATTGGCCCTCCCGCAGATAATCCTCCGACTCCGGAGCCGGAATATTATGCCAGCTGGTCTGCCGCTCCGCAGACTGCAAGCGGTAGTTTTGACGCGGAGTACACCGTTAAAACCGATAAACAGCAGCTGGAGACTGGCGAAAAAGTCGATCATGCAACCATTGAAATCGAACCGCTGGAAAAGGGCGGCACGATTGACGGTGGTACCTGGAAGATTACTCCGGCAGACAAGCAGACGGTAACCACCAGTGGACACACGATGGACGATAGCTATCAGTCAAACGGCGGCGATGGCAGTGCCAATTGGAGTTTGCACTATGAAGTGAGCAAAACCTCCACCACCAGCCTGAGCGGTAAGGAAGGCCCCTATCCCAGTCAGTCCCAAGCGGATGCTGCGGCAGAACAGGCGAAGGACGAAGCGGAAAGTCAGCTGCGGGATGAAGCACAAGATATGGTAGATCGAGCAATTTCTACCGCAAGAGATGAACTTTCCGTAATCAACTTCCGTTTTGAAGAAACGGTTGTACCCATCGGCTTTGAGTTCTACGACGGAGAGCATGGCGGCAGTCAAACAATCTCTGTGCCCATGGACAGTGCGAATGACTATGTCATGCGTAACGATGAGTGGTCGCTGCAGGTCAACCTCTCCAAGGTAGACAGTGAGACAGGTGAGCCAATCGTAGCCGATGCGGAATATGAAGTGTTTGAGTGGGATGTTGTTTCCCGGATGTTTATCCCGCACTATCCTTCGAAGCCGCGGAGTGAATCGGCAGTATCGGACTACAATGGCTACTATGTAGTCCGAAATGAAGACGGAACCTATTCCGTTGCAAACAGCACCGACTACGGTACCGAGTTCGACACCTCTCGGACGATGTATTACACCCAGCGCAATGAGGGCAAATTCATTCTCGTTGAAACCAAGGCCCCGGATGGTTATTTCGGTGACTGGACGGACATTGAGCAGCCCGGAGAACCCGGTAGTCCGTTGGGCAAGCGAGCCTACTACATTGAAATCACCAAAGAAAATGACGGCAGTGTGATCTGGCTGGATAACGCTGACTACAATGCCGACATTGCCATCAGTTACACCGGCGGCACCAAGCTCCTGACCAGTGATGGGGTGGAAACCACGGTCACGATCCATGGTGAGAAGCAGGATGCCGGTCGGAACTATGTGACCGACAGCACCGGCCTCGCAAACAACGAGGACAGCTACATCATGGCTCCCAAGGATAATGTGTTCCAGAACGACCGCGTGTTGGGTGAGATCATCCTGGCGAAATCCGACCTGGATCAGCTGTGCCCCACCCCGATGGCTGAGAATAGCGAGGACTGGGAAGTGCCCGGCACCGACTCGCATGGTGAAGCCAGTATCGAGGGTGCGGTATACGACTTGTATGCAGCGGAAGATATTTGCCACCCCGATGGTGTGAGCGGCGTGGTGGATTACAGCAAAATCACCGATCAGGACGGCAACCCCATCTGGCACACCACGGTGCGCACCAACAGCGGCTGGGATGACGGATATCTGCCCATTCTCTCCAAGGATCATCTGGTGGCCAGCGCCGAGATCAAGGATGGCCTGCTGGTGTTCAGCAATCTTTATCTTGGCAAGTACTATCTGGTAGAGCGGGCTACAGGCATTGTGCTGCCGGTGGATACCAACAGCAAGTTTTACATCACTGGCCAGTACCCGGAACTGGACCGCAAACTGGAACCCACCGGTGATTATTCTCCGTTGGAGCAATACGACGGCGAATACACCGACTACATCTACAAAAACCAGTATTCCGCAGTTGCCGAAGGTCGCTCTCCGGAAGGCTTTAAAACCTATGATGGCTATTACCTGAGCTACGCGGAAGGCTATCTCTGTGATGAGATCAACCATTATGAAACCCTGTCCTATGGCGATGAATCCGGTTATGTAGTCCGGGAAGGGGAGCAGAGTCTGGATGCGGTTCTGAAGGGCGGCTTCGAACTGCGCAAGCTGGTGAGTACCACCGGCCCGGACAGCCCTGCTCCGAAGCTGGAAGGCGCTGGCTTTACGGTTTACCGTATTTCCAATTTGAGCAAGGAAAGCCAGTTTGCTCGTAACCCGGATGGCAGCTACAACATCCAGAGCGTACTGGATGCTTATCGCAAGGACAACTACGACAGCGAAACGCTCAAGTACGATTTTACTGGTGAATCGCAGGCCATTGCCCGGATGTTCGAAAGCGACACCGAACTGGTGTATGCCTATAATGCGACTCTGACCGAAGCGGGTGACTATGCCAATGGCAGCGGCCTTGGCTGGGTGCCTACCGGTACGACCAACGAATATCGTTTGAGTGAAATCTTTACCAACGAGGAAGGCATCATTCGTGTGACCGGTCTGCCGTATGGCCAGTATCTCATCGTCGAGACCACCATCCCGAAAGACGTGTTCCAGGCCGATCCCTTTGGCTTTACGGTGGACAGCGACACACCCCAGAGTATCTTCTGTCAGCCTAATGGTAGTGTAACAGAACCCAGCAACAGCTATGTCACCTACAACATCTTGGATGAGGAGATGGAAGGCTACCTCAAGCTGGTCAAGGTGGATGCCGAGACCGGCAAGGCTGTCAAGCTGGCTAACACCGCTTTCGCCATCTATATGATCCACGAGGACGGTACCAGGGAACGCCTGTCCATGGTCGATCCCAGCAGTGGTGATCCGACCGAGAAAACCGATGTGTTCTATACCGATGACCAGGGCCGTATGAAGACTCCAGAGAAACTGCCCTTGGGCCGTTATCTCATTGAAGAACTGGAAGGTCCGAATGGTTTCTTCAATGACACTGCATATTCTGTGGAGTTCGAGATCACTTCCGACTCGGCATGGGAAGTGGTTGGCAATGCCGTCAACGGCATGGACGAGTATATCCTGACTCAGGAGTATATCAACCATGAAACCCTCGGAAAACTCACCATCCGCAAAATGGGTGAAGTTTTGACCGGCTGGGAACAGGACTGGAGTCTGGAGATTCTGGACCCCTGGTTCTCCGGCGAAGCATGGCCCGGCAACTTCACCTGGGAAGAACGCCCGCTGGCCGGTGCTCAGTATACCATTACGGCCAATGAGGACATCTATACTCAGGATCGTCAGACCGATGCCGACGGTAATCGCACCCTGTGGTATGCCAAGGGAGATGTGGTGGCAGTGGTCACCACCGGTGATGGCACCAGCGATATTGCAGTGTTCCGTCCCGGCCGAACTCAGGCTACCTACGATTTCCTGTCTGTCATTCATGACAAGGTTGGCGAGGTTACCGTGACCCTGCCGCTGGGTAGCTATCACATTGAGGAGACAAAGCCTCCCTATGGTTATACCGGCACCACGCAGAGTTACGATGTGACCTTTGAGTGGAATGAGCAGACGGGCAGTGTGATCATGGCCAAAGCCATCACCTCCACCGACGAAAACGGCAATGCTGTTACCAGCGAGTTCGAGATCGTCAATGCGGAGGATGCCACTGCCGAGTTCACCGAGCAGCAGGTTTTGAAGTTCCGCAACGAGCGGGAAAAAGCGCAGGTCAAGGTCATCAAGCTGGACGAGAAGACCGGCGCGGCTCTGGCCGGAGCGGTGTTTAACCTGTATACGCAGGATGATATCTACAACGCCGACGGCGACCGCCTGTTCCGAGCCGGTGATCTGCTGGCGACCTCTGCCCCCACAGGAGCGGATGGAACGGTCGTGTTCGATTGCGACCTGCCCATGCAGGATGTCTGCTATGGTGAGACCGACAACCAGAACAGTGGACAGTACATCATCCGTGAACTGCGTGCCCCCACCGGCTACTTCCTGAATGATGAGCCGATGGAGTTCACCTTTACCTACACCAGGGCCAAAGTCCAGGTGCTGGAAAGCGTGTGTAAGAACGAAGGCACCAGCGTGTTCGTCAGCAAGCGGCAGCTCACCGGTGACGAGGAATTGCCCGGAGCGACTCTGACCATTCAGGATGAGGATGGTACTGTGGTGCGCCAGTGGGTCAGCGGTGATAAGCCGGTTGAGATCCGCGGCCTTGAACTGGACAAGGTGTACACACTGGTGGAAACCATTGTCCCGAATGGCTTTGCCAAGGCAGAAAGTATTCGGTTCAAGCTGGTACAGCGGCAGGACGAGAATGGAGACATGTTGCCGGAAAACGATGTGTATGTCTGCACGGATAAAGACTGGCTGATCTTCAATCACTGGACTCTGCTGGAGGACGGGACTGTGGTCATGCGGGACGCCCCTGCGCCCACCCCGGATAAGCCGGAGTCGCCCAATCCCGAGCAGCCTGCACCTACTCCTACCCCTGTGCCTCCGGCACCCGCTGTTCCGCAGACTGGCGATATGACCTGGCTGTGGATCGGACTGGGTGTTGTTGCGGCACTGTCCGCCGGTGGCCTGCTGCTGATCTTCAAACGCGGCGGCACCCACGATGAGGATGAGGAGTCCTGATGCGACACTTCGCAAAGGGATTCCTCATCGGTACCCTGTGCATCTGCCTGCTGGGGCTGGTTTGGCTGTTTGCTTTCCAGCCCCGGCTGACGGCACAAGAAGCGCAGGACCTGAAAACTCAGTTTACCACCATCCCCACAGATGACCTCTCCGGGGATGGACCGGCTGGAAAAGAAGAACCCCAACTGGATTTCAAGGCACTGCAAACCAGGTACCCGGACGTGAAAGGATGGCTCACCATTCCCGGCACAGTGGTGGATTACCCGGTGATGCAAAGCAGCGCCCAAGACCCGGAGCAGTACCTCCGGCGAAACTACGACATGAAGTGGCGGATGGCCGGCAGTCTGTTCTTCCAGTATGACTGCATGCCGGACAGCCGGAATCTGGTTGTATTCGGCCACAACATGAATGACGGAACCATGTTCGCTGTTTTGAAAAAGATGGCGGATCCGAAGTTCCGACAGGAGCATCCAACCGCTGTCCTGCAAACAGCGGATGGGACGCATGAATATCGGATCTTGACCGCACTGACCACAGACACGACGCAGCTCCCATTCAACAGGACGCAGTTTGCCGGGGATGAGGATTTTCTGTCCTTTGCCGGCAGCATGCTGGCAGGAACCGGCTATACGGCCCGGGCGGGCGACCGACTGCTGACGCTGGTGACCTGCGCCTATACCTGGGACGGGGCGCGCACAGTTGTCGTGGCAGTCGAACAAAATTGAACCGAAATCGGCGGGGTGTGCAGGCGCCCCGCCTTATTTTATGAAGGGAGGAATTCATTGAAGCAAGGTCTGCTGGACAAGGTAGCGGAACAGAATCACGCATTTATCTCCAGCCTCCGCATTTTGCCTCACTTGAAATGGGCGGCTTTGCGTGACCTGTACTACCTGAAAGACAAGGAACAGTATCCCCTCAAGGAATGGGAGGAAGCTGTTTCGTATCTGCTGGGCTGCACTGTGGTGTTTCAGGCCTATGAGGAGATCACCAACAGCCTGAAACCTTTTTCGCTTGGATTGGAGTGATGAAATGAAAGTTGTTATGGTAGAACCGGGGCAGTATGCCCGAATCGAGGAGATGGATACTGGCCTGGAATCGCTGCAGAAAGCGGTCGGTGGCCTGATCGACTGTGCGTATCCCTGGGAAGAAATGGTCTGCATCGTCTGCAACGATGAGGGCCTGCTCAACGGGATGCCGCTGAACCGTAACGTGGAGAACTACCAGCCGATTGCCGGCCCGTTCTTTGTGTGCGGGATCGAGGGCGAAGACTTCTGCAGCCTGACCGATGAGCAGGCCCAGCGGTATCAGGCAATGTTCCATCAGCCGGAACTGTTCATTCCCTACAAAACTGGGCTGATGCATCTGAAGTACGATGACCCCAACCTGCCGGGGGCACCTGACACCATCAAGAAAGCCTATCAGGAACGGCACGGCCTCCCGGAACTGGGCTTCTGTTCGGTACCGGATCTCAACATGATCATGCTGGTGAAGTACGGCCAGACGGGTTATTGGCCCATTGAGCATTTCCCGGAGGGCATGGGTGCTGAGGAGTATGCAGACACCCTCAACCAGATGATTGGTGTTTCCAAACCGCAGCAAACGGCAATGCTGTACGGCTCTATGTTCGGCTGGAATATTCCCGCCGCCAGCCCGGAACGCTACGATGAAAATGGGAAACCCAAACCGCACGGTCAGCGGCGCGGCAACCCGGAACGATAAAGGAGGACGAGAGATGGATCGATTTTATACCGCTGAATCTGTGACCGAGGGACATCCCGACAAACTGTGCGACCAGATCGCAGACAGCGTGTTGGATGACTGTCTGGCCCATGACCCGTTGTCCCGTGTGGCCTGCGAAGTGCTGGCGACCCGCAATCATATCGTGGTTGCCGGCGAGATCACCAGCCATCATGTGCCCCGAGTCCCCGCCATCATCGAATCGCTGATGCATGATATCGGCTACTCGACCCGCGGCCTGACCATCGACCTGCTGCTTCACCGGCAAAGCCCGGACATTGCGGCCGGGGTGAACAACCCGCTGGAAGAAAGAGAGGTGATCGGGACCGGCGAACTGGGTGCTGGCGACCAGGGCGTCATGGTAGGTTTCGCCTGCAGCGAGACCCCCGAAATGCTGCCGCTGCCCGTGGTGCTGGCCAATCGGCTGGCGCTGACCCTTTCGTCTGTTCGCAAAGCCGGTTTGATTCCCGGTCTGCGCCCGGACGGCAAAACTCAGGTCACCGTGGAATACGACGAGGACGGCAAGCCCCTGCGGCTGGACACGGTAGTGATCTCCGCCCAGCACAGTCCGTCCATGGAACAGGATGAGCTGTTCTGGCAACTGAGCGACAAGGTCTTGGCCCCGGCACTGCATGATCTCCGGCCCGACGAGGACACCAAGATCCTCGTGAACCCCTCCGGCCGCTTTGTCTTTGGCGGCCCTGAAGCGGATACCGGCTTGACCGGGCGGAAACTCATGGTGGACAGCTATGGCGTGTTTGCTCCCCACGGGGGCGGCGCTTTCTCCGGCAAAGATCCCACCAAGGTGGACCGCAGCGGTGCGTACATGGCCCGGTACATTGCCAAGAACATCGTGGCGGCAGGCCTCGCCAGTCGGTGCAAAGTGACGCTGGCCTACGCCATCGGCAAGGCGGAGCCGGTCATGGTGTCGGTGGATACCTTCGGTACCGGCACCCTCTGCGCCGATGACTGTTTGGAAGATGCTATCATGCTGGTATTCGGCCTGACCCCTGCGGCCATCATCCGGCAGCTGGATCTGCTCAAGCCCATCTACGCCAGCACGGCGGCCTATGGCCACTTTGGCCGCCCCGGTTTTGCCTGGGAGCGCACCGATAAGGCCAAGGAGCTGCGGGATGCCGTGGAATGAGAGGTGACGCAGTATGCCGGGGGTGACCAAAGAGCAGATCAACGCAGCGAAGCAGATCCGTGCCATTGATTTTTTGCTGCAGTACCGGCCGGACGATATCATGCCCAGCCAGTGTCGGGGTGAGTTCCAGCTGCGCAGTCACGACAGCTTCAAGATCAGCGGCGAGACCAGCCTCTGGCATTGGAAAAGCCGGGATATCGGCGGAAAGAGTGCGCTGGATTATCTCATTCATGTGGAGGGGATGCGCTTCATAGAAGCAGTCCTGCTTTTGCTGGACCAGACCCCGGCAGTGGTTCACTCTGCCCCGGCACCGAAGCAGATGCCCAAGCCGAAAACTTTTGCCTTGCCTGAAGCGGCAGCGGACAACCGACGAGTGTTTGCCTACCTGCTGCACCGGGGGATCGACCGCAAGGTCATCAGCGATTGCATCCGAGCCGGTATCCTGTACGAGAGCGCCAGGTTCCACAATGCTGTGTTTGTGGGCCGGGACGAAAACGGTGTGCCGAAGTATGCATTCCTGCGGGGGACACTTACCAATACCGCCGAGAGTTTCCGGGCCGAGGTGGCCGGCAGCGACAAGCGGTACTGCTTCTGTCTGCAGCCGGAAGGTGAAAGCCGAAGGGTGGCTGTTTACGAAGCCGCCATTGAGGTGCTCGCCCATCTGAGTTTGGAGCAGACACGGGACAAATACCGCCTGTCGCTGGGTGGGATCTACGCCCCTAAAGAGGGATTCAATGCCAGCTCGTTCAAGAAGCCGGCAGCCCTGACGGCCTTTCTGGAGCAGCATCCGAATGTCTGTGAAATCGAGATCTGCACCAACAACGACTATGCGGGGCGCTGGGCGGCGGACCATATCCGCAAAGAGTACGAAGGAAAGTACCAGATCATTATGAACCTGCCCGAACGGGAAGGAGCGGACTACGGAAATCTGGCACAGGAGAAAAGCAAAGAGAGGGCCGTCCGGCAGCGGGCGGCCCTCTCCCGTTAAAAAAGGAGGACTATGGAAAAGGAAACCTTGAAAGCCTATGTGATCACGGACCTCACGGCAGAACTGGCTGTGGAAGACATGGACAGTGAGTATGGCGAAGACGATTACGCCGAACTGGACGGGCATGACCTGACCGACTACGAGCCGAGCATCCGGGAGTACATCGAGAAGGAGAAGGAACTGCTGGATGACGGCGGCAACCTTGCTCCCTATATTGACAGCTCCCTTCCCCGGCTGCGTGAGAACGTGCTCCGCATCGAACCCGACGTGGTGGTCTACGATGGGAAACTGTGCGGCTGCGCCACCGTGGAGCTCAAGCAGGAACTGAGCGAACGGGACTGGAACACACTGTTCGACTACATCTCCGGCCAGTATTCGGATGGCTGGGGCGAGGGTTTTGAGCAGCGGGATATCCCGGTGGCGGATGGTGTTCTGAACGTCCACTTCTGGCAGCCGGATCAGCGTTGCCCGATTGTGCTGGATGCTTTGCCCGGTCAGGGAGCGGCAGTGCCTCGGCAGGCACACAAGCCCAAGATGAAGCTGATTGGCCAGGACGGGAATATCTTCTCTATCCTGGGCCGAGCTGGTCGGCTGCTTCGCCAGAATGGCCAGCGCAAACAGGCCGAGGAGATGGTTCAGCGTGTGCAGAACTGCGGCGACTACTACAAGGCGCTCGGGATCATCAGCGAGTACGTCCAGACCGAGTTGTCTGCACCTGAAAAGGGTGACGCTGCGCCTCGCCCCAAAAAAGATCAGCAGGAGAGGTGATGCAGATGTCCGTGTCGAATTATGATCTGCTGCAGGCCAAGGTGGATGCCGAGCTGGCGCGCTATACCGAAGAACTCATGAGCCACGGCCCGCAGGAGGTCGTGGACAACGCCTATGAACTCGTGATCAAGAGCGAACTTGCTGTTCGTCTGGAAAGCTCTTTCCTGACCAAGCAGCAGATCCGTGCGCTTCTGGATCAGGAGAACCCGCTGGCCTACATCTACGAACGCTGGGAGCATGACCATGCCGCCATTGGTGATCTGCTGTGCGATACCATCTATGCGGCAGGCAATGATGCCCATCGTGAACGTCTCACCAAAACCAAGCATCGAAAGGAGGAAACTCGTTGAGTCAGAAATACGAAATCAGCGAGATTGCCCATCCCCGGTATCCCTGGCTGCATCGGATCCGTGCATTAAGTGATGTGCGGTCAGGTGTTGTCAAAGGGGACTTGGGCGGATATGTTCAGAACGAGGATAATTTGAGCCAGGAAGGGACCTGCTGGATCTTTGATGACGCCATCGCCTGCGAGAGTTCTTTCGTGGATCAGCAAGCAACTGTTTCGGGCACCGCTGTTATCCGTGGCTCAGCTTTGGTTTCAGGCCGAGCCATGATTCGTCAAAATGCGGTTGTTGATGATCATGCCATCGTAATGGATGGCTTTGTAAAGGCGCAGGCTCATGTGGCTGGCAATGCTGCGATCACCGCCAGTTCGGTAACCGGGGCATGGCCGCACATCGAAGGTTTTGCCAGTGTGTACGGGGATGTTTGCGGCGCAGTGTTTGTGAAAGGGACTGCGGTCATCTTGCCGGGGGTTGCAATCAACAACCCCACCAAGGACTCCTTTGTGGTCGAGAACAATAAGGTGACTGTCGAGCGGAACTATTTCCGCCTGAACGGGATCCCGCAAAATCCCAACAAGCAGGAGACCAAGAGAAACAGACGCTCCGAGGTGGAGCGATAAGAAAGGAAGGATGCCTCTGAGTAATACCAATGAACTGAACCTGATCGTGGACCCTGATACCCAGCTCAACATCGAACACAGTGGTGGAGATGGCTGGACCATCCTGCACGGGGATATGTTGAGCATTGTCAAGGCGTTTCAGCCGGGCGTTTTTGATGCGGTCATCACTGACCCTCCCTACGCCAGCGGCGGCGCCAAGCCGTCCGAAAAGAACCGAACCACCAACCAGAAGTACAGCAGCATGAAAGCGGACAAGGCACTGCCCGACTTCGACGGGGATCAGAAAGATCAGCGCAGCTGGACCCGCTGGTGCGCCGAATGGCTGTCGGATGTCCGCCGTGCCTGCAAACCGGGTGCCGTGCTGGTCGTGTTCATCGACTGGCGCATGGCCCCTTGCCTGTCCGATGCGATCCAGTGGGCCGGGTGGATCTGGAGAGGCCAGATCGTGTGGGATAAGCAGGTCAGCCGTCCTCAGCGTGGCCGATTCCGGCAGCAGAGCGAGTATGCGCTTTGGGCATCCAATGGACCGCTGCCCATGGACCGCCCTGTAGGCTGCCTGCCCGGTGTGTTCCGCTACACCAATCCGGCCAACCGCATCCATGTGACAGAAAAGCCCCTGCAGCTCATGCGGGATGTGGTGCAGATCTGTGTCCCCGGCGGGCGCATCCTGGATCCCTTTGCCGGTGCGGGCACCACGATCCTGGCCGCCGTGAAGGAGGGCTACGAGGCCGTAGGTATCGAGGTGACGGACGCTTACTACAAGCTGGGCTCCGACCGGGTTCGATTCGCACTCAATGAAGCCACTGACCACAAGGAAACCCAATAAGGATGAAACAAGGAAGCCTAATTAGGCTTCCTTGTTTCTGATTGCAAGATATTAAGGAAGCCTAATTAGGCTTCCTTGATAGACAGAAAAGCCCGATGGCCGATGAGAAACCGGCTGTCGGTCTTTTCTTGTAAGAGAGGAGACATGGAATGGATAAAGCGTTTGCGTATATTTGTGCTTCTGCCGAGACCGCCCCCCGCATTCTCAAGCGGTATTGCCGTACTGTGTATGAACTGGGGTATGTGCCCATCTGCCCCACCCTGAGTGATACCCAGTATCTGTCGGATGAAAGCCCGGATGAACTGCGGGATCTGCACAGCATCGCCCTGCAGAAGTTGGCCCGCTGCCGGATGCTGGTGGTCTGCGGCAAAGAAGTCAGTCACGGGATGTCGGTGGAGATCGGCTTTGCTGAAAAGCGCCATATCATCTGCACCACTCTCGCAGGTCTCGCCAAGATCCAGGAAGACCTGGATGGGGCCGCCGAGTAAGGGACAACCCTATTTTTCTCAGGGGGTGGCTGTCTTTGCAAGCATAGCGTTTGGATATCCAAACGCACCCTTCTTGGGGAGAACCCCAAACCCCCGGCAGCCATCCCCGCAATGCTCTCACTGAAATGAGGTGAATCAATGGACGAAAAGCAGTACGCCGTATTCTGCCGGAAAGGCAGCGACGTGGATGAACTGATCGAGTGCGCTGCCTCGCCCGGTATGCAGAAGACCAAGACGGCCTTTCAGGTGGAAAAGGTGGTCGTCCTTTCGGACGCAGAGTATGCCATTTTCCGCAAGGAAGGCTTTATGCAGGATCAGGTTTTCCTGTTCGAAAACGGTGACCATATGTGGTTCGACCCGTCCGAGTCGTGCTGGCACTGCCTGCTGATCAAAGGCGAACACAGCCGTGAGGGGATCCTGGTGGAAGCCGAAGGGTATTCCTACGCCCGGTATGCGGCCCATGTGCCGGACTGCAGTCTGGTGCGGGTTGGTGCGGTGCCTGTGCAATTTGAGTACCCGGTCAAACCGCCCCACAAGAAAAAGGAGGCCCCGGAGCGGTGAGAAAACGTAACCATGTGATCCCGCTCCATCTGAACCGACGGGAGCTGGAATACCTGGAAGCCCAGGTCAAGCTCAGCGGCCAGCCGAGGGAGGAATATCTGCGCACCCTCATCATGGGAGCACAGGTACGGCCGAAGCCCTGCACCCATCATGCGGATCTTCTGCACAAAGTGTCGGGCCTCTGCAACAATGCCAACCAGCTGGCCAAGGTCGCAAACACTTATGGTGTGGCAGATGCAGCAAGCGTTGCTGAAATGACCGCTATCGCACAGCGGGTATGGGAGGAGGTGAAAATGCACTGGTAAACAGTATGAACGGAAAGGAACTGACCGCTTCCTTTTGGAAAGGGGTCAAGACCGCACGAGAACTGAAGATGCTTTCCTCCGGGTGGAATCCTTCCACAAAACAGAAAGTCCAGATCCGTAAAGTGGTGGTGCTTTGTGATGCGGGGTACAAGAGGTACATGGATGGCGAACTCGATCAACCGAAAATCTTCTTGGCGGAGGACAAAGAACGGCTTCGCTATGACACCCGACACCACGCATGGAACTGCCTGCTTGTTGTTGGCGAGTCCAGCAAGGACGGAATCCTTGCCGGCTATCTGCCG
>OMNT01003002.1_pt1 | contig 12755 bp, 8 predicted proteins | sample 1672551 | NCBI WGS metagenome assembly OMNT01 (sample SAMEA3136698, study PRJEB25190) | human gut metagenome
TCCCCGCGGCGGGCGAGGGCTCGATAGGCGGCCCCTCCAAGTACAAGGCGGGCGATGGCGTGGCCGCCGACGTTGCGGTGTCCCAGAAGTCGGACATCACCGTCGCGGGCGGCCAGGGTGCGACTCCCGGCAGCTCGGAGGTCGCGAAAACCTACGACCCCGATGCGGAGGGTTCCGATCCTGCCCCCTCTATCGAGAAGCGCTTCAGGGATGTTGACCCGAATGCGTGGTATGCGCCCGGTGTGAAGAAGGTCGCGGATGCCGGCCTCATGCGCGGATACAGCGAGGTGTCGCTGTTCGGCGTCGGCGCGTCGCTTACGCGCTCTGAGCTCGCGATGGTGCTCTGGCGCTATTCCGACCCGGCAGCCGAGGGCTCCTATGACGCAAGCGCTGCCAAAAACGAGACCTCGCTTCCCGACGTTCGCGACGGCGTGTGGTACACGGGTGCGGTGAACTGGGCGGTTGCGAACGGCGTCATGAACGGCTATGCCGACGAGACAGGCGCGCGCACGACGTTTGGGCCGGATGACGCGGTGACGATGGAGCAGCTTCTCCAGATTCTCGCCAACCTGAAGGGGGCATCCAATGCCGATGAAGCGGCGCTTTCGTCCCTCATCGATGCCGAGAGCATTTCTCCTTGGGCGAGATCCGCTGCGGCATGGGCGATTCAGCAAGGCGTGGTCAGCGGGTACGAGCTGCCCGACGGCACGCATCAGCTCGTCCCGGGCGAGCGCATCGCGCGCGAACGCGTTGCCGTGGTGCTCTCGAATGCGCTCGAGAAGGGTATTCTGTAGGAACCTACTGCAAGAAGAGCGTGCGCGGCTGGAGGGCTGCTAAACCGGTTCCCAGACGCGCACGCAGCAGTACTGCTGAGATTCGCCCTGAAGCGTGGTGTTGTCGATGTTCGAGTACGTGACGACGCGCTTGACCGAGCCGGTCGACGCCAGGTAGTCGCCGAAGCTCGGCGCGCCCGACTTCACCTCCAGCATGAAATACTGCTTGCTCTCGGGGCTGAACCCGCACACGTTGTAAGAGTCCTTCGCGATGATCCACCCACCGCACCATGCGGGCGGGGCGGTGGGGGTCACGCCATGACGGAACCACGGGACCAGGCTGTACGAGGCGTTGCCCTGCGCGTCGGTGTCGGGCTGCACGGCGCTTGCGGGAATGTACGTTCCCAGGTTGGCGATGCCTTCGCCGAAATTGTAGATTGCTTCGAACGAGAACATGAACCCCGTGTCGCCGTAACCCGCCTCGAGTGGCTTCATCGAAGAGGGAAGCACGAGGGAGTCGACCATGCTTGCGGATTGCGCGTCGATGCGCGTGAGCTGGTAGCGCGACGAGGATGCCGCGGCGCGCGGGGTGATGACGACGGAGTCGCCCGTCGCATAGGGTGGTGTGCACATGCGGCCTTTCGAGGTGTAGGTCTCCTCGGCGTCGCTCGAGCCGAAACGTGCTCTCATCAGGCGTGACGCTTCCTTGCTCACGGGTCCGTCCTTCTTGGGGAGAACCTGCCAGAAGGCGTATCCGCTCGATGCGGCGAGCGTCGGGGTCTCCCAATCGGCGCCGCCCTCTTCGGCCAGTGCCGCCGTCCCGAGTTCCCCGTTCGAAAGCGCGGCGCTGTAGATGCGCCAGGTGCCGTCGAGGATGTTCGCCTCGGTCCACACGACGCCGGTCGCGCACGCGCGCACATCGTAGATCTCGAAACCTTCTTCTTGGCCTTTCGCCTGGGAAATCGCCGTGGTCTGGTTGCCTGACGAAAGGGAGAGCAACACCACCTTCGTAAGCGGCTTCGAGCCGTCGGTGGGCACGAGGCACGCCGCAAGGGAATCGTCGCTTGCCCAGACGAGCGTTCCGTAGGGAAGCTCGTAGGTTCCTGAAAGCCCGAGCACGGTGCTCGAATCTTCGATTTCGGTGAAGTCGCCCGGCGTCGCGGCAGAACACGACGTGACGGCGTCCTTAGAGACGGCCAGCGTGTTGAAGGTGGGCTCGTTCGCCTTCGAGGCGGCGTTCACTCCCACGCCGATGCCCCCGCCGACAACGGCAAGGGCTCCGATGCCGATTGCGCCGTAAAGGAAGTGCCGTCGGGTGAGAAGGACCTGCCCACCGCCTGGGGCGGGCACCTTGATGCCCTGCTCCGAGCGCCCTTCGGCGACGCGGACCGTCGGTGCGTGCGTTGCATGCGCCGCACGCGGGCGATAGCTCGCAGAAGTGCCCCGCCTCGTGCTTTGGCGAGGGCTTCTTTGCGCGTGCGCGCTGTTTTTTCCTGGAGTGGGTCTTTTCGTTGGCATGGTGGTAATTGTGTCATTTCGCCTACGCCTCGCGCGAGAATACGCCCAATTGCTACAATAAACCCAAAGACGAATCTGACGGTCCGCCGTAAGCTTTAAACCTTGCGCGCTCCGCCGGCCTCGCGCATGGTCCATGCGCGCAGGAAAATCCCATGTTAGGAGACGTCAATGAACAACGAAACCCGACGCATTCTTCTTGTAGAAGACGAAAAGGCGATCCGCGATGCGGTCGCTGCTTATCTCGAGCGTGAAAACTACTGGGTAACCGCCGTGGGCGACGGCCAGGAGGCGCTTGAGGAATTCCAGAAGCATCATTTCGACCTGGTCGTTCTCGACCTTATGCTCCCACGTGTTCCCGGCGAGCGCGTCTGCCGCGCCATCCGCGACAACTCCGATGTGCCCATCATCATGCTTACCGCGAAGGGCGAGGTGGAAGACCGCATCATCGGGCTTGAGCTGGGCGCCGACGATTACCTGGTGAAACCCTTCAGCCCCCGCGAGCTTGTCGCGCGCGTGCGCGCCCTGCTCCGCCGCGTCCATGCCGACTCCGAGCCGCAGCGCGAAGTGCTCGAGTTCGGCGACCTCACGATCGACGTTTCCGGCCACAAGGTTCTTGTGAAGGGCGAGGAAGTCGACCTTACGGCCTCCGAGTTCAAGCTGCTCACCACGCTTTCCCGCTATCCGGGCCGCGTGTACTCTCGTATGGAGCTGGTGGAAAAGGTGCTCGGCTACGACTTCGAGGGCTACGAGCGCACCATCGACTCGCACGTGAAGAACCTGCGCGCGAAGATCGGCGACAATCCGCGCAACCCGAAGTGGTTGCACACCGTCCACGGCGTGGGGTATCGCTTCGAGGACCCCACGAAATCCGGCAAATAGCCTGCGGGTGACCCGTGAGCGAAACGAACCGAGCACATAACGGCTCGACGCCCGAAGAGGCGTCGAGCCCCTCTGCGAATGCGGGCGGCGGGGCTGCCCGCATTCGCGTCATGCCCGACTCTTCCGAGGAGCGGGCTTCAACGGGCGAGTCCCATCAGGGAAAGCTTGCGCGAAAGGAGCGCCGCCGCAAGTTCGGCTGGGCGAGCCTTTCCTACACTGCGCGCGTCACCTTGGCGTTCGCGCTCATCGCCGCGATGACCGGCCTTGTCGCCATCGGCGTCATCTCGTTTGTGTGGGAACAGCATTTCCAAACCTACACCGCGTCCAACATGGAGACCCTTGCGGAGACGACCGCCAGCCGCATCGAGGAGCGCATGGAGGCCGACAGCACGCTCACCATCAAGAGCTCTGCAGCACTTATGCCCGTCGAGGCCGCGCTTGAGGTCACGCCGGGTATCGCTATCAAGGTCGTCGACGAGAACGACGTCGCCGTTTTCGATTCCTCGAACCGTATCAACGGCATCCCGAACGCCACGAGCTCCCTCGAACCGAAGGACGCCTCGAAGGTCGCGCTCGCCAAGATCGTGGTCGACGACAAGGTTGTCGGCTCCGTACGCATCTGGGTCTACGGGTCGGATACGCTTATGCGCGGCCCTGACCAGGAGTTCCGCGAGAATTCCTACCAAGCTATGCTCTTCGCGTCGCTCGTGGCCATCGTGCTCGCATCGTGCATCGGCTTTTTGTTCGCGCGCAATCTGGTGGCTCCCATCAACCGCATGACGAAGACGGCCCGCGCCATCAAGGAAGGCGACCTCTCGGCGCGCACCGATCTTCACGGCGAGGACGAGATCGCCCGCCTGGGCGAGACCTTCGACGAGATGGCGGAGTCGGTCGAGAAGGACCGCGAGCTGGAGCGCCGTCTCACAACCGACGTCGCCCACGAGCTGCGCACGCCGCTTATGGCCATCCAATCCACCGTCGAGGCGATGGTCGACGGCGTGTTCGAGGCCGATGCCGAGCGCCTCGAGACTGTGAATTCCGAGGTGCAGCGCTTGAGTCGCCTGGTTGACGCGCTCTTGAAGCTCTCCCGCCTGGAAAACCGCGCCACCCCCATGAAAGAGGAAGTGGTCGACGTGGGCGAGCTCATCCAGAGCATCGTCTCCACGCACGAGGCGTTCGTTGCCGACTCGGGGCTCACGTTCGAGTACCGCGCCGAGAAAGGCGTGCTCGTCGTGGGCGATCCCGACATGATTCGCCAGGCCACAGCCAACCTCATCTCGAACGCGGTGCGCTACACCCCCGAAGGCGGGCATGTGTCGGTCACCGTGTCGAAGGGCGACATCATGGCCTCGATCGCTGTACGAGACACCGGCATCGGGCTTTCCCCCGAGGAGGCGAAGATGGTCTTCTCGCGCTTCTGGAGGGCGGACGCCGGGCGCAACCGCGCGAGCGGCGGCTTAGGCATCGGGCTTGCGGTCGTGAAGGAAATCGTCGATCGCCATGGCGGCTGGGTGCAGGTCGAGGGCGAGAAGGGCAAAGGCGCCTGCTTCACGCTCCATTTCCCCCTCTACGACGAGCAGCGCACGCGCACCAACGACAAGCGCGAGCAACAAAGGCAGCGCCAGCAGCAAAAGCAGCAGCACCGCCAGCAGTTGCTCTCGGGCGCCCGCCAGCAACGCTCGGCCGAAGGAAAATCCGCTTCCAATCGCAAAAAGTAAGGCAGTGCGCGATAATGGGTCGCGACTCATTATCGCTTGTCGGCGCGCGGGGCACTTGCTCGCGCGCCACATATTCGCAACGAGGTTTTGAAAGGACCTGAAATCATGAGCGTGATCGACATCGAACCCGATGCGCAAGGCAAAGTTCGCGACCTCTACGATCTGGGCGACCGTCTTCTGGTCGTCGCTTCCGATCGCATCTCCGCGTTCGACTACATTCTCGAGGACGAAATTCCCCATAAGGGCCAGGTGCTCACGCAGCTTTCGTGCTTCTGGTTCAAACTGCTCGACGGCGTGATCGAGAACCATCTCATCTCCGCCGACGTTGCCGACCTGCCGGAGCGCTTCAAGCCCTATGCTGATGCGCTGGAAGGGCGGTTCATGCTGGTCAAGAAGGCCGACATGTATCCCATCGAATGCATTGTGCGCGGGTATCTCGCGGGCAGCGGTCTTAAGGAGTACCAGGCGCAGGGCACGGTCTGCGGCATCGAGCTGCCAGGCGGCCTCGTGAACTCCTCCAAGCTCGAGACGCCCATCTTCACGCCTTCCACCAAGGCCGAAATCGGCGACCATGACGAGAACATCAGCTTCGAGCGCTGCGCCGAGATCATCGGCGACGAGGCGGCGGCCGAGCTGCGCGATGCGGCCATCAAGGTGTACACCGCCGCGCGCGACCACGCAGCCGACCACGGCATCATCATCGCCGACACCAAGTTCGAGTTCGGACGCGTCGACGGCCGCCTCATCTTGGCCGATGAAGTTCTCACTCCCGACTCTTCGCGCTTCTGGCCCGGCGATGAGTACGAGCCCGGCAAAAGCCAGCCGAGCTTCGACAAGCAGTACGTTCGCGATTGGCTTACCGCCCATTGGGACAAGGAGTCCGGCACCAAGCCGCCCCGCCTTCCCGAGAACGTCATCAAGCGCACGAGTGAGAAGTACATCGAGGCCTACGAGAAGATCACGGGTGAGAAGTTCCCGTTCGCATAGGGAGCCTCCCCGGTCCGTGCCGGCAGGCGGGCATTCCCGGCCGAGCGCGCTGCCTTAAAGGGCCTTCCCGCTTTTGAAGTAAGTGTCCACGAGAAAGAACCATTGCATGTCACAACGTAACTACATGAACGACCGCTACCAGGACGAGGGCCCTAAGGGTACGACGCGCAAGAGCGCGGCCTCGGCGAAGCCGAAGTCGAAAGCTGCCGCCTCGGTGCATATCCAGTCCTCGACGAAGACCCCTCAGGAGAGAAAAGCGGAGCAGAAGGCTCGCCGCAAGGCCGAGCGCGCCAAGCAAAACGAGCTCGACCGCAAGTACTACAATCCGCCCACGGCGGAATACAAGCGCTTGCGCCGCCTTTGGTGGGTCGTCCTGATCGCCGCGGTGCTTATGGTCGCGCTGTCGTGGTTCGCCCGCTCGTGGGAGCCTGCGTGGATCAGCTACGTCACGCTCGGCTCGTCCTACGTGCTCATCATCCTTGCGTTCTACCTCGACTTCTCGAAGATCCGCAAGTGCCGCCGTAAGTACCAGATGGAAATGGAATCCCAGAACACCAAGGAAAGCCGCCGCGCCGAGAAGGCAAAGCGCGCAGCCGAGCGCGAGGCGGAAAAGCAGAAGGAAGACGCTGCTGCGGAGGTTGCCGAGGAGCAGATCAAGCCCAAGCGCGGCCTGTTCGGCCGCAAGAAGGTCGACGCCGCCGATGCCGCGAAGCCAGCTGATGCCGCTTCTGCTGCAAAGCCTGCCGACAAGTAATCGCCTGCCACCCTGGAAAGGATCATCATGGTTTCGCGCGTATACGTGGAGAAGAAGCCCGGCTTCGATGTCGAAGCGCAACAGCTGCTCGCCGAGCTGCACACCGCCGTTCCCGAGGGACTTGCGAAGACGGCTCGCCTGCGCCTGATCAACTGCTACGACGTCGAGGGCATCGACGAGGAACTTTTCGAGCGTTGCATCCCCACGGTGTTCTCCGAGCCGCAGGTCGACGATGCCTCGCGTGAGTTTCCCGTTGCGGGCGTCGAGTTCTCGGGCAAGACCGCCAAGCAGCTCGCCGCGGAGGGGGCGGACATTTCCGGAATCGCCGCAGCTCCCGCCAACGTGCACGTGTTCGCCGTCGAAGCGCTGCCCGGCCAGTTCGACCAGCGCGCCGATTCCGCGTCGCAGTGCATCCAGTTCATCAGCCAGGGCGAGCGCCCCGACGTCGCCTTCACGCAGGTCTACGTCATCGAGGGCGAGTGCACCGACGACGCGCTCGCTGCGGTGAAGCACTACGTCATCAACCCGGTCGAGACGCGCGAGGCGTGCCTCGTTGCGCGCGAAACGCTCCAGATCGCTCACCCGACGCCCAAGCCCGTCGAGGTCATCGAGGGTTTCCTCGATTTGGACGAGGCGGGTCTTTCCCAGTTCATCGAGGAGCGCGGTCTGGCGATGGACCTTGCCGACATCGCGTTTTGCCAGCAGTATTTCGCGGGCGAGAAACGCTGCCCGACCATCACCGAGATCAAGATGATCGACACCTACTGGTCGGACCACTGTCGCCATACCACGTTCGGCACCGAGCTCACCAACGTCGTGATCGACGACGAGCAGGTGCGCGAGACCTACGAGCGCTATCTTAAGCTGCGCCATGAACTCGGCCGCGACGAGAAGCCCATCTGCCTTATGGACATGGGCACCATCGGCGCGAAGTGGCTGAAATCCCAAGGCATCCTGACCGGCCTCGACGAGTCCGAGGAAATCAACGCCTGCACGGTGAAGTGCACGGTTGACGTCGACGGGAAGGACGAGGACTGGCTCTACCTCTTCAAGAACGAGACGCACAACCATCCCACTGAGATCGAGCCGTTCGGCGGCGCGGCCACGTGCCTGGGAGGCGCTATCCGCGACCCGCTTTCGGGGCGCAGCTACGTGTACCAGGCGATGCGCGTCACTGGCGCGGGTGACCCCACGGTCTCCGTGTCGGAAACGCTTGAAGGCAAGCTTCCTCAGCGCAAGCTCGTGACGACGGCTGCCGCCGGCTACTCGTCCTACGGCAACCAGATCGGCCTGGCCACAGGCTCTGTCCACGAGCTGTATCATCCAGGCTACGTCGCCAAGCGCATGGAGATCGGCGCCGTCGTCGCGGCAACCCCGGCCGATCATGTGCGTCGCGAGAAGCCCGAGCCGGGCGACGTCATCGTCCTTTTGGGCGGGCGCACCGGCCGCGATGGCATCGGCGGCGCGACCGGTTCCTCGAAGGCACACAACCTGGAAAGCCTCGAGCATTGCGGTGCCGAGGTGCAGAAGGGCAACGCCCCTGTCGAGCGCAAGCTTCAAAGGCTGTTCCGCCGCGGCGAGGCCTGCCGTCTCATCAAGCGCTGCAACGACTTCGGTGCGGGCGGCGTGTCGGTTGCCTTGGGCGAGATCGCCGACGGCCTGCGTATCAACCTCAATAAGGTCCCGAAGAAATACGACGGACTTGACGGCACTGAGCTCGCTATCTCGGAGAGCCAGGAGCGCATGGCTTGCGCCATAGCCGCCGCTGATGTGGAAGAGTTTCTCGGGTATGCCAAGGAAGAGAACCTCGAAGCCACGGTGATCGCCGAGGTCGTCGCCGAGCCGCGCGTGCGCATCTTCTGGAACGACGAGGCCGTCGTCGACGTGAGCCGCGAGTTTTTGGCATCGAACGGTGCCCCGAAGCATCAGGACGTTCATATCGAGGCAGGCAGCTCCTATGAGCGCACTTGGGCGGGCGACACGTTCGCCGAGCGCATGGAATCGCTCGTGAGCGACTTGAACGTCTGCTCCAACAAGGGTCTCTCCGAGCGCTTCGATTCCACGATCGGCGCGGCTACCGTGCTCATGCCGTTCGGTGGAAAATACCAGCTCACGCCCGCGCTCGCCATGGTGGCGAAGCTGCCGGTCGACGGCGAGACCACGACGTGCTCCGGCATGGCGTGGGGCTTCAACCCCTATCTCACCGAGAAGAATCAGTTCGTCGGCTCCTATATCGCCGTCGTCGAGAGTGTTTCGCGCCTGGTGGCCACGGGCTTCAAGCGCGAGGACATGTACCTTACGTTCCAGGAATACTTCGAGCGCCTGCGCAACGAGCCTGCTCGCTGGGGCAAGCCTGCGGCTGCCGTTCTCGGTGCGCTTCAGGCGCAGCTCGATCTGGGGCTGGGCTCGATCGGAGGGAAAGACTCCATGTCGGGCTCCTTCGAGGACCTCGATGTTCCCCCGACGCTCGTGTCCTTCGCCACTGCGGTCGGCAAGGTCGATCGCGTGACGAGCCCTGAGTTCAAGGGCGCTGGCCATAGGGTCGCGCTCATCGCTCCGCGCTGCTACGACGCCGATGATGTGGCGCCCGCTGCCGAGGACGAGCTTGCGGCGATCGCCGCGGTCGAGGGCCTTATCGGCGAAGGTGCAGCCCTTGCCGTGTCGACGCCTGGTTACGGTTGCACGGCGGAGTCGCTGTTCAAGATGTGCGTCGGCAACGGAATCGGTGTGGCGCTCGAAGACGCCGACGCCGATGCGCTCTTCACCCCCGCATATGGCAGCTTCATCGTCGAACTCTCCGACGATGCGGTGCTTCCCGAGGCGACCGAGTGCCTCGATGTCGCCCTTCTCGGCACGACGACCGAGGACTACGTGCTCTCGGTTGCGGGAGAGAGCGTCGACCTGGCTCGTTTGCAGGATGTGTGGGAAGGCGCGATCGAGTCGGTGTTCCCGTATCGCAGCGCTGCTGCCCAATCGGAATCCAGCGCCACCGACGTTGCGCCCATCACCTGCGACGACAAGCTGCCGCTCACGTACAGCGGCTCGATTGCGAAGCCGCGCGTCATCATCCCCGTGTTCCCGGGGACGAACTGCGAGTACGACACGGCGCACGCCTTCGAGCGCGCCGGCGCCCTGCCGACCACGCTTATCGTGAACAACTTGACGCCCGATGCGGTCGCCGAGAGCATCGCCGCCCTCGCTGCCGCCATCCGCGAGAGCCAGATCGTCATGATCCCCGGCGGCTTCTCCGGCGGCGATGAGCCTGACGGGTCGGCGAAGTTCATCACGGCGTTCTTCCGTGCTCCCGAGGTGACCGAGGCGGTGCGCGATCTGCTGCAGAACCGCGACGGCCTCATGCTCGGCATCTGCAATGGATTCCAGGCGCTCGTCAAGCTCGGCCTTGTGCCTTACGGCGACATCGTTCCCATGACCGATGAATGCCCGACGCTTACCTTCAACACGATCGGCCGCCATCAAAGCCGCCTCGTCCGCACGCGCGTGGCGTCGTCGCTTTCCCCGTGGCTTTCCGAGTGCAAGGTGGGGGACACTCACACCGTTGCTATCAGCCATGGTGAGGGCCGCTTTGTGGCAAGCCCCGAGCTGATCGAGAAGCTCATCGCGAACGGCCAGGTAGCGACGCAGTACGTCGATGCGGAGGGCAAGCCGTCGATGGACCTTTCGGTCAATCCCAACGGCAGCGTGCTGTCCATCGAGGGCATCACGAGTCCTGATGGTCGTGTGCTCGGCAAGATGGGCCACACCGAGCGTTCGGGCACTGGGCTCTATCGCAACATCCCGGACTTCACGTATCAGCCGCTCATCGAAGGCGGTGTGGAATACTTCAAGTAAGTGGCGGGCGGCGACCGATTTCAGCATGGTCGCCACTCCCCGATGGAATATGTTGAAGCGCGGGCAATCGGAGCCCGCGCTTCATTTACGTTACAATGCAAATCGCAATCAAGCTAAACGAAGGAAAAGGTGGGCGCAATGGCAATGCAGGCTGCTGAAGGCACGAGGGACTTTCTACCTGACGAGGCGGCGTTTTGGCTGTATTTTAAGGAGACGGCGTTCTCCGTTTTCGCCCGTTACGGGTATGTGCCCATCGAGACACCGATATTCGAGCAGACCGATCTGTTCGTTCGCGGCATCGGTGAAGCGACCGACGTTGTGTCCAAGGAGATGTTCACCGCCGTGTCGGGAGAGAACCTGAAGCGCCTCATCGACGGCGGTACCATCAAGAGCAAAAGCCGCCTGTCGCTTCGTCCCGAGGGCACTGCCGGCGTCGTGCGCGCGGTGGCGCAACATGACCTCGTTCCCCAGGGTGGCGCGCCCGCGAAATTGATGTATGCGGGCCCCATGTTCCGCGCGGAGCGTCCGCAAAAGGGACGTCAGCGCCAGTTTAACCAGGTGGGCGTTGAGTGCCTGGGCGCCGAGGAGCCGACGATCGACGCTGAGGCCATCATCATGCTCATGCGCTTCTACGAGACAATCGGCATCCCGTGCGAATCGATGCGCCTGCTCATCAACTCGATGGGGTGCGAGAAGTGCCGTCCCGCCTATCGAGAGCTCGTCCGCTCCTATATGAACGAGCATGCCGATGAGCTGTGTGAGACGTGCATGACGCGCGCCGAAATCAACCCGCTGCGCGCGTTCGACTGCAAGAACGAGGGCTGCGCTCACGTAATGGAGAGTGCTCCGAAGATTTCGGACCATCTCTGCCCGGACTGCCGTGAACATTACGAAGCGGTGAAGGCCTATCTTGATGCTGCCGGCGTCGCCTACGAGGAGGACTATAAGCTGGTGCGCGGCTTGGACTATTACACGCGCACCGTGTTCGAGGTCCAGGTGGACAACGGCATGGGAAGTCAGAACGCGATCGGCGGCGGCGGTCGCTACGACAAGCTCGTCGAGGAAGTGGGCGGACGCCCGACGCCGGGCCTTGGGTTCGCGCTTGGATATGAGCGCTGCGCGCTTGCGCTGCAGGCAGCAGGTGTTGAATTTCCCCGTGCCCAGCATTGCGACCTGTTTGTCGCCTGCGTCGACGATTCGGTGCACGCTGAGGCATTCTCGCTCGTGCAGGCATTTCGTGATGCGGGGCAGTCTGCCGACATGGATCATCAGAAGCGCAGCCTGAAAAGTCAGTTCAAGCTTGCCGACAAACTGAACGCATCGATGGTCGCCATCCTTGGTCCCGATGAGCTCTCCGAAGGCAAGGTGAAGGTGCGCAATATGACGTCGCACGCGGAGCGACTGGTCGACCTTGCTGCGGTGAAGGCAATCCTTGCGAAGTTTTCCAGCGAGGGCGCCGTCCTCACGCCGGAGCAGATGGGCGAAGCGCTCACTGAGGTTGAGTAGAGCTAAGAAGGAAGAGAGCTGCGGGACGAGTGCCGTAGGCGATCGTCCCATCCATTCAAGAGGCCGGGTGCTCGAGAAGCGCTCGGCCTCTTCTTATAGCAAGGGTGCCACTATAGAGCCGGGAAAATCTCTGCGTGGCAAAAAGCTACTATATATAGTGACGTGCCGACCTCTTCGGCGGATTTCGCTTCGAACGATTCTGCCCGACAGTTGCTCGGAGTGCCTAGGGACCGGGCTCACTTGGTTAGTTGGACTCAGGAACATTTGGTCGGCTCCCGCCCTCGCACATCGAGATGCACCATACCGCCTCCCAACGCTCGTTCCTGGGCTTATGGAGGGAATGTGTGCGGGGCACGAAGGGCAATCGAAGCGCATCGCCCCAGGTCGTACGGCGAAAGCGGCCCCTGAGACACCCCTTTTCGGGAAAAAGGAGGGATAGCCCCTTGACGGCGGGAGGGGGTGCGCGTAATATATCTCCTTGCGCCGCGGACGGAAGGAAGCGGCGGGGCGGGGCGCTAGACGCCCCGGGAACCTTGAAAACCGGATACCGAGGAAAACGGATAGGAACGCGTGCGGGGCCCCCGCCGGCGAGGATGCCGGCGGAGATCTCCGACGAGAGACCAATTCCATGAGGAACCCGATCCCGGGTTCCGACCATCATTCCGATGGCTTTTTCTTTATTTTGAATCTAGGCGCCCCTCGGGGCGCCCGAACGAAGAGTTTGATCCTGGCTCAGGATGAACGCTGGCGGCGTGCCTAACACATGCAAGT
>OMNT01003013.1_pt1 | contig 12723 bp, 10 predicted proteins | sample 1672551 | NCBI WGS metagenome assembly OMNT01 (sample SAMEA3136698, study PRJEB25190) | human gut metagenome
TCGATTGCATCCATCCTACCACAGATCCGGCAGATCTTTCTGTGTCCAGGTCACAAACCTGCCCCAACACAGGATGTCATTCCCAGACACATGCGCCGTTTTCTTTGATTTTTCGACAAAAATGGAGATAATCGTTATTTTTTGTCCAGATTGCAAAAAAAGAATTGCGAAATTTATCACGTATTAGTATAATGTTTTGCATGACCTCGCGTCAAGTGCTTGTTGCAAATTTCACGAGCAAGAATTCACTTTTTATTCTCAAAGGAGAACCCTATGCGCGGCATTGAAACCGGAAAAGTACGTATCCGTCACGAAGTATTCACGGAGATCGCCCGAATGGCCTATGAGGGCGGCGATTACGCAAAGCGGCTCGAAGAGCTGCCGTTCAAGATCATCCCCGGTGAGATCGGTTCCTACCGGGACAGTCTGTTTCTCGAGCGCGCCGTCGTCGGCGAGCGGCTGCGGCTGGCCATGGGGCTGCCGCTGCGCAAGTTTTCGGAGTTTTCCCTGCTCTCGGACGGCGTGGAAAAGGCGCTCGACCCGGAGATCTACTACGAAAAACCGCTCATCAACGTCATCAAGTTCGCGTGCAACCGCTGCCCGGATAACATCATCAAGGTCACAAACGGCTGCCAGGGCTGTATCGAGCACCCCTGCATCGAGATCTGCCCCAAAAAGGCCATCAGCAAGGTCAACGGCCACGCGCATATCGACACCGACAAGTGCGTGCGCTGCGGCAGATGCATGGACGCTTGCTCTTTCTCGGCGATCATCCGTCAGGAGCGCCCCTGCAAGAAGGCCTGCGGCATTGCGGCCATCGGCAAGGACGAGCTCGGCCGCGCAGCGATAGACTACAAAAAATGCACCTCCTGCGGACAGTGCCTTGTAAACTGCCCGTTCGGCGCGATCGCAGACAAGTCGCAGATCTTCCAGATGATCCGCGCCATTCAGGCGGGCGAGCGTGTCTACGCCGCTGTCGCACCGGCGTTTGTCGGCCAGTTCGGCCCGAAGATGACACCGGGCAAGCTGCGTGCCGCGATGAAGCGCCTCGGCTTTGCCGATATTATCGAGGTTGCCATCGGCGCGGACCTGTGTGCGGCACAGGAGGCCGAGGACTTTGTAGCGGAAGTACCGGAGAAGCTGCCGTTCATGGCGACTTCCTGCTGTCCGGCGTGGTCGATGATGGCAAAGAAGCTGTTCCCGGAACAGGCCAACTGCATCTCGATGGCGCTCACGCCGATGACCCTGACCGCCCGTTTGGTCAAGCACCATCAGCCGGGCGCAAAGGTTGCGTTTATCGGCCCGTGCGCGGCAAAGAAGCTCGAAGCAATGCGTTCGGACGTACGAAGCGAGGTCGATTTCGTGCTGACGTTCGAGGAGATGGCAGGCATTTTCGAGGCCCGTCATATCGATGTGGAAAATCTCAAGGAGGATCCGCACGGCATCAACGATGCTTCGTCCGACGGCCGTAACTTTGCGGTGTCCGGCGGCGTAGCCAAGGCCGTTGTCAACGTCATCAACGAGAAATACCCGGACCGCGAGATCAAGGTGGCAAACGCTGAGGGTCTGCGCGACTGCCGCAAGCTGCTGATGGCCGCCAAGGCCGGCAAGTACAACGGTTATCTGCTCGAAGGCATGGCATGCCCGGGCGGCTGTGTAGCCGGTGCAGGCACGATGCAGTCCATCAAGAAGTCCGCGACCGTGGTCGGTCTGTACGCCAAGCAGGCGGAGCACCAGACCGCGACCGGCACGCATCATGTTGCCGAGCTGGATAAGCTGGTTGATTAAAAATAATGCTATAAAAGCCACCGTATCGGATGATACGGTGGCTTTTCTGCTGTATTGGTGCGGAATGGAGAATGGTAAACCATGTGGCCCATTCTCCATTTTCAATCCTCAATTACTCCACAGAACGCAAAAAAGGACCCAAAATGGGTCCTTTTCTGTGTGCATAAGACTCTTACTTAATATTATCAAACAGTCCGGTAAAATCAAACGTTGCAAAGTAGTCCTTCGGGGTCTCTGCGCGGCGGATCATCTCTACCGAGCCGTCCTCGCAAAGCAGCAGCTCTGCGGAACGCAGCTTTGCATTATAGTTATAGCCCATCGAGAAGCCGTGCGCGCCGGTATCGTGAATAACCAGTATGTCGCCTTCGTTTATTTCGGGCAGGGGACGATCTATTGCAAAGCGGTCGTTGCTTTCGCAAAGGGAGCCGGTAATATCATAAACGTGGTCATGCGGGGCGTTTTCCTTGCCCAGCACCGTAACGTGATGATACGCGCCGTACATTGCCGGGCGCAGCAGGTTTGCGGCGCAGGCGTCGGTACCTATGAAGTGCTTGTGGGTATCCTTATGGTGTATAACCGTGGTTACAAGATAGCCCGCGGGGCCTGTCATGTATCGGCCAAGCTCCGTGAATATGCGCGGGCGCATATCCGTGCCGCCGAACACTTCGTCGTAAACCTCGTGCACCTTTTCGCCCACGAACGCTATGTCCGTTGCGGTATCCTCGGGCCTATAGGGTATGCCTATGCCGCCGGAGAGGTTGATGAACGCTATTTCAACGCCAACTTCCTCGTGCAGTTCCTTTGCAACGGTAAAGAGGAGCTTTGCAAGCGTGGGATAATACATATTATCCGTGTTGCAGGAGGAAAGGAAGGAGTGCAGGCCGAAATGCTTCACGCCCAGCGCCTTGAGCTGCTTAAAGCCTTCGGTAAGCTGTTCGCGGGTGAAGCCGTATTTCGCGTCCGCAGGGTTGCCCATTATGGCGGTGCCGATGCGGAACTCGCCGCCGGGATTGAAGCGGCAGGATATGGTTTCGGGTATGCCGCCGTGCTCCTTAAGGAACTCTATGTGGGTAATGTCGTCCAGATTGATCGTGGCGTTCAGCCTGCGGGCATACTCAAAGTCCTTGGCGGGGGTATCGTTGGAGGAGAACATTATTCCGTCGCCCACAACGCCTATCGCTTCGCAAAGCATAAGCTCGGCATAGCTTGAGCAGTCCATGCCGCAGCCTTCGTCGCGGAGTATGCTCATTATAATGGGGTTGGGGCAGGCCTTAACGGCATAGTATTCCTTGTATCCTTCGTTCCAACTGAAGGCCTGGCGCAGCGCGCGGGCGCGGTGGCGAATGTCCTTCTCGTCATAAATATGGAAAGGAGTCGGGAACTTCTCGATTATCTTTTCCATCTGTGCCTTGTTAAAGGGCAGTTTCTTGTCCGTCACGTGATTTATCCTCCGTTTATGAATCGGGCTTAAATTTCTCTGAGCTCTATGATCTGCTCGCCCTTTGTTACGCTGCTTGCGGATATCGCCGCATCGTCGTATTCAATCTCGCCGCCCTGGTTATCATAGGGGTCGTGGCGCCAGAAGGTTTCCGCGGGGTCGAGCGGGTGCTGGAATTCGCTGTTGGCAACCATTCTGTACGGATCGAGATTGCCGAAATAGTGCTTGCGGCGGGCGGAATTATTGATGCGGTGCGCGCTGCCGCCGAAGGAGGGATCCGCAAACAGCCAGCCGTGGGGGGCAATGTAGAACTGCGCCCAGTCATGGTAGCCGATATCGCCGGGAGCGGAGTAGAAGCCGCTCTGCCATTTTGCGGGTATGCCCGCGCAGCGGCACAGCGTTATGAACAGCAGCGCCTGAACGCCGCAGTCTCCCTTCAGGTTGCGCGCGCAGCCTTCCGCTATGCTTTCAAGGCAGAAGTATTCCGGCATGAAGGAGTACGTTACCCTTGTTGTAACAAAATCATAGAAATTGCGGGCCTTTTCAAGGTTGTTGGCGCAGCCTGCGCTAAGCTCCTTCACAAGCTCCTTTATATACGGCGTGAAAACAATGTGCGGGGACTGCTCCTGCGTATCGAAATCGCTGGGCTGCTCCGCATCGGGGATAAGCTTGTAGGTATCGCAGTAGGGGGCGATATTGTCGTATTCGTATTCAACGAAGAACTCCACGTTTTCATTAAGCTTTTCTTCAAAGTACACGGTGCGTATGGGCGCATCCTCGGGGCAGATGTGCTTAGGCTCATGCGAAAATGCAATAAGCTTTATGTTGCTCTGCTGTATGCACTTGGCGGGTATCGGCAAATGCACCTTGACCACCTTGCCGGGAACGAACGCATCGTCGTTTATGCGGATGGAGGCGCGTATGCGCAGGTGTACGCCGAAGCTGCCGCGCTCACGCATAATGTTCATGGAGCGATCCAGCATGCTTACGGCCTCGGTGGGCTTATCCTCGCCCTGGCTCGTGCCGGTATCCTTAATGTTGGCGCGCGCGGCGTAGTCGGCGTTGACCTTGAGCAGGGTTTGATGGAAGCGCTTGAAATAGCGCCTTTCGCCGTTTATGAATATCCAGCCTATTTTGTTCATATCCTCAAGCGCGTGGAACTCCTCCTCGGTAAAATCGGGAATATCCTTGCGTATGCACGCCATGGCGGTTTCAAACGTGTAAGGATAGTTCCTTGGCAGGCGCAGCATTATTTCGCGCTGCACCCTCATGCAGGCGGCAAGGGGCGCGGTGGTATTGGGGTCGGCAAGGTGCATGTCGATAAGGCGCAGGGCGTTGTCAATATCGCCCACGGCCTTCAGCCTTGCAATATCCTCCGGCAAGCCGATGTCAAGATAGCGGATGTCGTCGTTCTGGTTCATGCTCATAATAATATCCTCCTAAAAAATGCTGCCTACGGCAAGCACGCCGTTGGCAAGATCCTCACGGTAATCGGGATCGCAGGGGCAAAGGCTGTTTATAACCACGCCGTCGCTGCCTGCGCGGCTGGTGGAATGGATATATTTGCCATCGCCAATATACATGGCAACATGGCCCTTGAAGAACAGCATATCGCCCTTCTTCATGTCCTTGCGCTCTATTTCGTGTACGCAGAAGCCTTCCTTTATGTCCGCATTGCGGTACATGTCCACGCCGTACATAAGATAGCAGCTGCCGACCAGGCCGGAGCAGTCTATGCCAAGCGGGCTCTTGCCGCCCCAGCGGTACTGCGTGCCGAGGTACTGCTTTGCAAGGCTGACAACCGCGTGGCGCAGCTCTTCTTCGCCAAGGGTGGGCTTATCGTAATACGCGCCCAGCTGCAGCGAACGCATATAGCCTTCCGCGCCGCCGTAAAGCCGCACATGGGTCCAGCCCGCGCGCACGTTTTCATCTTCTATTTTTTCAACTATCGCGCCGCGGTAAAGGGTTATGAGCACGTTGCCGTTATGCGTGGCCTCGGTATGCACATCGCCGGCCAGCGCCCAAACGCGCAGCAGCTTGGTGTCCTCGCCTTCGCGGCGGGCTATTTCCGCCTTATCGAAAAGCATGTCGTCCTTATGGGCATAGGTTTCGTAACGGTAAGGGGTAACTATTTTGTACCAGCCGCCGTCCAGCTTTTCCGTGCAGGTGATGACGTGGCCGTACCAGCCTTCGTCGTCGGGCTCGGCATCGAATGCGGGTGCGCACACATACAGCGCGCGGGGAGCGATAATGATGGCCTTTTTGTTCATGGGTATCTCCTTCTTTTGCCTTTTGCTGCTAAATAAACGTGTTTTGGCGAAATTTTTCCGTTAATGGAATATTTAACGGAAAAACCTTTATATATTGTATACTTTTCGGCGCTCTTTAGCAATCAATTTATGCATGGAACGCCTTGGGATTTTAATGCAGATTTATTACAGCAGCTCTGCAAGGCATTCTTTTTCGTGCCCGCGGAAGCCTTTGGTATGCTCGGCATGGGTAAGGCTGCTTATAACGCTCTCCTCAACGCACTCTATCGCCGCGCGGAACATAAGGTCCATATCGTCCTCAAATAGCACGTCCACGGCGATGGGCTTTTTGGGCGAATAGTGCGGTATGCGGTTGGCCGTTGTGAACGCAAGGGCAATTTCGCCCGAGCCGTTGCCGGATATGCTGCCGGTGCGGGCTATGCCGCTCTGCGCCCGGCGGGCAACGCGCTGAAGCTGCCTTGCTGATACGGGGGCGTCGGTAGCTATTATGATTATAACGCTGCCCTTGTCCTGCTGCTCCGCGGCGGCCTTTTCGGCCTCCTTCTTTTGGTAAAGCCGTTCACCCACGCGCTCGCCGCCTATTGTAAGGTCCCTGAGCGTGCCGAAGTTGGTAAGCAGCAGCGCGCCCACGGTGTATTTGTTGCCGTAAAGCTCAAATACACGGCTGGCGGAGCCTATGCCGCCCTTGAGCGAATAGCAACTCATGCCGCTGCCCGCGCCCACTGCGCCCTCCTCAAAATCGTCCACGGCGTTTGCAAGCGCGTCAAGCGCGTTCTGCTCGGTAACGTGCAGGCCGCGTATGTCGTTAAGATGGCCGTCGTTGCATTCAAAAACCATTGGGTTTACCGTACCCGTGTCGCAGCCTATGTCCGCGTTGCGCTCCAGCATGTATTTCACCAGCGCCGTGGCGGCCGTGCCCACGGAAAGGGTGTTGGTCAAAAGCAATGGGGTTTCTATGGTGCCAAGCTCGTTCACCTGCACAAGGCCTATGCTCTTGCCGAAGCCGTTTATAACGTGGCTCGCGGCGGGGCATTTATCGTGGAACGTATCGCCCGTATGCGGCAGTATTGCGGTTACGCCCGTGTTTATGCCGCCCTCGTGCCGCGTAACGTGGCCGACCCTTACGCCGGGAACGTCGGTAATCTTATTCAGCTTGCCCTTTTCCATCCTGCCCAGCGTGAAGCCGAAGCTGCTCTGTACACCCATTGTCATTCCTCCAATATGAATATATTTTCTCGCTTTGCACGTTTCGGCAAATTGCGCCGAAACCCGACCTATATTATATACTATTTTTCTCCGCAGCGCCATCGCAATATGAGCGGGAAGTGGGAGAAGAAGCCTTTAGGCAGCGCTAACCAAAAGCTGTCCCCGCGTGCGGGGAAAGTGGCACGAAGTGCCGAAAGGGGAATGGCTCAAAGAAGCCAAGTGCCGTGAGGTATTCCCCCTCAGTCTGTTCACTATCGTTCACAGACAGCTCCCCCGCAAGCGGTGGAGCCTTTTGGGTGCGCGGCACAAACTCTAATAAAAAGCCTCCCTGTCGAGGGAGGTGGCAATGAGCGTTAGCGAATTGACGGAGGGAGTTTGCCTGCCCTGAAAGGGGATTCGAGCCGAGCGCGCCCAGTGGGCGATGCAGCGAGGGGAGAATCGGGCGGAATAGGGAGTATTGCAAGCGGCAGCGAAGCAAGACGACCATATTCCAACCAGCGTTGTGGATGCGAGTGCAACGAGCAGACGGAGGGGTTGCATCGGGGCTGCTCTTATTTACGTCAACCCCTCAGTCAATCCGCCTTGCGGCGTATTGCCAGCTCCCCGTCCGGGGAGCCTTTTGTGTGCGCTTTACAAGCTCTTACATTAAGCCTGCCCTGAAAGGGGAGGTGGATGCGAGTGCAACGAGCAGACGGAGGGGTTGCATCAGAGCTGCTCTTATTTACGGCAACCCCTCAGTCAATCCGCCTTGCGGCGTATTGCCAGCTCCCCGGCCGGGGAGCCTTTTGGGACGCGCTCAACTCCGAACCCCATAGACAAACCCCCGTTTTCGGGTTTATAATTATATATGATCTTAGGAAACGAGGTATATTTTTCATGCTCAGGCTCACAACCGATAAAAAGATAGACATTATGGATGCGAAGAACGCTCCGTCCGCGCGCTGCAAAAGCGGGGACACGGTGCTGTTTGAAACGCTGGATTGCTACGATTGCTCCGTTACGCGGCAGGGCGAGCGGCTCAAGATAGACCGCATGCACAACCCCGCCACGGGCCCCCTGTTCGTTGAGGGCGCGGAGGTCGGCGACGCGCTGAAGGTTGAGATAATTAAAATAACCACGCGCGACTGGGGCGCAATGGGAACGTCTTTCGGCGAATTCGGCTTCAAAAACGTGCAGGGCAGCGATCATTCCATGCATGTTTACGATATTAAGGATGGCGTGGTAAGGGCCGGCGGGTTTGATATCCCCGTTGACAATATGATAGGCGTTATAGGCGTTGCCCCCGCGGGCGAAGGCGTGCTCACCGTTACCCCCGGCGCGCACGGCGGAAACATGGACTGCCGCCGCATACGCGAGGGCGCGACCATCTATTTCCCCGTTGCGGCTGAAGGCGCGCTCCTCTCCATGGGCGATCTTCACGCGCTGATGGGCGACGGCGAGGTTTTCGGCTACGGCCTTGAGGTAAGCGGAGAGGTCACCGTCCGCGTAACCGCAGTAAAGGGCATGAAGCTTGAGCAGCCCCTGCTCATAGAAGGCGGCGACGCAATGACCGTTGCCAGCGGCGAAACCATGCAGGAGGCGACCGAGAAGGCGCTTGAATCCATGTATCATCTGCTCAGGCAGTGCGGCCAGGATGAGGGCGAGGCCGGTATACTTATGAGCATGGTGTGCAACATTGCGCTGTGCCAAATGGTAAACCCGCTCTTCACCGTGCGCGCCGAAATGCCCGCGCATATGCTTGAAAAGGTGATAAAGGGCTGATACAGCAAAAACGGGAGCCATAAGCGGGGACGCATATACAATAGGCGACGGAGAGAGTCTGTTCTCCTTCGTAATAACATGGGCAGATTCCGGAAATCCGATTTATGTCGGATTATTCGATGCCGGCAATGGGGAAACATATGTAATTCCGCTTGAAGGCGGAACAGGTGCCTTCGATGCCGATTTATCGCCTGTTCCGCGCGGCAGCTACTATGTTATTGTACTCCATCAGGGGAAATATGAGGCCGACATTACATGCTCCGTTTCATATTGCTTCAAGTAACGGATAGGAGCTCTATGGACACAAACCAGGCCGTAAACACAATACGCGAAAAGCTTTTTGCGCTGAAGGATGAAAAATACGCGGCATTCAGCGCGTCCCTTGTGCCGAACGTGGAGCGGGAGCGGTTCATAGGCGTGCGCACGCCGCAGCTGAGGGCGCTTGCAAAGGAGCTTTGCGGCACGGAGGAGGCGCGCCTTTTCACGGCGGCGCTTCCGCATTATTATCAGGAGGAGAACTGCCTGCACGGCTTCCTTGCGGAGCGGATAAAGGACGAGGGCGAGCTTTACGCCGCGCTGGACGCATTCCTGCCGCACGTTACCAACTGGGCCGTGTGCGACCTGATATCGCCCGCGCTTTTCAAAAAGCGCCCGGCAAGCCTTATGCCCAAAATAGACGAATGGCTTAAATCGGGCGACGTATACGCGGTGCGCTTCGGGTTAGGCATGCTTATGGCGCATTATTTGGACGCGCCGTATTTTACGGAGGAAGTGCTCGGGCGCGCGGCTGGCGTTACGAGCGATGAATACTATCTTAAAATGATGGTGGCGTGGCTGTTCGCAACGGCGCTTGCCAAGCAATACGACGCGGCGCTGCCGTACATAAAGAACCGCCGCCTTGACGCATGGACGCACAACAAGGCCATACAGAAGGCCATAGAAAGCCGCCGCGTGACGGACGGGCATAAGGCGGAGCTGAGAACGCTGAAGATAAAATGAACCGCACTTAGCCGGAGCTAACTCCGGCTTTTTTTATTTGCATGGAGCGCGGGGAAATTGTGAACAAAAATGGGAGTGTGTTGCGGCTGTAATTATAATGAAGTATAATAAAAATACAAGCATTCAATGCCGCGTAAAACGGCGGGTCTTATTGTGTTTTGCGGCTAAAGCAGGCCGCGCCGTATTGATTGGATTGTACTTAGGAACGGAGCGAATATATTTCTCGCGTATCATAAATTGCAAAATCGTGATATAAGCAGGGGATATATTTAACCCAAATCACCACCACACAACCGGAAAGGAGAGACGACATGAAAAACAAAGGAACAAGATGGATGACAGCGCTTTTGGCCGCCGCTTTACTGCTTACGGCTGTGCCGTGCGCGTATGCTCAGGGTGCGCCGGCCTTGCAGGAGATGGAGGTTACGGCTAAAAGGCTGAAGGTAAGGCATTATCCCGGGGTTGACGATGTGCCCGCGGTTACGGAGCTGAAGCGGGGCGACAGGGTGACGCTGCTTGGCATAAGCGGCAAATGGTCGTATGTAAAATGGGGCAAAGGGGGCCATGACGAGCAGGGCTATGTATTTTCGCGCCACATAAAGCCCGCGGGCGCGCTGCTGTATTTTGCAACGGAGGAGGTCAATGTCCGCAGCGAGGCAAATTCAAGCTCCCGCATACTGGGCGTTTTGCAGGCGGGCGAGGCCGTGACATTCATAAAAAAGGCAAAGGGCTGGGTTCAGGTTGAATACAACGGCGCAAGCGGCTTTGTTTACGGCAAGTATCTTACCAAAAACCGCGCAAAAAGCTACTTGGGAAGCCGCCTGGCGCAGGAGCTTGGCAGGAGCAACATAAAGGCGGTTGAATATATGTACGGCGGCAGAGTGGGCATCCACGGCCTTCAAAGCAGCGCGGATAAGCCCGTGCTTGCCGTAGCATACGGCCTTAAAACGGCGTATAGGGAGAACCTCATGCGGGTCATGGTATACGAATACGCCACGGAAGCGGAGGCGGTGCAGGTGCGCCGCGCAGTCCTTGCGCAGGAGGGCACACCGGGCTGGCATACCGTATATTTCCAAAAAGGGAACACGGTTTGCACGCTTGACTGGAGCTATGGGGAAAGAACCACGGATAGGGAAGAGCGGCTTTATCAGCACGCCTTCGACACGCTGAGCGCGGCCTACGGGGAATTTATACCCAAGAATTAAAAAGCGGAGAGGCTTCCTCCGCGTATAATCCCCCCGCAGGGCTCGGGCGGGGCGGGCTCACGGTTATCCGATAGCATTGCGCCCGTATGAAGCCGGGCGGGTACTTATAATCATTAAAAGGAGGTAATATTTATATGGAAAAAGCAACATCTATTCCGCGGATAGGAAGCAAGCTGAGAAAAAATATTTTAAGAATGCCCGAAGCCGTTTTTCAAGCCAGCGGCATAGTTATAAACGGGCGCAGGATAAAGAGCTGCGTTTTTACGACGGATTTGGCAATTATACGCAACTGCGACGCCGACGCCGTGTTCGCCGTTTACCCGTTTACGCCGCAGCAGGTGATAAGCGACGCAATAATCAAGGCCTCCTACATACCCGTTTTTTGCGGGGTAGGCGGCGGAACAACACAGGGGCTGCGCACGGTTTCGCTGGCAAAGGACGTTGAAATGCAGGGCGCGATGGGCGTTGTGCTCAACGCCCCCATATCCAACCCCAATATGCTTGCCGTGTCCATGGCCATTGATATACCCGTTGTGGCAACGGTTACAAGAATGGATACGGATATTCGGGCGCGCCTTGACGCGGGCGCATCAATTCTTAACGTAGCCTGTGCCGACCGCACGGCGGACATTGTGCGCAAAATACGCGAAGGGTTCCCCGATGTGCCCATAATTGCATCCGGCGGCAAAACGAACGAAACCATAAGCCGAACAATAGAGGCCGGCGCAAATGCAATAACCTACACCCCGCCCTCCACGCAGGAGCTGTTCAAGCAGATAATGGCGGGGTACAGGGACGAATAATAAATAAAGGAAACGGACGCGGGCCGCGAAAGCCGTGTTTTCCCCAAGGTTAATAGTTTGTTCACTTGTATTGGGCGCAAATTGCATTATAATGGAAGTAGGCCAAGGCCATAAGGCCAAGGCAGAGAATAAAACCGTAAGGGAGGATTGAACCATGAAAACACGTAAGCTGATCTGCTTCGCACTCGCCGCGGTAATGATGCTGTGCGCCGTGCCCGCCCTGGCGGCGGGAAATAGCGGCTGGGGCACCACGCCGCAGTATGTACCCGAAAGTGCGCTTGAAATGACCCTTTCAAGCAATATGTTGACGCTCGCCAACACCACGCTGAGCATAACGTTCACCAACAAATCCAAGCTCACCAACTATTCCTTCGGCGATTCATTCTCGCTGGAGGTGGCAAGGGACGGCCGCTGGGTTCCGGCCGCCAATTACAGCGGAAGCTATCCCTACTGGGGATATACGCTTGCGCCGGGCAAGAGCGTAAGCGTGAATCTGAGCCTTGCAGGATACGACCTGAGCAAGGGCGCACTCTATCGCCTGGGCAAAAGCGTTTATGACGAAAGGTGCAGAATAAGCGAAACGGTATATGCCGAATTCTATTATGACAAGAATTACGGCAGCGGCTGGAGCGGCGGCTGGAGCGGCCCCTCAACGCCCTCTAACCCCTCAACGCCGAACTATGGCTACTATGAATACCGCTATGCCACGGAGCGCGTGAACGTGCGCACCGGCCCCAGCACCAAGTACAGCGTTATAGGCGTGCTTGAGGCGGGCGAGCAGGTAAAGCTGATAGGCTACAGCGGCAAGTGGTCCCAGGTGATATACCGCGGCCAGGTGGCGTATGTATTCACCAAGTATCTTGGCAAAAACGCGCCCTCGTACCCGTCCGTACCCACTCCGCCTTCACAGGGCTGGGGAACCAAGCTTTACACCACCACCAACCTTAACCTGCGCAAAGGGCCTGGCACCAAGTACGGCATAATAGGAACGCTCAGGGTCGGCACAGCCGTCACCTTCGTTGAAAAGAGCGGCAACTGGAGCAAGGTAGTCTGCGGCGATTACACGGGCTATGTGTTCACCAAGTACCTGACCAGCACCGCCCCCATGGGCTACGCCCCCGGCTACGGCTGGACGAACGGCTACTATTACCCCGGCTATTCCGGCAGCACGACCCCGCCCTCGGGCTATGTCCCCGGCGTGGGCCTGTTCGTCCCCGGCACAAGCAGCGGCTACGGCTGGAGATAAGAATAAG
>OMNT01003020.1_pt1 | contig 12704 bp, 10 predicted proteins | sample 1672551 | NCBI WGS metagenome assembly OMNT01 (sample SAMEA3136698, study PRJEB25190) | human gut metagenome
CTTGCCCAGGCCGCCGCCGCCGATGATGCCGCTCATGGCGGAGTAGCCCAGAATGGTGGTCAGGGCGATGGTGGCATTCTGGATCAGGGAGGGGACGCTCTCGGGGATCATCACCTTGCAGACGATCTGCATGGGCGTGGCGCCCATGCTCTGGGCCGCCTCAATAATATTGGGGTCTACCTCCCGCAGGCTGCTCTCCACCAGCCGGGCCACAAAGGGGAACGCCGCCACCACCAGGGGAACGATGGTGGCTGTGGTGCCCACGGCGGTGCCGATGATGAGCCGGGACAGAGGGAACACCATAATCATCAGGATCAGAAACGGGATGGAACGCAGCAGGTTGATAACCACGTTCAGCGCCGACAGCACCGGCTTCGGCAGGGGCAGGACGCCGCCCTTTTCTCCCGCCACCAGCAGCACGCCCAGCGGCAGGCCCAGCACCACGGCCAGGGCGGTGGACAGCACCGTTACATAAAACGTCTCCCAAAGCGCCATGGGGAACTGGGTCACAAAGGCCGTTTTCAGCTCCGCCAGGGACTCCGGCGTAAATAAATCAGTGTACATCCACGCTTACCTCCTCTGCCTGCAAATTGGGGATGCTGCGGAAAAACCCCATGGCCCGGTCCAGCTGTCCCCTGGGCACGCCCAGCAGCATGCTGCCGTAGATCTCCTCCGACAGCTTCTGGGTGCTGGCGGAAATGACGTTGGCGTATATGCTCTCCTCCGCTGCCAGACGGGCCACCATGGGGATGGCCGTGGTCTGGGCGCTGCGGAAGATCAGGCGGATACGCCGCTCCTGGCTGGGGTCGGACACGGCGGCATCGGCACCGCCGGGGAACACCAGGTGCCGGGCGGCCTGGGACCTGGGAGCGGAGAACACCGTGGATACCATGCCGTCCTCCACCACCTCGCCGTCGTCCAGAATGGCAACATGGGTACAGATTTCCTTTACCACACTCATCTGGTGGGTGATGACCACCACGGTGATGCCCAGCTGGCGGTTGATGTCCCGGATCAGCTCCAGAATCTGCCGGGTGGTCTTGGGGTCCAGGGCACTGGTGGCCTCGTCGCACAGCAGCACCTTGGGATTGGTGGCCAGGGCCCGGGCAATGGCAATGCGCTGCTGCTGGCCGCCGGACAGCTGGGCGGGGTACGCCTGGGCCTTGTCCGGCAGACCCACCAGCTCCAGCAGCTCCCGGGCCCTGGATTGGGCCTCCTTCCGGCTGACCCCGGCCAGCTCCATGGGGAAGCAGATGTTTTGCAGGCAGGTGCGCTGCATCAGCAGGTTGAACCGTTGGAAGATCATGGTGATCTCCCGCCGGGCGGCCCGGAGCTGGGCCGGCGTCATGGCGTCCAGCTGCTGCCCGTTGACGATGACCTTGCCGCTGGTGGGCCGCTCCAGCATATTGATGCAGCGGACCAGCGTGCTCTTACCCGCGCCGCTCATGCCGATGATGCCATAGATATCGCCGCTGGCGATGGTCAGGGATACGTCCTTCAGAGCGTCCACCCGCCCACCGGCGGTCTCAAAGGTCTTGCTGACATGCTGTAATTCGATCAAGGCTGCTGCCTCCCCCTTCTAATCGGATGCTTGTGTGTTACTTGGAAGCCTTCAGAGCGTCCAGGCCGGTCTGACGGCCGCCGTACAGGCCCATGGGCTCCACATGGATGGCGCTGACGGACACAATGTGGGTGTTGTTCTCGGCGTTGAAGTCCTCCAGATAGGGCAGATGCTGGAAGTAGTTGGCGTCCACGGTGCCGTCGTCCACCACGGTGTTGGGCACCACATAGTCGTTATAAACCTGAACGTCCAGGGTAATGCCCTTAGCGGCCAGGATCTCCTTGACAACCTCCAGGATCTCGGCGTGGGGCGTGGGGGAGGCGGCCACGGTGATGGTCTGGCCCTTCAGAGCCTCATAGTCCACGGAACCGTCATAGCCGGTGCCGGGGTTGGTGACGGTGCTGACCACGGAGCCGTTATACTTGCTCTCGATGAAGCTGGCCACCTGCTGGCTCTCCAGCGCGGCCTTCAGGGCCAGGATCTTGGGGGTGGTCTCGTTGCCCTCCTTCACCGCCAGGATGTTGGCATAGGCGGAGGAGGAGCCTTCGATGGCCAGGGAATCATTCACGGGATTCAGGCCGGCGTTGATGGCGTAGTTGGAGTTGATGACGGCATAGTCGGCGTCCTTCAGCATATCGGGCAGACGGGCGGCCTCGGCCTCTACGATCTCCACGCTGTAGGGATTCTCCACGATGTCGTTCTTGGTGGCGGTGATGCCGGCGCCGTCGCGCAGCTTGATGATGCCGTTTTCCTGGAGCAGCAGCAGGGCGCGGGCCTCGTTGGTGGTGTCGTTGGGAACGGCGATCTTCAGGGAGGTGCTCTTGGAGCCGCAGCCCGTCAGAGCCAGGGACAGGGACAGGATCAGCGCCAGGATCAGCGCGGTGAGCCGAACGGAATTCTTTTTCATGATGGTTATCTCCTTTTTATGTCAAAGTCGGTTGATGGATTCTCTTGTATGGAACATCCGATGGCCCGGGGGCACATTCGATCGTCCAGCAGGGTAATGAGGCCCGGCATCAGGCACATGGTTTTTCAGCTCCTTTCATGCAGCAAAAAAACAGCGGAAGGTCATTGACCTTCCGCTGCCGCAAACGATTCATTCAGGCAAGCGCTGAAAGGGAATGACCATTTTTTCCATAGCAAAGCATGCACATGCCGCACATGTGCATCATGGTCATCATCATGCTGTTGCCGCAGAGCTGCTTCGTCATGGCGTGTTCCCTTTCCCGCCGCACAGGCGGCGTTTCTTGTCGATGGGTGCATGTTAGCACCATCCGCGGCATTTGTCAACCGCTATTTTTCATATTTTTTCATCACGACGCAAAATTTTTTTCGTGGCGGCAGGAGAGTAAACATGCAAAAGAGGAGTGTTTTTCTGGATTTTCTACCGCTGACAAGGAGTTTTCCCTGTCAGATGTTCACACTTTTTTTACAGATTCTTTCTTGCTGAAAATGGGAAGCTATGGTATTATATTTGTTAATGGTAGAGTTTGCGTATCTGCCCGCCAAGCCGGACAGGTACGCTATCGTTTTGATTGCCGGAATTTTGAAGGAGGAATTGTTTGTTGTCACGCAAGAAACCTGATCTGTTGACCCAGCAGGCCCGCCTGCGCCGGAAGCGCCGGGAGAAGGGGCAGGTTCTGGCGATTTTCCGCAAGCCCATGCGGGAGTCGCTGACCTCGGTGCTGCCCATCACGGCCATCGTGCTGCTGCTGTGCTTCACCGTGACCCCGGTATCCAACAACGCGATGATGGCGTTTCTGATCGGCAGTCTGCTGCTGATCGTGGGCATGGGCCTGTTTTCTCTGGGGTCGGAGATGTCCATGATCCCCCTGGGCGAGGCCGTCGGTAAGGAGATCACCCGCTCCAAGAAGGTGTGGGTCATCGTGGGCATCAGCTTTCTCATCGGCGTCATCATCACCGTGGCGGAGCCGGATCTGCAGGTCCTGGCCGGCCAGGTGCCCGCTATTGAGAACAATGTCATCATCTGGTCCGTTGCCCTGGGCGTGGGCGTTTTCCTGGTCATCGCCCTGCTGCGTATCCTGCTGGGTATCCCGCTGTCGTACCTGCTCATCGGGTTTTATGCAGTGGTGTTCACCCTGGCCATGTTCGTGTCCCCGGATTTCTGGGCCATCGCCTTTGATTCTGGCGGCGTTACCACCGGCCCCATGACCGTGCCGTTTATCATGGCTCTGGGCGTGGGCGTCAGTGCTGTCCGAAACGATAAGCATGCCGGAGGCGACAGCTTCGGCCTGGTGGCGCTGTGCTCCATCGGCCCCATTCTGACGGTGCTGCTGCTGGGCCTTCTGTATAAGCCCGACGGCAGCAGCTATACGCCGGTGACGGTGCCCGACGCCCAGGACACCGTGGAGATGTTCCGGTCCTATACCCATGCGCTGCCGGAATATTTCAAGGAAATTCTCCTGTCCCTGGCGCCTATTGCGGGCTTCTTCCTGATCTTCCAGCTGCTGACCCGCCGCCTGAGCCGGCGGCAGATCATGAGCATGGCGGTGGGCTTCCTGTATACTTATCTGGGCCTGGTGCTGTTCCTGACCGGCGTCAATGTGGGCTTTATGGCCGTGGGCAATTTCCTGGGCAGCAGCATCGCGTCCCTGGACTGCAACTGGGTGCTGATTCCCATCGCTATGGTCATCGGCTATTTCATCGTGGCGGCGGAGCCCGCCGTTCACATCCTCAACCGGCAGGTGGAGGAGATCACCGCCGGCTCCATCCCCGCCAGCGCCATGAACCTGGCCCTGTCGCTGGGCGTGGCGGTGTCGCTGGGCCTGGCCATGATCCGGGTGCTGACGGGTATCTCCATCATGTGGTTCCTGCTGCCGGGTTATGCCCTGAGCCTGGCTCTGTCCTTTGTGGTGCCGAAAATATTCACCTCCATCGCCTTCGACTCCGGCGGCGTGGCCTCCGGTCCCATGACGGCCACGTTCCTGCTGCCCTTTGCCATGGGCGCCTGCGACGCCGTGGGCGGCAACGTGGTCACGGACGCCTTCGGCGTGGTGGCCATGGTGGCTATGACGCCCCTGGTAACCATCCAGCTGCTGGGCGTGAGCTATAAGCGGCGCATCAAGCACGTGGCTCCCGCAGCCGTGGCCCAGGTGGAAGAGATCATCGAGCTGGCATAGGAGGAAACGGAATGAAACGACTGTATTTGATGATCACCATCACCAACCGGGTGGTGGGCTCCGGACGATTTGTGGATTTTTACCGGGCCTTCGGCGCGCCGGTGGTGTTCACGGCCCTGGGCCGGGGTACCGCCAGCGACGATGTGCTGAGCTATCTGGGCCTGGAGGCCACGGAGAAGGCGGTGCTGTTCTCCGTGGTGACCCCGGCCTGCAAGGATACCCTGGTGAAGGAGCTGGTTTCCACCATGCACCTTTCCGCTCCCGGAAGCGGCATCGCCGTGTGCCTGCCCCTGAGCAGCATCGGCGGCAAGACCGCCATGAATTATCTGACCTCCGGCGACCCCTCCAAGGTCCCGGAAATCGACGTAGAGGAGGACGAGACCATGAAGGACGCTGCCTACCAGCTGATCGTTGCCATTGCCAACCAGGGCTATACCGATAAGGTCATGGAGGCGGCCCGGTCCGCCGGAGCCCGTGGCGGCACCATTGTCCATACCCGCAGCACCGGAGCCGAGGACGCCGGGAAGTTTTTCGGCATGTCCATTGCCGAGGAGCGGGAGATGATCTTTATCGTGGCCCCCACCGGCGAGAAAAACGCCATTATGCAGGCCATCATGGCCCAGGCGGGTCCCAGCACCAAGGCCCAGGCAATTACCCTGAGCCTGGCCCTGGAGGACGTGGTGGGCCTGTTCACCACCAACCCGGACCAATAAAACACCCCCGGACGGCAAAGAGCCCCTGCTTTCCCTCAAGGAAGGCAGGGGCCCTTTTTTGCGAATAGTGGGAGAAATCAGGCGAACAGATACCCGTACTTGTCACGGATGGTGACGATGAGCGTTTCCAGGTCAGCAGGCAGTCCGCTTTCCTTGCTCAGGTCGTAGTCCTTGGGCTCACCGAAGGTGCGTACCCGGACCATGTCCCCGCCCAGGAACAGGACGCCGGCATTGTGGGAGTCGGCCATGTCCTCGGCGGTCTGGAACAGGGTGAACTTGTCGTGGCAGGGCTCGGAGGCGTAGGGGCAGAACTGGGTGCAGTTGCCGCATTCGTTGCACATCTTGTCCACATGGAGGATCTGGTGGCTGCCGTCGGCCATGGCGATGACCACGTTGGCCCGGTTGGGGCAGGAGTCCACACAGTTTTCGCACACGGCGGAGCATTGCAGGCAGCGGTCGCCCTCGCGGCAGATGCAGCCGCTCATTTGCAGGACGCCCTTCTTGGCCTGGGCGTCGGTCTTGGTAATGTACGCCTGCTGGGGGATGTCATAGGTATAGGCCATTCCGATGACCTCCTGGGCGAAGCGGGCGGCGTCGGCGATGCCCTCCACCACGGTGGCGGGGCCCCGGGCGGCGTCACCGGCGGCATACACGCCGGGAAGATTGGTCTGGAAGGCGGGACGGCCCTTCTTGTCCACCTCGATGCCGTTGGCGGCCATCAGGGCGCTGTCTACCTGCTCGCCTACGGCGGAGATCACCAGGTCGCAGGGAATGTCGAAGAACTCGCCGCTGCCCACGGGGCTGCGGCGGCCGGAGGCGTCGGCCTCGCCCAGCACCATCTTCTCGCAGGTCAGCACGCCGTCGGCCTGCTTCACAGGAGCGGCCAGCTCGGCAAAGGTCACGCCGTCCTGGAGGGCCAGGGCCAGCTCATGCTCGTCGGCGGGCATGTACTTGCGGGTGCGGCGGTATACCAGAGTTACCTGCTTGGCACCGCTGCGCTTGGCCAGACGGGCGGCATCCATGGCGGTGTTGCCGCCGCCGACGACGGCAATGCTGCCGCCCACGGCGATGTTGCCGGCCTTGACGCCCTTCATCCACTGGATGGCGCCGGCTACGTCGCCGGGGATATCCAGCTTGCCGGGCTTCCAGGCGCCCACGGCAAAGAGAATATGGGTGTAGCCCATGGCCTTCAGCTCCTTCACCGAGGGGGCCGGTGCGCCGCAGCGGACGTCCACACCGTACTTCTCCATCAGGGCGATATCCTTTTCGATGGTCTCATTGGCGATGCGGAAGGCGGGAATCACATGACGGGGCACGCCGCCCAGGCAGCTCTCCCGCTCGAAAATGGTGGCTTCAATCCCGGCGCGGCCCAGGAAATAGGCGGCGGCAATACCGGTAGGACCGCCGCCGATGATGGCGGCCTTCTTGCCGGGGACCCGCTCCGGAACACGGATGGAGGCCATCAGAGCGTTGTAGCCCTTTTCGGCGGCCAGCAGCTTGGTGTCCCGGATGCGGACGGACTCGTCATAGAAGTTCCGGGAGCACTTGGCCTGACACCGGTGGGCACAGATGGTGCCGGTCAGGAAGGGCAGGGGATTCTTCTGGGTGATGAGCTTCAGGGCCGGGGCGTACAGGCCCTTGCGGCACAGCTCCATATACTCGGGAATGTCCTGCTCAATGGGGCAGCCGCCCTGACAGGGGGCGGTGAAGCAGTCCAGCCAGGGGACGCTTTTCTCACTCTTGCGGCTGGGCAGGGGCTTGATGGGCTTGACGTGGTGGACATCGGTATGGCTGGCGGCGGACAGCTCGCAGATGGCCTGGGTATCCGTGCCGCTGAAGGGACGGTAGGCCATGGGCTCCACCTTCTCCACCATCTGGTGCAGGCGGTTGTAACCGCCGGGCTTGAGGATGGTGGTGGCCACGGTGATGGGCCAGATGCCTGCGGCAAACAGCTTGTCGCAGTTGAAATACTCTGCGCCGCCGGCAAAGGAGATCCGCATTTTCCCCTGGAACTGCCGGGAGATACGGTGGCACATCTCAATGGTCAGGGGGAACAGGCTGCGGCCGGACATGTACATCTCATCGTTGGGCAGCTCACCCCGGGTGGTGTCCACGGGGAAGGTGTTGGAGAGCTTCAGACCGAACTCCAGGCCGTTTTCATCGGCCAGAGCCTGAAGCCGCCGGAACATGGGCACGGCGTCGGCCCACTGGAGATCCTCGTTGAAGTGGTGCTCGTCGAACACAATATAGTCATAGCCCATGGCGTCCAGGGTGCGACGGGCGGTCTCGTAGCCCAGGATGGTGGGGTTGCACTTGACGAAGGTGTGCAGGTGCTTCTCGGAGATCAGATAGCCGGCGATGCGCTCGATCTCGTCCGGGGGACAGCCGTGGAGGGTGGAGACGGTGACGCTGCGGGACACCCGGGGGGAGATGGCGTCGATGAAGGCGGTCTCCTGGGGGAACAGCTCCTTCAGGACCTCCTTGCACTCGCCGAAAATGGCGGTGCGTCCGGCGTCCATCATGCCGTCAATGTAGGTGTTGACCTTCTCGCCCTTGATGCCCTCCAGATCGTAGCCCACGGACATGTTGAACACGAACCCGTCGGGGTCGCCGAAGCCGTAGACCTTGCTGAGGACCTTCAGGGCGCACCAGGCCTTGATATACTCGTCCATGGCCTGGGGCACGGTGAGCTCCGTGGACCACTCCTGGTTGTAGCCCTCGTCGTTGGCCAGAATGCAGGGGCGGGGCACACAGGCGGCCAGGTCCGCACCGTCCATCTTCTGGACGGTTTTCACCTCGAAGAACCGGGCGCCGGCCACATAGGCGGCGATAATGTTCTGAGCCAGCTGGCTGTTGGGACCGGCGGCAGGGCCAAAGGGTGTTTCGATGCGTTCGCCGAAAATCGGCAGGCTCTTGCCGGTGGCGTGATACTGCTTGTGGACGCCGAACACGTCGCCGCAGCCGGCATACTCGGTGACCACCCAGTTCATCAGGGAGCGGAAGGGAATGGGATACATTTTTTCAGACATGGGATATCCTCCTTGCTTTTACATGCTGTAATACTCGTCCTCCGCCCAGCGGGCGGGATTTTCGTCTATATATTGCCAGATGCGGAGATAGTCGGGCCGGCTGCGGATGATGTGGTCGTAAAAGGATGCCTGCCAAACAGAATGACCGACCTCCCGCGTGACCATCGCCTTGATGGAACGGACTACGGATGGCAGGTGCGTAGGGCGGGGTGCCCTCACCCCGCCGTCCGGCGCACGGATGACGATGATCAGATGCACATGGTTGGGCATGATGACATATTTATCAATTGTGACGGACGGATAAATATCGCCTGTGCGGAGAATATGCTTTTCAACCACACGACCGATGGGAGTTAGATTGATCAGCGGCGGGGTGAAGGCACCCCGCCCTACAAGATCACAGAGAATTTTCTGCTTCCCGTCGGTGCATATCGTCACAAAATACCAACCCTGTGCATAATCAAAGGACTTGAGCCGAAGATGCTTCCGTCTTGGTAAAGCTTCCAACGAATCAATACGTCCGGTGGTTCAGATCGCCCCAGAGCTTCTTGGCAGCCTCCAGGATGTGGGCATTTTCCGCCTCCTCGTCGATACCCACCAGCACCCGGTCCTGCATCAGGAGCTTGCCGCCCGCGATGGTGGTCTGGCACTGGCGGCCGGTCATGCCGAAGATCATGTGGCCGTCGATGTTCTCGTCGGAGAAGGGGGTGAAGGGCTTGTAGTCCATAACGATGATGTCCGCCGCAGCGCCGGCCTTCAGCACCCCCAGCTGCACCGGGAAATACTTCTCGCCGATTTTGGCATTGTTGCGGAACAGCATGTCCGTGACCTCGCACCAGCCCACGTTGGGCAGGCAGTTCTGGCTCCGCTGGGAGCACAGGGCCACCTTCAGGGATTCCAGCATGTCGTTGGTATAGGCGTCGGTGCCCATGCCCAGCAGGATGCCCCGCTTGTGCAGCTGGAGCACCGGGCAGATGCCGATGGCGTTGCCCATGTTGCTCTCGGGATTGTTGACCACCATGGTGCCGGTCTCCTTGATGATCTCCATCTCGGCGGTGTTCACATGGATGCAGTGGCCCAGAATGGTCTTTTCCCCCAGAATGCCGTGGTCCTGGAGCCGCTGGACAGGGCGGCGGCCATAGTTTTGCAGGCTGTCGTACACGTCGTTCATGCCCTCGGACACATGGATGTGGTAGCCGGTGCGGCCATTGTTGGCGGCCACCATGCGGTCAAAGGTCTTGTCGCTGATGGTGAACAGGGCGTGTCCGCCGAACATGGCGGCCAGCATGGGGTCCCGGTTCTTTTCGCACTCGGTGATGAAGTCGGCATTTTCCTGGATGGCCTGGAGGCACTTTTCCTCGCCGTCCCGGTCGGACACCTCATAGCACAGGCAGGAGCGGATGCCGAATTTCTTGGCGGAGGCGGCAATGGTGTGCAGGGAGCCGGGAATCTCGGCATAGGAGGCGTGATGGTCGAAAATGGTGGTGACGCCCTGCTTGATGCAGTCCATATACAGGGCGTCGGCGCTGGCGCGGGTGCCGGCCAGGGTCAGCTTGCGGTCGATGGCCCACCAGGTGCCGTCCAGGACCTCGTAGAAGTTGGTGGGATTGTTGCCCACGATGGACAGGCCCCTTGCCAGGGCGGAGTAGATATGGGTGTGGGCATTGATGAAGGCGGGCATGATGACGCCGCCCTTGGCGTCGATGAGGTTGGCCTGGGGGTATTTGGCCCGCAGGACGCTCTCCTCGCCTACCTCGGTGATGGTGGTTCCCTCGTAGGCTACGGCGCCGTGCTCATAATAGCCCTTGCCGCCCTCGTCCCGGGTGATGAGTCTTCCGTTGATGACCAGATTCATGTGTGTTCCTCCTTATGAATTGTTCCAATGCTTCCGGGTAAAGAAAAATGTTTCAAACCTCCGGGGTGGAGATCTGAAACACTCAAGCAACAGCCGAGTGATAGTTGCAGCCCGTGCGCGAGGCACTTCCTTACAGCTACCAATCTTATATTGTCCCTCTCATTTTACACGATACGGTATAAAAATGCAACAGAAATTTTAGGGCCTGCCGGGAAAATTTGTAGAACTGCCATGATAAAAAGCGAAGGACAGACAACATGGCGTTTTTCCATGTGTCTGTCCCTCGCGAATCCCCTGGACTCAGTTTTTTTTCAGGTCCCGCAGCTGTGTCTCCACGTCGCCGATCAGATACAGAGAGCCGTAACACAGCACTGTGCCGCCGGGTCCGGCCTGCTCCAGCGCCCGGGAAACGCCGCCGCGGATGGTATCGCAGGCGGTGACCGGCGCTCCCAGCTCCCGGATATACGCTGCCAGCTCCCCGGCAGGCAGGGAGCGGGGGTTATCCGGCGTGACGGTGATGAAGGAGCGGGCATAGGGCACCACGCCCCGGTACATGCAGTGATAGTCCTTGTCCTGCATGACGCCGGTAAGCACCGTCAGCGGGCGGTCCGGCAGATAATCCCGGATATTCTGCTCCAGCGCCCGGATACACTGGGGATTGTGCCCGCCGTCGATGATGAACAGAGGATCATGGCCGATGATCTGGAACCGGCCGGGCCAGTCGATGGCCGCCAGGCCGCGGCGGATGTGCTCCTCCGTAATGGACCAGCCACGCTTTTGCAGCACCCGCATGGCTGTCAGGGCCACGGCGGCATTGCACAGCTGGTGCCGTCCCAGCAGGGGCAGGTGCAGGCCGGCAAGCTCCTCCCAGTCAAAGACCTGGCCCTCCAGTCCGGCCTTTTCCGGACGGATGCCGTCAAAATCCGCCAGGTGCAGGGGAACGCCCAGACGCTCGCACCGCTGGCGGATGATCTCCTCCACAGAGGCCGTCTGGCGGTACAGCACCGCCTCGCAGCCGGGCTTGATGATCCCGGCCTTGGTGGCGGCGATTTTTTCAATGGTATCGCCCAGGTACTGGGTGTGATCCAGACCGATGTTGCAGAACACGGCAGCCTCCGGGGCGGGGATGACATTGGTGGCGTCAAACTCGCCGCCCATGCCCACCTCGCACACCACGATGTCGCAGTTGTGCCGGGCAAAATAGGCAAAGGCAATGGCCGTGACCATTTCAAACTCCGTGGGGTGAGGGTCCAGCGCATCCGCCAGGGGGCGGACATAGGCGGTGATCTCACATAGCTCGTCGTCGGTGATCTGCTGGCCGTCCACCTGCATCCGCTCGTTGAATCGGATCAGAAAGGGAGACGTATACAGCCCCGTCCGATAACCGGCCGCCCGAAGGATGCTGGCCATCATGGCGCAGGTAGAGCCCTTGCCGTTGGTACCGGTGACATGAATGAACCGCATCTGCTTTTGCGGGTCGCCCATCCGGGCCAGCAGCGCGCCGATGCGCTCCAGCCCCGGTACGCTGCCCCGCCAGCACACGGCGTGGATATAGGATAGTGTTTCGTCAATGTTCATGCGTTATCATTTCCTTTCGGCTGCACCGGCGGCAGGCCCACAGCCCGCAGAGCGCCGGAGCGCTGCAAAAGCCACACTACCAGCACGTCCAGCACGCCGGTAATGGCAAACTGCACGCTGCGCGCCGCCAACCGGGCCAAAAAGTACGCCTGCCTGGCCTCGCCGCCGTAGATCATGGCCAGGGCGAAGCTCTGGTACAGGATGGACCCCAGAACCACCGCCGGCAAAAACGCCGCCGCCAGACGCAGGGGACTGCACCTGCGGGTCAGCCAGGGACGGAAAAGCCCGGCGCACAGGCCATACAGAATGGGGGGCACGCAGAAAATGGGATTGTAGCCATAGGGGGAGAACAGGCAGCCGATGAAATCGGCGGCAAAGCCTGTCAGCGCCCCAGGCAGCGGCCCGAACAGCATCCCTGCCAGAAAGATGGGCACCGCTTCCAGAGAGAAACGGGTCACCTCGTTGGGCGTGGGGATCAGGAACCGGGCCAGCACCACGCTGATAGCCGTCAGCAGGGCGCAGGTGACCATGGCCTTCACGGGCCACTTGGCCCCCCGGCGGGCAGGTGCATGGGTGTTGTGGATCTCGGACATAAAAAATACCTCCTAATTCGGATGAAATGGGAGGAGGTTGGGGAGTATGCACTTGTCAGGGCGCAGGCCCCCGGGCCTGCTGCCAAAGCGGATGCGAAGACGGCACCGCGGAGACAGGGTCCCCTTCGTCCGGCGGCAACCTCCCATCCGACCGGCACTTAACGCGCCGCTTCTACTCTTGCAGCAAAAGCCAGTTACGATTATACAGACGGCCCCCGGAAAAAGCAAGAGGAAA
>OMNT01003024.1_pt1 | contig 12699 bp, 7 predicted proteins | sample 1672551 | NCBI WGS metagenome assembly OMNT01 (sample SAMEA3136698, study PRJEB25190) | human gut metagenome
AATTCCCGGTTCCCTTTATAGCAAAAAGAATCGGAAATATGCTTCACAGAAACCGCCACAGCAAGGTTGTAGATCTGATAGACAGAGAGATTCAGGAGGCTTCAAAAAAATATCCCTGCCGGTATTTTGGCAGGGATATAGAGCTCAAAGTGCACCAGACTATGAATGCTGTCAAAGAACGTCAAAATCAATTAAAAGAAAAAGGACAACAGTCGGTTATCTTAAGAGAAGAACCATTTACAACTGCACAGGATTCCATAGCCTATAAGATCTATCTTATGATCTGGAAACAGGGAATCCTGAACAGAAAGGTTGTTATTGAGGAGTATCCTGTTTCATTATAAGCAGTTCCCTTCTGGTGAAATAGATGGTCAGTACCAATGCTGCAGCATCCGCAATAGGACCTGCATACATAACACCGTCAATTCCCATAAGAAGTGGGAAAATCACTACCAGAGGCAGCAGGAAAATTACCTGTCTGGTAAGGGATACAATGACACCAAGTCTGGCTTTACCCATGGAAGTAAAGAATCCGGATGACATTGGCTGGATACCATTAACAAAAGTAAGCAGCATAAAAATTTTTAGATATCGTTCTGCAAACTGGAAATAAAGGTCGCTTCCGCTTCCGAAAGCTCCTACGATCTGGTGAGGGAAAAGCTGGAAACAAAGGAAGAAAATTACAGCAACAGTAGTACAGATGGTTGCAGAATACTTGTAAGTCTGCCGAACTCTATCGGATTTTTTGGCCCCGTAATTAAATCCCCAGATAGGCTGGGAACCCTGAGATACACCAATGCAGATGGACATAAATACCATATTAACCTTGGAGATGATACCTACACAGGCAATAGGAATGTCGCTTCCATAAACAGAGGCAGCTCCATAATGACGGAGTACATTGTTCATAACAATCTGTACTGCAGTAATGGCAAGCTGATTGATACAGGATGCAAGTCCCAGAGAACAGATCGCTTTCAGCAATGTAAGCTGTGGGCGAAACATATAAGATTTCAGTTCCATTTTGCGGAATTTTGAAAAATAAATGATAACCAGTAAAGCGGATACCATCTGGCCTGTGACAGTAGCCCATGCGCCACCTTTGATTCCCCACTTAAATCCAAAAATAAAAAGCGGGTCAAGAATGGTATTGATAATGGCTCCTGTAAGAGTACAGACCATAGAATAGGTAGGGCTTCGATCTGCCCGGATTATGTGATTGCCGCCAACGGACAGTACAAAGAAGGGAAGACCGATGGCAATGATTCCCACATAATCGGTGGCATATGGCATTACATCCGGTGTTCCTCCAAAAAGGAGAAGCAGTGGATGAAGAAAAATAAGTGATATTGCTGCAATGGTTATACCTGAAATAACCAGAACAGACAGTCCTGTGCCGGCGATCTCGCTGGCTTTTTTTTCATTACCGGCACCCATTTCCAGGTTATAATTGGAAGCACTGCCAATACCCAGAAGCAAAGCGGCAGCAGTGGAAACAGTAGTAACTGGAAAGGCAATATTGGTAGCTGCATTTCCAAGCATTCCTACGCCCTGACCGATAAAAATCTGGTCTACGATGTTGTAGAGGGCGTTTACCAGCATACTGATAATGGCTGGTATGGCAAACTTGGCGATCAGTCCTCCTACAGGTGCAGAACCAAGAGGATTAACGGCATGTGATGTGTTGTTTGTTGATTTCAAATGGAATTCCTCTTTCTGTAGTATAGTGGTGGAATAAGTATAACACTATTTTGGACAGATGTCCTGTAGGAAAATATTCAAATTTTATGCAAACAGAAAAAAATATAGACAAAACACCTGTGAAAATTTTGTGAAAAATTACAGGATTTTACTATGAAATTGCGTTGACAAATCAGGAACGAGAGGATTAAAATGGGAAAGTAGAGAATGATATATAAAATTTTATGATATTGCAGGTAATTAAAGGTATAGATGTGGCATAGTCACATCTGGAACATCCGGTGAGATTCCGGGACGGTTTTATCCCCGCTGTAATAGGTACGAAAACTGCAGAGCATAAATGCTCAGCCACTGGGTAGCACAGATTATCCGGGAAGGGCAGTGAGTAGGTCAGATCCTGAGTCAGAATACAAATATCTTAGAGCGTTTCAAAGATTCCAAAGGCATAAATTGGAGGTCTATTTTTTATACCCTTTTTTAGAAAAGGTACTCGAAAAGAACATTATGGAGGCTTACATCAGCTCTGTAATAAATAAAAATCCTAAAGGAGGAAGAAACATGAAAAGGAAACTTGTAAGTATTCTTATGGGAGCTGCTATGGCTGTGACAACAATTGCTGCTCCAACAGCAATCTTTGCAGATGACATTGACATCGAAGATATTGCTGTAGAAACCGAGGCAGACGACGTAGCTGATGTGGAAGTCGAAGATGAAGCAGAACCTGCAGAAGAGGTAGCAGCAGAAGATGATTTTTCTGCAGAAGCCGATGACGCAGAGGGACTCTTTACAGACGCAGAGGATAGTGACATTGCTGTACAAAGTGATGATACTGTAGTAAGTGCTAGGGTTATTGCATCAGCAGTAAAAGCTGATAATGATTATATTTGTATGCCAGATCATATAACGGTAACAAGTGATACAGCAGATAAACTTGGTTATAAAGATAAAGTCAAACAGTCTGAGGCTGTATCGGCACTGGATGTTTTGGTTGCTTTACATGAGACACAGTATACAATGACTTCTGCTACAGCAGAAAATTATCTGAAATTATGGTATCAGGAATCATTAACTGCTGGTGGAGCATGGATCGACAAGATGTTTGGTGTAGAAACAACAGCTGTAAGTTTTGCAGTTAATGGAATTGCACCAGATACAGGCGAAATATATAAAGATGCTGATGGAAATCCTACAAATGACTATGTGGGAGAGATGGTAAATGAAGCAGCAGTAGAAGATGGCGATGTTGTAGATTTCTTTTTCTATAAAGATACAGCCGGTTACGGAGATAAGTATGCATACTTTGCAGATGATAATGGCAACTTCTTAAAATCATTGACTGTTACTCCTGGCGAGACATACACATTAAATGTCAAAGCATATGCGTATGCAACTTATAGTTTGTCATTAAAGAGCTGGAGAGATCAGTTTGTTGAAAATGTACCAGATGCATATATGTATGCTTCTACATTAGACGGATTGATTGGTGATTATGTAAGTGGTGGACAGTTTACATTTACAGTACCGGAGAATGCTACGACAACAATGCTTGAAGTAATGGAAGATGGAACTGCTGGCGATAGATATGTATTACCACATCTTGAACTCATTGTGAAATAAGCTGCAGCTTAAGCTTAATATTATAAACTAGTCTTGCTGTTGCAGTTTAAATATAGCTGCAACAGCAAGGCAAAAAATGTAAGAGGATTGAAATGAAAAGAAAGAAATTGTTAAGTTTTAGTCTTGCAGCTTTATTAGCAACAACAATGCCTTCCATGGTTTGGGCATCTGAAACGATAGAAATTGAATGTTCGGATATAGAGATGGCAGAAGAAAATGAATATTCGGATATAGAGATGCCAGAAGAAAATCAAGATGAGGATTTGCAAAAAGACTCAGAAGCTGATGACGGAAACATAGAATTAGAAAATAGCGACAACCAATTAGAAGATATAGAGAGTGCGGATATTGATTTATTTACATCAGAACAAAATGATATTGCAACAGTAGGTGATGGGGAAGAAGTGCTACCTGCGGTTAAACGATATGTAGATTATACAACATTAGCTTCGACAAATAAACAAGTAGCGCGTGGAATGGACAATGTAATAAATCTGAAGTGTAATGTAGTTTCAAATGTTGCAGATATACGAACAGATGAGCGCTTGATTGTTAAAGCAGATATCTATATTGATGAAAATAAGGTCAATACAGATGCCGTAATTTTGACAGCTGCAACAAAAAATCAGGTAACAGGTACTTATACATTAAGTAAAGAGTCACTTGCACAATATCCAGAAGGAACAACAGTAAAAGTACAGTATTATTCTGATTATGATAGTGCAACAGTAAAAACACTTTCACAAAAAAAATTTACAATATACACACCGGCAGTAGCAAATCCTGTTGTAGAAGAAATAACTCCATGGGGAGAGTCATTTGAGTTTGAAAGAGGCGAAGCGTGTAGCGGAGCTATTGCTGTAAAATTATCGGACCGTCCAGTAGAAGGTAAGGATCCTTACTGTGCTGCTTATATCAATGGACAAAGAATAACAGAACCTGTGGCATTACAAAAAAATACTAATGTAGATCCTGACAATGGTTATAGAGGGAATATATCTATCGCACCAGAGTTAACCGAATATTTGCCAGAGAGTACCAAAATCCAGATCAAGGTTGGTTTTGGCTCTGAAATGGAAGATGTTTCTGATGAAAAAGTACTGGAAATCGAGGCGACAGGCAAGCCTTTTATTCAGGGGGCAAAGGTTGATGAAATACGTTCTTACAATGATGGAGAGTATGAGAAATCTTTAGACTTTGTTCGTGCAGGAAGAGACTATACTGCATATCTGAAAGGTACTTTCAGAGACGTTACGGAAACAGATCCGTTGGAAGTTTATGCAGGAGTTTATGTAAACAACAACCTTGTAGGAGAACTCCAGCTGATGACAGTTGAGGCTGATAACAGTGCGTATAGTGGAAAAATAACATTTTCATTACCTGAGGATACACCTGCAAGTACTGCAGGAAGAGTCGTATCCATAAAAGTAGGTATTGGAAAAGATATGGATAACTGTGCTGTAATCGGAAAAGTTTCAAGGGAAAAATTTAATCTTCAGGAAGTTAAGACATCGAAAGTTGAAATCCTGGACTACTATCAGGAAAATGAAGTAAAACAGATTGATCGTAACGCTCCTCAGGGGTTTGTTGTAAATCTTAAATTTGAAGGTATTCCTGGCGATTTTTATGACATGCACTCAGAAATATGTTTGGGTGATCAGGTACTGAAAAAGAGCATTGGATCTACATCAGGATTCAGGGTAGGATTTTCTGAAGAGGAAATACAGAAAATAAAAGATTACGAAGGATCTTCTCTTACAATAAAGTTGGTCAATGATGAAGACAATGTAGATATTTTCTCTTATGATATGCCACTTGTTGGTCTGACTACCAAAGAGGAAGAAACCGCAAATACAGTTGCAGATCAGTTAAAGGCTCTCCCGGCTGTGGACAAGATCACACTGGAAGATAAAGAGAGTGTAAAAGCAGCTCGTGATGCTTATGATGCACTGAATGAGGATCAGAAGAAACTGGTTCCGGAAGAACAGGTAAAAGCACTTACAGATGCTGAGACAAAGATTGCAGAACTTCAGAAAGCAGCTGACAAGAAAGCAGCTGATGAGAAAGCTGCCAAAGCAGTAACCGATCAGATCGCTGCCATTCCTGCTGTGAAAGCTCTGAAACTGACAGATGCTTCCAAAGTAAAAGCAGCTCGTGATGCTTACAATAAGCTGAGTGCAGACCAGAAGAAACTGGTTACAGCTGCACAGCTGAAGGCGCTTACCGATGCAGAGGCAAGGATCACACAGCTTCAGAAGGCAGCACAGGTGAAACCGAAGATCACCCTGAACGTAACTTCCCTTCCAATTCAGGCGAAGAAGTCTACCACAGGTGTCCGTATCAAGACAACTGCGATCAAGGGGGATAAGATCAAATCTGCAAAGAGCAGTAATAAAAAAGTGGTACAGGTTACTGTTAAAAACGGAAAACTTACCATCAAAGGTCTGAAAGCAGGGAAAGCTACTGTAACAGTGACTTCCACAAAGGGTGCAAAGGCAACTGTTAAGATCACAGTCCAGAAACAGAAAGTTGCAACTAAGAAACTGAGCGCAACAGTTTCTACAAAACAGACACTGAAAAAAGGCAAAAAAGTCACGCTGAAAGTTGCAAAGACACCATTTACCGCACAGGATACTGTGAAATGGACTTCTTCCAACAAGAAGGTTGCCACAGTCACCTCCAAAGGTGTGGTAAAAGGCTTGAAGAAAGGCACAGCTACCATTACTGCAAAAGCAGGTAAGAAAGCTGTGAAATTTAAAGTTACGGTGAAATAATGAAAAACAGATTAAAGAGACTTACAGGTATTATTGGGGCACTGCTGATCGCAGTGTCCCCCTGTGGTTCACAGACTATGGCGTATGCCAGTGAACCGGCAGAGACAGAGGCTGCCTTTTATGATGATGGGGCAGAATTTGAGATCCAGGAAGATACTGCTGAGCAGGTACAGGATCAGGAAGACCTGGATCTTACAGAAGAGGAAGATGATCCGGATACAGCAGATATTCAGATCGAAGAAGACACAGAGGATGCAGACAGTGAAGGTTTGGAGCTGACATCAGAAGAGACACTTTTTTCAGATTCTCCGGTGGAAGAGGAACTTTTTACGGATGCAGTTGGGGAAGAAGTAGACTCTTATCTGGGAGTCCGTACACAGCCGATTATTTATGACGATTTTGCAGAAGACCTCTGGCTGCAGTTCCAGCAGAGAGAACTGCAGGTAGGGGAATCTATCGACATTTATCCATGGCGTGTATGGCAGGCTGTCCATGACGTTGTACAGAATGATGTGGAACGTCCAGAATTTAACTTTAAAGTTATCAAGGGACAGGATGTAATTTCTCTTGACACCACGAAATCAAAAGAAAAAGCAGTGGCAACTGCACTGAAACCGGGAACCGCAGTGATCCAGGTAAACTATGATGCCTTTACTCATACAGAAGGGGACTATTTCCCTGCCTGTAGTGTGGTAAATACTGGTTATGCAGTGATTACTGTAGGCGAGACAGGAGCTGCTTCTATTACATGCAGTGACAACCTGGAAAACTGGCGCCATTATGACACCATTTATTATCTGGAGGGACAGGATACCGTTCCATTTACCTTCACTGCGACAGCTGCAGGAGCTGCAAACCTGAAAGTAACCTGCAATGGACTGGAAGTAAAACCGAACAGTGATGGAAGTTACACAGCAGCATTGGAGAACCGCAGCAACATTATCGGTGTTGTGGCTACTGATGCGGCAGGAAATACCCGTTCTCTGTATCGTGTGGTAGATGCTCGTGTGATGCGTGTTAATGTAAAAAATACAAAAGATGATTCCTCAGAGATTCACGTAGGAGATACCGCAGAGGTTAGCTTTACAGGAATCACCATGCCGGTCTATAAACTGGCTACCATCTATAATCCATGTTTTGGACCGGATGCTTATGGTGGCGTAGGCGAATATGGCTACCCGACTTATGTGCATTATACCAATTCCGTCCTGGGATCTTTTGAGGGACATTGTATCCAATGGGATCTTGCGACTAATAACTCTTTTAAGGTTACATTTACGCAGGCAGGAAGATACCGGTTCGACAGTGATGGAATCCACAGTGACTGGTGGGGACACCGGCTGTACTGGGAGACAAAGGTACAGGGAAAGGCAGATAAACCATTTTTCTATGCACCGATCATTGAAGATGTATTCTCTACCCTTCCATCATTCTATATAACTGTAGATTCCGGTGATGAGATCCTGGATCCGGTTATTGCTAAACTGGAAGCTATACCGGATGCAGACAGACTGACTCTGGCGGATGAAGCCGCTGTAAAGGAAGCAAGGGAAGCCTACAATGCACTGAATGACACCCAGAAGGCACTGGTAAACAGTGAGGATCTGGCACGTCTGACTGATGCAGAAGCAAGGCTGATACAGCTTCATACAGATGCAGAGAAAGCAGCTGAAGTAGAAAAGATTCTTGGAAACCTGAAAGGGGCTTCTTCCCTGACACTGGCTGATGAAGCGTCAGTAAAAGCAGCCCGGAAAGCCTATGACGGTCTAAGTGCAGACCAGAAAAAGCTGATCCCGACTGAGAAGCTGAAAGCACTTACCGCTGCGGAAGCAAAGATCGAACAGCTTAAGAAAGTGACACCAACACCCACAAAGAAACCGGAGCCGAAACCTTCGATCCGGCTGAATTATACCAGTATCCCTCTGCAGGTGAAACAGTCTACTACAGCTGTAAAGATCAGTAAATCTGCAATAAAGGGAGATAAGATCAGATCTGCGAAGAGCAGCAATTCTAAAGTGGCAAAGGTATCTGTCAAGAATGGAAAACTTACCATCAAAGGAATGAAGGCAGGTAAGGCTACAGTTACAGTGACTTCTGCAAAGGGTGCAAAAGCTGCATTAAAAGTCACTGTTCAGAAAAAGCAAGTGGCATTGAAGAAGCTCAATGCTTGTACCAGCCGCAAGGTGACTGTAAAGAAAGGCAAAAAAACCACATTGAAAGTGGCAAACAGTCCGATCACAGCCAAAGCGTCTGTAAAATGGAAAACATCCAATAAGAAAGTAGCTTCCGTTACTTCCAAAGGCGTGGTAAAAGGTTTGAAAAAAGGAAGTGCTACCATCACCGCTTATTCCGGCAAGGTGAAAATGACATTTAAGGTAACAGTAAAATAAGTGAAAAGGAAAGTTCCTGTGTGAGGTTCCGGCAAGGGCACATATGGGAACTTTTTTAAGGAGGGAAGAAGTTGAAGAAAAGAAGTTTTTTACGCAGGTTCCGTAAGTACTGCCTCCTGTTGTGTGCAGTCCTTATAGGAATTTTGTGTCTTTCCGGGAATGCCTGGGCTATGACAGGATTTTCCGGACAGAAAAGTGCATACAATGAATCCAGTCAGGGAGAAGTAACTGTAACAGTAACGGTTTCCAATGACGGTATCCCTATTGAGGGGACTGATGGCACTGCTTTGTCCCATCTGAAGGTGACAGTGCCTTATTTTGACCTGGGGTTGTACGGACTTAAAGAGTATTACCGTTATCCTACAAACAGTGTCTGTGATTACCTGGAAGAGCAGGGAGTGGTAAAACGTCCTACCGTACTTCACCTGTACATCTATCTGATGGAACGGTATTATCTGGGTTATCCAGCAGAAAAATGTGGCACAGGTGCCGGAAAAGAAGCCATCCTTAATCAGGAACAGTTCGACGCTGTTTCTTATATGACTGGTGGACAGGCATATTTAACTTACAATGCAGGCACTGGAAAAGGCAACCGCCTCCTGAAACCAACCGGCAGTGCCACACATCTTTACATGCAGAATTTCTGGGGACATGATGAGAACCTGATGTATTATGTAAATCATGAATATCCCCTTATGTGGAGTGGTTTTGGCTCCACCGCAGATTATATCCTTCTGGAAGATGGGGATGTTGTTGATGTAGGGATGTTTACAGACCGGAGCTTCTGGACAAGGGGAGCATTCACTTCCTTCAGCCAGGACGATTACAACCTGTCAAAAGGAAACACTTTAAAGACGAAAGTATATTCCCAGAAAACCGTTATGTCTTCTGATAACAGTGTGCCGGACCCTGTAGCCATCCAAAACATGGATGTAGTCCTTTATGACGGGAACTGGAATCAGGTAGAGAAGCTGGACTATGATTCCGATGGTTATGTTTCCTGTACGTTTGATAAGGCAGGAACTTATTACCTTCTTGCTACAGAAAAAAATAATGCAGGAAAAGACGGGGCAGCTTTTTCCCCGGCAACTGCGATGATCACTGTCAGTGAGAGTAGTACACCGGTAGCAGTAAGCTCTATTGAAATTTCGGCAGAAAGCAATAAAACAGAGTTAAATGTAGGTGAGAGTATCCAGCTGAAAGCAGAGGTTCTTCCGGTTTCTGCAGCACAGAAGTCCATCCGCTGGAGAGTGGACGGTTCCGCAGCTTATATGGACTATCAGGGAAGACTCCATGCCAATGAGTATATTTCAAAAGATGAGCTTGTGACAGTGACTGCATTTTCAAGGGAGAACCGTTTTGTCCAGGATTCCATACAGTTCCTGATCAAGGCAGACCGGGAGGCTGTAGCGAAGGTGAAACAGGTGGAAGATCTTATTGATGCCATCGGTTCTTCTGATAAAGATGTTGTTTATACGGAAGAATGCCACAAGAAGATTCTGGCAGCAAGAAAGGCTTACGATGCCCTTGAAAAAGGTTCTGTGGCATACCGGAATGTTGATGCCCAGAAGGTAGACTATCTGGAATATGCAGAAGAGCGTTACAGTGAACTGGAGAAAAAGGCACCGAAGCCGACTGCCACACCAACACCGAAGCCAACCGCTACGCCAATACCTGCGGCAGGAGTGAAACAGTCAGCTGTCTCCGCATCTGCCATCAAGATTTCCTGGAAGCGGGAAGCTTCTGTATCCGGATACCGGATCTCCATTCAGGGAGGCAAGTTTAAGAAGAATACAAAGGTCGCTGATGTGAGCAGTAAGACCACTTCCTATACCATCAAGAAAGTCGGCAAACAGAAGCTGACAGCAGGAACTGCTTATAAGATCACAGTTACTTCTTTATATAAGAAGGGGAAAAAGACAGTGACCGGACGCCAGCAGGTTCTGAAAAATGCGTATACCCTGCCATCCACACCAAAGGCTACTTCCGTAAAGAAAGGAAAAGCAAGATGCCTGAAAGTATATTGGAAGAAAGTTTCCGGTGTCAGGGGATATGAAGTCCAGATGAGCACCAGTAAAAAATCCGGTTACAAGACTATAAAGGTGGTCAATGCAAAGACTTCTGCATATACGGTATCAAAACTTAAGAAGAACAAAGGATACTATTTCCGCATCCGGTCCTTTAAAGTGATCGGCGGAAAGAAGGTCTACAGTTCCTGGTCCAATATTGTGGCAGGGAAGAGCAGGTAACAGGGGATTTCTGTGGAAAAAATTTTTGATTGAGAATATTGGTGCTTTTGTGTATAATAGAAAATCAGGACTATACAGATTAAAAGAACGAAGGTAGACACTATGAAATTTTATCAGTTAAAGATAGCAAGAAAAGGAACGAAACCTCCTGTATGGAGGCGATGTCTGGTGCCGGCGGACATTACTTTTGACAGACTGGCAGATATTCTGGAGAATATTCTTCAGTATGAGACTTCTGATCTGTATGAATTTGAATTTTTCCAGAAAAAAGTTCAGGTAAGAAAATCTGCAGCAGAAGAGAAATCCAGATTTGAAGTGATTACTGCAGAAACAGAGATCAACAGCTGGATGGAAAGCGAAAAGTGGTTTACTTTTCGTGTAAATGATCCGGACAGAGAACTGCCCCAGTACAGAGCAGATATTGAAGAGGTGATCGCCAATACAGAAATCGGCAAAGGAGAAAACAAATTTCCGCTGCTGTGGCCCATGATCATTAAGAGCAGTGAACCGGATGACGACGAATTCTGGTCAGATCCAAAAGAAGTAAATACCAGACTTGGTCAGAAGTTTATGATGAGCGTAGAAACAGCTGCCAATGCCCTTGGTGTGACCAGAGATCCTAAGGTAAAGGATTACCTGGCTGCTTTTTCCAGAGAGGAACTGGATAATCAGGCAAAAGAACTGGAAATATCCGGAGAAGGTCTGACGACAGAAGAACTGGCAGAAAAGATTGCAGAAAAGATTCTTACACCGGAAGTTATGGAAGAGAAACTTCTTCTTGTGGACGATCACCAGATAGAAGTTTTTGAAGATGCAATGAGTAAGAAGTGCTTTGTTCCCACAGAAACAGAGTGGACAGCTCTGGACTGGGCAGGAGCAGCAGGATATTTTGTTGCATACAGCGATGACAAGGGAGAGGTTCCCAGAGAAGTAGTGGATGTATATGCAAAGGTTAATACACCGGAATTCCAGGATCGTCGCAGAAAGATTGGATGGATGCTGGATTGTGAATCTTTCCTTGGATTTGTTTATGCGGTGGCACCGGTGAAACTTATGCATCAGATCTACAGCAGCCGTCAGGGATTTGAAGTAGATATGGATGAATTCCTTGAGATTTTTAACAGCATTGATGAGGAAGTAAATATCTGTATCATCAGAGATGACAAGATGCTTTACAAAGCAGTTCTGGAAAACAATCTTTACAGAGAAATTGAACGTGTACAGTATGGCAATGAATTCTATATTCCTTCACCAGAAGAAGTACAGGATTATGTGACCAACGGTTATCCTTCCAGAGAACCGGCTTATCATGCTGTTTTCAAGTTTATGACTGAGGAAATGCATAATACAAAAGAACGGGCAGACTATCTCCTTTACATTATTTATAAGGAATTTTCCATGAATGGAATGCTGTCCGATATTATGGATATTTTCAAAAAAGAAAATGTAGTGTTTGAGTCAGATGATCAGATGAAGAAATTCACTTCCCTTCTGGTAGATGCCAACAATAATACCAGAATGCTGGATTTCAGAGGTCACACACCAAAGGAAAAAGGTCATGTGGCAGTTCCGATGCAGCCGAAGAACACCCCTATAACAGCACCAAAGAAGATTTACCCCAACGATCCATGTCCGTGTGGCAGCGGTAAGAAATACAAGAAGTGCTGTGGAAGAAACAAATAAAATAAACCATATAACAACAGCGGTAGGAGTTCTCCTACCGCTGTAATATTCTTGAAATTATTATAGCTTTTCCAGATATTTTATTCTGTCTTCTTTCGGAATTTTTAATGCATCCATAGCCTGCTCTACGGTCCAGCTCATTGTAACCATAAGAGTCTGTATAGAGGATAAGATTCCCTTCTGGATTCCCCTTGCTTCTACACCTTTGCTGAGATTACACATTTCTGACACCTGCCACTCAAAATATGTTTAAATATACTCAAACACATCGAGAAATTGAAGTCC
>OMNT01003033.1_pt1 | contig 12674 bp, 16 predicted proteins | sample 1672551 | NCBI WGS metagenome assembly OMNT01 (sample SAMEA3136698, study PRJEB25190) | human gut metagenome
GCGGTGGCTGCCGCGTCTGTTGCCGTCTTGGCTGCCTGGCTCGCCGTTTCCGCATTGGTGGAGGATGTGTTGGCATTCTGTTGCGCCTGTTGGGCCGCGATAATGGAAGCCGTGTTGGATAGCCACTGGGCCTTGATCGTCTTACTTGCCTCAATAGGTATCGTAATACCCATTACGGGAATATCGTACACCGTGGACGACTCAATAGGAGCCACGGAATCCACGGCTCCAATATAACCGGAAAACAGCCTCAAATCCTCTCCGGACTCGTCTTGTGCGTGGACGGCATACGGCCAGCGACCAACAGGCAGAGCAGGGATAGTAAGCGCCAAACAATGCTCTTGCTCGCCGTGTTCAATCGCAATAGGCAGATCTCCCTGTTCCGTTTTCACCACACCTGTGAAAGAAACTCCTGTTACCGGGAACGGAGATTGCGTCACATCCTCGAACAAAAGCCAGCCTATGCGCTTGGCATAGCCTGCCGTCGTGGACAAATGGCGTGTCATTCCCAGGAAATTTAACATGGCTCAATCATGAGCCACAAAACACGGGAAATGCAAGTTGGCGAGAATCAATGTTTTTATCCCTGCTTCACGGGAGGATCAAAAGGCAGGGAGGACAGGATAGCCATAAACTTCTCGCCCGCATCCACTTCCATCTTCTGCGGAGTGTATGCGCCATCCATCTTGTTAAGCTCGGCAATAGCGGCAATTTTTGAGGGCATCTTAAATTTCGCCCCGGTTTCGTCCATGGAAACCTCCTGGCAGAGATCGGATGCGCTATCAACATTGCCGATGGGAGTCGTCACCACGCGGGACAGCCATTCCATACGCTGCTGCCTGGTCAGCACGGCTGATTTGTTCAGCTGGGCGTTTAATTCGTCAATCATTCGCAAAACTTCATCATCTTTGGACAAACGGGAAGCTGCCTTACTGGCTGCATCGTTACTCATGTCCTTGCGATTGTATGCCTTACGATAGGCTTCCGCTTTGGACAACTTCTCCGCGACCAGAAGCCTCGCAAACTCCTTCTTCTTCTCGGTCACTTTGGTCTTGTTATCCTTCCTTCTCATACCAATATTTTACCCTCCTGATTTTCAGTGCGTCAATTTGGTGAGAATCAATACTTCTTGCCAGGAACAATCAACCTGTTGGCTTTGAATCCTCAAGACTCTCTAAAAAATCACGTCCCTGCCTGCTGATATAAAACACGCAAGGCCGTGTGCCGGTTCTGATCACGTCGCCGGCCTGCACCAGATAATCCAGCCGGTGAGACACATTGCTGGGATCCAAATGGCAACGGGTGGCAATCTCCCGCGACATCCTGCCCGGATGGTCTCGGATTTCCATCAGAATAAGCAGCTGCGACGGACTCACCTTCCGGTGTATAATGTTCCTTAATAGATTCTTGTTATCAGACGATTTATTATTCATAATATCAAACCTCCCTGTAAGTCGTGGCGGCAGCATCCCACTCCAGATTGATGTGCCCGGTGCTTCCAAAGCGGTTCTTGCCGATAATAACCTTCGCTTCCTTTGGATCGGCGTCCCGATCACTGGCAAAGGGTCTGTAGAGCAGCATAATCTGGTCGGCATCCTGCTCAATGGAACCGGAATCCCTCAAATCGGACACGCGGGGAACCCCGGCATCTTTTCCTGCCCGCTTCTCCACCTCCCGGTTCAACTGGGCCAGCACGATCACCGGAATATTCAGTTCCTTGGCCAGGGCTTTGAGGCCGGCGGAAATCTCCGACACCTCCCGTTCCCGGGACGCCTGGCGTCCGGTAGGATTGGCAAGCTGCAGGTAATCCACGCCGATGCACCTCACGCCGTGGTCCGCCACCATGCGCCGGGCGGTCGCCTGGATCTGGTCAATCCGTAAGGCGGGCCTGTCATCCACGAAGAAGGGAATCCCCTTTACCCGACGAACAGCGCCAGTAAAGGCGCCCTGCTGGTAGGTGGTCAGCTTCTGCCCCCGCCGCAACGCCATAGGGTCAATACCAGACTGTCCAAACATAATGCGCTCCAAAATCTGCACCTTGGACATCTCCAGGGAAAACATGCCTACAGGACTTCCCGAACTGGCAATGTTAAGCAGGATGTTGGTCATGAACGACGTCTTCCCCACAGCGGGACGGGCTCCGATGACGATCATGGCGGTATCTTGCAGGCCATCCAAAACGCGATCCAACTTCTGGTAACCGGTGGGAATCCCCTTTACCTTTCCGGGGTGCTTGATGCGGTATTCCATGTTCTCAATCACCTGCTGAATGCCGTCGCTGATGTTGACCACGGCTTTTATTCCGCAAGCTTCCCGCAAGGAGGACATCACCTTTTCGGCTTCCGCCAGAGATTCTTCCGCGGTGGAGGTCAAATCCTGAAGCTTTTCCAATCCGGAGATGAACATGGTTTCCACATCCCGCTTTTTCTTGGATGCCGTCAAAATCTTCACGGAAGGCTCGAACTGGAAATGATAGGCAAAACTCGTCGCAAGCTCGACAAGCCCGGCGTGACCTCCTACGGATTCAAGCTCGCCGGCGGCTTCCAGGTGCTGGATCAGGTCGGTGATATTGACCTTTTCCGGCGTTCTTGCCAGAGTCTCAAAGGCGCTCCAGACCTTCTGATGGGCTGAAAGGGTAAAGTGAGATCTCGTGAAACCTTGTTCGATCAGGGCGGCTACCTTGTCGGCGCCGTCAATACAGTTGCCAAGAACGGTCTTCTCGGCATTGAGTTGTGTTTCTGTAAGTTGCATAAAGTATTGAATGTTTGTTATTAGAATTGTTTTCCAAGATCGGCGCTATCCGGGAATGGGTCAGAGCCGGATTTCTGTTTCTCCAGACGTTTCCTGTCCTGTTCCCTGTAGGCGTCATCTTTCGCCCAAATCTGGGCCCGGCTTTTCCAGTTTCGAATGAAATGGCCCTGCTCCACGTAGTAGTCGTAAAACCTCTCCGCAGAACTTCGCAACGCATCCGGGTCCAGAGGATGGATAAGGAATTGACGCATGTGTTCCTCCACTTCTTCGACGGATTCCGGCAAGGGAACCATGGAAGAAGATCGGGAGGGTGGGGGAAAATCAAGCGAGCCTCCAGGCGAAGCTGTCTTCGTCTCCGTCTCCGTCTCCGATTTCGTATACGTATCCGTATTCGTCTCCGTCTCCGTATAGGCGAGCGGATGACTGTCACGTGACTGACATATGTCTGACACATGACCGTCATTTGACTGACAAACGTCAGTTTTTTCTTCACCAGGGGCAGGAAACTTACTTTTCTTAGCCCTGGTTCTTTGGTCGAATTGCAATACCTCCAGATAACGCTTCCCGTCGACACCGTACACCCTTACAAGACCCGCAGTCACACAAGCGGTGAGCCACTTTTCTATGTCCTGGTTACTGACATTGCCAATTTTGCGAGGCATTATCTTTCCGATCAGTAGAGGCGGATCGGCGTGATACCGTCCATAGTCATCTACAGCAAGCAAAAGACGGTGATAGAAGCACTCTTCCACCCAACTCAGCCTATCGACTTTGTCGGAAGTCAGAAATCCTTCCCTGATGATTCTATTGGGCATGATTATGGTTCAATCAAATGCAATTCTTCACACCTCTTGCGGACGTAATCCAGCACCATGCCGGCGTCCTGGTGTTTGACGTGGAGCAGAAAGCCCGGCTTGCCGAACTCTTCTACCCAAAACTCTACTTCCGGGCCTGTAAGGTCAAAATACACGCCGTAGCGGCCTGTACGCCCCAGTTCCCCCTTGATGCGGCAAAGCTCCTGAATGAAACGGCGCTCTTCCTGTTCTGGTGTTTCCATAGGAAAGCAAACTGCTTCATTTTCAACTCCAGCACGGATGCCGCGGCCTGATTGGTCAATGTAAGGGTATTTCATTCCCCCTCCTTTCTCGGCTCCCAGTTGTCACTGAATCCTTCATAAGCTTGTGCAAAGGGACAGCGAAAACACTCACTACATGGCGTAGCGTAGGGATGCGTTCCTCCGTGATCGCAGTTCTCACAAATCCGCTCTTGGCTCGGTATCGTCCACGCTCTGCATTTACGCCGCCATTTCCACGCTTCGCGCAAAACTGCCCCATAATGTGACTTCTCGTCACGGTAATGATGCAACAATTCGGGGGAGAGTTGATAGCCTTTATCTTTCAAAAGGCTACGGATGAAGGTATGGATAACAACAGTTGTTTCCCATGCGCCCCCGTACTCAAAAAAAGCTTTCTGTTCAGGCGTCATGCGGTCCTCCTTTCCGTGGCTTGTTCAAACTCGAACACGGCCTGCTTGCTCAACTCCACCATGGACCATACATCATGAGGGGAAACCAACAAAACTTCCCCACTGAAAAGATGCACCAGCAACCTGCTGGGGGTAGCTCCCTTCACACGGGCTCTCCTGCCGCATGTCACCAGAACACACTGTCCATAACAAAAACTGGTCCCGCAAACACGATTAAGGGTTTCAAGTTCGGTTTGAGCAACAAGCTCTTCAGCCGCCTTTTTCTCCTTCTCCCTCTTCTGCCTGGCGGCCTCGTCCCGCTTTCTGGCAGCTTCGGCCGCCTGATTGGCGCGCAAAATCGCCATGGACTCGCGTTCGGCCTGCTCCTGGGTCTTCGTGAGTCCCGCCTTTTTGCGGAGCCTGTAATCTCTCCAGATTCGGCGCTTCCTCTCTCTTTCTTCAGGCGTCATGCTCGGCCCCTCCTTCCTGTTTGGGAGTGTACATGTCAGCCATGCGGCGCCTGCATTCACAGCAATCCGCCCTAGTTCCATTTTCAAAGAGACAACCCGCGCATGAGTCTTCCTCGGAAGCTTGCCGGGTTTCCCCGGCAAGATCCCTGGTATAAACCATGCGTACCAATTCCTTGAAATAGTCGCTCATTTGACTGGCTGTGTCTTCATCATGAAAATCAGCGCAAATACCCCTCAATGCCAGGTATGCCAAATACTCTTCTTCAGTAGAGCAGCCGTGTTCTTCCTTGGTCAATTCCGCAACATCCCAATAATTATCACAGAGAGGAACCATCAAAGTAACAACCTTCATCACCTGTGCCCTCCTTTCATGGAAGCAAGCGTTGCGGCAAGGGCGGGGTTTGATGTTGAGTCTTCGGCAAGGTAGAAGGACTTCTTGGCGCTTTCCAATGCGCGCCCAAGGAGTTCTGTTGCCATGAGATAACGCGTCTGCTTCATGCAAACTCTTCCTTCATCCCATCGGATGCCGCCGGTATTGATGGCAGTGAACGCAGCAAGAACATCGCTGTCTTTTTCATCTATTTCCGTCAGGGCAAAAAAAGTCTTCCGCCTCTTGTCCAAAACCTTGAAAGGAATCTTCTCTTCAAACGCATTCGCCGCATTTTGCAGAAGAATGGCGGCCTCATCGAAGGCTTCCTTCACGCCATTGACAACCTCTTCCTGGTCGTCATCGGCATAGAACAAGGCATGGAACATGTCCAAAATGGCTTCTGCAGCGCCCCGGAGCATGAAAGCATTCTCTCCGAAGGCTATCAAATCCTCTTCATCGTACCGCTTCTTCCTGGGGGCGGCAGGCTTCTTGGCCGTTCTGGCAGCCTTTGCCGGTTGACAGGGCTTCCCGTCTGTCGTACTTACTGGCTTGTGAGCAATGATAGGATTAGCCGTCTTGCCATTATTCACAACATCCGCCCCTTTCCCGTTGCCGCGGGAGAGGGGTTCTGCGTTTACCAGTAGTGCTGTAGTTGTATTCATAGCGATCATAATCTTATTTATTATCAATTAACTATTATTATTTAATCAGGTTCAATCGACGCGCCCCGGACAGAGGCGTGAAGAAATAGTTAGTCTTCGTCGCACAAGGAGAAGCCTTCGTCATTCAATTCAAAGACGCCCAGCCAGGGAGCCTTGATAAAGGCGACGTAGAAATTGCTCTCGTCCTTGCGCCGCACCACGACAAATTCATCTTCCGGAGAAAAACGATAAGTCCTTCCACGGTTAGGCATGGTGATAATTAACTGGGAATTTAACATTACCCTGTCGCCCGTATCAAAAGGCTTTGCCTGAACAGGTTTAGATGCAGTATCAATATTGCTTGTAATCATTGTATTATGTATTTTCTAATGGTTATTGTTTCCTCATGCCGTGAGGGCGGGACGGTTTTTTCCAAGCCGTCAAAAGCTTTCATGGGAGTAGGAGACTCCGGACAAAATCCGGAATGCGGGCTCTTGCCGGCCTGCAACTCGGCGTTATCCAACTCCATGGCCAGCCAAAGCGATAACGCCATGAACAAGCCACTTGCAGCCGCCGACAACATTTCCAGAAATGTCTTCATTTGTTCACTCCTCCTTCTCCATATTCTCGGAGCAACGCCCGGCGGAACTGCTTGCCGTGCACCTTCATCTTCCCCTGCTTGCCCCAGTACAGGATCTCGATCACATGCCCCTTGTCCTTCAACTCATGGACGGTCCGCTTGATCACATCCCGGTCGGAATCGTACATCAGGGCCAAGGTCTTGCAGTCGTAAAACTCTGATTCAGGGTAGGTCATAATATTTTCATTATTAAAGCTCGTGCCAGCCGAGCAGCTTCAATTCTTCAATGATGTCTTCGTCCATGGTTCAGTCGATATGGCCGTCAGGGTTAGGTCCGCAGCTTTTTGCGTGTGGGGAACGAGCCATTTCAGACATGGCATCGTCCAAGTCAATGAGCTGGTCCCGCAACGTGGCGGCATATTTGCCAGCCTTCAAGGGTCATCCAGCGATCATCTGCCCAGATAAGGCCCATTTCTTCGTCGTATTCGATAGTTGGCATATCTAATCCTCCACGTCTGCATGTGTTATATAGTCTTTCATATCCGGGCGGAGGCAGGATCCTTTCCCGACAAAAGGCGTAAAGACTTCGGGAGTCGTGTTCCACAACTTGTAGAACTTATTGGTGAGCCAGATTCTTCCCCTGGGTGTAAGGTAGGGAGTTATCTTGGGCTCCTTGATGCCGCTTGCATGGGTGATTTCTCTGTGAGTAATTTGGAAATATCCCCGCTCAATGCAATACTGACTGGGCTCATTGTGATATGCGCCAACCTTGCCGAGGATTCCGAGTTCACGGAGAAGAGCGAAAAGCCGTCTTTCTCCAATGATCATTCCTCCCTGGGTAAGTATCTTTGCGTAAGTTCCCACCTTCTTGCTGCCCTTTGCCACCTCTACAGACTTTCCGTAGATAATGTAAGGAGCGTTCTCCTCTGCCTGGGCCTCAAGAGCCTTTCTTCTTTCCCGCTCTTCTTTCAGAGCCGTGAAAGCCTTAATTGCCAAATCCGGGTTTTCCAGTAATTGGTCGGTAGCGTACATGCCGTGCCTGCGGATGGAGGGGAGGACTTCTTCAAAAACCCATGCCTCGAACCGTTGCGCGGATTCCAGCTTGGAGCCGCAAATCAAACGCATCATGTCCGGTTCGTTGATGATGCGAATCTCTTGGAGTCCGCCAGCTGTTTGAAGGGGGTAGCGTTTCACGACCCCCTTGCAATGACGATTCATCGCATCGGCTTCGTTGGCATATCCAAGGGCAGCGCACACATCCTTGCCGACGAACCAGGGCTCTTCGTCAATGGTGACCGTCCGGACGGAAAAGCCCAGGGCGGTATTCTGGAAAGGTACTATGTTCATGCTGCTGGCTTCTTGGGGTTCTTCGAGCGGGGGAGCTTTGTCGTCTCCACCACTTCTTGAGCCATTCGAGCAAATAAGGAGCAAATCAACTGCTCTTTAGTCATCCTGGCAGCATCAGCCACCATTCCTAACCACTTGCTGGGGGGCACTGGTATTTCTATTTTCACACGGGGTGTCGTGTTCATGCATTCATGAATACCATATTTGTGTAGTAATGCAAGTATTTTTCAACACATTCGTGTTATCTTTGCTTCGTTTTAGTATTTACATCTCAACAAAATCTCGTAATATCAGTGCATGACGCTTACTAAGGAAGATGTGAAAAAATGGCTCAAAGATCTCGGAAAAGATCGCTTTTGGCTTGCAGAGCAGTGCGGGGTAGGCAAGCGCACTGTGGATTCATGGTTTGCATCAGATCGAGATTTACCAGCCCGTGTTGCATTGCTAATTTCTCAACTCATGTTACCGGCGGTTACAACTGACACTCAGGGTCGTAACCTCCGGCGTGTAGAAACTCTCACCCTTCAATTCTCAAAATCAGAATGGGAAACCATTAAGGAATACCAAAAACTGCATCCGGGAAAATCCATTGCACAACTTGCCGAAGAATTTGTTCTAGACCTGGCTGACTCTCTCCAGAAAAACTTCTCATTCACACCAAAAGCTATTGACTCATTTTCTGCCTCTTTGGATTACACCACTCAAGTAGTCGGCAACACGGCAGCCGGCAAACCTTCGTCTGGCGAGACTGTCCCGCAGGACATTCGCATTTATCGTCCTCTGGAAAGGGGCGAATTCGTCTTACGAGTCAACGGCAAATCAATGGAACCCGAAATACCGGACGAATCCCTGGTCATCATCAAAAAATATGAAGACTACCTGTTCCCAGCGCCGGGATCCCTGGTAGTCTATAACGAGGGTAATGACTACACCTTGAAAAAACTTGCCAGGCGTAAAAACCCGGAAACCGGGAAAATGGAATATTTCCTCAAGTCCATCAACCCCGCTTATAAAGATGTGGAACCCATAGCGGAGGGCAAAATCTCCGGCGTGTACGTGGAGACGCTGGAACGCTGGGAGAAAGCTTGACGCTCCGGGGAAATATGTTATAGGTAAATCCTCTTTTTTATTTTCCGTTAGCCGTCCACGTTGGGAAACGTGGACGGTTCTTCTATTGTTAGGAAACTCTCAATTAACATCTGTCAGGACAGGATGGAGATTCTTGAAAAAAGTTTTGGAAAAAATTTCAGCACTACCATTATTCCATCCTTTTGCGTCTTGCTCCATCATTCTTTTTTCCGTTTTAATAATCACGGTCGAGTATCTCTCCCAGAAGTCCTTCCACACCTGTTCAGGGGAAATGATGCCTTTACCCCACAAATCATGAGTATTCTTGTAAATCTGAAATCCCGCATCACTATCTCCATCTCCCAGGACCTCCGCCAGACGCATGCCTAGCATGTAAGAACGCTCTTCATCATTGGCTGATTCAAGGCGGGAGGCAGCATCTTCGCCCCAATGAGCAAGGATCCTTTCTATTGCTCCTTCATCACCGGATTTGTATAGAATCAAATCCATCAGTAAAATATCTTTGCTGCTAAAACCTTTTCTGCCTCTGTAAAATTTTTTCTTCTCCTGCTGTATTGCTTCCTCCTTCTCCTGTTGCATTCGCTCATTGGCAGCCGCATTCTCAAGTCTTTCATTTTCTTTATGTCTGACGATAGAAAAGGCGGCGGAAGCAATTACCAAAAGCACAAATAGGACTTTAACCGGTTCCTTCACCTTCTTCCATATAATGGACCATGACACCATGATGGACAAAAAAAGAACGATAGTTCCGGCATTCACCCACATCCAGACCTCCTTCTCCAAATGCACCCGGAATACGGGATTGTAAAGCAGAGCAATAGAGGCAGCGGATACGCTTCCAAAGCACACTCCCTTTTTCTGTTCTTGGGTAAATACAAATATGGCGTAAGCACACACAGCCAACCGCAGGAACATATAATAGCCGTAGGGCATCGGCAACAATGCCAGCCCCAGGAGAATACAAACGGCAATCAGCAAACCTTTCATTTCTCCAAGGTATTCCTATATCCTCAAAAACTCAAGTCTTCACCGGATTCATCTTCCAACCCACTTATCCCAGTCCGCCCATTTTGAGCAACATCATTACTAATGATGTTGCTCATATCAGACTCACTTCCCTTCCAATCTTAACGGGAGTCCTTTCATGGCGCGAAGGAGGAACTCGGTCAGGTTGAGGAAAGCTGCGGCGGAATAGGCGGCGGCTTTGAATTTGGCCCCTTTAGGGGAGGAAGCACCGCCCAGTGCTGCACCGAAAGCGGCCATGCGCAGGGCGCCCATGAAAGCCAGCGGAAAATCCTCCCAATCCTTATCCTTCCCGTCAAAAAGCCTGACGAGATCTTTTCCGGCCCGTTCCAGATTATCCCAGGAAGCGAACGGAACAAGGGAAGTGGTGGCCGTGTAATAGCGGTAGCCGCACAGGGAAGACATGCCGCGGATGGCTCCGCCTGCCAGCGCGCCCAGGAAGGGGATGCCCTGCAGGGGACCCTGAACGGCGTCAATAAAAATGTGCCACCATTCCCGGCGTTTGCGGCGTCTTTCATCATCCGTGAAAAAATTAAGCATGGCGCTCATGGCCGCCAGCAAAAGGCCGTGGGCGTAAAACATGCTGACGGACTTCGCCTTATTCTTCAGGCCACCCTGCTTCCAGAGGGCAACGGTCTCCGCAAAAGTATTAATACTCTCACCCCCCAGGAAAAGCATGCCGACATTCCAGACGGATCGCGTCTGCGCCGCCAGGGAACGCTGCTGGGGCGTCATGGGCTGGGCCTTGCGGGAAAGGGAAAGCTCCACCTCCATCATGGCGCGCCTGTCCGCCTCCTCCCTGCTTAACCCGGGATGCCTCTTCATCTCCTTCCGGTAAACGGCGTCATAAAGAACGGCGGAACTCACGGCATTCAGGCCCACATCCGTCTGAGTCAGCAGATTCATCCCTTTCACATTCAGCTTCTTCCAGGCTCCGGAAGTGGATCTCCCCGCCTCATCCGCGCTCATGGCCTCCCGGATGACCGCCGTCCCGGTCGCATCTCTGGCGTCCAGGGCGGCCCGCTCCATCAATGCGCGCGGGGAAAGAACCAGCCTGCCTGCCGCCATGCGGGCCATACTGGCGGCCCACTCATGGGGATCAATCTCATCCGAGCTGAAAGCCGCGTTAATCAGGGCGGTGGACTGCTTCACCCACGTCCCCACGCGCCCCGGCAACAGGGTAATGGCCGCTGCGGAACTGATGCGGTTCAAACTCTTCTGCATCTCCAAAAACCCGCGGACGTTGCCTGCCATCCCCTTATCGAAGGAATCGCACCAGACCAGAAGCTTATGGAGCGCGTCCCGTCCAATAACCTTCTCCAGAACGCGCGCGCCCTGCGCCCCGTACTCTCCCCGGTAATTGATAAGGGCGCGCATATCCCGGCTGATCTCCGAGCCATGCAGGTAAACATCCTGTTCATTCATGGCGGCGTAATAAGCCGTCAGCACGTCAATAGTCAAATCAAGGTTGGCCTGGTGTTTCTTCCGGGCGTGGATAAGCCCGAACTTCCCTCCCGTGGCGGCATCCCCGTAAGAAGCCGCGTCCATGATAGACTTGTCAATAGCTTCAATACCTACATCGAAAAACGCCCGGAAATAATTCTCTATCAGAGGGAAGGGAGTTCCATAACGCTTCTCGGTCATCTCCTTCACGGCCTGCCCCCGTTCGTTCAGCTTTTCCCGGAGAGCGCGGGAAAACTCCATCACGTCTTTCCCTGCAAACGCCTCCAGGGCATCCAGTACGTCCTGCGTAAACCCTTTCAGGCGCAGCATCTCCTGATAATCCTCCTGCTGGGAAAGCAGGAGGATATAAGCCGCCTCCATCCGGCTGATATTGTTGAGACGGTAGGACTGGGGTTGATAAGGCCTCTTTTCTTTGCCCCACTTGCTGCCCTTCCTGACCTTTGCGGCGTGCTCGGCAACGTATCTCTTCTGGCTTCCGTAACGTTCACGCTCTTTCTCCGTAAACACGGCAGCATCCTTCTCGCTCCACACTTCATCCCGCGCATCCGGCCAGACGCGCCTGATTTCTTCTTTCAGCCCCTCGTCCATATCTTCCATAAAAAAAGCAACATGGGCAAGGGTCTTAGCCGCGCCATGCTTACGGACTTTGCGGCGGATCAGACCCAGGACGCCCGCGCGGTACTCCTCTCTGGCCTTTCCCTGCCAATCCGGTTCCTGTTCCGTAATGGTCAGGCCGGTATCCGCGCCCCTGCGCTGCTCGTAAATCCAATCCGCTATCTCGTACTCGTCCGTCGTGCGGATGACGCGCCCGGCAGCCTTCTTCACGAAATCAAGCGCATCTTTCTCCGCGGCCTGCTTCTGCACGGCAAACCGGGCCGCCCGGCGTTCAAAATCTTTGGCAATCCCCCTGAAAGCGGGCACGGACTGCAACGCCTGCATGTACTGGCTGAAATTCATCAAATACCCAACCAGGGACATGGGGCCGGACGGCAACGTCTTCAGGCGCGCCTTTTTCCTGCTGGACGCCATGGCCTGGTCATCCGTATTCCCGGCGGCCTCCAGCACGGGGCGGAGCATATTCTCAACCTCGTTCCTCTTGCTCTCAGCGGCGTTCTCCCAGGCCTCTCTTCTGGTGGCGATAAACTCGCCCAGGGCGCGGGAGGCATTCTCCGCCGTCTCCACATTCATCTTCTCATAACAGGCATAAGCCTCAAAAGTCGCTTTAGTCACCGTCAGGGTGAGAGCGCCGCCCTCCGCATCCGTTGTCTCCACGGTCACAAAATCCTGTGGCTTAACCTCTTCCCAAAGCGTGCGCCCTTCCTGGCCGTCTGCGGAATCTCCATCCAGAACTTCCGGGAAACTCCTGCGGAAAAAGGCGTCATATTGGGCGGGGGTCATCTCCAGCAATCGCAGACGCTCTTCCAGCCTCCGGTAACTCTCCGCGTCCATCTTCCCGCGCATCGGCTTCCCCTGCG
>OMNT01003042.1_pt1 | contig 12657 bp, 9 predicted proteins | sample 1672551 | NCBI WGS metagenome assembly OMNT01 (sample SAMEA3136698, study PRJEB25190) | human gut metagenome
CCAGTTCCATTGAGCCAATGCTCCTTCCAATGTCCCCCTATGCTTCTTGCATTTTTAGTAGAAATCACCAAAGTAGTATCAAATGTACACCCTTTACTTCCATGAATAGTCATAATTGGAATAGCATTTTTTACTTTTTCATCTATTTCCCCTATAACAACGTCTTTATTCCCATTGCTCACTCTATAACTTTTTCCATTAATCATTTTTTCTTTCTCACTTCTCATAATTAGCTCCTCATTAATAACCAATTTATGTTATTATTAATATATTACTGTAATTATACATCGGTTTTTATGTTAATACTTCATTAAAAATTACATTTTTATATAACAAAACTGCTCTAGGAGGATTTATGAATTCAGATTTACTTAATTTAAAGGAAAATAAAAATCATGGAGATTTTAATATCTTACTTAGCACTTATAAAGGGGAAATAACTGACTCTTTTCCTCACGTAGTTCTTCATTGGCACAAAGAAATAGAAATGACCTTAATTTTAAGAGGAAAAGCCGAATATAAAATAGATTTTACTACATACCAAGTAAAAGAAGGTGATATTGTTATTATTTCTCCTGAAAGCCTTCATGCCATAAATAAAATCAGTGGTTACCAAATGGAATGGACAACTATAATCTTTAGTCTTGATTTGCTAAAAAGCCATCTTACTGATGGATGTTCATTAAATTATATCTCTCCATTATTAAATAAAAGTTATAAACTACCTGTAATAATCAATGCTGAAAGTTCTGGTTATGAAAAAATTTATTCGATTATTAAAAATATAATATTCACATATGATAAAAAAGATATTGCTTATGAATTAGAGCTAAAATCAATGCTATTCTCCCTTTTTGCAAATTTATATAAATATAACTATGTTCATAAGGAAAATACTCACAATGAACTTACTGATTATATTCAAAATAAAATGAAAACAGTACTTAATTATGTACAGGAAAATTTCAATAGAGATATGTCCATTGAAGAAATTGCCAAGCTATGTAATTTCAGCGAATATCATTTTATGAGATTCTTTAAAAAATATGCTGGTACTTCTTGTTTAAAATATATTAATAACTATAGACTAGAAAAATCTGCTGAATTATTAAAATCCACCTCTTCATCAATTACAGATATTTCTTTAGAATGTGGCTTTAACAATTTATCATATTTTAATAAGCTATTTAAAAGGAAATATCATCTTACTCCAAGAGAATTTAGAGATAATATATAAATTTTAATATTGCCTTAATATGCCTTCATAGGTTATACTAAATGTGCAAAATAAATATACATTTAAATTTGGAGGTACTAAAATGAGTTGCGGATGTTCAAACTTAGGAAATGACGGAAAAGCTGTAGTAGATTTAGTAAGAAGTAAAGGAAAAGCTGATCTTAAATTAAGAAACGCTTACGAAATAAATTGTTCTTGTGGACAAACTTTTACTATGGAAATATTAGTTGATAGATGCCCTCATTGTAATATGACATATGGAGTTACACCATGTAGCCAAGGAGATGTTAATAACATCAAAGCTGCTGGAATCAACTACTAAAATTATTTAAGCCCAGCAAATTATGCTGGGCTTAAATTCATATTAATTGTACTACTTATTTACTTTTCTTATTTTTTATTGCTTTATAAATTCCTAAACTTAATACTAAAAGAATTGATATTATTATTAAATAAGGGATTGCTGCTATAATAAAAATAACTGTATTTATTGAGAATTCTTTTATTTTCTTTAAAGAATTAACAAAGGAACTACTAATCTTTTCTCCTAATGTCTTTGGTACTGATTGTGCCACTGTTTCCTGCGAAACTTCCTGTATATTAATATTTACAGTAGCCATATCTACTAAGTTACTTATTTTATTTAGACAAGTGGTTAAATTTTCAATTTCATATCTTACATCAGTTAAGGCATTTTCAATTTCTATTATGTCTTTAACTTCAGTGGCAGTTTTTAATATCTCTAAATATCTTTCTTCCTGTATTTGAAGTGATTTTAATCTGCTTTCATTATCATAATACTGAGCTGTAATATCCTCCGCTGAGGTGCTCTTATTTCTTACCGTTGCTAGTTTACTACTTTCATCTAAAAAATCATCTAACTTATCACTAGGTACATTTATTTTATAACTGGCAAATCTTAAACATTGATAATTATTATTTATTCCCTCAGCATCTATACTGGATGATGCAATATATCCGCCATAACTTTTTACCATATCTTCCAATGAATTAATAACATCATTAAATTTAGCTGTTTCTAAGGATAACTGACTACTCTTTATTATTTTCCTTTCTGGTTCTAAAAGCTTCTCTCCATTGACACTACTTTCCTCTGTAGCTCCACTATCCATATCATACATTTCTGTACTGACACTAGAATCACTTTGAGCCATTTCTAATGCCTGTGATGCTGAACTTAAATTTTCACTAGTTTTAGAAGTACATCCTACCATGATAATTGAAAAAATTAAAATCAGTCCAATAATTCTTTTCCTCATAATATTCTCCTTTTATTTCTTTTATATTCATTAGATAGTAGCATATTCCATTTTGTTCCGTCAAAAATAAAAGATGCATCAAAAAATTGACACATCTTTTATTTCTTAATTATCTATATGATCCTTTCGCATTCCTTTAATAAAATAGTATAATGTCCTTAGTGGTACTGCTGTTGCTCCACATCCCATATACTCAGATATTGGGCTTTCAGTAGATGCTGTTCCAGCAATATCCAAATGTATCCATGGCTTATCCTGCACAAACTCTTTAATGAACATTGCAGCTGTTATAGTTCCAGCTCCAGTTTTATCGGAATTCTTTAAATCTGCAACTTTGCTCTTAAGCTGCTTCTTATAATGGTCAAAGGTTGGTAACCTCCAAAAGCTTTCATCTGTAACATTGGTTGCTTCCATAAAAGTTTCATAAAACTGATCATTATTAGAAACCACCGCTGTAGTATATCTTCCTAAAGCATGAATTGCTGCACCAGTTAAAGTGGCAACATCAATTATCATGCCAGCTCCTTCCTTTTCAATTATATATGTTATAGCATCAATAAGTGTAAGTCTTCCTTCTGCATCAGTATTATTTACTTCAATAGTCTTCCCTGCCATAGAACCTATGATGTCACCTGGCTTAAAGGCATCTCTAGATAATATATTTTCACAAGCAGCCACCACTGCCACCACATTTTTCTTAAGCTTATTTTTAGCTATAGCACTCATTGTTCCAATTACTGCTGCTGCACCAGCCATATCTTCCTTCATATCAATCATACCTGTAGGAGGCTTTAAGGAAAATCCACCTGAATCATAAGTAAGCCCTTTACCTACTAAGCCCAACACTTCCTTATTACCTTCATCACCCATATATCTCATAACAATAAGTTTAGGTGAATGAACAGATCCCTTTGCCACTGATAAAAAGGCCTGCATTCCCATATCTCTACATTTTTCTTCATGAATTACTTCCACTTCAAAGCCACTTTCAGCACCTATCTTAACCACTTCATTGGCAAGTATTTCTGGATATATTACGTTAGCTGGCTCATTTACTAAATCTTTAGCCATATTAATACTACTTACAATATTTAAAGTTTCATTTAATACTTTATTAGCTTTTACAAGCTTTCCTTCATCTACATTTGTAATATATATTTTAGGATTGTAATTACTTTTTTTGCTCTTATATTTATCAAAAGAATATAATGTCATTGCAGAAGCTTCTGTTATACATTTTATAATACCTGGAAGGCATATCTTATTGCTTTCAAAAACTTCTATTGCAAAACTATTAAGCTTAAGAGCTTTAGTTTGCTTAATGCCTCTAGCAATAGCATTTCTTAATACCTCTCCATTTAACTGTTCTTCTTTTCCTAATCCTACATAAATTCTATATTTTAATCCCTTATCTAAGTATGTTGTATAAAATACTTCATCAGCTTTTCCCTCAAAAGGAATAGCTTTTAAAATATCATCATCTCCTGATAGCTTACTGATTTTATTTTCAAAAATAGGAATTATAGTACCTTTTAATTCACCGGAATCTATATTTTTAATCCTTATATTCATATTATACCTCCCTTACCTTATCTTTCTATTAGTTGTATATTATCATATATAGTAATGTATTTCTACATGTCACCAAAGATTAAAGTAACTAATTTTAGTTTTTTCGAATATATTAGATATTATACAAATTAAAGGAGTATAAAAATGCATATTCTTTCTTCTATTTTACTCGCTTTTTCATCAAGTATTGACAGTTTGATAATAGGCATTGCCTATGGAGTAAAACAAATTAGAATAAAATTCATTATTAACTTAGTAATTTCCATAATTGTAACACTAACAACATTTCTTGCTATGTGTTTAGGACGCCTTATTTGTGACTATATTCCCGCTGATATTTGCAATTATATAGGTTCAACCTTGCTAATAATAGTTGGCCTATATATGATTTGGGATTATTATAAAAAAGAGCATAAACATACAGAGGAAAACTCAGTAGAATTTATTAACTCTTTAGATTATGACGAGATAGTTGAGCTTAATAAAACTGCCGACATAAATGGCTCTGGAAACATTGAAATAAGTGAAGCAATCACCTTAGCATTATCATTAAGCATAAATAATCTTGCTTTAGGAATTGGGGCTAGTATTTCAGGTATAAGCATAATTCTTACCACCATTTTAACTTTTGTTTTTAGCGTAATTACAATGATCATAGGATTAAAACTTGGATCACGTTACTTATCTAAAATTTTTGGTGAATATTCTCCACTGATTTCTGCAGTTATTATAATAGCTATGGGTATATTTGAATTTTTCTTTTAAAAAAATAGCCCCTTAATATTAAAGGGCTATTTGGTACTTAGAAGCTTTTTAAGCTTCTTTTTTTCTATTTTTAGCTACTATTATTATTCCTGCAGATATAATTAATAAACCAAATAGACATACAAAAGTTGTATCAGTTCCACCTGTTACAGGGATACTTACTGATGGATTATCTCCATTATTTACATTTTGTCCGTTTTGTCCATTAACTGTTATGCTACCAGAGCCATTATTTGGACTTCCATTTTGTGTATTTCCTCCAACAGTGTTATTACCTGAGCCATTACCTGTGTTATGATCATTGTTGTCTTCACCAATATTAGCATCTTCTAGTTTCTTAATTTCAGCTTCTGCTTTAGTTAATTTTTCATAGTTAGTAACTAATGCTTTTTCTTCCGCAGTCAATACATCATATGCCTTTCTTGCTTCTGAAACTTGAGCCTTGCATTCTAAAGTAACTTCTTCAGGAATTGCTTCAATTAGTTCAATTACTTTATTTACTGCTTCATTACTCACTACTTCTTCTACTTTTTTAACTTCAATTGAGTCTCTTACTCTTAATCTAGCTCCTAATGGATCTGTTGAACCAAGACCTATTGCTGTAACTGTGTCTCCTACCTTGATATCACTGCTGAATTCACCAACATTTAATGAGCCATCACTAGCACCAACATATCCATTTAAGAATATTCTAATATCACCTGAACCATCATTTAAAATCATGTATTCTTTGTTATTTTCACCTATCTCAACAACCTTACCAGTTACTGAAATTAATAATCCTTCATTTTCTTTCTTAGCTGCATCACCTGTAGAAAGCTTAGTTGGATCTACTAGATTTATACTTTCATCAATTAATTCTATTGTTTCTAAATCTATTTCTTTTTCACCTTCGTATTCACTAACAAGACCAGTTACTCTAACTTTTTGTCCAAGTTTTAAATCGATACCTGCAACTGGGAATATATTAATACCTCCAGTACTATCTTGGATATAAATTGTATCAAAGAAAGCATTTCCTGCTTGAGTACCAGCTGTTACATAACCTTCTACACAATAGAAATCTCCTAATTCCCCATTATGAGCTTCTTTAATTGGTGAAACATTTATTTCTCTCTTAATTGAATCCAATATATTTAATGCTATATTGTAATTTGTATATTGTAAATCATTGTAGTTATCTAAAGATGCTTGTACTTCAAAGTCAGAAATAAATATAGTTCCTCCTATGAACATATTTCCGCCACCATTAAGCTTTTCCATACCTAAAGCAACAACATCACCTTTTGCTACACTAGTACCTGGTGTATTTTTATTTGAATCAATAGAATATGTTGTGTCATGACCCTTTACAAGCCAAGTAGCTTTTCCTTCTTCAACAGCTTTCTCGTCTAATGAAACTGAACATCCATTGTAGAAGCTATATTTTTGCCCATCAACAACACCTGCTAAGAATTCATTTTCCATGTTGAAGTTTGTAAATGCTAATCTAAAGTTTTGGCTATTAACTTTATTGTCATCATCAACAACTTCATCATTATTAATTCTTGATGTAGCTCCTATACCTGCTAATAATTTATTTAACTGTGTTGAAGTTGCATAAACCCCAGTACCATCTTGATAATCAGCTATACCACATATTATTAAGCTACCACCATTATCAGTATATCTTTTTACCATTTCAATAAATTCTTCACTGAACTCTTGTGGTTGATAACTTATACCATTTGCATTTGAACTTTTCTTTGCTGGAGCTGATATTACTAATAAATCAGTATTTTCTAACATTTCATCTGTTATTTTTTCTGTTTCTATGTTAACTGCAATATTTTCCTTATTAGCTATAGTAGTAAAATTACCTAGGTTATTTGCATAATATCCTGATACATAATCATTAAAATGTGTTCCATCTACAACAACTCTGCTTACCACTGATGGATCCTTAACATCAATCTTTAATACATCAGTATAAATTTTTTCTACTCCATTGATTACAGCTGTAGCCTTTACATCAATATTAAAGTTACCTGCTTTTCCATGAGTATAATCAAATGTATAATTTGCTGTACCTAAAGAATCAACCTTAAATGAGTTGCTTGTTTCATGAACTACTTTACCACCTATAGAATAAGTGATATTAGTAACTTCTAAGTCTGAACTTTCATTGTTGAAGAAGTTTGATGTAATAGCAAATTCTTCACCTTTAATTGGCATTGTAGTACTTGTTGTAGTTTGTGCTATTCCAGCCTTTTCAACTTCATCTATCCATACTGGTGCAGTTACTGCAATGTCTTTATCTTCTTGATCTACTCTAATGAAATAGTATGAATAATCTGGTGATAAGTTAAATTCAACTGTCCCCTTATTTGAATCTAATTTCTTAGAATCTACTACTTTTCCACCATTAGCAATTACTGATACTGTTCCAATATTTTCAGCATCTTCATCAGATATTTCTACCTTGATATTAACTTCTTCTGGCTTTTCATTTAATACAGTTCCCATTATTTCGTTATTTAAAGTATATTTAATGCTTAAATTTTCATCTTCCGTTGCATATACTCTTAAATTTCTCATAGCATCATAAATGCTTTCTTCTGTTAACGATTCTGCTAATATAACTGATTTTGTTGTATTAGCATTTCCCCATCTACCTTTATGGTTATCTTGGTTATTAGTTGGAGCTACGTGCCATCCTTTGTCTAATGCTCTTGTATAGTATTCATATGAAGGGAAATATCCACTTCCTCTTACAGGACCTTCACCATTACCAACTTCAATCATATTTACAATTGCATCGATTTCTTCATCGTAATGAGAGAAATCATTAAAATCTCCAAAAGTATCTCCTGGATGGTTTAATTGAGATATTGACTGGCTGAATTCCTTTAATTTATTATAGTAATTTTGTAAAGCTTCTGTAGCCTTATATTCTGGCTTTGTTCTATTTTCAAAACCTGGAGTATTGAAAGTATTTATATGTCCAATACCATTTGACCAAGTCATCTCGAAAGCATATATTGCAACGAATTCCTCATCAGTCATTGATTCAGCTAAAGCTTTAGAGCTTGTCCATTCATCACTGGCAGATCCATCTTCCATTGAAGCATCATTACAGTTATCAAATGAATTTGAGTGGTCTGTAACAGCTAAGAAGTCAACTCCAGCAACATTTTTTGCATAATCATATGCTTCTGCTACTGTTCCTGCACCATCTGAGTTTGTTGAATGTGAATGTAGTTGTCCAAAATAAACATTTAATTCATCAGTATTGATTTTTTCCCTAACTTCAAATTGTCCACTAACTTCGCTCTTGAAACCTAAAGTATCGCAAGCTTCCACTTTTATAGTATGAGTTCCAACACTTAAATCTTCACCTGGTACATATATAACACTTGTTTCTGATACATTAGAGTGTGCTGTTACATCTATATCATCAACATATAATTTTACTGTTTGTAAATCTACAGCTGTCATATCAGTGTAAGATACTTTTATTGTTGGTTTAGCATTAGTTGTAGTTGCTGTTGGTGATACTATCTTTAATTCAGGACCTTCTAAATCTTCAATAATTAAGCTAGACTTAACTATATCTTCAGTTGATACAACCATTATTTGATAGTTGTTATGTTGTGAACATATTCCTACAACATCTACTAGTTCATCACTTGTAAAAGTAACACCTTCTGGAATTTTGTAAATATTTATACTGTTACCTTCAGTATCAGTCATTACTGTATTTCCTGAAGTATTAATTGTGCCTAGATTTACTCCTATGAATTTAACTCTTTGTGATTCATAGTTTTCTCCACCGTTATTATTAATTATATCTGCTACAGTTACTTCTTTTGGTGCTGGCAACTCATTACCCTTTGATTTTACAACAACGCTTTCGTTTTGAATTTGCACTAAAGATTTAAATTCTGAAGTCTTTCCTTCAACTATAACTTCATCGCCAATTTCTAAACTTTCAGTTCCTCTTATGGCAATTCCAGCACTTTTATCTTGAATTGCATAGTTATATCCATTGCCTGAAGCTTCTTTAAAAGTAACTATACCTTTTACTTTTACACTGCTACCAAGCTCTGCAGCTCTAGCATCACTTATTTTTATAGTTCCTTTTTCATCTTCATCAATCTTTACAGTAGTAAGCACAATGTCATCTATTGTTACATTGCTTGTTACCTTAGTGTATTCTAATCTTAGCTTTGTTACATTTCTAGGGATTTCATATGTAACTTTTTGTCCTACATTATTTGGCAGGCTTCCATCTTCTGCTTTTAATACATAAAGATCAGTCCACTGATCATTTACCAACCCTTTGATCGATAAATATGATTCACTAACATTTTGACCTTTTATCCAAAAGCTTAATGTACCTTCTGTTTCTAGTTCAAATGAAGGAGTCTCAATATATCTACCGCTTTTATCAAGCTTTGCTGATGGAGATTCTTTTCCATAGTTTCCTTGAGAATCATATCCTCCCATATTACTTGGTTCAAGAATCCAGCCTTCCCCTGCAGCTATTTGATTCTTGTTACCGCTGAAGCCTTCATTGAAAACTTCCACAATTTCATTTTCACTGGCATTTGCTATTAGAGGTATGTCTATTAAATTTAGTACTAATGCAAATGCCATAAAAATACTTAATAATTTTTTCTTTTTACTTTTGTACATTATACCCCTCCTCTTTCCGAACTAATTATACACTATTTTAATTATATTTCGTGTTATTTTTTCCAAAAAATATTATTTTTCTCACTTTATTCTTTTTTAGCTAATTTTTTTATGAAAATATCATATTTTTATTGGTATAATTGTAATTTTTTAAAGTTATACAGAAAACTTTTTTGAAATACACATATATTAATAATATATTGCTACTAATTTCGAATTAATTAACATATAAAAAAGAAAAGGTAACTAGAAACTTTTTCTAGTTATCTTTTCTTTTAATATTAAATAAGTCGGAACAACTGCAATTATAATTAGAATTGCAAATATCCATTGTCTAAAATTAAAAAAGTATATTTTTTCTTTATAATCCTTTATCTCATCAAATACTGTAATTTCTATATTATCCATTATTAATGACCTCCTGTAAGTTTTTCTGCAAATTGACTTGCGTACTGTATTACTGCCAAATACATTCCATTAAGGAATAACATTGCAACTATTGTTGATATTGCATTTGTTGAGCCTACTGTACTACTCAATCCTGCAAGTCCAACAGAATAGATATTAGTTGCTAAATATATTATTACTGCCTCTAATCCAACACTTGCTGCAAAAAGAAAGTATTGAATTGCTTTTCCTCTCCCCTCATCATCAGCAGCCAAAGCAATAGGAATTGGAGCAAATGCAAAACATAATATTAGTTTTACAACTCTTAAAAATATCTGTGTTAGAATCTGCACGATTGTAGTCATAAATGGTATAAATAGAATTAAATATAATCCGATATGTCATTATACTATCTACAAATCCATCTGGTACTGCATCAATTAAAGTGTCTGCAATATTAATCGAAGAATTACTATTTCCTATGGCGTGTGTAATACTAACAAAAATGTCATTTGTTATATTCATAATACTAGACAAGAAATCATATCCGTGTTGAATAAAATATTTAAGCAATAAGAAAGAAACGAAAGCCATTACCACTCGTTCCCAACTTATTCTCTCTACTTCCATTGATTTCTTTATCAAGTTAATCATAAAGAAAAGGATTAAAAGGCTTAATGCTATTGGAATTATTACATCATTTACTGTTTTTCCAATAGACCAAATATTGATACCTTTTACACTAGAAAAATTAGTTAATTTTTCTATCGTACCAATTAAATTACCACTATCTATTTCAATACCGAAAACTGTAAATTTGAAACTATAAAGAAGTCTTATAATTCCATCCAATTATTTGTCCTCCTTCTCTTATAATCCAAATAGATTTTTTGATTGTGCGATTGCAACAAGCATAAATCCTGCCATAAGTGTCATTAAACCTCTTGATTTACCTTCTGCATCTTCTCTTTGCCAACCAAGAGCAAACATTACACCACCAACTAATGCGATAACGCCACCAATTTTAGTTAGCCAATCACACGCAAAATTTATAAATGAATCAATGGATTCTGTGTTTGAAGCTGCAAATACTCTTGTTTCTGCAAGAATCAATGTGCCCATTGCAGTTGTTCCTATAACTGCTACTTTATCTCTTAATTTTCTAAATAAATTTTTAATCTTTTTCATATTTACCTCCAATTAAAAAGAGATAAACCCCTCTTTAATTAGCTAATAATCCAATTTCAAGATTTATCTCTTTTTTTATTAAATTATTTTTTTATTACTAAATCCTCAAATTGGATTACTCCAGTTCGTTTAAGATCTTTTAAGTCATCTTTGTCGACCTCTCTTATCTCTGGCTTTTCAATAGGAATTGCAAATGATAAGCCAGAATCGCATAACATTCTATAGTCTGCATTTTCACCATATTGTAATTCTTTCTTGTGATTATATAGCTTTTGAGAATTATTATCTCTTGGCTCATATAATTCAGAATAGTTAGGATGTTCTTTTAAGTTATATAATTTAGAATAAAAAGCTCCTATTCCTGCTATAAAAAGTACACAATTACCACTCGGCATTTTTGACAACTCATCTAAAGTTGCTAGTTCTCTACCCACTACATCCCAGTTTGTTGAAGATGAACCCTGTCTAGCATAAGTCCTTCCAGATGACTTTTTATACCAAGTTTTCTTACCAAGTAATGCTACTAGATATTCTAATGTTTCTTTACTCATACCTCCAAGAAATAATGTGCTATCACAACAGTCTAAAACCGATTCCCAACTATCCTTATACTTTTGTTTTAATTGGCTTAATGATTGCAAACCTACAGTAATTCCAACATTTAATCCTCTTAAATATGCAAGTTCCTCAACAAATCGTGGTATTTCACCTAACTGCGACCACTCATCCATATAAATTTCAAGTGGAGTTGCTAAACTTCCACCACACAATTTTGCATTTTCATCAATAATCTCAAATATTTGCGTATAAAAAATGCTCGCTAAATAGTTAAAGGTATTATTGCTAGGTTTTGTTATTACGAAGTATGCAACTTTACCATTTCCAATAGGCTTATTAGATTGACTATTTATCTCTTTTAGTAAAGGAGAATTGTCATCCAAAGGCATACCAATTCTATTAAGTTCCATAGTATCTGTATCAGTCATATTTGCAATTTCTTTAATGTTAAATGAAGCTAGTCTTGCAGTTGCAACCATAATAATTGTACTCATCATTTTGGGTGCAGATGCTGCAACTTTAAAATGCTTATATTGTTTTACACCTATTGACTCTGGCTCATCTTTTCCCCAAGCATCAAATAATCTATCTAAATTTGATACACCTGTAGAATCTGGATTCGATAAACGAATCAAATTCAAAACAGTAGTAAAGTTTTGATGTGCTTTATCATAGTGTCTTAATGTATAATAAAATAAGGCTTGGAGATATATCATCTCTGCTTTTTCCCAGAATGGATCTCCAGAAGTATTTTGTATATTTTCGCTTTTAGTATTTGCCATTATCGTATTTATTAAGCTCATTACATCATCTTCTTGTATAGGATGTTCTTCATCATAATAACCAATATTATTATGATTTTCTTTAATATACATTAGTGGATTGTAGCAATCCGAACAAGACTTATCATCAAGATTAAGAACTTTTATTGTATAGCCTTTTTTCTTTAATGAATAACCACAATCTCGCAAAAGTTCTCCGTTTAGGATCAGT
>OMNT01003048.1_pt1 | contig 12635 bp, 12 predicted proteins | sample 1672551 | NCBI WGS metagenome assembly OMNT01 (sample SAMEA3136698, study PRJEB25190) | human gut metagenome
TGCGGAAGACTCATTAGATATTTTTTAATTTTTAAACAAATACAACAGTTTAAATCGCTATTAACCACAATATTTCCGGAAAATTCATCATAGGTTTGTGCAAATGCAAAGAAACGGCGGCTCTGAAAATCAAAGCCGCCGTTTCATAGGCGCGTGAAAATGTGTCTGCTCTGCGACGGCTTTTTTTCTTTTGCCGTCGTCCGGCAGATGAAATCATTTAGTTAAATAGTCAGATTCATCTATTGTTTTAAGAATATAATTCACATCATCATATCTTGAAGAATCCGATTGAGAGCCTAAACTACATATTAAAAATTCCTTTCCATGTTGTTGATAAAGAACAACTAAATTATAGTCATTAGATAAGGAACCTGTCTTGATACCTTTAACATTTTCATTGTAATATTCTGATGTTTGGTCAAGAAAAGTATTAGTATTCCTCCATGTCTGCGTACTTCCGTCAGGTAAAGTAGCTGTATAATTACTCTTTGAAACAATATCTCTAAACCATTGCTTCTCTAAAAGGTGAGTAGATACTGATTTTAGGTCTGAAACGGTAGTGAGAGCATTGACATCATATCCGCTTGGGTCATATAAAATTGTGTTTTCATACCCTTGATTTTGTAAGTAATTATTTAGATGTTCCATAAAAACATTAATACGTTCTTGACTATTCTTAGCTTGTGGTGAAAGAATAGAACCACAATAATCCGCGACTACATAAGCAGCGTCATTTCCAGATGGAACCAACATGGCAGCAAACAAATTGTGGAGAAAATATTTTTTCGCGTCTATATTCGCAACAGATGAACCAGGTTTAGTTAATTGGATTGCTTCATAATTTGCAGGAACAATACTATCTAAATCCGCAAGTGTTGCTGCGTATTCAATGACAAATAATTTGGCTAAGCTGGCAGGAAGCTGTTGCTCGTTTTCTCGCTTTGAAATAAATATATTGTCATTAGAAAGGTCAACTAATATGAGGGATTTTGCATTATAAAAATCTTGAAAGAAAATTCCATTCAGCCAAGAGTTGATTTTATTCTTCTCATTGCGAAAATTGTCAGGTTTCATTGCCCACGGTATGAAAAATACACCTGCTATCGTTACAGCAGTAAGGAAAACAAAAAATATTCCGAAACGAGACGTCCTTCTCTTGTATTTTCTTTTCATAAATTGCACCTCCGACAGTAATCAGTCAGATTTAATAGGTAAATCTAATTGGCATAATTTGCTCTTATACTTTCTGTAAATCCAGAGGGGTCACCTAATTTTGCTTTATCTATATTTTCGCGCAAATAATTACGAGTTGCGTCATCACACCGGTCTATTCCCATATATGGCATGTCGAAGGCTTTTTCCAATTCTTCTAATGCTTTTTCGGCTCGCTCTGGATCTGTATTATAAGTATCAAGCCATTCTTTCATCCATGAATATTCCCACAAATAAGAAGCTCTCGTTTCTCCATAACCAACCTGAAAGGAAGCTCCTGTATCTTCATCTTCCAGTTTATCAGGAAGTGTAATGCCATCAGGCCAATTCAAACTGTCAATGGTTGCAAGATATTCTTCTTCAATGTGTGCAAAATCCGTGAGTCCTCTTGAAGTAGAATTTGTTTCAGAATTTGAACAACCTGTAAACATCAGACATACCAATAAAGAAAGCATTGCTCCTAAAAAAATCGTTGTTTTCATAGATAATATTTTCATGTTTTTCCTCCAATTTTATAAAATTTATTTTATCTAAGCGCCAATGCAGGTTCAAGCTTTGCAGCTTTTAACGCTGGCAATAGTCCTCCAAGCAACGCTACAACAACGGATGTTATAACAGCTACCACTGCCGAAAGAATAGGATATTCCAGTGCCGCTACGGGAGAATCCACAGGCAGAAATAACCCCATGCCTTGAACCAAGAAAAAGGATATCAGGATTGAAACAATACAAACAAACACTGATATAGTTAATTGTGCGCCTAACACTAAAGTAACAATATTCGCACGAGAAGCGCCAATCGCCCGTCTAATTAGTAATTCGTGAGTACGTTGTTCCAAGGATGATAACCCTATGTTAATTTGTCCTAATACAGAAACAAATAACAATAAAAATGATGTTACCAAAAGTCCTAATTGAAGTACAGAAAGTACGGAATTATAAGTATCTCCAATATCACTTTTCCCTATGATATCCAAATTTCCTCCTATTGTATCTTCTAAAATGTCATGTAATGACGAATACATCTGTCTCATGGTAATTCCCGCTTCTGAATGCCAATGAACAGTTGCATTTTTTACTTTCCACATATTCGGAACAAGTAGTTCTATTGAATGGGCGTCAAGATATACAGTTGGTATATCTGTCCCGTCATTCACAGTACCTACCACATTAAATGGTGTTAATGAAAGACTACTTTCTACATTTCCAACAGCATATGAAGTATCAAAATAATTCTGTGCTGCTTTATTTACTACCATGCACAGAGTTTTATTTATTTCCGAAGAATCAAACCAATCCCCTGATGACATAGGCAAATTATAGATTTTGTTATATGTGCTTGTAGTAAAAACAACATCTACGGGTACAGTCTTTTTGTAAACAGTGTCACTTATGTCTTGTAGAGAAGAGACAGACGCTACTGGAGCAACTGTTATCTCTTCCAGCATGGAAAAGGTAACAGCCACAAAATGATCAGTATTGTAAATTTCTCGAAAAAAATTCTCCATTTTAATGGTATCTTGAAAATCTGATCCTGTAATTGAAAAAGAATATGTAGGACTCCATCCATACATCTGTGCATTGACAGAAATCAAATATTCTTTACCAAGCGTTCCCACCAAGACAGAACTAATCATTGCAATAATTCCTACAAACATCGATATACCTGTTAAGATATTTCTTAGAGGAGAAATACGAAGGTCTTTAAGAATCATATTTAACACATTGAAGCCTCCCTCCGTCCATTTCAAAAATTGTATTACAAGTCTTTGCAATATCGAGGTCATGAGTTACTATTAAAAGCATAATGCCATTTTTAAGCACAACTTGATGTAAAAGGTCCATAATTTGTTTTCCGGTTTTTTTATCTAAAGCACCAGTAGGTTCATCACATAAAATGGCTTCCGGCGATACTGCAAGTGCGCGGGCAATCGCCACTCTTTGTTGTTCGCCTCCTGATAAATTAGATGGATAATCATTTTCTTTTCCTTCTAATCCAACACTTTGCAAAAGATTTCGTATTGCTTCTTTCCGCTGTCTTGTATTCATTTTCTTTTTGGAATAAAGTAAAGGAAGCTCAATATTTTCCCAAACTCTTAAATGTTTAATTAAAGAATAGTTTTGAAAAACAAAACCGATATTACTTGCTCGAAGCATAGATAGCTGGCTATCTGTTAAAGTGGAAACAGACATACCATTATAAAGAAATTCGCCTTGATATGAGTGGTTGAGTAAACCTATAATTGATATAAGGCTTGTTTTTCCTGAACCCGATTTGCCTACAATAGCATAGCTGTTTCCTCGCTTTAGTTCCATATTTGCTTTGTTTACAGTTACTAAGGTATCACCATTATTCAAATTAACAGTCGCTACCAAGTTTTTTATTTGAATTAAATTTCCTCCATTCGTTTTTTCCATGTTACAAATTACTCCTTACTCCTTGGGTCAAGGTTTGGGGGAATAGAAGAAATTGTATCGCCCTCATTTACACCCGACAATATTTCTATATATGCACCATCAGTTGCACCCAGCATAACTTCTGTTTGAATTTGTTTTCCGTCATTTATTACGGTTACCATTCCCTTACCTTGTCTGCCCGCAATGACTGAAAGTGGTAACAAAAGCACATCTTTTCTAGTTTCGGCTGTTATGACAACGGTAGCACTTTGTCCGGGTTTTACATCAATATCTTTTCCAATTAAACATTGCAATGTGCTTTCTGCATTTTCTGATACTGGTACTACAACTGCAATCGCTTCCGTAGGTCCCACACCATCAACTACTTGAAACTTTGCTTTTAATGCTGCATTTTCCGGCAATATTTTCAAAAAATTTTCAGCTTCAATATTGAGAGCAAAACCTGTGTACTTAGCTGTTGCTAAGGGATAATTTTTGGGAACACTCTCATTAGATGAGATAATAGAAAGAATCGTTGCGTCAACTGGGGATTTTATTTCTTCTTCAGATACTTTCCCAATCACACCACCCTCAGTAATTTTGTTGCCGGCTGAGGAACAGGCTTCAAAAGTACCCTCAACAGAAGAACATAAAACAAAATCCAAAGCCGGAATAATAGTTGTGTGAGCAGATACCGTTGGAGTAAGATTACCGCGAGTAACGGATACCGTTTCAACGGATTGTACTTTTGGATTTACGTTACTGGTTTCATTTTTCTGCTCGTCAAAACAACAGGCAGATAACACAATTATTATCATACATAGCATAGGTAACGCCATAATTCGATTTTGGTATTTCACCAACATACCTCCTTGTTATTGTATATTATATTTCGTTTAAAGATAAAAGGCTTTCACCTTGATACAATAATTATATCAAAATAAAAGCCTTAATTTTGATGATTGTTCGCAAGAAAATCCTCTTTTTTGCTACGGAATTTCTTACGATTTTCCTACGAAAGTGGAAGTGTAACTATAAATTTTATACACTCGTCTTTACTATGAGCAACAATAGTCCCCTTATGTAGTTCTACAATATGTTTCGCAATCGCAAGTCCCAATCCGGCACCACCACTTGTAGTATTTCTTGATGTGTCAACTCGGTAAAACTGCTCAAATATTAGTTTTAGTTTTTCTTCTGCGATAGGATTCCCAAAATTTTCAAAAGTAATTACAATAGTGTTCTCTTGAAGTTCTGTGGTTATTGCAACTTCTGTATCTGTATAACTGTAAATTACCGCATTACGCAAGAGATTATCGAACACACGTTGTATTTTGTTTGCGTCGCAATGTAGCATAATGTCGCTTGTACTATTGAGAGTACATTTCAAATTTTTTTCCTTTAATATGGGCTTAAATTCATAGATAAGTTGTTCTAATAAACGGGTCAAATTTATGTTGCTGTATTGTAATGTTATGTTAGATAAGTTAAATCGTGTGATTTCAAAAAACTCGTTTATCAAATCTTCAAGACGTTCTGCTTTATCAAGAGAAATAGAAAGATACTTTTCTCTTAACTCCTGTGATATTTGTTGTTCATCATCATGCAGTAGTGTTAGATAGCCAATGACGGAAGAAAGCGGCGTTTTCAAATCATGTGCAAGGTACATAATCAAATCATTCTTGCGCTGTTCATTTTCCTGTGCAAGTCGCGCATTGTTTTCTGCTTCTTGCTTTAAGCGATTTATGTTGATAGCAATTTCGCTTAGTTCCGGTGAGAGTTCAATATAATCTACTGATTTATCAAATAGTTTTCCTGTTGCAGCTTGTAACTCGTAGACATAATTAACAACCTTTTTCAAAAGTTTATAAGTCAAATACAAAATGCAAACTACCCATAATATAAGCCCTACCATATAAACATAAAGTCCCCTATATATCAGGTAGTAATGTTCCACATATCTATCCAGTACCCAAGTAAGTCCCATATCTAACGAAACCGTACACACTAAGATAATTCCCGAACAAATTACACTCTGTAAGATATAACTTTTAAACAGGATTGTAAGCAGATAATTTTGTTCATTTTTATTCAATTTCATAACCTACCCCCCAAACTGTTTTGATAAATTTTGGATTTTTGGCGGGTTCATTTAATTTTTCTCTAAGCCGCCCTATATGTGCCATTACGGTGTTGTTATTATCTAAATATTTTTCTTTCCAGATATTTTCAAATAGTTCCTCAGTTGAAACAACTTTGCCTTGATGTTCACATAAATACCAAAGGATTGAAAACTCGATAGGAGTTAAAGATATTTCTTTTCCGAACAAAAAGCATTTATGCGTGTCCTTATTGATAATCAATCCTCTAATGTCATATTCACTTTTTGGAAAAAACTGCTTTTTTGTTGGATTGTTGTACTTCTGATAGCGTCTTAACTGTGTTTTCACTCTTGCAATGACTTCAAGGGGATTAAAAGGTTTTGTTATATAATCATCGGCACCTATTGTTAGCCCCATTATTTTATCGCCATCATCAATTTTAGCTGTAAGCATAATAACAGGGAAATAATAATTTTCTCTAATTTTTTGGCAAATACGGAATCCGTCTATATCAGGAAGCATAACGTCCAATATCGCCAAATCAATTTCCGTTTTCTGAATACATTCCAATGCTTCAATTCCATTGTAATATTTGTGTACTATATAATTATCGTTTTTAAGATAAACTTCAAGTAAATCTGCTATCTCTTTTTCATCATCTACAACTAAAATTTTTTCATTCATTGTCTACACTCCTTTTTATCCTTTTATCAAATGGTTTTACTGCGCTCTTGGGTATCAACCACATATAACCGATTTTTGAAACACCAGGTATTCGATTTTCTTTACAAAGTATCTGCACACGCCGTTCAGAAATACCCCATTTTTCCGCTGCTTCGGGACAAGACATATATTCCATATCGTAACCGTCCTTTCTTCAAACATTATCAATATAATTATACTCGGATAACCGAATAATAGCAAGTACATGATATGCTCTATTTCTATCCATACTATGATGTGTGTAATCATATCTTGAAAGAGAGATGAAATATACAATGTAGTTGGGTGAAATGATTATGAAGCAGAGTAAAGAGAAATTTGATTTTAAGGCTTTCGGTCAAGCCATAAAAGCAGCAAGAAAGGCAAAGGGCATATCACGCAATCAGTTAGCGGATAAGATGAACATCGCTCCCCGCTATATCGCGTCCATTGAGAATAGCGGACAGCACCCAAGCCTGCAAATCTTTTATGAGCTTGTAACCCGTTATGACATATCCGTAGACCAATTCTTTTTCCCAGATAAATCAGCGGAAAAAGATACACAACGTAGGCAGCTTGATACACTGCTTGATAGTATGAGTGAGAAAGGAATACGGGTAGTCACCGCCACAGCAAAAGAGATAGCCGAAGTCGAAGCAGAGGACAGGGGAATGTCCAGAACAGAATTTTAAAATGAGAAGACACATTGTAATTTTTTGAGAAATACAATGTGTCTTCTGTTTTATATAGCTTATTTCACAATCTTCCAGTTTTCCCCGTTCTTTTCCAGCACAAGGTAAAACTGCGATACCTGTGTTGTCATGGTCTGGTTATCCAGATATTTTACTGCAAGGGAAGCTGTCACCTGATTTCCGTTTCGGTTATAAACCGGATTTACCAGTTCCGAGAAAATATACTCTTTTCCCACAGGTTTCAGCACGCCCTCATTCACATAATAGGTCAGCTCCTTTGCGGTTGCCGTAGGGTACAGCTTGAAAAAGGTAGTGAGAAATTCGTTGATTTCCTCTGTGGTGATGGACTCCACCGTACCGTCACTTTGTACCGCTTTTGGAGTGTAGCCGGATTTTACGGGAACGCTGGTAATGGTTGGGTTCTGGATAATCGTCAGGTTTCCAGAGCCGTCCACATAGACTGTCACCTGATAGGCGGAACGGACGGTTTTACTGGATTCTCCCTCTGTGATACGCTGTTCCACCGTATAGGTTACTTGATAATGCTGCTCCTTTTCTTCTGTGATTTCCCATATCTGGAAGTCGGTGAGGGCAGACGATACGGGGATGTCCTTTCGGACAGTATCTACATTCAGGGCTTGCAGTTCTCCGGTGAGATACCCTTTTAAAGCGTTTGTCCGGTTATCAATGGAAGCGGCAGACTGTTCCCATGAATAGTAGACTTCTGCGAAATTCTCCACAAAGTTTTCTATCTTGTGAGTGTCGAGGATGGTTTCCTCAATCACTTTGGTTTCATGGACAGTATGAATGTCTATCGCCGTGAAATTCTTATAGACGGCAAACAGGAAGCTCATTGCCAGCAGCACCCACAGGGCAATCACGGTTTTTTTGTGGGTATTGACTTTGTAAACTTTCAGTTTCTTTTCTTTCTGCTTTTTCTGGTTATCCTCTTTTCTAATCTGAATCATATCGGTTCATCCTTTCTTATTGTTTGATTCGTCCGGCTCCGGCAAGGTGCTGTTGCCAGTAGGAGCCTGTCAGGTCTGCGTAACCAATGGGATTTCCGGCATGGTACATCCGGTTATTTCCCACATACAGCCCCACATGGGTGATGTAGGTTCCGGCGTTGTAGGTGGAGTGGAAAAAGACCAAATCCCCTGCTTTTGCTTCGGACAGGGGGATGTGCTGCGTCACATTGTACTGTTCCTGTGCTGTCCGTGGCAGGGCGATTCCTGCCTTGCCATAGCACCACTGCACCAGTCCCGAACAGTCAAAGGAAGTGGAGGGGGAATCGCCCCCGTACACATACGTCCAGCCCTCATACTTTAAGGCTTCCTCCATGATAGCCTGTACCGTTTCATCATCAAACTGTGCCACGGTCAGGTATTGCGATACCAAGAGGACATAGAACATATTTCCGTAGGAATACCGCCAGCCCCCATTTTTCTCTACCGCAACAGGGTTGGTGTAGGTGACTTTCTTTCCGCCGGATTTGTCCCTTGCGAAGCTCTCTGCCAGTTCAAAGGTGTATTTTTTTCCACGTCCTGCCACATAGTCTAGGAAACCGCCGCCGTAGTTGTAGGACTGAATCACACTGTTTAAGTCACAGCCCTTTGTTTCTGCCGCTGCGAGCAGTTCCGAGAAATACTTGCAGCCCTGTTTGATGGATTCCTCTGTACTAAGGGAGTTCGGGGGAAGCCCCAGAGATTCCGAGGACTGCATAACGTCTTCCAGTGTGCCGCCGGATTCCACCTGAATGATGGCGAGCAGCACATTTAAGTATTCCTCTATGCCATATTCCCTTGCATACTTTTCCAGCATAGGTTTATGGGCGAGGACTTCCTGTGATACGCTCACGCCCCCATAGATAAGGTTTCCGCCGCTTCCTCCGTCTTCCTCATCCGAGAAGACAATCACCACCAAAAGGAGCAGGGAGAACATCATCACGAACACGCCGGAACAGGCAAAGAAAAGGTGTCTTAACTTCATGGTTTCTCCCCTTTCTTCTGTTTGGAAGCCGTTTTTTCCGTTTTTGTCCACTCCTTTCTGGCGGTGGTACGCCGGATGGTAAAGTTCGATTCTTTTACCACAGGGGCAGCCCGTTTTCTTTCCGGTATCACAGGAGCCGTATCATTCTGGACAGGTCTTGCCGGACGGGGAGCAGCAGGTGTAGTAGTTGTCTTTTGTCTTTCATCTGGTTTGTCTGGGGAAGCCGGAGGGACTATCTGGCGTTCTGTCCTTACAGGCGGTGTCTGTTCATGGTGGATGGAAGCCGCTTTTACCACCGGAACCGAAGACCGTTCTGCCACAGTTCCCCCATAAGGAACCTGTCCCCGTTCCCTGATGGATGGGAAAGCTGGCTGCATGGCTGGTTTTCCTGCATGAATGGTATCTGCATGGTTTCGGAAATCTTCCGGCTGCTTTGCAGTAACAGGGCGTTCATGGACAGGAGCCGCCCCTTTGGGTACTTCGGAAGCTGTCTTTTGCGGCTGTTTTGCCTGTTCCAGTTCCGCCATGCGTTCTGCAATGGTCTGTCTGCGGCTTTCTGCCTGTGCGTTCCGCTGTTCGGTTCTGGCAGTTCGGGTCTGGGTCACGCTGGAAGTAAAATCCCGTACTCCCTCTGATACCTGTGTTTTCCCGTGATAAAGGGCGTACTTTGCATTGACAGGCAAATCCTTTGCCTGCTCCCGAAGCTGTCCGGCAGTATCAACTATCTTATCTTTGGTATCTGCCACCGTACCCACCGCAGAACCAGCCTGTTTCCATGCGGATTCCTTTTCCGGTGCTGCCTGTCCATCTGGTCTGCTGTGGTCTGCCTGCGTCCGTTTGGAAGAACCAGATGTTGAAGTAGTTCTCTGGTCTGAGCCAGCCTGTTTTCCTGCATGGTAGGCAGCCGTTCCAGCCCCAAGAGCTGCCACAGAACGTCCCAACTTATGCTGTAAACGGTGCATATGGGCGTGCATGAGCATACGGGGTCTTCGCATGATACGGTTCCCCATGCTTTGGGAATCCCCACTCTGTAAGGAGAACATCCCCATCAAATCCCCCAGCTTGAAATAAATTCCGGCAAAGGTCACTATCTGTAAGAACGCCGTCAGGAAGAACGGATATTCCCCAGACAGGTTGTAGAGCATGGTGGAAATACTGAACGCTACCGTGATAATCAGGGTGATTCCGGCTCTGGTAAGGATGGTGTTGAACAGTTTCGTAATGGCACGCTTTGACATCCCCTCAAAAGAGGGAACCATGCTGAGGAGGAAGCTCACAGGCAGGAACATGGCGTAGATGATAAAAAGCACCTGTGAGAAAATCATTATCCCTGTGAGCAGGAATACAAAAATGGAGATACCGATATTGAAGATAAATAGGAAGAAGACGGTTCCCAAGCGGTTGATGGTCTTTGTGATGGTAAGGTTGGTGTTTTCCCTGTCTTCGATTTCCTCCACCACGATTTCTTCCCTGTCCTGCCCGTTGTTTTCGTTTGGACTGGTTGAGAGCAGACTTTCCACACGGTCAGCCCCAATGCTTTCCACATCCGAGTTGCCGTATTGCAGCAGGAGCCACGGCTGCTTGACCTGAATGGAAAACAGGCTGTCCCGTATCAAATCCACGCTGTCTTTTCCTTGACTTTCCGAGTTCGGCAGCACAATCTTTGTACCAAGGGTCAGGCTGGCATTGCTGATGTCTGCGGAAAATTCATTGATTTTCCCGATATAATCAGGGGCATAGGCGATAAAGGCAGCGGACAGCACGAACACCACCACAAAATTGACAACGGCATGGATGGCTTTTGTGGTTTCCCGTTTGATAAGCCCTGTGTAGGCAACGTAAAGCCCCACCACCAGAATGAGAATCAGCAGGAACCCGATATAAAATCCCTCCGAGGACAAGCCGCCTGTGGTAACGCCTGCAAGGGTCTGCATATTTTTCCCAATGGAATCCGCTGTAGAGGAAATGAAGTCCAGCGAGTAGGCTTCCTGAATCAGATACCCCGTGGCGTTGGAAAGGTACAGGCTGATTGTCCAGATAAAATTTGTAATGGCATACAGCCCGTACATCACCTGTTTTCCGATACCGTCCAGCCAGTTCCACGGGAGCCAGTCCCATCCGCTGTCCACATAAAAATCAAGCTGGTAGTTGTCCAGAGGATATTTGCTGTATTCGTTGGCAGCGTCCACCGTATCATCCACCAGTCCGGCAGCGTGGGCGGCTGTTCCGAAGACTGCAAGCAGCAGGAGGATGAGCAGGAGTGCCAGAAGCACCCTGCCAATCACTTTTCCTGCCATTTTCCAAGACAAGCCCTTTTTTGTGTGATAAGGAACTGTGAATTGCTGTCGGTTGGAAGTTCTATGTATCACCATCATTCCACCTCTTTTCTCACGGGCGGTCTGGTATCAAAGGCATGGAACAGGTCTTCAAAGATAGGATGGAACTGTATTACCCCCACACGCCCGTACAAATCACTGATAAGGCACTGTCCGTTTTCCAAGTCACGGAGCCGCTTCTGGTTGTTTTCATCTTCGGAATCCACCCCGAAAAAGGCGAGGGTCTTCTTGATTTCGTTGATGTCCGTGGAACGGAACGCAAACTTCAAGCCCAGATTGTTTTTCAGCTTTTCATCCAGCAAATCGTCCGTGTTCTGGGTGACAAAGTAAACGCCTGCGTTCATGGCACGTCCGGCACGAACCAGCTTCATAGAGAGGGTCTTGCCCTGTGCCACCTGTAAGAAGCTCCATGCTTCATCCAAATCCACAATCTTAAACACGCTGCGGTCAGTATGGATGAAGTCGAGGGCAAAGGTGCTGATTACAATGAGCATTGCCACGGAAAGCAGCTCCATTGTGGTGTATTCTTCAAACGAGGTTTCCTTATCCGGCAGCACCAAATCCGCCACCTGAATGATGTTGAGCTGCTTTTCAAGGCTGATGGACTGTGTGACATCCCCATCCGAAAAGAGCAGGTGTGCAAAGTCATAGTCCGTAAAGGATTCGATATGGTCGGCTATGCTGGTGCTGATGGTGGTTCCCTCTGCCCGTAGTTCCTCAATCACTTTGAAAAGCCCCCGTTCCTCACTGTTTGTCACCGCACGAATGGCTTTCCGAAGAACAGGGAACTTTTCCCCGTCACGGCTGGAAATGCCCGTTAAAAAGGTCAGGATGTCGATTGCCAGTGATTCAGAATCCTTTGGGTTCTCCATAATCACATACGGGTCGAGTAAGCCCCTGTTCTGTTCCTCCGAAGTCAGGTTTACGATATTGATTTCATGGGCGATTTCCGGCAGGGTTTCTTTCCAGCGTCCCCGTTCCGCTTTCGGGTCAACAATGAGAGCCTGTGCCCCAAACAATACGGAATAATAGACAATCATGTTGTTGCTGAATGATTTTCCACCGCCGAGGGAGCCGACAAAAGCGGCAGCAAGGGCGTTGGTGACGGAGCCTTTTACCCCTTGACTGGCAAGGGCAGGCTTTAAGTACACGTTTCTTCCTGTATCAAGGCTGTACCCGATATAAATACCCTCCGGTTCCCCCAAC
>OMNT01003053.1_pt1 | contig 12607 bp, 11 predicted proteins | sample 1672551 | NCBI WGS metagenome assembly OMNT01 (sample SAMEA3136698, study PRJEB25190) | human gut metagenome
CTGGCCGCCTGAACGCGCGTGGGTTTCGTGACGCTCGAAGCCAACGAGGCCCACTTCTTTAAGCGCTTGCTTTACGAGCTCGGCGATGTGCGTGCTTTCGACGCCGAGGTTTTCAGGACCGAATGCCACGTCGTCTTCCACGAGCGATGCGACGAGCTGGTCGTCGGGGTTCTGGAACACCATGCCTGCGGTGGAGCGAATGTCGTAGACGTATTCTTCGTCTTGCGTATCGTGGCCCGCAACGCGCACGCAGCCCTCGTCGGGCACGAGCAAGGCATTCATGTGCTTCGCGAGCGTCGATTTGCCGGAGCCGTTGCCGCCCAGGATACAAACGAATTCGCCGTCGGCGATATGCAAATCGATGCCTCGCAGCACGAAGCGCTCGCCATCGTAGGTGAATCGAACGTTGGAGCAATCGATCATAATCGGGTCCTTCATAAACACGTCTGGCCGCTGCACATGCAACGGCCAGCTTGGGGAGGAGGCGCGTTATTCGGAAACGCGGCCCTTAACTTGCTTCTTCTTCGGGGTGATAAGGTTCGAGACGGCCTTATACACAACGAGCGTGAGCACGGAGTTCAAAATAGTCTTCAAAAGGTTGAACGGAATAACCGCGGGAATCATGAGCGGCAAAATCACGTCGGCGGAACCGTACCAGAACCACACGCCGATGGTGAGGTTGGCCACGATGGAGCCGAGCGTTGCGAGTACGACGCCCAGAACCAAGCCGATGATCGCGCCTTTGTAGGTATGCATCTTCTTGTACAGAATGGCAGCGGGCAAAATGAACAGCAGCGCCGCAACGAGGTTCATGAGCGCGCCAACCCAGTCGCCGGTGATGAGCGCGTGAATCACGATTGCGAGTGCGCCAACTGCCGCGCCGGGGCCGGCGCCGTATGCGAAGCCGACGACCATTGCGGGAACGAACGACGGGTCATACGTCAGAAACGGTGCTGCCGGAAGCAGCGGAATTTGCACGAACATGAAAAGCGTGGCAATAGCGCACATAAGCGCCATGGTCACGAGTTGCTTCGTGTCCCACTTATTCGTGTTCCTGAATTGGATATGCGTAGACTGCTCAGACATAAGATCACCTGCCTCTTTCATCCGGACTTTAACCGTTGGTTTTGGACTCTCACCAAATCAGCCTTGCCAACGCGCCAGCATTGGAAGGGTCGCGGACTGCCGGTTCGCGAACGGCCCAGATGCCGAACGCCTGCGTGCCCTTTGCCCGCAGCCGGTTCACCGCCAGTGGGGAATTTCACCCCGCCCTGAAACAGCGACATGAATGGTAGCACTGCTGCCTTGCCTTGTGAACCACTTTATTTAACGAAAGCAAATGGCAATGGATCGTGTCGAATTCCATAGGCTCGCTGTGTTGTTTTCCGGCGGGCTGATTGAACGCGAAATGCGGTCGGCCTTCCCGCGACGCCATTTTGCTCGCAAACGGCGGCGAAGCCTCTCGCGCGAAAAGAAGAACGCCGACGCATTCACGCCGGCGTTCTAGGCTCGAAACGTCAATTTACTTTGCGCGCTTCGCGTAAATGTACCAGTAGGCCATGCCAACAAGCACGCCGCCGACAATATTGCCGAGCGTGGCAGCGCTCAGGTTGAACAGAATGCCGCCCATCGTAATTGCGCCTTCGGCGCCGATGCCCATGGAGTTGAGCAAAAGGCCGGTCGGCAGGAAGAACATGTTGGCAACGCAGTGCTCGAAGCCGCAGGCGACGAAGGCGGAAATCGGAAGGATGATGCCGATAACCTTGTCGGTCACCGTGCGTCCCGCAAAGCCAATCCATACCGCCAGGCACACGAGGATGTTGCACATAATGCCCTTCGCGAACAGCGTGAACCAATCGGGCGAAACCTTGCCGGCCGCAACACTGACCATCGCCTGGCCAACGGCGCCACCGTTCATGGCGTAGACCTGAGCGAAGTAGATTAGAGCAACGGCGACGAGCGCACCAGCGAGGTTGCCGAACCACACAATGACCCAGTTCTTCAGCATGCCGGCCCAGTCGATTTTGCCCGATGCCTTCGCGCAGCACATAAGCGAGTTGCCCGTGAACAGCTCAGCGCCGCAGCACAGCACAAGCACGAGGCCGAGGCAGAAGCAAATGCCGCCAACCATGCGTTGCGCCGCGAACGGAATTGTTGGGTCGCCTAAGAACACGCAGAAATACATGCCGCCGAACGCGATGAACGCGCCTGCGAGCATCGCCGACACGAAGCATTTGCCCGTGGCCATTCCCGCTTTCGTTACGCCGATGCCTTCGGTTTTGGCCTCAGTTTCCGCAGGTGAAAGCGGGAATGGCCGCATCGGGCTTCATCGTTGCGATGCATTTCTCATCGAGCGTGACGGAGTCTTTCGCTTCCATACCAACCTCCATCCATTTTGGGGTACCATGCCCCATTTTTTACGAAGCGCTCGCGGTGAAATCGCTTCTCGCTTTCAGCATTCCGTAAATTTTCTCAGCCGCCTCGTGCATCGCAGGTGTCGGCGGGCTCATAAGCTCGAGCTGCGCCGGTTGGATGCCGAGGAACACGACACTACCACAACGGCTTTTGAGCTCCTTGAGCAGAAAAGAAATTGGGAGTGAGTGGGTGGTAAAAAGCATGTTTGTGGCGACGTCGGCCTCGACCGTGACGGTCACCTGGTCTTTCGCCTGCCATTCAGAAGCATCGAGAACATGAATTCGAGATGCACGACTGAAGCTCCGCAAATCGCTTCTGGCGAGGTCGTTTTTTCTGCATTGAAAGCAAGTAAGGCTCGCTGGCGCTTTGGCCTGCGAGCCTTACTTATATATGCTTGAGCTTCATGACTTTTATGAACATCTTTTCACCACATTTGCCAGAACTGAACATGACCCCTTTGATGTTCATGTCGAACTCCAGCACAATAGGACCCATAAAGAGAGGTCTCAAGGCGTCGGCCTTGCATCTGGAAGGAAGTTCTTATGCTGAAAGTTTCGAAAACCGCGTTGCTTTTCATTGCCGGCATTGTGTGGCTCGCTGCAGGCGTGAACATCGCTCGACTCGGTATTCTCTCGTTCGGTCAGATGAGCCAGAGCATGTGGTGGATGCTCGTCATCGGAGCGATCGCTGTATTCACCGTGTTTCACATCAAGGTCTTCTCGAAGATGGTTGGAAAGCACGCGAATCGTATCGCTGGCTACGTTGAGGATAAAATCGCCTTCTGGCGTTTCTTCGATGCCTCCGGTTACATCATGATGGCCATTATGATGACGGGCGGCATCAGCCTTCGTGCCTTCGGCCTGGTACCGAACTGGTTCATCGCCTTCTTCTACACGGGCCTCGGCATTGCCTTGGCGCTTTCGGGCATGAGTTTCCTGGGCCGCTTCGTTCGCCGCGGCAATCTGCCCGTTCCCTGCCCTGCCCTCTTTCGCTCCTTCTCTCGCGATTAAGCCTTCGATTTGGAACCTGCTAAATGCTCGTAGCGTTTAGCAGGTCGCGATAAGCGAGTCCGTCACAAGGATTCCCTTGTTAGTCTTCCCCTGCTTCTAGCGTCCACGATTGACTTCGGAAGCAGGGGTTTTCTTTTGTCTGCGAACCTGCTAAATGCTCGTAGCGTTTAACAGGTTCGGCTAGGGTGCTTTTCACTTTGGAAATACCTAGTGCTTGAAGTGGTCGACATTTACCGTCAATTTCTCAGCCTCGTCCTAAGTGCCTTCTTTCTTCCGTTCAAATTGCTCATGGTGTTTATGAGGCTTCGATACATGAATTTGGTTGAGAACGATCTTCGAATGCGCTTTTTCGCTTCTTGACACAATGATTGGTTTCGGAAATGGTACTTCTTTTCGATTGGAACCTGCTAAACGCTACGAGCATTTAGCAGGTTCCAAACTTTTTGTTGGCTCAAAGCCTTTTTACGCTTCGGTGACTTCCGCATCGTCTCCATCGTATTCGCGGTGGTCGGGAATCAGGAAGATAAAGACCAACGAGCTGATGAGCAGCATGAAGGGGTAGAACAAGCACGGAATAATCTGGAATGCCGTTATTGCATAGCCTGCGCTCGCGGTTGTTGCAATGGCGATGAGCATTTGTGCGCCATAGGGGATGATGCCCTGGAAAACGCACGAGAACGTATCGAGGATAGATGCGGTCTTGCGGCGCGAGATATTGTAGGTTTTCGCCATGTCCGCCGCGATAGGGTTGGCCATAACAATCGCCACGGTGTTGTTCGCGGTTGCAATGTCCATACATCCAACCAAGATGCCCATGCCGAGCTGGCCGCCTTTGCGGTTCTTGAACGTGTTCTTGATAGCGTTGAGCAGCCATACGAAGCCGCCATATTCGCGAATGAGCGCGCAAATGGCAGAGACCAGAATGGCAACCATCGTTGTTTCGAACATGCCTGCGGCGCCGGTACCCATGCTCGTAAGCAAATCGGTTGCGGCGGTGGCTCCCGTTGCGACCATGATAATGGCGCCGGAAAGAATGCCCAGAAGCAAAACGATGAAGACGTTGATGCCAATAATGCCGCCTGCCAAAACTATCAAGTACGGGATGAGCTCGATAAGTTCGTATTCATGAATCACTGCGCCCGTGATGTTCGCGTTGAACGACAGCACCAAAATAATCACGAGCGATGCCAATGCGGCAGGCAGCGCAATCTTGAAGTTCTCGCGGAACTTGTCTTTCATGGCGCATCCTTGACCTTGGCACGCCGCGATTGTCGTGTCCGAGATGAATGATAGGTTGTCGCCAAACATCGCGCCACCCATGACCGACGCCACGCAGAGCGGTAAATCGAAGCCGGAGGCGGCGGACACGGCAACGGAAATGGGCGTGATGAGTGTGATGGTTCCCACCGAGGTTCCCATGGCGAGCGAAACGAAGCAGCTCACGACAAACAAAACGGCCACCGCAAACTCAGGTGGAATGAAAGAAAGCATGAGGTACGCGACGCTTTCGGCGCTGTTGCGGCCTACGGTGCCTACGAATATGCCGGCTGCCATGAAGATGAGAATCATGGTGACGATTGTCTTGTCGCCAATGCCGCGCCCCATGATGGCCAGCTTGTCATCGAAGCTGAGCTTGCGATTCTGGAAGCATGCCACTAGAAGCGCCACCAAGAAGATTACGACGATGGGAATGCTGTAGAAGCCCATCTCAATCTTCAGGATGTACTCGAAGAGAATTCCCAGGCCCAGGTAAAGCACAAGGAACACACCGATCGGAGCAAGCGCCCGAAGGTTACCTTTTTCCATTTTGATTATTCCTCTCTGTTTGCAAAAAACGTTTCCATTGTAGCGAGGAATGCGAACGTTCCAGATGACAACAACGGTTATTGCTCGTCTAATGAGGTCTTTGGTGCTGATGTGCGCTTTGGCGAGCATGTATGCCAACTCTATGTGCTGCCGCGCCTTGGTCTATCTTTTAATTGTTGTGGCGCTCTTGTTCGGTGACCCCCATCTGTTCATTGCTCGATGTCAAAAGGAATGTTTCTTTCTTACAGTTGGCTTTGAACCGGTGTCCTATCATAGAGACGATTAATGCATTTTACGGTTTCCAGCCACCATTTGCCTTGGCTCGCTTTCTTTAATGAGCGTCCTTTGATGCTTCGGTGGCTACAGCAAAACGTTATCGATTCGACGGGCGGTGTGTTGTGGGCAATTCAGACTCTTCTTTTGCTCCGCTTGATGAAGAGGTTGTTGCGCAGTGGCTCGATTCTCTCGATCTTTCCTCATCGACGAAGAACACGTATAAACGAGCCTTTAAATCATTCTGCGCCTTCGTGAAAGACACCTCTCTTGATTTCGATACCCTTACGAAGCGCGATATTATTTCATTTCGCGAATTCCTCTCTGTTGATAAACGTTTAAAGCCTACGACCGTTTCTAATTATCTTGGTGCCGTGAGATCGTTTTTCTCTTACGCGGAAGAAAATGGCATACCTAATATCGCACGTGGCGTTCGAGGTGAAAGAGCTTCGCGGGATTTCAAGAAAGCATCTCTTTCGGTTGATCAGGCCCGCCGTTTGCTTTCGGCTGTCGATCTCGAAACGGAAGCAGGCATGCGTGATTTTGCGCTGTTGAATCTTATGCTTCGTACCGGATTGCGCGATATTGAAGTGGTCCGCGCCGATTGCGGCGATATTCAAACGGTATCGGGCGTTGATGTGCTCTATATCCAGGGCAAGGGTCGACCCGGTAAAGACAACTATGTTGTGCTAACCGAAAGCGCTTTAGCGCCTATTCGCGATTACCTTGGAATGCGCGATGATTCACGTGACAGCTCTCCCCTTTTTACCTCGGTTGCTCGAAGGAATTCTGGCGAGAGGCTTACGACGCGCTCTGTATCTCGCATTGTTAAAGAAGCAATGCGGAAAATAGGTATCGACGACCCGCGCTATACAGCTCATTCTTTGCGCCATACTGCCATTACGTTTTCCCTTCTTGGCGGCGCGAGTGAGCGCGAGGCTCAGCAAATGGCCCGTCATGCCGATATCGGCACTACGATGATTTACGCTCACAACATCGATCGCATTAAGAATGCTGCCGAGAATAATATCTCACGCCTTTTAGATTAGACGCTTCGGGGAAACGAATCCGCGTCTCTATTTGTTATTTCCGATGTGATTCCTTTGTTCCGATATAAGCGATATGCATCTATAACTACTTATAAGGTTTTCATCGGATATTACTCCTACTATTAAGTCGCCTTCTATCTCTGTTTTCTCGAGATGGGAGGCGATTTTTATATTAAGGGGTTTCCTATGGCGTGATATTTCCCGACCTTTTGTCCCCTTCGGGGTTTCGAGCCTGCCATTTTTACCAACGGACGAGAGCATTCTGAATGCTTTTTTCAGCGTGGTTTCAGTGCTCTCTAGCTTTCTTCTATTCGTTTTTATCGTTCTAGACAACAACTAATAAAACATTCGGTACGAACTGGAGTTATAAGAAAGTTTACTTTGTATAGCACGCGATATCTTTACTTATTAGATTTTATAACCTTAGTATAAAATATGAAGAAATTCGCTCGAAACCAGCTCGTTCGACAATTGATTGAACTTCCTAACTGTGGTGGGAGCTCCTTGAAGGCGTCGAGGATTTCATCCTCCAGAGCCTGCGCCGATTCCATAAAGACGGAGCATGCCGAGCCGTTTCACGAGCGCATAGGGTACACTCTCGCGGTTTCTAACGCCCGAATTTATGCGGGTAGATGCCAATACTCGCTTTTTGTTACCTAAGGCCTTTAAACCCCCTTAAATTCGATGCGGAACTTGCTGTTGTTCTGCTTGCCGCCCATTTTCAACTTCCGCGCGCTTGTTTACTCGCAATGGACTTTTATGCTTTCACGTTATAAAATCTTACCGTTCTTAGTGTCACCCTTATGGGTTTGGAAGATCGATGTTTGGAGTTGCTCGTTTTGGCTCAACCCTCCCCTCTTTCTACGTTCAATCTTGATGAGGCTATTGCTGAAAGCCTTCGTGCTGAAGCTGAGTTTCGTCGTTACAACGCATCTGCTACGGCACTTACTGACTGTCTTGAATCAAACGGATTTGTTGAACTCTCCGTTGACTTAACGCGCGATGAGCTTCTTCAGGGTTATGAGGCTTTGACCTACGTCGAGCCGGCTTTGGCTTCATCGGGTACTTCGCATTTCGATTCGAGCATTGGTCCTTTTGCAATTCGTCCGATTGCTCCGGTAATGACCGTTCCGCCTACCGCTTTGCAGTTTTACTTTGACTTGTTTGGTTTGGGCGATCCTGAGAAACACGCCTATAACGAAGTGCTCGTAAGCTATCTACACCTTCACGACGATCGCGAGCAGACGTATAAGCTTTACGCATGCGACTCTCTTGCCGACATTGAGTTCCTTCTTTCTTCGATTCGCAATGAGCCCGCACTCATTTTCACGGGGCGGTTCCAGACTCGTAATGGCGCATATCGTATGCCTCTCAACACTCAGCGCGCTCAGCAGCGAACTCTCAATGCGATTTGTGTCGATATCGATCCGTCACATAACGGCGTCGAAGATGAAGATGGTCCAATGGATCCCGTTGTTTTGGAAAAAATTTTCGAGCGTATTGATGGACGGCTTTTGCCGTCGTACGTCTGCCTTACTGGTCGAGGGATTCACCTCTGGTACATTTTTGATGAGCCCTTGCAAACGTTCCGAATCCATAACCCCCGACGTACGAAATACAAGGCTTTGGCCGATGCGCATTACGGCCTTATCTGCTTCGATCTCCCTTGCGTGCTCGATACGCATTGCACCTCGCTTAATCACGGGTTTCGCGCTCCGGGGTCGCTTACGAAGCGTGGTGAAGTTGTTCGTTGTTTTTGCCCCGTTGACCGCGTTTTCAAGCATTCAACGGTGAATCCGCTTTCGCTTTCTCATGTTTTGGCTTCTTTCGACGGCTTGCCATATGATTCCGAACTGGTTCTTTGCGAAGATGATGTGCGGTGGAAGTCGTTCGAGGATATCGCCGACGAGATTGAAGCTCGCCAGAAGGTCTTTGAGGAAAAGCCTGCAAGCGAAGATCAGCTCGTATTTATTCGTGATTTATACGAGAAAGGTAATTTGACTCAGGCCGAGTTCGATACCGCTGCCTCGTTGAACGCTCCTGGTGCGAGTATCCTTATTCAAAAGGGCGTGCGTCGTCGTGGACAAAAACAGGAATCTGGGAATAGGCGTCCCGTCCGATCCCGCTGGAAGACGCGCCCTCACCCCTTGATTGCAGGCGAAACGGGAGGCGTGTACCAAACGATTTATGAGAATCTGCCAAAAGTACCTTTGGGCAGGCGTTATTTGTCGCTTTATATGCTCGCTGGAGTTGCGTACATGATGGTTCAGCCTGTTAAAACGCGTAAAGAATTGCAGCGCGATTATTTAGACTTGTTGAATACCCCATGGGCGAAAATGGGCACTCCCCTCACCCGCCGAGATATCGATAACGCTTTGATGGGCTACAAGAAGGATAACTGGCAGACGAGGAATTCCGAAGTTCGCACTCTTGGTTTTGATCCATTTGGCGAGCCGGAGAAGCGTAACGGTCGTACGCGTGTCGCCCACCTCGAGGAGGTCGCTCGCCCTGCATATTCTCAAAAATCTCGCGATGAGAAAACGGCGGCAATCGCGAGTGTTTTGATTGAAAATCCTGGTGCGTCGAAGAACTTTGTTTCCAAGGTTACGGGCATTTCCTACCCTACCGTCTTGAAATATTGGGTTGCTGCATGTGATTTGGCAAATGTCGATGATACGCGATCGGGTAACCATTCTATATAGTTTATTGCTATGGATACCTCGCTTTTTCTAGGACTAGCTCGCTATTGATATATAAAACTAGCCTGCTATCTAACTATTCTATTACGTAGATAGCAGGCTAGTAATCTATTTAGCTATTAAACTGTTATGGAAAAGCGTGCAACCATGCCAGGTCCATCGTTTGTGACCTGGGGCTTTGCTATTGCAAGCTCAATTTGTGACCCAGAGGGAAAATTGCTGAACGTCACGATTTCTTTTACACATTCGATGAATTCGTAGTCTTGTTGATATGCGCTTGTAAGAAAACGTTCATCATCACTCAGCCATGCAAAAATAGGAATAGTTTCGTCATTCGTTATATCAGAAAGTATGCCTTTATTGCTCCCCTCCCCTATTGTGGCCCATAGAAGATAGAGCTGCGTAGCTTCCCCTTTAAGCGCTGGATTGAGAATTGTTGTTCGTGCGGGAACGAACTGGTACGCGTCCCCATAGAGCGGGACGCGTACCGGGAGGCGACTAGCCATTCTTGCGCAGTTCCTTCTTGACGCTCTCCTGAATCCATTGGCTTACAAGGCTCTTGATATTCACATCTTCGCCTGCGTACTTCTTTTCGAAGACGATCCTGTCAATGTCACGCTTAAGGCTTACAGGAATACGAATGTTCATTTGAGTGAGCTCTTCTTCAACGGGAGCTGCTTCAACTTTCTTTTCCTGCTTGGCTCTTTTCTTTGCAACGGGGATCGATGCCTCTTTGGCCTGCTTTGCAGGAGCCTGCGCGGCTGGCTCCTCGGCCTCTACTGCGCGTCTAGGTTTTGGCGCAAATTTGCTCGAGAGCATGTCGGCCTTTGCAGCCAGTTCAGGTTTCAGGTCTCCCATCAGGATCTTGTTGGGGTCGGTTCCGGTCCTGCTCATTTACTTCTCGCTCTCTTGCTCTTTGGCGCTTTCATTATGAAGAAATTCTGCGACAAATGCGCGATAGTCGGCAATGGCCGCCGATTGCTTCGGTGCGTCGAAGAGGTCAACCGATTCCATTTGGCATTCCATAACGGCTACCGATTGTCGAATGAAGGTGTCGTAAACAGGCGCTTCGAAGTATGCGCTGAACTTCTCAGTAACTTCACGCATGACTTTCATCGCATTGAATCGTGGGTTGAAACGCGTAAGCAGAATGCCAATTACCTTTGCTTGAGGGTTTAATTTTTTGCTCACCATAGCAAGGGTTTCAGCAAGATCGTTCATGCCCTTTGTTGAAAATGCACCAGTATCGGTCGTGACAATGATACCGCCATCGGATGCCACGAAAGCATTGATTGACAGCGTCGACAGATTTGGCGGCGTATCGATAAGGATGAAATCGTAATCATCTTTAACCGATTTCAAGGCATCGCGCATATGTTCATAACGATCGATTGCGTTAGCAAGCTCAGTTTCTGATGCAAACAAGTCGTTATCTGCGGGCATTAAATCGTAATGTTTTGTTTCGTAAATCGCCTCAGAAGCTTCGCAGCGGTTCGTGATTACTTCGTAGGTAGTGTTTTGACCATCGGTGTTAAAACCGGCCCAATCAGAAATATTTCCTTGGGGGTCCATGTCTACAACAAGGACTTTGCAGCCAAGCTCATTCAAGCCAGATGCAAGTGCGCCTACTGTTGTCGTTTTTGAGCAACCACCTTTTCGGTTTGCCACTGAGTATGTTTTGCCCATTTTATACCTTCTACCTGGAAGTACTTAATTCGTATTAATCTATCTGAATAGCATTTTATCACGATATCCAGCTAACTTCTTATCGTCCTAACAAAATATCCTCCTATTTAGATAATTAAATAGTTGCTTATCTAGCTATCGAGATAATAAGCTATCTAGATATTGAAATAGGAAACTCGCAAGCTAGTGAACTAGAAGGGTCACTAAGTAGCAAGATAAAGAGGTAGCTAGATAGCACAATAGCGAAATATGAAAATAACAAGATAACGGACTACTAAAATAGAAGGATAGGAAACTCCCAAGCTATGCAGCTACCCCGCTAATCCGATAATCAACTATTAAAATAACTAGCTAACAAGATAGCGAGATATGAAACTAATAAGTTAGAAAGCGATTAGACTAGCCAGCTAGTCAGCAATCAACATAGCTCAATATCTCGCTAGCCTACTAACGAGATAGCTTGCTTATTAGCTAGAATAATAGCAAGATAACAGAGTAGCCAAGTAGATAACTAGGCTCGTAACAGGATAATGAAGTAGTGAAATATTTAGCTAGATTGATAGTATTGCTGTTTCGCTCAATCGGTTCGTAAGTGGATTCGAAAGCTATGTTTGTGTAGTCTAAAGATAGCAAAATAGTAAGCTACCCTAATAGCATGCTATTAGGGTAGCTATACTCGAATTGGCTGAGCTATGGCACAACGGAGCAATGGGCCCGGTTGTTCCGTTGTGCATGTCTCGTGTTTTGCCAACTCCCCTACCCTATGCCGGAAGCGCCATTCGAGGGTATGTGTTTGCAGGGTTAAGAATGCGGGATACCACTCCCCTTCTTCCTGCCGTTGTAAGAAAATCGCTCGTATGTATAGCTCTGCTTACGAGAGAGGCACTAGCTCCCTTTCTTTCACGAGGAATGTTGAACGAAACACCCTCCGTCCTCTTTCGTCCGTTTCTGAACAGCGTATGACCGTCCCTAATTTCTGAAGAAGTGCATTTGTTTGGTCGGTTGCCTGCGGAGCGACGTGTAACAAAGGCATATGCAGAGCGGCTGAGGATTGTTGCGGGCCGAAATGCGACCGAGTATGGATTTGATTCTCAAGAATTTGGGGGCTGTTTAGAGTCTTGTTTTAATCAAAATCCTTAACTTAGGCTGCTGCACAGAGTGGCAATTGAGGTTAGTGAGTTATCAGAGTAGCAAACTAGTAATGTAGCCTGCTATCTAACATTCCTTTTGAATGAACGCGAATTGTTATGCAGAGGAAGTCTACAGCAAAGCTTATGAAGTGCTTTATGAGCAGGCAAAATATGAGGTAAGAATAGCTAGATAGCTAGGATGATAGCAGAATAGCAAAATATTAATCATAATAAATTTAGTGATGGCACGTGATAAGAAGTCAAAAACAACTAAGAAGAGGCAGGGATGGCTAGGGAACGCACGAGGAAGCGGCGGGGGAGTGGCAAAGGCGCATCATAAGATGCGGCGCGTTAAAAAGCTGGTGCAAAAAAATGGGGGAGCCAAGCTTCCATGGTGATTTCTAAGTGTAGGACGCATTTCTGTTGGAGTCGATGTTGTGAGCCGGGGTAACCATAGAGCATTCTCCCGGAAAAGAACGAGGACCGAGGAGAAAGTACGCACAGGGCTTGTCAAGAAGCCTGTGTAAGTCTTTTCACAG
>OMNT01003063.1_pt1 | contig 12584 bp, 10 predicted proteins | sample 1672551 | NCBI WGS metagenome assembly OMNT01 (sample SAMEA3136698, study PRJEB25190) | human gut metagenome
ATAGACTAAAGAAACGAAAACCAGAAATATGCTATAGAAGAAAATGTGAAGATAGTCGCGGCGCAGAAAATGCCTGATCGGCATTTTTACTTGCTCCGACATCACATTTTCTTCTATAGCATATTTCTGGTTTTCGTTTCTTTAGTCTATTAGTATTTCTTTATTTTATTCTTGAAAGTACCGCTCTTGCGGCTTTAATTCCGGAAGCTCCTGCCTGTGCAAGTCCTCTTGTTGTGCCGGCACCGTCTCCAATCGCGAAGAATCCAGGAAGCTTTGTTTCAAGTTCGTGGCTTAACTCTAAACGAGAAGAGTAAAATTTAACTTCCGCACCGTATAAAAGAGTGTCATAATTTGCAGTACCTGGAGCGACTTTATCAAGAGCGTAGATCATTTCGATAATATCATCAAGCTGACGTTTTGGAAGTGCTAAAGATAAGTCACCTGGAATAGCCGCTGTCAGTGTCGGTTTTACGAAAGACTGACTTAAACGATGTTCATTTGTGCGGACTCCTTTTACAAGATCACCGAAACGCTGTACAAGGACACCACCTGCTAACATATTAGAAAGAGAAGCGATGTGTTTACCATAGCGATATGGTTCATCAAATGGTTCTGTAAAGCGGTTAGAAACAAGAAGGGCAAAGTTTGTATTCTCACTGCGAAGAGAAGCATCAGAGTAAGAATGACCATTTACCGTGTTAATTCCTTCTACATTTTCAGCAACAACGTGTCCGTAAGGATTCATACAGAAAGTACGGACGCTGTCACCATACTGTTTTGTACGGTAGACAAGTTTTGACTCATATACGACATCTGTGATATGTTCAAATACTCGTGCAGGAAGTTCCACACGAACACCGATATCTACCTGATTGTTAATAAGCTTAATTCCAAGATTCTTACACTGGTTTGCAAACCATTCTGCACCGCTTCGTCCAGGAGCAGCGATTAAATACTGACAACGTGCGACATCCCCTTTTTCTGTTACAAGTTCATAACCTTCTGAGCAGGTTTTAATCTCAGAAATAGCAGTATTAAAATGGAAATCCATTTTATCTTTTAAATCTTCATAAATATTTGTAAGAATCATAAGATTCTTTTCTGTACCAAGATGTTTGCACTGTGCCTGTAAAAGATGAAGGTCGAATTCAAGAGCCTTTTTTGCAAGAGCCTGTGCTTCTGGAGTTGTTGTAGAGAAATAGCTAGTAGTAGCACCGTGAGCTACATTTACATCATCTACATAATGAATCAGTTCCATAACTTCATCATGATCCATATAATCAGTAAGCCAGCCGCCAAATTCTGTAGTAAAGTTAAATTTACCGTCAGAAAATGCACCAGCACCACCAAAGCCGCACATAGTATCGCAGACTTTACAGTTGATGCACTGCTTTACCTTTTTTGCTACAATAGGGCAGCTTCTTTTATAAATATCCCTTCCCTGTTCAAAAACACCAATCTTTAAGGAAGGATTTTTTAAACTAAGTTCGTAACCGGCATAAATACCAGCTTCACCGCAGCCAATAATAATAACATCATATACCTGATTCATCAAATTACCTCCTAAATTAATGGTTTACATTTATTATAATGTAAAGAAAACCATAAAAATCCACTATGTATTATAAAGAAAAAAGAATAGAATGTCAAATGTTTTAGAAAATTAAGTGAGAGACTTCGTCATACAATTGTTAGGTGCTTTACTGAGTAAAATAATTGGATAAAATAGTAGAAAGAATTCAAAAAATATTCTTAATAAATATTAAGAAGTCAAAGTAACCTTCTACCATGTATAATGAAGATGTGGTACAATATTCTCAGGCAGATTTAAGAATTTTTAAATAAGATTCTTTTTACAGAACATGCAGAATATAAAAATGTTCCGTAATTGTGAACATTCTTTTAATTTATTGTGATGTTTGATGATTTTTCAGAGTAATTGTGCTATCATAACAAAATAAGTTTCAAGTGACTATCTTAAAGCTTTGCCAGAGCGTGTTTGAAAAATGCAAATTGGGGCGTGCAGATTGCAGGAATGATTTTTCAAACATACTCTAGGCTTTTTATAAAAGATATTAAGGAGGTTGTTATGTTTCGGAAGAAGAATGGGCAGGAATTTATGGATGAGACGAATTTAGATTCATCCACAAATGATAAGGAAGAGAAGAAAGGATTTTTCCACAGGAAAAAGAAAAAAGAAATCAATCTGTATGAGGACGATATGGGATATATCGAGGATGACAGTAATTTCGATGAAGACGAATATGATAAAGAATTAGAAGAGTTACAGGAAGAAGAGAAGCCAGAGAAGAAACGGGGATTTTTCCATCGCAAGAAGAAAGAAGAGGAAAAATCTGGTGGTACGGAGAAGCTTGAAGGTACTAAGGAAGAGGAAGAAAGTCTGTTAAGCGATGACGATGCCATTATTTTGCAGGAGCCGGAGAAGAAGAAGTTTTCCAAGAAGAAGCTGGCGCTTATCTGTGGTACGGCAGCAGTCATAGTGATCGCTGTTGTTTTTTTTGTGATTCGCAATATCGGAGGAACAAGTGAGGGCAAGGCTTATGTGGAGTCTGTTCGTGAGATTACAGGACTGGGAACTGCTGGTGGTGCGAATAACCGTTATACAGGAACTGTTGATGCAGAGAAGTCATGGAAGATTACATTACAGTCTGATTTATCTGTAGAGAAACGCTATGTTAATGTAGGGGATCAGGTAAAGAAGGGAGATAAGCTCTTTAAGTACAACACACAGGAGTTAAAGCTTTCTAAAGAAAAGAAAGAACTTGAGCAGGAGACTTTACAGAATGAGATTACACAGTTGACAAAGGATATTAAGTCTTATCAGTCTGATTTGAAGTCTGCAAGTGCCAGTGAGAAGATTCAGCTTCAGACACAGATTTTAACGGCTCAGACAACAATTAAAAAAGATCAGTATACGATTAAGTCCAATAAAGAGTCAATTAAGTTGTTAGAGAAGAACATTAAAGATGCAACAGTAAAAAGTAAGATGAATGGTCTTGTAAAGAAAGTAAATGCATCTTTAGAGACTTCCTCTTCGGATGATAGTTCGGATGACGGCTCGGATTCTGGTGATGGAAGTTCAGATGATTCCTCTTACATGACAATTCTTGCGGTAGGTAATTACCGAATTAAGGGAACTGTCAGTGAGACGAATGTATGGAGTCTTAACGAGGGAGATCCAGTTATTGTTCGTTCAAGAGTGGATAATTCCCAGACCTGGAAAGGAACAATCAGCAGCATTAAGACGGATACGACGGCAGATGATACCAGTGACAGCAGCTCTGATTATTCAGATGGCTATACAGATGATGAAAGCAGTACAGGAGAAACTGCCTCTAAGTATAACTTTTATGTGAAGTTAGATAATGATAAGGATTTGATGATGGGACAGCATGTCCTTATAGAACAGGATAATGGACAGGACGAGCAGAAAGAGGGTATGTGGCTGCCATCTGCTTACATAAAGAAAAATAATAACAAATACTATGTATGGCTCGATTCTCATAATAAGTTAAAGCTTCATGAGATTCAGGTTGGAGAGTACGATGAGAATCTTGATGAGTATGAAGTAAAGAGCGGCCTTAAAACAAGTGATTACATTGCATGTGACGACAGTACATTAAAAGAAGGCATGAAAGTTACAAAGGTAAGTCCGGAAGATAATACATCTGGTTATGGAGATGAGCAGGAGAATGATGATGCAGAGTCATTTGGTTCAGATGCATCTGAAGATACTTCAGATGTGGGAGAGGATTATTCAGATTACAGTGATAGTGCGGATACATATGACAGCTCTGATGATGGAAGTCTGAGTGACGGTGCAGATTTTGGAAGTGATAGCTCAGATTCTGGTAACAGTGGAACAAGTGATAGTGATATTGCGGACTTTGGGGAATAAGGATTCCCGTCAGGAAAGGACATATAGCATATGCTTTTGGAACTAAAACATATTTATAAGAATTATTTACAGGATAAGATTGTCATACCAGTTCTTAAAGATGTAAATATCTCTATTGATGAGGGCGAATATGTGGCAATTATGGGACCTTCTGGTTCTGGAAAGACAACACTGATGAATATTATCGGTTGCCTGGATCGTCCGACAAAGGGAGAATTTCTTTTAGAAGGGGAATCTATTGTTAATTATAACGAGAACCGCCTGTCGGATTTACGTTTGAATACTTTGGGATTTGTATTTCAGAGTTTCAATCTTCTTCCAAAACAGACAGCACTTGACAACGTAGCCCTTCCGTTAAGTTATGCAGGAGTGCCGGTAAAAAAGCGAAAGGAAATTGCTTTTCAGGCATTAAAGAGAGTAGGGCTAGCAGAGCGAGTACATTTTAGACCGAGTCAGCTTTCTGGCGGACAGCAGCAGAGAGTAGCAATCGCAAGAGCTTTGGTAAATAATCCAAAGATTATTCTTGCGGATGAGCCAACAGGAGCACTGGACAGCCGTTCTGGTATTCAGGTAATGAATCTGTTCCAGCAATTGAATGAAGAGGGAGTAACGATTATTATGATTACGCATGATGCCAATATTGCGAATCATGCGAAGAAAGTACTCCATATTTTTGATGGAGAGATTGTGGAAGACAAGGAAAGAAAAGAAAAGCAGCAGGCCGAAGTTCAGAGTGAAAAAGAAGCGAAGAATGATACAGTATTTTCAGAAATCGAACAGGACTTTGGCGTAAAAGAGTGGGAAGGAGAGATCTGATTTGAAGGGAAAGAAAAAGATACTACTTGCAGTAGCGCTGGTTCTTGTGATGGCAGTGGGGATTACTTCCATTGTCGTTATAAGAAATAGAAACAAAACAGTAGTAAAAGTATTCCCGGTAAGTATGCTGAACAGTTCGGACTGGTTTGATACAGATACTTCTCTTACGGGAACTCTTACTTCAGACTACATACAGGAAGTTCATATTGATGGTGGACAGAAGGTAAAGAAAGTCTATGTAAAAAAGGGCGATAAAGTAAAGAAAGGAGATATTCTTTTAAAATATAATGTCTCTGAGAAAGAATTGGATTTGAAATTACAAAAACTTCAGATACAGTCTTCTAAAATGGAAATCGCCGAGATGGAAAAAGAGCTGAAAAAGCTTAAAAATACAAAAACAGTTGGTGCCGTAAATACGGGAAACAGTGATGTTATGAATGCCTCAGTGAATCTTTCTGCTATTAAGGGAACAAGTCTTAGTTATCTTGTGGCAGAAGCGAATGGAAATACAGAGGGTACAAGTTCTGATGTTAAAGTACAGAGTGGGAATGCTGTCTCTAAAAGTGGAAGTGGCTCAGGTTCCGAGAGTGGCTCCGGAAGTGGCTCAGGTTCCGAGAGTGGTTCCGGAAGTGGTTCGGGTTCCGAGAGTGGCTCCGGCTCTGGAGAGACAAAGTTAGTTTTACGGGATCATGTTAGTAGTGAAGCAGATAAAGCTGCAACGTCCGGTGCAGGAACAAAAGAAGATGATTCACTTATTTTCACACTTACAAAAAATGGAACGATTAGTGGAGCGTTTGTCAAGAAGCTTATTTCTGAAGGAAAATATGCAGAGTTCCGCTCATATAAATCGGAAGAATCTAAGAATCCAATTGCAACATTTGAGCTTTCGCCAGACACAAAAGTTAATGTTTATGATAACGATAATTATACAGTTAATAAGTTAAACGAAGGTGGAGATTCAAGAACTTTACATAATTCGATAGAATCAGTCAGTGAAAGAGACAGTTCTAGTGGAGATGGTTCTTCTGCTGGCAATGCCTATATTTATTATCTGAACGTTAACGGAAGAGTAAAAGGTTCAGTCATTAAGTCATTACATGATTCTAAAAAGTATGCTACGTTTATTGAATTTGATGAAAACGGCAAGGAAAAGAACAGATATGAATATAATCCAGACAGAGTATTTACAGATTTAGAGGAAGATGGATTATATAAAGTGTCAGATTTCGACAACTTAACTATAAGACCTGCATACAAAGATTTAAAAGCAGATAAGTTAGAGGATGGACAAAAAGATTCCAACGGCAAATACATTTTCTATTTACAAAAAGGTGGAAAAATCAGCGGTTCTTTATTGAATGACTTGATTAAAAAGGGTATTAATGCCGAGTTTATTGAGTACGCATCAGAAAAAGATTATGACAATGAGAATACAGAGAATGCAAATACATTAGAGATTACTTCCTCCAGCAAGTTTACAGTAGAATTAGCAGATGGGACAGGATATACCATCTCTTATTTAAAGAGTAAGGTGAAGAAAGATGACCCATCGAAGCCAACTACAGAACATGAAAATCCAACAACTCCTTCTACAGACAAAAAGATTAAGTGTAAACAGAATCGTAAGAGGGTAACCGCAGGAAATGGATGTCTGCTTACCGTTGTAACAGAAGATGGAAAGAGTATTGATCAGAGTAAAGTTACATGGAAGCTTAGTGATAATATCTCAAAAGATACGACAATCACAAAAACAAAGTCAGGTGTCTGGCTGTATGTGGACGAGGGAGAGCCGTCTTCTTCTGTAACAATCACAGCACAGGTAAAGAATGTAAAAGGAATTTCAAAAGAGCAGATTTCAAGAACACTGATTGTAAAAGGTGCAGATACTGGTGATGATGGAGATGATAATAATGGAGGTGGCTCCGATGATGGTTCAGGTTCAGGCTCTGGCGATGGTATAGATGACGGAACAGATAGCAGCGGCGGAGATGATAACGGCTATACAGCCGAGGAGTTAAAAGCAGCGATTTCTGATAAGGAAGATGATATCGCACAGGCCAAAGAAGATCTTCATGATGCACAGATTAGTTATAAAGAAGCTAAGGCAGAAGTAGATAAGGCAACAGTAAAGGCAAAGCTTGCCGGAACAGTAACGACAGCGTACAGCAAGGGAACACTTCCAACGGATGGTTCAGCCGCAATCGTGGTAAAAGCTGCAGATGGAATGTATGTAAAAACATCAATCAGCGAGATGGAACTTGATAGTGTAAAGGTCGGTGGAACGATCAAATGTGTATCAAGTGATACTGGAGATGAATATACTGCAGAGGTAAAAGAAATTTCTGATTTTCCTACAGCAGACAGTAGTAATGGCGGAGATGTATCTAATCCAAACAGTTCCTATTATCCAATCGTTGCATTTATAAAAGATGCAGATGGGCTAAGTCCTGGAGGCAGTGTTGAAGTTTCTTACAGTTCGAAATCTATGGGAACGGCCAACGAAAACGCAGTATATCTTCAGAAAGCGTATATTCGAACAGAAGATAAGAAGAGTTATGTGTATCTTAGAGATAAGAAGACAAAACGCTTGAAAAAACAGTATATAACGATTGGAAAGACAATGAATGGACAATATATCGAAATTGTTTCAGGTGTTACAGAAGACGATAATATTGCCTTCCCTTATGGAAAGAATTTAAGAGAAGGAGTAAAGACAAAAATTTCGGAAGACGATAGCGAAATGATTTATTAGGAGGAAGAACAATGCTTGAAAATATAAGATTATCTTTTCAGGGTGTGTGGAGTCACAGACTACGTTCCTTCCTGACAATGTTAGGTATCATTATTGGTATCGCAGCAATTATTGCTATCGTATCAACAATCAAAGGAACAAATGAACAGATTAAGAAAAACCTGATTGGTTCAGGAACGAACACGACAACAGTGCAGCTTACAGAAGAAGGAAACTATCCGGCAGAGATGGAATATGGAATTCCAAAAGGAATCCCGGTTCTTGATGACGATATGCGCCAGCAGCTTGCAGATATTGACCATGTAAAAGATGCATCTTTATATGTATCCCGTACACAGGTTGACTACATTTACTATAATGATACATCACTTTCAGGTGGACAGCTTATCGGAGCAGATTCCCATTATCTTGGGACTTGTGGATACATTATGAAAAGAGGAAGAGGATTTACAGACAGCGATTATGAAAAGTATCGTAAAGTTGCGGTAATAGATAGTGTAGCTGCCGATTCTCTTTTTGGAGACGCCAACCCGGTAGGAAAGACAATTGATATTAAGGGAGAACCATTTATCGTTATCGGTGTTATTGAGGAATCAACAGCATTTAGTCCGGTAATTAATTCGGTGGAAGATTATTATACCTATGTATATAATGATGGAAGTGCCAGTGGTATTGTTGTAATTCCAGATGTTGACTGGAATATTGTGCAGCAGTATGATGAGCCACAGAATGCGAAGCTGCTTGCAGATTCAACAGATAATATGACATCCGTTGGAAAGGCGGCGCAGACCTTATTAAATGAGACGGTAACAAGTAAGAGTATTAAGTATCGTGCAGCCAATATGAATGAGACTGCGGAAGAAAGCCAGCAGGTAAGTGCAACAACGAATAAACAGTTAATTTGGATCGCAAGTATTTCCTTGTTAGTTGGTGGTATTGGTGTTATGAATATTATGCTGGTATCGGTAACAGAGCGTACAAGAGAAATCGGTCTTAAAAAAGCGATTGGTGCAAGAAAGAATAGAATTCTTGCCCAGTTCTTAACTGAAGCGGCGGTACTTACAAGTTTAGGTGGTATCATTGGTACGATTACAGGTATTGCCTTAGCTGAAATTATCGGAAAGATATCTAATGTTCCGATTGCTATCAGTATACCGGCCGTAATCCTTGCTATTGCCTTTTCCACAGTTATCGGAGTTGTATTTGGATTATTACCGGCAGTAAAAGCTGCAAACTTAGATCCAATCGTTGCATTACGTCATGAATAGTGCTATGATACTAAAGCTAAAAAGCAAATATCTGTAATAGAGAAATCATTTGTACGGATATACGGGCAGAGAATATGATTTTGAATATCAATGTATCCGTACATGCCAACTCTATATTTTGTAGATATATTACAAAATTACAGGAATAGAATGTAGATAAGATTAATAAAGAACGATAGGTAACAGGAGAAAAACGATGGGTAAATATTTTGGAACAGATGGTTTCCGTGGCGAAGCAAACGTAGATTTAACCGTAGAACATGCATATCAGGTTGGTCGCTTTCTTGGGTGGTATTATGGAAAAGATAAAAAAGAAAAATGTAAAGTTGTTATTGGAAAGGACACACGCCGTTCAAGCTATATGTTTGAATATTCATTAGTAGCAGGTTTAACTGCTTCTGGAGCAGATGTTTATCTGTTACATGTAACAACAACCCCAAGTGTTTCTTATGTAGTAAGAACAGAAGATTTTGACTGCGGAATTATGATTTCTGCCAGCCATAATCCATACTATGATAATGGAATCAAGCTTATCAATTCAAAAGGTGAAAAGATGGATGAAGAAACCATCCTTAAAGTCGAAGATTATATTGATGGAAAGATTGAAGTCCCAATGGCAGTAAGAGACCAGATTGGATGTACGGTTGATTATTCGGCAGGAAGAAATCGTTACATCGGATATTTGATTTCTCTTGCAACACGTTCTTATAAGAACATCAAGGTTGGACTTGACTGTGCTAACGGAAGTTCCTGGATGATTGCAAAGAGCGTATTTGATGCATTAGGAGCGAAAACTTATGTAATCAATGCAGAACCAGATGGATTGAACATTAACATGAATGCTGGTTCCACACATATTGAAGTCCTTCAGAACTTCGTAAAAGAGAATCAGCTTGATGTTGGATTTGCCTTTGATGGAGATGCAGACCGTTGTATCGCTATTGATGAGAACGGAAATGTCGTAGACGGAGACTTAATTTTATACGTTTATGGACGCTATCTCAAAGAAAAAGGTGCACTTCGCAACAACACTGTAGTAACAACAATCATGTCTAACTTCGGACTTTATAAAGCCTTTGATGAACTTGGTATTGATTACGAAAAAACACAGGTTGGTGATAAATATGTTTACGAAAACATGGTAAAGAACGGACACCGTATCGGCGGAGAACAGTCTGGGCATATCATTTTTAGTAAATATGCAACAACAGGAGATGGAATCCTCACAGCCATCAAGATGATGGAAGTTATGTTAGAGAAAAAGTCCTCTCTTGCAACACTCACATCTCCAGTACGCATTTACCCACAGGTACTTAAAAATGTCCGTGTAAAGAGCAAACCAGAGGCACAGAATGATGCTGATGTACAGGCAGCAGTAAAACAGGTTGCAGAAACACTTGGAAGTACAGGAAGAATCCTCGTACGCGAAAGTGGTACAGAACCAGTGATTCGTGTTATGGTTGAGGCTGAGACCGAGGAAGAGTGCGAAAAATATGTAGACTCTGTAATTGATGTCATCAAGGAAAAAGGACATTGTGAATAAATCCTGATTGAACAAAATCGCTGCACGTAGCTTTCGCAAGCCATCGCGCAGCGATTTTGTTCAATATGATTTTGCTAAAGAAACAAGTTCTTCTGTTGCACTGGAAGATATTGTAATGCCATTAAACTTCGAATGCCTATGATTATACAGATGTTACACAACAGTCAACAAGTATTGACCTGATTACAAATAATGTGTCTGTATCGCTGATCAATATTGCAACCCGGAATTATACTCTATACTCTTCTGGAATATCTTCCTCATCCCACACGATGACATTAAAATTCTTCTGGCATCCCATTTTAATTCCAAAGCCCAGAACGTTATCTGTAGAACGGTCTAAAGCAACTTTGATAAAATCAACGGCTTCTTTATGTTTAGTTCCTACAACATATACATTAAAGTTTTTGGAATATTCTCCATTTAAAACGGTGAATTCTCCGTTTTTTAAATGTTCATCACGTTCTGGTGCTAACTTTCTCTTTTCAAGTATTGTCATGATATCTCCTCCTAAAAATCTTCACAATAAACCATTATAACATTTATTGCGAATACTTCAAGGTGTCTTGGAGAAAGAATTATTGTGGAATTTCCTGTGTAGAACCTGTCATTAAGAAGTTTTTGCAAAGATACCCCTCGCGCACACCGTAGCGGGATACCCATATCTTCTCACAGTGAAGTCTTTCTATAATTTCTTTTACAACAAGCATACCGGGGATGATTGTATGGACACGATCTGGGCATAGTTTTAAAATATAATTACGGGAAGCAGCATCACGTTTTAATAGTATTTTTAAAATTTTATTGAATTCTTCTTTTGTAATGATTCGATTATTTTCCTCTTTGTTAAAATGGTAATTGACAATATTTAAGATGGCACGACATGTACCGCCGACACAACAGACTTTTTCTGGTACTTTTTTTGGAAAATCAACAGCATCGAGTCGTTTTGAAATACGTTTTGCAATCGCTTTTTGTTCTTTTTTATCTGGCCATAAACCGGAAACGTGATTGTGGAAAAGATTTAAAGAACCGATAGAAATACTTTGGGATTTTTTTACTTTTCCATTTTTTACACGAACGAATTCGGTACTTCCACCACCAATATCGAACATAATACCGTTCTTTAAATCGGTTGTGTACAGGGCACCATAGTAGCCTAAGATACCTTCTTCGCTGCCGGCAATGACATCAACACAAAGACCAGTTCTGCGCTTGATTGTTTCAAGTGCTTTTTCTGTATTCTTGATATTACGTAAAGAAGCGGTAGCAAACACATGCATTTCATTCACACCAAGCTGCTGTAAAAGGACTTTGAAATCAAGCAGTACGGCACATGCCTGATTGATACCATCATTAGACATAATTCCATGGGAGACATATCCGGCAAGACCGGCCATATTTTTTTTTGAGAATAAGGTTTCAAAACTTCCATCCTCTAATGTATTGTAAAGAGAAAGACGAATTGTATTGGAACCTAAATCGACAATAGCACATTTCATAAATATTAACCTCCTGATAAAATCGCTATAGTTTATAATAACAAGTATTGGTAAGAAAGGAAAGAAATATAAGTCAAATTTATGTAAAAAAGAATATGAAAAATAATATTGAAATAAAAAAAGTATTGTGATAAAATAAATGTAATATTTTTACAATAAAGGAGTTAGTTATGGCAAGTCAATGTGATTTATGTGCATATTACTGGATTGATGAAGAAGATGGGACAGGAGAATGCCAGGTGAATCTGGATGAGGATGATCTGGCGAGAATGTTGTCTGGTTCTGCAGATAGTTGTCCGTATTTTCAGATGTATGATGAGTATAAGATTGTGCGGAAACAAATCTAGAAGATAAGATGTAGAATAGAAGATATAATCGGGGATTGAATCTGGGGATGGTGGCAAGCGGTTAACAATCAGTTTATCAAAGTATTAGATAAACTGATTTCGCTCTTTATTGTATTCAAAGCCTGCAGAAGATAGTTTTTCTTTAAGAGTATTCTCATCAATATTCATATCTTCGCATAAAGCCTCTAATGAAGAGTAGAAGTCGCGTAGCTTTGTGTTAATGACACTGTAAAGCATAATTGGATCTTTGGGTAATCGTTCCATATTTGTATCCTTTCTTAGAAATTAATCATAAATACACTGGGGAATTCTTGGATGTTTAATAGCATAAGTTTTATCGAAATCCTCTTGGAGATAAATGAACACAAAAAAAGAGATGTCTACACATAAATATATAAAATAAATATTTAAGAACCAGTATAGTAGTGACATCTCTT
>OMNT01003066.1_pt1 | contig 12577 bp, 13 predicted proteins | sample 1672551 | NCBI WGS metagenome assembly OMNT01 (sample SAMEA3136698, study PRJEB25190) | human gut metagenome
CATGTCTGAGAAGATTGTACAACTGAACGAGGAAGTTATCAAGGGCCAAATCAAGGAATTGGTCCGCGGCAGTGTGGAAATCCGAGCTGAAAGTGGTACTGTCAACAGGTCCCTTATCTTACCTTATCACGCCATGGCAGGCAGATAAGAGGCATTCCTCTTTATACAAAAAGGCCCGTCTGCTCAAAACAGACGGGCTAGATAAAAGAACCGGTTATCCTGCCTTAGTTTTTCTTTGCCCCCTGCCCAGCGTTTCCCGGTTTATCATGCCGCCAAACAACGTTTTTAGCAAGATTTTCATGTCGAGGCCAAAACTCCAGTTTTCAATGTACCACAGGTCGTGCGCTACTCGGTCGGGAATACTGGTATCTCCCCGCAGACCGTTAATCTGCGCCCATCCGGTCATGCCCGGGCGAACCTGACATTTCACCATATAAAGCGGAACTGTTTCACGGAACTGTTCTACATAATAGGGAATCTCTGGACGTGGGCCTACAAGGCTCATGTCTCCTTTTAATACATTTATCAGCTGTGGCAATTCATCCAGACTGGTCTTGCGTAGGAGACTGCCCACACGTGTACGGCGACTGTCGGCATTGCTGGACCAAGCGGTATTCTGGTAAGGGTTGACACGCATGCTGCGAAATTTATACATAATGAACTTTGCCTTTTTCAAGCCTACCCGTTCCTGCCTGAACAACACGGGTCCTGGACTGGACAAGCGTATGATAACAGCCAGAATAAGCAGCAATGGACTGAGCAAAACCATCAACACTATACTGGCCATTACGTCAAAGGCCCGTTTCAGGAAGGCATTGAGAGGATCGTCCAAGGGGGTAGTGCGCAGCTGAATCAACTTTATGCTTCCCACGGTGTCAATGGTAGGGCAGGTGGGGATGACATCGTTATAAAAAGGAATAACGCTGATTTTTGTGCCACATTTTTCGCATATGCAAATTACGTCCATTGTTACGTACAGCTCGTCGGGGGCTAGCGCCATGATAACTTCATCGATTCCATTTCCGTGCAATTGTTCCTCTAGGTTTGTCAAAAGGCCATCACCGGGAATTAGATGCTCGTCCACATGAATACCAAGAGAGGGATCATCCTGTACATTGTCGATGTAACGCTGCGCTAAGATACCTCCTCCCACGACCAGCATGTGCTTAAGGTTGAAGCCCTTGGCACGCATATACCGTAGAAAGCGACGGATAAAAAAACGCTTTCCCGTCAAAATGAGGCAGCTAGTTAGGTAGTATACGGCCAGCACGCCACGCGAAAAATCTTCTAGACGAAACACATATAAGGCTGCTGCTGCGCTGGTCAGAGCTACTGCATTTGCCGCCAAAATGCGGCTGCCCTCCCACCCTGAATGATGGATCCGAGTGGTACGATACACTTTGAAACAGGATAACATTACTGCTGTCCATGCAGCATAGATCACAGCTACGCCCAAAACGCGTACATTAAAATTGCTGACCGAAGCCATGTTGCTCTGTGAATTTCTGATAACACCCAACCACATCCACGAGGCAAACAGATAGCTGGCTACCACCAGCACCCCATCGGACAACACATTCAATCGGTTAATCAGCTTTTGATTCTTGCGGATCATGGTTCTCTTTTCTCAACATTCATGTTTATGCCGTGTTCTGGAAAGGGAGCAACAAGAGCAGACCGATACCTCGGACGACTGTTTTGTGTCAGCATCCCAGCTATTCCATCAGTTCATCATGTCGTAGAGCAAACAAGCATCCTTGATGATGTGTCCAACTCAATCTGACAGGTCTACCGACGCCGATCCACTCTACAAATAGTACCCCATAGAGCAGAAAAAGCGCTATCAATGATTTGAATACAGTCGCCAAATTCCATCACCTTGAGGTTGTGAATTTTTTTTCAACAAAGATGGCCTAGTTATAGCTGCCGGCACGTATGTGTTACACCGCACTTTTTCTTTTCCCACACACAAAACAGCCTTAGAACTCTCTTGTAGTCTGACATGATGTTATATCCCCTTTGATGAAAAGTCAATTCACTGTCCTTCGGCTTCGGTTTGAACGTAGTACCCATGGCAGACGAAGTGCGCTGTAGCGCCCACGTCAGCAATGGAAGCCTGCTACCTTTCGATCGGCTGCAATCTTTAATGGTACATAAGGGAATGTGGGGCTGATGACAACCCAGTCTTTTTATACCATCAGATAAAACCGACGATACGCTATTATTATAGAAGAATATCAAAAAAAAGCAAGTTGTATTGTGAAAATATGGGATTTTGTTTGTTAAGGACCAATGCTTAGGAACTGCAGACACAGAAAAGAGAACCCGTATGTTGTAAGATAGAAGTGTGAATGATCAATCCACCACAGAGGCGTTCTACACGAACAAAATAACACAGAAAGTCTACTTTCGTCAACGGGAACTGAGCTACGCGGCAGAGTACGGAGCTACCGCATCTTCACCAAATCGAAAGACCATGCATCTATGAAAAAACGGCATAATGGGATGCTGGAAAGCCTGAAAGAACAGCCGCTCACACCTCATCACTTTCCGAGGAAGCAGACAGCAAAAGAGTAAAAAACTGGTCTGGCGGTACATGCGAAAGGATCAGGGGCCCTGTTGCCGTGGTATGAAAAAGTTTGTGCTCACACTTACAGGAGAAGCTACGGCTGCTTAAAGAACGGCAGGCAGACTGGTACGTCCCGGGGAGAAAAAGCGCAAGCCACGAAAGTACAAGCCTTATCAGTCGGCTGCGTATTCTGAATAAAAGGTTCAGATGGCGTAAAGCATGTGCCCAGCCATTGCGTAGCAAAGGGTGACAAATGTGACCAGATTGCAGCAGAAGATGAGTGTGCATGCTGGACGTATCGGGAAATGTACGCGGAGCACAGCTCCGCCAGCGCTAAAGACTTTCTGGAGCGACTTGTCAAAGCAACTTCCTTTCCGATCCGGATGATCCAGACAGACAACAGTGCTGAGTTTACCATCGCGTATCTGGTCACCAAACCCAAACACATACCCTGTTTGAGAAGGCACTGATCTAGATGGGGATTGCTTATCATCGGATTCGGATCGCCACATCACGCCACAATGACAAGGTGGAATGGTGGCATAGAATCGATAAGCAGTGCTTCTACAGGCACATGTGCATGTACAGCCTGGCAAACGGCTGTGAGCAACTGGCGGTCTATATAGAGAGTGTCACACAACCACATCACGACATGTCTTGGCATGAGGTCACCCAACCAGCTGATTGAGCTGTATCACAGCGTCATGTAATGGCTAGGGCTGTCCGCGGCCTTTGTGCCGGACAGTTCTAGCCTATTCTCTTCTGTCTGACTTCAGTCAAGGTCGGGTCGTATTTGCCTGGTAAATCTCTACCCTTCTCTTGATTTCTTCTTCAGCATGGATGTGTAACCTATGTTTGAAACACCTACACATTATTCTTTCATGGATCTTCAGAACTTGTCTTTTTATTTTTGCGTAACTTATTGGACTTGTGTTGACAAAAAAGAAATCCGAGTTGAAAGTAGATGCTTTTAGCTCGGATTTTCAACATACCCCGGTCAGCGTGTTCAGATCGACGTGAAGGTCGTACCCCGACGCTGTATTGCCGACCCGCAGCTAAAGCTGTATCAGTACACCGCCATTGACGAGTATTCCCGCTATCGCGTCCTGGGCGCTTACGAGGAACAGAGTACCTTTTCCTCCGCGGACTTTTTAAGCAAGGTCGTCAAGCATTTTGCCCGCAAAGGCGTTGCCGTCGAGTGTATTCAGACCGATAACGGTTTTGAGTTTACCAATCGCTTTTCCAGCAGCCAGCGCGACCTGGAAACCCTCTTTGAGGCAACGGCCAGACAACTGGGAATTCGCCACAAGCTCATCCGCCCCTATACGCCCAGGCACAACGGAAAGGTGGAACGTAGTCATAGAGAGGACCAAAAGCGCTTCTACGACACGCATCGTTTCTATTCCCTCGCCGACTTTGGTGGGCAGGAAGCTTCCCACCAACGCCTAAGCAACTCCCGTCCCATGCGTCCTCTTCATTGGGCTGCTCCCAGAGAGGTTCTCTCCTCCTTCCCTGTCCAATATGTTTGACAAACCTACACCGCATGGGAAGGCGAAGGATTTTCGTCCTTCATTCAGCAGGAATTGACAAAACAGGGCCGGCGTGATAAAGTGCTTGCTGGTTTGCTCCGGCTTACCATGTATTCCCGTTTCGGACAAGGAGGACCTTTGTAATGTTCAGACGTCTCTTTTCCGTGCTGCTGGGCCTCTTAGCGCTCACGGCAGCCGCGGCCGCTCTGGCCGAATCCTTTTATCTTCCGGGAACCTATACGGCGACGGCCCAGGGCTGCGGCGGCGGCGTGACCGTAGAGGTGATCTTTGACGAGACGCAGATCGCCTCCGTCACGGTCGTCGAGCATTCTGAAACCGCCGGGATCTGCGAGCCTGCCATCGAGAGTATCCCGGAGCTGATTGTGGAAGGCCAGACCCTTGCGGTGGATGCCGTCACCGGCGCGACCGTGACCAGCACCGCCATTCTGACCGCCGTGGCGGACTGCGTTACGCAGGCGGGCGGCGACGTGGACGCGCTGCTGTCTGCCTCGGACGGGACGGATTGCCTTGGCGAGACGCTTCTTCCGTCGGCGGACACGCCGTGGTAAACCGCCGAAAGTTTTTTTGCCCCGGGGATTGACGCGGGCCGCAAAAACCCATACAATAGCATTGACAACCAAATACCTTATAAAGAGCGGTCGAGGGACGGGCCCGATGACACCCGCCAACCGGCAGAGATGCATGGTGGCAAATCCCGCAGCGTGCATACGCTGGCAGATAAGGTAGAAAAACGCCTCTTTCGCGCCTGCAATGCCCGCAGGCGCGTTTTTTACGGCCTGCCCGCCGCGTCCTTTGCCCCGCTCCCTCCGGTCCGCTCGTATCAGGAAGGAGAATACCGGCATGCGAACCCTTTTTACCAGCGAATCCGTCACCGAGGGGCACCCCGATAAGGTATGCGACCAGATCAGCGACGCGGTGCTTGACGCGCTGCTGGCCCGCGACCCCATGGCGCGCGTGGCGTGCGAAACCTGCGCAACCACGGGTCTTGTGCAGGTCATGGGCGAAATCACCACCACCGCCTATGTGGCGATCGACGAAATCGCGCGGCAGGTTCTGCGCGACATCGGCTATGTGGATGCAAGCCTTGGCTTCAGCGCGGACAGCTGTGCGGTGCTCACCGCCGTACACGCGCAAAGCCCGGATATCGCCATGGGCGTAGACCACGCCCTGGAAACCCGCGAGGCCGGCGAGAGCAGCACCGGCGCAGGCGATCAGGGCATGATGTTCGGCTTTGCCTGCGACGAAACGCCGGAGCGGATGCCCCTGCCCATTTCGCTGGCACACAGCCTCTCTCGCCGGCTGGCGCAGGTGCGCAAGGAGGGCGTGCTGCCCTGGCTGCGTCCGGACGGCAAGTGTCAGGTCACGGTCGTCTATGAGGACGGCGCGCCCGTAGCCGTGGATACGGTGGTACTCTCCGCTCAGCACGACGAAAGCGTGGAGCGGACGCAGCTTGAAAAGTCGCTTCTGGACGCGGTCATCCGCGAGGCGGTGCCCGCCCGGCTATGGACCCCGCGCACCAAGGTCTATATCAACCCCACCGGCCGCTTCGTGCTGGGCGGTCCGGCGGCGGATACGGGCCTGACCGGCCGCAAGATCATCGTGGATACCTATGGCGGCTACGCACGGCACGGCGGCGGCGCGTTCAGCGGCAAGGACCCCTCCAAGGTAGACCGCTCCGCCTGCTATGCCGCCCGGTACGTCGCCAAGCACCTGGTGGCCGAGGGGCTGGCCCGGCGCGCCGAGGTGGCGCTGGCCTACGCCATCGGCGTAGCCAAACCCGTCAGCGTACAGGTGAACACCTTCGGCACCGGTGTACGCACCGATGACCAGCTCAGCCACGAGGTGATGGAGCGTTTCGACCTCAGCCCGGACGGCATCATCCGCATGCTGGACCTGCGGCGCCCCATCTACCGGCAGACCGCCGCCTACGGCCACTTCGGCCGTCCGGACCTGGATTTGCCATGGGAAGCCCTGGACTGAAAAACACAAGGATTTTGGGGGAAGCGGCATGGCCGCCTCCCCCATCGCTTTACTTCCGTCCGCGCCGTTCCCCGTCCTTCCACACATGCGCCAGAATATCCTTGAGCACCAGGCAGGCGTCCACGTCGCCGTAGCCATATTCCCGCTTCAGCCGGTCCAGCAGTTCGCGGAGAGGCCCGGCATAATCGCTGATTTTCACACGCTGCTGATAGGTGGTCAGGACCGGGTAGCGCTTCCCCCATACCTTGGTCCAATCCACCTTTTTCTGCGTTTCCTCGCTGATGCTGCCGATCGCGCGCTCGATTTCCTCCACCTCCGCGTCAAAGGCGATCAGGTCATCCAGCGTCAGATGGTAGAGCCCCGCCAGCCTCTTGGCCTGGCGGATGTCGGGCAGGGTTTCGTCGGTTTCCCATTTTGATATGGTCTGCCGGCTCACACCCAGCTTTTCGGCCACTTCCTCCTGGGACAGGCCGCTCTTTTTTCGTGCGTTGTAGAGATTGGTTCCCAGATTCATGCGCCATCCCTCCCTTGTGGTGTAAGGCTGATATCAGTATACGGGACGGAGCGGATACGCGCCAGCCCCTCCGGCTTGCAGTTTTGCCCGCTTTCTTAACACGGCCCGGCGCACACCTTCGCGCCGGGCCGCCGTATACTGATGATGCGGGCATCAGAAACGATGCCTTGGAGGAGGAACAACGATGGCAAACATCGAACCAGGCCTGCCTTGCGCGATCATCGGCGAGGGCGCAGCTGTGCGCCTGGGGGCCGAGGCCGGGCAGGATGCCAGCGAAACGCACGTCTATTTTGAACCCTGCGAGGAAAACAAGGCGGTCACCGTAGCCGAAAGCCAGCATAACGAGGACGGCGCGGGCCGCGTTCTGGATGTGAACCTGGTGCTGAGGAACGTGTGCCCCGGCAGGCGCGTCGCGGTAGGCGTCACGCTTCACGAGGTGGATGGAACAGGCGGGGAACACGCGCGCGGCTTTCACGCCATGACCGTACCGGCTCATCGCGACGGCCCGCGAGACGTTACCCTGCCCCGGATACGCTTCGTCCTGCCGGAGGACCTGCGCATTGAGGGTGCGGACGGCCCGCGCGGCTGCCGGCGTCACTTTGTGGTGCGCACCAGCAGCCGCTATGTGGACAGCACCGTGAAGGCGTGACCCTCTCAGCGGTTCATACGCTCCCTGATGCATGACAGGGGGAGCCGGGCATTTGTCCGGCTCCCCCTTTTCGCACCCCGTGACAGCATGGGGCATATCCTGTAGCGTGCGCAGCCGCGCACGAAAGGAAGGAACGATATGATCCCAGTCAACAAGCTGGTGGAAGTATTCTATACCATGCTGGGCTGGCCCTATGCCTCCCCCGGCACCAACGGACCGGCGGGCATCGATTGCTCGGGCGCGTTCGTCTACGCCTACAAGCAGTTTGGCGAGCGCATCTATCACGGCTCCAACCGCATCGTCCGGGTCTATTGCCACGATGTGCGGCGTGTGACCAGCGCCAGTCAGCTGCGCGTGGGTATGGCCATTTTCAAGGCGCGCGAGGATATCAGCCACATGAAGGCGGAATACAAGCCCGGCGGGCGGTACTATGACCCCAACCTGCCCTATGACTACTATCACATCGGCCTGGTGGTGAGCGTGCGGCCGCTGAAGATCATCAATGCCACGCCGCCCAGCGTACGCATTGATACCGATCTGTCGCGCTGGTACTGCGCGGGCGAGCTCAACGCCGTGGACTACGACGCCGAAGAACCGCCGCAGCCCGCTCCCCCGCCCGATGCGGAGCTGCGTCTGGCCGAGGTATGGGCCGAGCGGGGCTCCACGGTAAACCTGCGCGTCAGGCCCTCCCGTGACGCCGTGGTGCGCGTGCGCGTCCCCATCGGCGAGGTGGTGGAGGTGCTGGACGAAACCAACGAAACCTGGTGGTATGTGCTTTACCTCAAGACAACCGGCTATATGATGCGTGAATTCCTGCGCGAACAGGATGGCTGAACCTTACCCCAGGTCCCGCAGGAACGCCTCGAAGTTCAGATGGAAAATCTGCTCCCGCTCCCCGTCCGTCAGCGGCAGACGCAGAAAGCGCGCCATCTCCTCCTCCGGGTCCCACATGGGGTAGTCGGTACCAAAGAACGCGCGGTCCGTACCGTAGCGGCGGATGATGCGCGCGGCCTCCTCCGGCTCAAGGGCGTACAGGCTGGAGGAGGTATCCACCCACACATTGGGCCGCCCGGCCAGCACACGCCACGCCTCCTTCCACACCGACCAGCCGCCCAGATGCGCGCAAATCACCTTCAGGTCCGGCACCTGATCCAGCACATGCGCCATACGCTCAGGCTGGCTATAGGCATAGCGGTAATCGCCCGTATGCACCAGCGCGGGCAGGCCCCGCTCCGCCATGGCGCGGAACATGGACACGGCGCGCCGGTCGTCCAGCAGGAAGGTCTGAATATCCGGGTGCAGCTTCACGCCGTGCAGCCCGCCCGCCTTGATGCGGTCCAGCTCACCGGGTACATCCTCGTAGTCCGGATGCAGCGTGCCAAAGCCGATCAGCCGGTCCGGGTGTTCGGCGGATACGCGCATCAGGTAGTCGTTGATGGAATGCACGCGGCTGGGTGTAACCGCCACGCTGTGCACCAGAAAGCGGGAGATGCCCGCCGCCTCGCCATGGGCCATCAGCTGGCCCAGCGTCCCGTCCAGACACATGGGAATGTCGTAAAAGATCCCGGTGGACTTCGCCGCCTTGAGCGCGATGGCATCAGGGTAAATGTGCGCGTGTGTGTCAATAATCGTCATATGGCAGCTCCTTTGTTCAGCCGCGATCCTCACGGAAATAGGCCACGCCCAGGCTCATGGGGGGCTGGTCCTCACGCTTTTTGCGCAGGCTGGTGATCACCAGCACCACTATGGTCACCACATAGGGCAGGGCCTTGAAGATTTCCTGCATGCTGCGGTCCAGGCCGGGAATGTAGAGATAGAGAATGTACAGCCCGCCGAAGAGGATGCTGCCCCAGATGGCGTTGAGCGGCCGCCAGCGGGCGAAGATCACCAGCGCAATGGCCAGCCACCCGCGGTCGCCAAACCCATTGTTGACCCAGGTACCGCCGGTATACTCCATCACGAAATACAGCCCGCCCAGGCCCGCGAGCATCCCGCCCACCAAAGTGGCCAGATACTTGTAGGCGGTCACGTTTACGCCCGCCGCATCGGCGGTGGCGGCGTTTTCACCCACGGCGCGCAGGTTGAGGCCCTTGCGGGTGCGGTAGAGGAACCAGCTCAGCACCACCGTGAGCACGATGGAAAAGTAGGTCAAAAACCCATAGCTGAACAGCACCTCGCCCACCACGGGCAGCGTGCTGAGCACCGGAATCTTGGCCCGGAAGGCGCTGGCCGTAGCCTGTGTGGAAATCTGCCCCACGCCGCCTGCCAGCCTGGACAGCGAACCGCCGAAGAAGTTGCCAAAGCCCATGCCGAAGGTGGTCAGCGCAAGACCGGTCACGTTCTGGTTGGCCCGAAGGGAGATGGTGAGCACGCTGTAGATCAGCGCCCCCAGGCCGGAGCACACCAGCGCGCATACCAGCGCGATCAGCATGCCCACAAAGGGCACGGGGGCTTCCACGCTGTTTTCATAGAGGAACGCGCCCATCAGCCCGGCCACGCCGCCCATGTACATCATGCCGGGCACGCCCAGGTTCAGGTTGCCGCTTTTTTCGGTCACGATTTCGCCGTTCGCGCCGTACAGGATGGCAATGCCCTGCGCGATGGCCTTTTGCAGAAACACAACGATCAGGTTCATGCCTTGACCTCCTCGCGCGCATGCTGGCGCAGCTCGATGCGGTAGTTGATGAAGAACTCGCAGCCCAGAATGAAGAACAGAATCACGCCGGTGAGGATATCGCTGGCGTTTTCATTGAGGTTGAACTGCGTGGCAATCTGAATGGCGCCCTTTTCCATAAACACCAGGAAAAACGCCACCAGCAGCATCGCAAAGGGATTGAGTTTGCCCAGCCATGCCACCACGATGGCCGTAAATCCGCGGCCGCCTGCGAGGCCCGTGGAGATCGTATGCCCCACGCCCGTGGCCAGCAGGTACCCTGCCAATCCGCCGATACCGCCGGAGATGGCCATGGTGCGGATGATGACGCGGCCAACGTTGATGCCCGCGTAATGCGCTGTATTTTCGCTCTCTCCCACCACGGCGATCTCATAGCCCTGCTTGGAAAACTGCATGTACACATACAGCCCCACCATCAGCGCCAGAACGATCAGAATGGGCAGCAGGTAGCTGTTGGTGCCGATGGACGGCAGCCATCCCTCCTTGCCCTGGCTGTTGATCAGGCCCACATGATTGGAGCCGCGGGGGTTTTCCCAAAACACGATGGCGAAGGACACCAGCTGCATGGCGATATAGTTGAGCATCAGGGTAAACAGGGTTTCATTGGTGTTCCAGTGCGCCTTGAAAAACGCGGGGATCACGCCCCAGATCAGGCCGGCGGCCACGCCCGCCACGGGGCAGAGTGCATACATCGCCCAGGAGGGCAGGTTCTTTCCATAGATCATAATGGCGGCAGAAGCCATGGCGCCCACCAGCACCTGTCCCTCCGCGCCCACATTCCAAAACCGCATGCGGAAAGCGGGCAGCACCGCAAAACCCACGCACAGCAGAATCGCCGCGTCGCGGAAGGTGACCCACATGCGGCGGTTGGTGCCCACCGCGCCGTCCCAGATTCCCGCATAGACGTTGAGCGGGTTCATGCCGGTCAGGCCAAAGATGATGGCCGCGCACACCAGCAGGGCAAATACCAGCGCGACCAGCCGCACCAGCATGGCCCGGCCCAGCGACACGCCGTCGCGCTTGACAATATGCATCAGGGGTTCCTTTGCACCGGTCATGCCTGCGCCTCCTTTGCGTCATGATTGGTCATCATCAGACCGATCTGCTCCTTGGTGGCGTCGCGCGCGTCCACCATGCCGCTCACATGTCCGTCGGCCAGCACCAGGATGCGGTCGCACAGGGCCAGCAGCACATCCAGGTCCTCGCCCACGCAGATGACGGCAGAACCGTTCTTTTTCTGCTCATTGAGCAGCCGGTAGATGGTATGCGACGAATTGATATCCAGCCCGCGCACGGGATAGGCCACCATCAGCACCTGCGGCGAGGATGCGATCTCACGTCCGACGAGTACCTTCTGCACGTTGCCCCCGCTCATGCGGCCCACGGGCCATTCCACGCCGGGGGTAACCACGTCCAGCTCACGCATGATGCGCTCGGCCAGTGTGCGCGGCTGCTTGCGCTCGGAAAAGAAGCCGCGGCCGCGTTTGTAGCTGCGCAGCATCATATTGCCCGTCATGCCCATGGAAGCCACCAGGCCCATGCCCAGGCGGTCCTCGGGAACAAAGGCCAGCCGGATGCCGATTTCGCGGATTTCCTCGGGGGTCATGCGGGTCAATTCCTTGACATGGCCCTTGCGGTTGGTATATTCAATGGAGCCGCTCTTGAGCGGCTGCAATCCCGCGATAGCCTCCAAAAGCTCCTTCTGGCCGCTGCCCGCGATGCCGGCCACGCCCAGAATCTCGCCGGTATAGGCCTCGAAGGCGGCATGGGAGAGCACCTCGCGGCCCTCGTCATTGACGACCGTTACATCGCGCACCTTCAGCTTGAGGCGGGGATTCACCGGCTCGGGGCGCTCGATGTTCAGATCCACGCGCCTGCCCACCATCATTTCGGTCAGGCTTTTCTCCGTGGCCTCGGAGGTCTGAATGGAACCGACGCTGTGCCCCTTGCGAAGCACGGCCACGCGGTCGCTCAGGCTCAGAACCTCGTTGAGCTTGTGGGTGATGATGATGATGGAATGCCCCTGATCGCGCATGTTGCGCAGCACCTGGAACAACCGGTCCGTCTCCTGGGGGGTGAGCACGGCGGTAGGCTCATCCAGAATCAGGATGTTCGCGCCGCGGTAGAGCATTTTGACGATTTCCACCGTCTGCTTCTGCGACACGCTCATTTCATAGATCTTTTCATGCGGATCAATCTCAAATCCGTACTTTTCGGTCAGGGAGCGAATCTCGCGCTCCACCTCCCGCATGTCCAGCCGCAGCTTTCCCGGAAGGCCCAGAATGATGTTTTCGGCCGCGGTGAGCACATCCACCAGCTTAAAATGCTGGTGAATCATGCCGATACCCAGGGCGAAGGCGTCCTTGGGCGAGCGGATGACCACCTCGCGGCCCTCCACATAGATATGGCCCGCGTCCGGAAAGTAAATGCCGGCCAGCATGTTCATCAGCGACGTCTTGCCGCTGCCGTTCTCGCCCAGCACACTTAAGATTTCGCCGCGGCGCACGGTCAGATCCACGTTCTCATTGGCGACCACCGAGCCGAAATGCTTGGTGATGCCGCGCATCTCGATCATTGCATTGGATTGCAAAGCTGTTCCCTCCGGGCTGTTGTATAGAAATGAAAGAACGCCCTGCCGCCC
>OMNT01003074.1_pt1 | contig 12564 bp, 12 predicted proteins | sample 1672551 | NCBI WGS metagenome assembly OMNT01 (sample SAMEA3136698, study PRJEB25190) | human gut metagenome
GCTCTTCGACCAGAACCTCGCCCTCACGGGCGGCCAGCCCTATACCATCCTGTCAGACGGCAGCTCGATCAAAGAGACCGAAATGCTCGCGCTGAACATCCTCAACACGTTCTACGGGCAGAATGCCAACTCGCGCGGCACCGCGCAGGCCAAGGCCGTGCTGTTCTTCATCCTCGTCGCGACCATCGGTCTTCTCCAGCTCAGTGCCAACCGCAAAAAGGAGGTGCAGCAGTAATGAACAAGCACTCTCTTTCCGCAGAAGCCCGCCGCAAGACGATCCTCTCCATCGTGCTCGGCGTCATCTGCGTCATCTATGTGCTGCCGGTCCTCACGGTGGTCATCAACTCCTTCAAGCTCAACACCTATGTCAAGACCGACACGTTCGCCCTCCCGAACGCGGAGAGCTTTGCCGGCTGGGCGAACTTCATCAAGGGCCTGACGTTCGGCAACTACCCGTTCTTAAAATCCGCCGGCTACAGCTTATTTATCACCATCGTCTCGACCGCGCTGATTTTGCTCTGCACGTCGATGGCCGCGTGGTACATCGCGCGCGTGGACAGCAAATTCTGCCGCATGGTCTATTATCTCTGCGTCTTTTCGATGGTCGTACCGTTCCAGATGGTGATGTTCACACTGTCGAAGACGGCCGATACCCTCAAGCTCAATACCCCCTGGACCATCCCCATCATCTACCTCGGCTTTGGCGCGGGGCTTGCGATTTTCATGTTCGTCGGCTTTATCAAATCCATCCCGCTTGAAATTGAGGAGGCGGCCGCCATCGACGGCTGCGGCCCGCTGCGCACGTACTTCTCCGTCGTGCTGCCGATGCTGCGGCCCACGATGATCTCTGTCGGCATTCTCGAGATCATGTGGGTGTGGAACGACTATCTGCTGCCCTATCTCGTGCTCGACCGCACGAAGTACATGACCATCCCCATCCACATCCAGTACCTCAAGGGCAGCTACGGCACCGTCGACCTCGGCGCGACGATGGCGCTGATCCTGCTGAGCATCATCCCTGTCATCGTGTTCTACCTGCTGTGCCAGAAGTACATCATCAAGGGCGTGGCCGCAGGCGCGGTAAAGGGTTAACGCCTTTCATCCTTCATTTTCCAGAAAGAAGTGGTTCCATTGATCGAACGTTCCTCCGGCATTCTGATGCCGATCTCGTCCCTCCCCTCGCCTCACGGCATCGGCACGATGGGCAAGGCTGCCTATGACTTTGCCGACTTTCTCGCCGCCGCGGGGCAGAAATACTGGCAGCTCTTGCCGCTCGGCCCAACGAGCTACGGCGACTCGCCGTATCAGAGCTTTTCGTCCTTTGCGGGTAACCCGTATTTCATCGACTTGGACTTGCTCGTCAAAGATAAGCTCCTGACGCGCGCGGAGGTCAACGCCTGCGACTGGGGCGACGATCCCCGCTATGTCGACTACGGCAAAATCTACGCGAGCCGCTTCACGCTGCTCGAAAAGGCCAAGACGCGCGGCTTTACGCGCGACCGCGAGGCCGTCGCGGCATTTGAGCGGGAAAATGAGCGCTGGCTGCCGAACTACGCCCTCTTCATGGCGCTCAAGCGCCACTTCGGCATGAAGTCTTGGACGGAATGGGACGACGAGGACATCCGCTGCCGCACAAGCAGCGAGGTCATCGAGCGCTACCGCGCCGAGCTGCGCGAGGATGTGGAGCTTTTCACTTACATTCAGTTTCTCTTCTTCCGCCAGTGGGAAGCGCTCAAGGCGTACATCCACTCGCTCGACATCCGCATCATCGGCGACCTGCCCATCTATGTGGCGATGGACTCCGCCGACGTGTGGGCAGAACCCGAAATGTTCCAACTCGACGAGCACAACGTGCCCACCGAGGTCTCCGGCGTCCCGCCTGACTGCTTCAGCGAGGACGGGCAGCTCTGGGGCAACCCGCTCTACAACTACGAGGCCATGGCGAAGGACGGCTTCGGCTGGTGGATCCGCCGCATCGGCGGCGCGCAGAAGCTCTACGACGTCATCCGCATCGACCATTTCCGCGGCTTCGAGAGCTACTGGGCCATTCCCTACGGCGAGACGACCGCCAAAAACGGCCGCTGGGTCAAGGGCCCCGGCATGTCGCTCGTCGGCGTGCTGACCGGCTGGTTCCGCGACCTCGATTTCATCGCCGAGGACCTCGGCTATCCCTCGCCCGAGGTCGTGCAGCTGCTCTCCGATTCCGGTCTTCCCGGCATGAAGGTCCTCGAGTTTGCGTTCGACTCGCGCGACCCGAGCGACTACCTGCCGCATAGCTGCAACTTCAATAGCATTTGCTACACCGGCACGCACGACAACGCGCCCCTCGCCCTCTGGCGCACGGAGGCGGATAAGGCGGACATCGCGTTCGCGAAGAAGTACCTCGGTCTCAATGACGAGGAGGGCTTCAACGCCGGCATCATCCGCGGCGGCATGAGCTGCCAGAGCAGGTTGTTTGTCGCACAGATGCAGGACTATCTGGGCCTTGGCAAGGGCTGCCGCATGAACACCCCCGGCACGAGCAGCGGCAACTGGCAGTGGCGCATGCTGAGCGGCGAGGCGAGCAAAAAGCTCGCAAAGTCCATCCACGAGACGACCCGCATCTACGGGCGCCTGTAAGGAAAATATGGCACGGCGGTTTTGGGCATACGCCCAAAACCGCCGTGTTTCGTTATATTTCGGCAAAATATTACGAATTGTATTTATATTTTGACGGAAAAAGAGAGCTGGGTATTACCCTGCTCTCACTTTTCAATTCACAGGAGTAACAGTTTGCTGTAGTCCAGTGCAACGCGGACGGCTGCCCCCGCTTGCAGATCACTTTCATGTCCAACAGTGATACGCAGCATCGGCGCGCCTTCGGCGCTGCCCTCCGGACGCAGCAGGAGAATGTTCTCCTCCACGCCGAGGATCATGCGGCAGACGGTGCAGCTCATGGCGCCGTTCTCGCTCATGGTGACGGCATTGTCTGGAATGCCAATCGTCGTAAAGGTATTTTCCATGCCAGCAAGCGGCAGCGCCACGTTCCACTCGGGCAGGTAGACTTTGCCGTCTCTCGCCTCGGCGGCGAAGAAGTTCTTGCAGCCCGCGAGGCGCGCCGCGCTGACGCTGCCCGGATGGCGGATCATCTCGTCCATCGGCGTGACCTCGCCGGTCCGACCGTCTTCCATCACACAGACGCTGCAGCAGTTGCGGTAACACTCATCGCGGTCGTGGCTGACCCAGAGGATGGGGCCGTTGAACGTCGCGAGCAGGTCGGCAAGCTCGATCTCAAGATTCCACTTTAAGTAGCTGTCCAGCGCGGAGAACGGCTCGTCGAGCAAAATCGCCTCCGGCTCGGAACACAAAATGCGCGCGAGCGCCACGCGCTGCTGCTGGCCGCCGGAAAGCTGCGCGGGATGCTTTTTCTCAAGGCCCTCAAGGCGGAACATGCGAATCTTCTCCGCCAGCACGCGGCGCTTTTCCGCCTTATCTCCGCTGCGGATGCCGCAGAGGATATTCTGCTCCACGCTCATGTTCGGGAACAGCGCGTACTGCTGGAAAAGATACCCGACCCTGCGCTGCTGAGGCGGCAGATTGATCTTCTTTTCGCTGTCAAACAGCACGCGGCCGCCGAGCACGATGCGCCCGCGGTCGGGCGTCACGATGCCTGCGATGCACTTTAATGTCATGCTCTTGCCGCAGCCCGAGGCGCCGAGCAGCGCCATCGTCTCGTCCGGCGCTTCAAACTGTGAGCGCAGATGAAACGCGCCAAGCTTTTTTTCAATATCGACAGACAAACTCATCTTCTCGCCCTCCTCGCCTTGCTCGCATCCGTGAGAAAGTCACGCCGCTCGAGCATGTTGACCGCCAGCAGCACGACGGCGGAGATCGCAATATTGACCAAGACCCACTTCGTCGCCAGCACATCGTTGTTCGTCTGCCAGAGCTGATAGACCGTGGTGGAGATCGTCGCGGTCTTGCCGGGCGTGTAGCCCGCGATCATGCTCGTCGCGCCGTATTCGCCAAGTGCTCTGGCAAAGGCCAGCACTGTGCCGGCCAGCACGCCCTGACGGCAGTACGGCATGCGGATACGCCAGAAAATGTAGGTATTCGACAGGCCCAGCGTCTGTCCAGAATAGGCCAGCGTCTCGTCAAAAGACTCGAACGCGCCGCGCACCGTGCGGTACATCAGCGGGAAGATGACGACCACCGTGGCAAAGATGGCCGACCACCAGGTCATGACCATCTTGACGCCGAACGTTTCGAGCACCCACGCGCCGATGACGCGCTTGGGGCCGAACACGCGCAGCAGCAGATAGCCCACGACCGTCGGCGGCAGCACGAGCGGCAGCGTCAGAAGCACATCGAGCACACCTTTGACCAGGCGCGGAAGCTTTGCGATATAATAGGCGGCAAAAATGCCGGCAAAGAAAATAACGACCGTGGAGATCGCCGCAATGCGCAGCGAGTTCCATAAAGGGTACCAATCCATAAGTGACCTCCGATTTTCTGGAGTTTGGGAGATTCAGGCGATCTCCAGCTGCCGCAAATGCGGTGAAAAAAGTTTGCCACAAGACAAGCGGGTTTTCCGCCAGTGGCGGCGGGAAGTTTGTGCCGCATCCTGCGGCAGAGAACGGGACAAAAGGGGATATCTCTTCCGAAAGAGATATCAAAAAGCGTCGCAGACTTTGCGCCGCGCACGGCGCAAATAATCTTGAAATTTTTTGCCGCGACATGTGCGTGGCAAAAAATACCTCTCACGCAGCGAGCGTCGAAGGCCGCTCACCGAAGTGAGCGGCCAAGGCGCAGAGCGTAGTGCAGCTCTTTAAAATGAAAGCCTTTTAGGCTTTTATTTTAGTTAGCAGGGCAGAAGCCGACGCTCTCGAACACGGACATGGCGTCAGCGGTCTGGAGGTAGTCGAGGAAGGCCTGGGCGACTTCTTCCTTCTCGCCCTTCAGGACGGCGGCGGGATAGATGACCTGGCCGCACATCTCGGCGGTGGCGCTGTCGACGACTGTGAGGCCGGCGGAGCAAGCGTCGGTGGCGTAGATGATGCCGCAGTCAGCGCTGGCCTCGCTCACCTGAGTGGTAACTTCCTTGACGTTGTTGCCATAGGTCAAAGAGTCGGCGAGAGCCGCTTCGTCAAGACCATAGTAGGCGAAGATCTTCTCGGTGTACTGGCCGACGGGCACGTCGCTGTTGCCGATGGCGAGCATGACGTCGCCGCTCTTGAGGAGTTCAGCGAGCTGGTCGAAGCTCTCGACGCCCTTGGGGTTGCCCTCGGGAACGGCGAGCGTGACCTTGTTCTCAAGCAGGTCGATGCGGCTGTCGGTCACGATGAGGTCAAGACCGTCGGGGTTCTTGTCCTTGTCGTCAATGAGGCTGCCGTCCATGGCGTTCATCTGCTCGGGGGCGGCGGAGATGAACAGGTCACAGTCAGCACCCTCGCTGATCTGGGTGAGGAGCTTGCCCGAGGAGTCGAAGTTGTAGGTGATGTTGACGTTGGGCGCGACCTCCTTGTACATCTCGGCGATCTCATTGAGTGTTTCGGTCATGGAGGCAGCGGCGAAGACAATGAGATCAACGCTCTCGGTGTTTTCACCGTTCTGGGCATCGCCGTCAGTGTTCGCGCCGTCGTTCTTGCTGCCGCAGGCGGCCAGAGAGAACACGAGCGCAAGTGCAAGGAGCAGAGACAAAAGCTTTTTCATGTTTGGATACTTCCTTTCAAATTTTTTCTTTTTCGCGCATTCATTGAAAAGCGCGGCGATACAGGAACGCGCAAGAACACGCCGCACGCAATTTATTTCCAATCCCCATCGGGAAACTTGGACAAAATCATTTCGCTATCCTCAAAATAGATAACGCACCCCCAACATTTCGCGCCCGCAGGCGCGAAGCGTTAAAGTTGTCAAACAGCACCGACTCATTCGGTTCAAAAATCCACCAGTCCTGCCCCCCTAACCCCGCGCCCCTGGGGCGCGAAACAGCGTCGCAGACTTTTCCCCGCAAGGGGGATGCGGCATCCGTAAAGCGGCAAAGCCGCTAACGGCTGCCCAAGCCGCCGCGCACGGCGGCAAATAATCTTGATCCGTTGCGGAGGACGACATGTGCGTCCGCAGCGACACCTTGCAGCGCTTGGCGCGGTGAGTGCCAAGCGCTGATTCCCCTCTCAAAAATGCGAGTCCCTCGCATTTTTGAATTACTTTCCGAACGGGCAGATCGGATAGTGGCACGGCTTGCACCCAAGGCATAGCCCGCCTTCGCCGAGCACCGCGAGATCCGCGCGTGTGACGGGCACATCCGCCGCGATCTTCGGCAGCACCAGATCAAAGACCGTCGCGCCCGCATACATCACGCAGCCGGGCAGGCCCATGACGGGCATACCGTCGTCAAAATAGCCGAGCAGGAACATAGCCCCCGGCAGGACCGGCGCGCCGTAGGCGATGATATTCGCGCCCGCGGCCTTGATGCCGCCCGGCGTGTTGTCGTCGGGGTCGACGCTCATGCCGCCGGTACAGAGGATCATGTCGGGCTTCTTTTCGCGCATCGCGAGCACCGCGTCGCGCACATTCTCCACCCCGTCGCCGGAGTAGACGACCTCGAGCGTTTCGATGCCGTAGGTCTTGAGCTTGTCGATGACGACCGGCGTGAACGTATCCTTGATGAGGCCCTTTTTGACCTCACCGCCGGTGGCGACGATGCAGGCGGTCTTGCGCACATAGGGCTTGAGAGACAGCAGCGGCTTATCGCCCGCGGCCTGCTCGGCCTTTCGGAGCTTTTCTTCCTCGATGATGAGTGGGATGACGCGCATGCCCGCGAGCTTGTCGCCCTCGCGTACAGCCATGCCGCCCTTGCGCGTGGCGATCATCACCTCGTCCTGGCTATTCACGGCGACAAGGCGCGCGGAATCGACCAGAAACACGCCGTCACAGGCGGCCTTGAGCTCGATCTTGCCCTCTTTCACGCCGCTGCGGATCATATTCTCCTGCCCGCAGAGGGCCAGAAGCCGCTCCGCCGCGTCGTTTTCGTGCACCATGCCGGACGTCATTTCCCAGACATAGAGGTGCTCCTTACCCATGCTGAGCAGCACGGGGATGTCCTCTTCCGTCACGACGTGGCCCTTGCGGAAGCGCGCGTCCTTATACTGGTCCTTGATGATCTGCGTCATGTCGTGGCAGAGCACATGGCCCACCGCGTCCTCGGTTTTGATAAGTCTCATTTCTTCAGCACCTCGATCTCGTCTCCGGCCTGAATGCGGCCCTCTTTGATCACAATGGCAAAGATGCCTTCGGTCGGCATCACGCATTTGCCCGTCGTGCGCTTGATCTCGCAGTCGTTGTGGCACTGCTTGCCGATCTGCGTGACCTCAAGCTCCGTCTCGCCCACGCGCAGGCGCGTGCCGACGGGGAGCGTCTTGAGCTCGATGCCTCGGGTGTTGATGTTTTCGGCAAAGATACCCGCATCCAGCTCAAGCGGGCAGATAGCGCGCATCGTGTCCACGCTCTCGTCGGCCAGCAGGCTGATCTGGCGGTGCCAGTCACCCGCGTGGGCGTCGCCCACAATGCCGTGGCGGCATTTTACGTCGATATAGGGTACCTCGTGCTTCCGCACGCCCTTTTTTTCGCTGATGTTCACAGCGGTCACCTGTGCCATTTCTTCATTCCTCCGCTTCATAAACGCCGCTCTTGCCGCCTTCCTTATAAAGGAGGCGGATGCCGTCGATGCGCATATCGCGCTGCACGGCCTTGCACATATCGTACACCGTGAGCGCGGCGACGCTGACAGCTGTCAGCGCTTCCATTTCAACGCCCGTTTCGCCGTGGCAGCGGACCTCGCTGCGGATGTGCAGGGCGGTTTCTTCGATTTCAAATGAGATGTCCACCTTCGTGAGCAGCAGCGGGTGGCACATCGGGATCAGCTCACTGTTTTTCTTCGCGGCCATGATGCCCGCGACCTGCGCGACCGCCAACACATCGCCCTTGCCGATGGAGCCCTCTTTGATCTTGTCCATCGTCGCTTTTGCCATGCGGACCGTCGCGGCGGCGCGCGCCACGCGATAGGTCTGCACCTTTTCGCTCACGTCCACCATGCGGGCGCGGCCCTGTTCGTTAAAATGCGTCAGTTCCATCCTCAGCCTCCGATCGCAAACATGCCGCGGTGCGTCTCCGTGACGCCAGTCTCGTCCATGTGGTGGCGCTCCGGCTTCATCAGAATGCCGCGGCGGATGGCCTGCTCCAATTCCTCACCGGACAAGCCCCGCAGCGTGATCTCTGCGTCCGAATGCAGGCACGGCTTTAATTTCCCGTCCGCCGTGATGCGGATGCGGCTGCACTCTGCGCAGAACGCATGACTCATCGGCGCGATGAGGCCGACAGTCCCCTTTGCATCCGGCAGACGGTAGCACGCGGCCACGCCGTCGTGCGAAACGGCCTCCAACTCCGGACAGCGGTCCAAAACCGCCTGCGAGGGGAGGTATGTACCGAAATCCTTTCCGCAGCCCATCGGCATGCGCTCAATGAAGCGCACCTGCCACGGATGCTCGCGCGTTAAGTCCACAAAATCGGCGATCTCGTCGTCGTTGACGCCGCCGAGCAGCACACAGTTGAGCTTGATCTTCGCAAAGCCCGCGCGCTCCGCCGCCTCGATACCGTCCAAGGTATCCTGCAGCGTACCAAGGCGCGTGATGGCGCGAAAGCGCTCCTCGTTCAGCGTGTCGAGGCTGATGTTGAGGTGCGTGACGCCCGCATCGCGCAGCGGCTGGGCAAACTCCTTGAGCAGGCTGCCATTCGTCGTGACGCAGAGCTCTTCAACGCCGGGGATTTCTGATAGCATGTGGCAGAAGTCCACCGCACCGCGGCGCACGAGCGGCTCGCCACCGGTGACGCGGATCTTTTTGACGCCGCACCTGACCGCCGCGGCGGCCATGTCGCGCAGCCCTTCCAAAGAACAGATGTCCTCGTGCGCGCACTTTTCAATGCCGCCGTCCGGCATGCAGTAGCGGCAGCGGTAATTGCAGCGGTCCGTGATGCTGATGCGCAGGTATGTAATTGATCTTGCAAAGCCGTCCAGCATCCGAAACGCCTCTTTCTTCCATGTACAGCATGATATTTTAGCAAATATCACGCTCTTACGCAACACAGTCGTCCGATAATGTCGAAATGCGTTTTTATATTATCGTAATCTTGACTTTTTCCACAGTATTTTTTAGAATACAAGCAACGATTTTTGACCGGGAGGGCCGATTTATGACTGACGGCAACACCATCCGCTCCGTGGCGAAGGCGATGGAGCTTTTGCAGCTCCTCAGCGACGCGGGCGAGGCGATGACGCTCACCGCCATCAGCGAGCGCGCAGGGCTGCCCAAGAGCACAGTGTTCGGCCTTTTGACCACCATGCGCGACTATGATGTCATCACACAGCACGCAGACGGCAAATACGCCCTCGGCCTGCGCCTTTTTGAATACGGCTGCCGCGCCAGCGCGTTCTGGAACATCTCGTCCCTCGCGCGGCCTTACCTCGAGCATCTGGCAGAAGCGACCGGCGCCTCCGCCATGCTCTCCACCTATGAAAACGGGCACATCGTCGCCCTCGACCAGGCCGAGGGGCGCGACAGCCTTCGCATCGTCTCCGCGCCGGGGGCGCGGCTGCCGCTGCACTGCACCTCGCAGGGCAAGATCGTCCTCGCCTATATGAGCGAGAGCAAGGCGGCAAATCTGCTCGCCCGTGTGCCGCTCACGCCCTACACGCCCCACACGGAGACGGACGCAAACGCGCTGCTCGCATCGCTCCCCGCCTGCCGCGAGGCGGGCTTCGCCGTGGAAAACGGTGAGTATAAGATCGGTCTTCGCTCCATCTCCGCGCCGGTGTTCACCGGCGGCGGCGCGCTCAAGTACGTCGTCAGCGTACTGGGGATGTTCCGCTCCGTGCACTCGGACGAGTTCGCGCACGCCGAGCGCGCGGTCGTCGCCGCGGGGCAGATGCTTTCCGCCGCACTGGGCTATCCGGGAAAGTGAGACTTTTTTCCGCGCGGAAAAATCTACGCTTGACTCTATAATTGTTATAGAGTTTATGATGACTCCATGCTATACTGATAAGGAGTCCTTTCCGATGCAAAACGATCTCACCACCGGCAGCGTCTTTCGCAACGTTGTGTCCTTTTCGCTGCCGTATCTGCTCTCTTACTTTTTGCAGACGCTCTACGGCATGGCCGACCTCTTCATCATCGGCCAGTTTGAGGGCGTCGCCAGCACGACCGCCGTCTCCATCGGCTCGCAGGTGATGCACATGCTCACAGTCATGCTCGTCGGCCTTGCGATGGGCGCGACGGTCAGCATCGCGCAGGCCGCCGGCGGCGGCGACAAAAAGCGCACCGCCTCTGCCATCGGCAACACGGTCACGCTCTTCATGCTGCTGTCTCTTGCGCTGACGGCACTGCTGCTCGCGCTGCGCGGGGGTATCGTCTCCATCATGTCCACACCGGAGGAGGCCGTGCAGGGCACGCTCGCCTATCTCACGGTCTGCTTTATCGGTATTCCGTTCATCACGGCGTACAACATCATCGCCTCGATCTTCCGCGGCCTTGGCGACAGCAAGAGCCCCATGTACTTCATCGCCGTGGCCTGCGCCTGCAATATCGCCCTGGATTATCTGTTCATGGGCGCGCTGCATCTTGGCCCTGCCGGTGCAGCGCTGGGTACCACTCTTTCTCAGCTGGTCAGCGTGATCATCTCGCTGGTCGTGATCCTGCGCCGTAAGAGCGGCATCCACCTTTCGGGTGCGGACTTCAAACCGGAACGCAGTGCACTTGGCGAGATCCTTTCCATTGGCATACCGGTGATGATGCAGGACGGCTTTATTCAGGTATCTTTTATGATCATCACCATCATTGCCAACCACCGAGGCCTGACCGATGCCGCCGCCGTGGGCATCGTGGAAAAGATCATCAGCTTTTTGTTCCTGGTGCCCAGCTCCATGCTGTCCACTGTATCGGCACTGGGCGCGCAGAACATCGGTGCCGGCAAGCACGACCGTGTGGATGCCATTCTGCGCTACGCCATCGGCATTGGCCTGACCTTTGGACTGATCGTGGCAGTAGCAGTGCAGTTCATTGCACCGTCGATGGTGCGGCCCTTCACCTCGGACGAGGCTGTGGTGCTGGCCGGTGCATCTTACATCCGGGGTTATATTTTTGACTGCCTGTTTGCAGGCGTGCAGTTCAGCTTCAGCGGCTATTTCTGCGCCTATGGCAAGTCCGGGCTGTCCTTCCTGCATAACACGCTGTCCATTCTGCTGGTGCGCGTGCCGGGTGCCTACCTCGCATCCAAGTTCTTCCCGCAGACGCTGCTGCCCATGGGTCTTGCTTCGGCCTGCGGTTCGCTGTTCTCCATTCTGGTGTGCGTGATCGCTTACCACTGGCTCAAGCGGCAGCAGAAAGCGGTGCTGCATGGCTGAGCGGGAACCGTTCCAAATCGGTGAGATGGCATAGACGTACCGCCTGAGTGTGGGCGCGCTGCGCCACTATGAGCTGCTGTCAAGCGTACAGCAGCTTTTTTGTTGCGCAAAAACCGGCCCTGCGGTACAATAGACCTGTTATTTATTATGCAGGAAAGAAGAGAGAACAGATGCGAGACCACCATATCGACCTGTGCGGCCAGATCGATTTTACCCGTACCGAGGCAATGCCCCTGCTGGCGCGGGATGCACATTTCAGCTTTGCGTGCAATGGCTGCGGCGACTGCTGCCGTGGCAGAGAGGACATTGTACTTTCAGGCTTTGACCTGTGGCGCATTGCAGCCAGGCTGCGCCTGCCGCCGCAGATTGTGGCGCGGGGATATTGCCGGGCCAGCATTGGCACGGTGAGCCATTTGCCGGTGCTGCGGCTGGCCCCGGTGAAGGAGAACCGGAACAACTGTCCCTTCCTTACGGGAGACCACTGCGCCATCCACGATGCCGAACCGCTGGTGTGTGCTCTATACCCGCTGGCGCAGGAGATCAGCAGGAAAGGACAGGTGAGCTATTTTCTGCAGCCAACCGGCTGCGGCGGGCAGGTGATCGAGGCAAGGGTGGAGGACTATCTTGCTCGTTACGATGTCCCGGCCCGGGAACAGACCGATGTGCGCTGGGCGCAGACCTGCATGACACTGGAAGACACGGTGGAACAGCTGGGTGCGCAGCTCAGCCCGGTGCTGGTGCGCCGGATGCAGGACAAGCTCTGGCAGGCGCTGTATTTTGGCTACGACTATGCCGCACCGTTCTTGCCGCAGCTGGAGAAAAACCTGCACTGGCTGGACGCTGAATTTGCAAAACTGACAGAATATCAGCAAAAACGGAATAACGCATCAAAATAATCGATCAATATATTTGATGCAATCGATAATAAAGGCCGTTTTAGGGCAAAAGTGAGTTGTTTTACCGTGAAATGTGTGATATACTTCACGAGTGTAAAGCGAGACTGTACGAGCCTTGCATACAAAACATAGCTTTTCGGTGCGGTACCTGTAGGCCGCACACGCAAAGAGATAGAGGAGAGAAACATTATGCGTAAAATGCAGAAGATTGCTGCTCTCGGCCTGGCAGGTACC
>OMNT01003078.1_pt1 | contig 12556 bp, 6 predicted proteins | sample 1672551 | NCBI WGS metagenome assembly OMNT01 (sample SAMEA3136698, study PRJEB25190) | human gut metagenome
TTATGAAAACTTTGATAACCAGCAGGCACTTTTTCGTCAGATGAATGCGAATGAAGAACAGTTCCTTCTTCGCAAGAGATTTAAGAAGATGATGGATTCTCCGTTTTTTGGAAGAGTGGATTTTCGGTATGACGGAGATGACGAGCCGGAGCTTTTTTATATAGGGATCGGAAATCTCTCGGAGCGGGCGGGGAGCCTGCCGCTGGTGTATGACTGGCGTGCTCCGGTCAGCGGACTTTTTTATGATTATGACAAGGGGCCTGCGTCCTATGAAGCACCTTCCGGTGTGTTCGAAGGCGAGATCACTTCCAAATGGCAGTACAAGATCCGTGATGGAAAAATGATCTACGAGTTTGAAAGCGATGTCAAGATCGATGATGAGATCCTGGGCGCAGAGCTTGGAAGCAAGGGTGAAGTCCAGCTCAAAAACATCGTCCGGACGATCCAGAAAGAGCAGAATACAATTATCCGAAACACAAGTGATAAGATTATGGTGATCCAGGGAGCGGCAGGAAGTGGTAAGACTTCTGTTGCACTTCACAGGATCGCGTATCTTCTGTATCACGACAGAGAAAATCTGAAATCTTCCAATATCCTGGTCCTTTCGCCAAATGGTGTGTTTGCAGATTATATCTCACACATCCTGCCGGAACTGGGAGAGGAAAATATCCGCGAGATGAGTTTTGATCTGTTTGCCTACCGTGAACTTAAGGGGATCGTTTCTGACTGTGAGGACAGGTATGACCAGATCGAGCGTTCTGTCCTTATTCCGGAATCACAGGAACTGTGCAGGGAGAAACAGTCGGCAGGATTTGCCGGTCAGATGAATGCTTACATGCTTGGGCTGGAAGATGAACTGATGAATTTCAAGGACATAGAGTACAAGGGCTGTACGCTTTCCGAGAAGGAGATCATTGATCTGTTTTACTTTAAGTTCCTGGATATTCCGCTTCTTTCCAGAATGGAGGCAGTGGCAGAATATTTCATCGACCAGGTGGAGACACTGAGGGGCAGAGACCTCGCAGATGAAGAAAAGGAAGAACTGACGGAACGTTTTCTGCGTATGTACGAGACGAGAGACTGCTATATTCTGTACAGCCGTTTTCTTGAGGAAGCAGGTTACGATCCGCTGCCGCGTATTCCACTGGAGAAGCGTAAGTTACGTTATGAGGACGTTTATCCGATCCTTTACCTGAAATATTCTCTTTTCCGCTGCAAAAATCATCATGGAATCAAGCATGTCGTGGTCGATGAGATGCAGGATTATTCCTGGATCCAGTATGTGCTCCTTCGGAAACTTTTCCCGTGCAGGATGACAATCCTCGGAGATAAAGCACAGACGATGGAAGAACAGCAGCAGGATGTACTGAAATTTTTGCCGAAGATCTTTGGCAGGGATATCCGCAAGATCGTTATGAACAGAAGCTATCGAAACACGATGGAGATCGCGGAGTATGCCAATAAACTTACCGGGATTCAGGATATGGAACTGTTCGAACGCCACGGCGAGCCGGTTGAGGAGCGGTCTTTTGCGAAGCTTGAGGAAGCACTGGATCAGGTGATCGCAGACTGGGAAGCAAAGAGAGCAGACTATGAGACAGAAGCGCTGATCCTTTTTACAGAAAGAGAGGCAGAGCATGCTTATCTCTATATAGAAGAGAAACTGAAAAAACTGGACCCGGACGGAGAGTACCAGTTATCGTACATGAACCGCGACAGCCAGAATTTCAAAAAAGGTCTGACAGTGACCACGTTCTATCTTGCAAAGGGTCTGGAATTCGATCAGGTATTCGGAGTTTTTGCGGCAGATGCAGAGGACGGACTGAGTAAACAGGCGAAATATATTGCAGCGACAAGGGCGCTTCATGAGCTGCATATGTATGATTACAAAAAGCTCTGAAACCCGTATATTTTCAGGAAAAAACGCAGATAAAAGATTACAGAAAAGAAGATATCCGACACAGAAAATTCACAATATTTTACAGGATTTTCATAAACCATCAGGGAAAATTCATTGACATGTCTGTAATAAAATTGTAAAATATAGCACAAAGGTTTTTAAATGAACTATATCATAACCGATATTAAGGAGGATGTTATGAGAAACAAAAGAATTCTTGCGATTTCAGCAATTGCCATATCAGCATCTGTATTTATGGCTGCCTGCAGTTTCGGCGGCGGTAACCCGGATGAGTCTGTTGCAGTAAGTGTGACACCGACACCGGTAGCAACCGAGACACCGGCTCCGACAGCCACGATCGCTCCGAATGTACAGGCGACTACCTATACATCCGCAGACAAATCCGTAGCGATCAACCTTCCAAACGCAACATGGGCAAATAAGACAGATGAAGCAGACACACTCAGCTTTGAATCTCCTGACGAGGGCAAGATCCTGATCCTTCACGGACAGGGAGCAGACACCATGGCTTCAACCGTGATCCCGAGCACACAGGACATGGCTACCTCTCTTGAGCAGGCAGACGGAGACAAGGTTGACGGAACAGACTTTGAGATTCAGGACTACACTTCTACAGATGTGAATGGCATTGGCGTGTACACCTACACAACCAAGATGCTGAACACAGAGAAGAGCAACGGAAGCCTGTATGTGATCCACAAGGTTATCGCAAACGATTCCGAATACTACAGCATCGAAGCATCTGTTAACAAAGAAGATGTTCTTTCCGCAGTGAAATCATCCGTAGATTCTTTCCAGATCCTTGGTGATTCTTCTCTGAAAGAAGCAGCTCCGAAGCAGGCAGCAGCTTCCACTCCGGCAGCCGACAATGCAAACGCAGCTTCTTCTGATGCAAACGCAAATGCAGCAGACAGCAGCGCAGCAGCAGATACTTCTGCGGCAGGAACAGACAGCAGTGCAGCCACAGATACAACAGGAAGCACAGACAGTAGCAGCGACGGATCCGAAAGCTATGACAGCTCCAGTGATTCCAGCTCTACAACAATTTCCAACTCTGCAGGATTCACAGATGAGCAGCTTTCCAACACAGATGAGACAAGAACCATCTATCGTAATTCTGACGGACATCCGCTTGTGATCACACCGGACGGAAACGGAAGCTGGGTTGACTTTGACGGAAATACCTACAACTTTACCAGCGATGAGGACGCTTACGACGAGAACGGAACAAGCTACTACTGGCATGGTGAGGGAGCAGACGTATATTATATGCCTGTTCAGTAACAACAGAACACGATCTGATTTATCGTCAGCATGAGATAAGAAGGAAAGGCAGGTGAGCGATCATCTGCCTTTTTACTCACAAAATATAAACAGGGGGACGACGATGGGAGCATATGAGAAATTTGCACAGGTGTATGACCTGTTCATGGATAATATTGATTATGAAGAATGGGCGGATTATATCACCGATCATCTGAGAGAATATGGGATCGAGGATGGTCTGGTACTGGAACTTGGATGTGGAACAGGAACGATGACGGGATTGCTTGCGGACAAGGGTTATGATATGATTGGTGTGGACAATTCCGAGGAGATGCTTGCGGAGGCAATGGAGAAAAGAGTCGAATCCGGACAGGATATCCTGTATCTTCTGCAGGACATGCAGGAGTTTGAACTGTACGGAACGGTGCGGGCCGTTGTAAGTGTCTGCGACAGTCTCAATTATATTACAGACAGGGATGAACTGCGTCATGTTTTTGAACTGGTAAATAATTACCTTGACCCGGAGGGAATCTTCCTGTTTGATATGAATACCGTACATAAGTACAGGGATATCCTTGGGGATACGACGATCGCAGAAAACCGTGATGAGGGAAGTTTCATCTGGGACAACAGCTACGATGAGGAAGAGGGACTGAACTATTATGAACTGGCAGTTTTTCTTCCGAGAGAGGACGGACTGTATGAGAAGGCAGAGGAAGTCCACTGCCAGAAAGCATATCCGAGAGAAGAGATCGAAGAACTGATCCGCGAGGCAGGAATGGATCTTCTCGCTGTATACGATGCCTACACAGGCAAAGCGGCATCCGAGGAGAGCGAGCGGTTATTCTTCATCGCAAGAGAAAAAGGCAAAGCAAAATAAGAAACGAGGTAAATTCATGAGTGATTATATAGTAAGAGCAATTGCGGCAGACAGCCAGATCCGTGCGTTTGCAGCAGTGACAACAGAGACAGTAGAGACAGCAAGAAAGGATCACAACACCAGCCCGGTTGCAACAGCAGCACTTGGACGTCTTCTGACAGCAGGTTCGATGATGGGCGTGATGATGAAGGGCGATAAGGATATCCTGACACTTCAGGTCAAGGGTGACGGACTGCTTCAGGGAATCACGGTTACAGCAGATTCCAAAGGCCGTGTCAAGGGATATGTCGTTGAACCGGATGTTATCATCCCGGCAAATGCCAAGGGCAAACTGGATGTTGGCGGTGCTGTTGGACACGGTTTCCTTCAGGTCATCAAGGATATGGGACTCAAAGAACCATATGTGGGACAGGTGGCACTTCAGACAGGTGAGATCGCAGAAGACCTGACTTATTATTTCGCAGCAAGTGAACAGGTTCCGTCCGCTGTAGGTCTTGGTGTTCTGATGAACAAAGATAATACCGTGCGTCAGGCAGGTGGATTTATCGTTCAGGTCATGCCGTTTGCAGAGGAAGAAACGATCGCGAAACTGGAAGCAAACGTACAGAAGATCCAGTCTGTGACTACACTTCTGGAGCAGGGACACACTCCTGAGAGTCTTCTGGAGCAGGTACTGGATGGATTTGATATTGAGATCAACGACAGGATCCCGACAGAATTTTACTGTAACTGCAGCAAAGAACGTGTAGAAAAAGCCCTGATCAGCATCGGAAGAAAAGAATTAAATGAGATGATCCAGGAAGGCAAGGAAGTAGAACTGAACTGCCATTTCTGTAACACCAATTATACATTCAGTGTAGAAGAACTCAAAGAAATCCTCAGAAAGTGCAAATAAAGGAGAAGCAGGAACATGAAGGACGGGTTTATCAAAGTAGCGGCAGGAACGCCGGATGTGCAGGTAGCAGACTGTGAATTCAATGCAGCTGAAATTATCAAAATGGTCCGTGAGATGGAAGCAGAGGGAGCCAAAGTCATGGTTTTTCCGGAACTGTGTATCACAGCATACACCTGTGGAGATCTTTTCTGGCAGGAAAATCTTCTGGAGGAAGCCAAAGTACAGCTTGTGCGTATTGCAGAAGAGACTGCAGATGTAGATGCGATCATTTTTGTCGGACTTCCACTGGAATACAAGGGCAAACTTTATAATGTGGCAGCCGGACTGAACCGTGGTGAGATCCTTGGTTTTGTGCCGAAGACTTATCTGCCGAATTATAATGAATTTTATGAGGCGAGATATTTCACTTCCGGTGATCTGGTTGACGGAACTGTGTATGTTGGCAGGGAAGAATACAGAGAACGTTATGGAGAAACTGCGGAATCTGATGACGTGGAATTCGACATTGAAATGGCAGAGATTGATGGCTTTGAGGAACTGGAAGAAGTCGAAGAGGTTGAAGATGAAGATCCGGATTATATAGATGAGGATGAAGACGAGGAAGAGGATTTCTATGACGAAGACATCTGGATCTCTCCGAACACGATCTTTACCTGTGCGGATATGCCGAAGCTTCAGATCGCGGCAGAAATCTGTGAGGACCTTTGGGTTCCGAATCCGCCGAGTGTCAGACATGCTTATCATGGGGCAAACCTGATCGTAAACCTGTCAGCAAGTGATGAGGTTGTCGGTAAGGATTCTTACCGTAAGAGTCTTGTAAGTGCACAGTCAGCAAGACTTCTCTGCGGATATATCTATGCGACAGCTGGTGAGGGAGAATCGACACAGGATGTAGTTTATGGTGGACATAACCTGATCGCTGAGAACGGAAGCATTCTTGCCGAGAGCAGACGTTTTGTGAATGGCGTGATCTATGCAGATATTGATATCCATCGCCTGGATAATGAGAGAAGAAGAATGACGACCTGCCAGTTTGCACCGGATCTTGCACCGGAAGGACAGGATATCAGCTATAATGAGGCTCCATTCTCTCTTGATAAGACAGAAACAGAGCTTACCCGCAAATTTGATTCCAGACCATTCGTACCTGGGATCAAAGAAGAGAGAGAGCGCCGCTGCGATGAGATCCTGAATATTCAGGCAATGGGACTCAAGAAGCGTCTGGCACATATCCACTGCCAGAATGCAGTGATCGGACTGTCCGGCGGACTGGATTCCACACTGGCACTTCTTGTGACAGTACGTGCATTTGACATGCTTGGAATGCCGAGAGAAAAGATCACAGCCGTAACAATGCCATGCTTTGGAACAACGGACAGAACTTATAATAATGCCTGCCAGTTAAGTGAATGTCTTGGTGCAACCCTCAAGGAAGTCAACATCCGCGAGGCGGTAAATCTCCATTTCCGCGATATCGGACATGATCCGGAAGTACATGATGTCACTTATGAGAATGGTCAGGCACGTGAGCGTACACAGATCCTGATGGATATTGCAAACCAGTCCGGTGGTATTGTTATTGGAACCGGTGACCTTTCGGAACTGGCACTTGGATGGGCAACTTACAATGGCGACCACATGTCCATGTATGCAGTCAATGCATCCGTACCGAAGACGCTTGTCCGTCATCTTGTGAGATATTATGCAGATACCTGTGAGGATGCGAAGCTTTCAGAGATCCTTCTGGATATCCTGGATACACCGGTAAGCCCGGAACTTCTGCCGCCGAAGGATGGCGTGATCTCACAGAAGACAGAAGATCTTGTAGGACCGTATGAGCTTCACGATTTCTTCCTGTATTACATGCTCCGCTGGACCTTCCCGCCGAAAAAGATCTTCCGTCTGGCACAGAATGCATTTGCGGGCGAGTATGATGATGAGACGATCCTGAAATGGCTTAAGACTTTCTACCGGAGATTCTTTATGCAGCAGTTCAAGCGTTCCTGTCTGCCGGACGGACCGAAGGTCGGTTCCGTGACCCTCTCGCCCAGAGGGGACTGGCGGATGCCCTCGGACGCTGCCGCAACGCTGTGGCTGGAAGAGGTGGAGCGCTTGACCATTTGACAGAAAAAGGAGAGGGCCGCATGGCCCTCTCCCTCAGTTTGTAGGAGCAAGGTTTTGTGGTTGTCTTACTTCACCACGCCGTCACAGAAGCGGTGCAGGATCGCAGAGACCTGGGCGCGGGTGGCGTTGCCCTGGGGCGCCAGGGTGGTGTTGGTCACGCCGTTGATGAGCTTGGCGGCGTTGGCCCAAGCCAGGGCATCCTTGGCGTAGGCGCTGACCTGGCCGTTGTCAGAATACCCGGACAGGTCGGCCTTCTTCGTCACGTCATAGCCCTTGTACTGCGCGTAGCGATACAGGATCGCCGCCATCTGCTCACGGGTGATGGAGGCGTTGGGCGCAAAGGTCGTGGCGGAGGTGCCCTTTACGATCTGGTTGGCCGCGGCCCAATTCACGGCGTCCGTGTACCACTGACCGGCGGGCACGTCCACAAAGGCGCTGGTGCCGGTGACGGCAGGAGAACCCTCCAGACGGTACAGAATGGTCACGATCATGGCGCGGGTGGTGGTGGTGTTGGGGGCAAACACATCCGCCGCCGTGCCGGCCATCATGCCCTTTTCATACACGTATTTCACATCGTTGTAGAACCAGTCGGCGGTCTTGACGTCCTTGAACGGCAGACCGGAGACGGGAGCCTCAGTCCACTTGGCGTAAACCGTGGTGTTGGCGTCCAGCTTCACAGAGGTGATCTTCTTGGTCAGGCCCTTGTCTGCATACCAGCCCTCGAAGGTCGCACCGGACTTGGTGGGAGCGTACTGGGCCAGGTCGATGGTAGTGCCCTTGTTCTTCGTGACCTTACTGATGGCGTTGCCGCCGTTGGTCTCAAAGGTCAGGGTGTAGGTGGTGGAGGCAGAACCACCGCTGGAACCGGAACCACCGTGGCTACCAGAGCTGCGCTTGCTCCACTGTGCGGTAAAGGTAGTGTCGGCAGAGACAGCAACCTTAGCACCAGCCTGTGTAACACTATTGTCTGCGCTGGACTTCCAGCCGTCAAAGGTATAACCGGATTTGTTGGGAGCAACGGGCAGGGTTACCGTGTTGTTGGTGCCCGTGTAGAAAGATGCAATGGCCTCAGGTGTGCCGCCGTTGGTGTCATAACTGACCTGCGCCAGAGTGATGGTCATGGTGTTAATGGGATCGGTCCAGCCGGACTTTAAGAGGGAAACCGTATAAGTACCAGAGGCCAGAGCCTTTTCTGCGTGAGAACCACCGTTGGACTCGAAGGTGAAGTAAAGAACACCTGCAGTTTCGTTAGCAGCGATTGTCTCGGTGTAGACCGTTTCACCAGCTTCGTTGGTGACTTTCACATCATAACCCTGCTGGTCATCTGCGCTGGTGCGCTTGGTCAGGGCAATATACATGGTGTTTGCGTCGCAATCCGTTACGGAACCGGCAGTACCATCCAGGCCCTTGATGATCTCGTTGATGGCGCTGTTTGCGGCTTCGGCGTCGGCCTGGAAACCAACGCTGGCGATGCCAAGAGCGTCCTTGATATACTGAGAATCCACAGCAGTCTGATAAGCCGTGAGAACTGCACTCAGATCAGAGGCGTTGTTGATGGCGGTCTTTGCTGCGCTGTAAGCCTGCTCAGGCATCATGTAGATGGTTTCACCGACCTGATAGCCTTTGCCCTCATTGTAAATAGTCTCCAGCTGATCCAGATTGTAGTCCTGCACTGTTTTCAGGAGGTTGGCTTTCAGGGCGTCCAGAGCTTCCGTCTGGGGAACGGTCGTATAGTTACCCAGAGCCCACAGGTCAGAGTAGCCCTTGGCCATCGCTGCATAAATAGAAGGAACCCCACTGTACTTCAAATCAGAACCGGGAACTGTGACGTTGCCCAGAACGGCAATGTATTCCCCCCAAGCGTCTACGGTATCCTGAGTGGAGTACAGCGTCGTGCCATCGGCAAGGAAATCAGTTACGTTTGCAGAGAAAGTGCCTGCCTTGATAGCAATGACACTGTTACCATCTACTTCGCCACTGTCCTTCTTGCTGATGCGAACGTCACCAGTATAAGTGCCGCCATTGACCGTCAGGGATGCAGAAGTACCTGCCACAGGCTCGGTGCTGTTGTTGCTCTCAAAAATACGGAGCGCATAGTCCTTCGCGTCGATGGTGCAATCGGTCACAGTGACATCGGCCTTGTCATGGCCGTAGTTACGGGCGACACTGATACCGCCCTTTAAGCTGGTGATGGAAGTCTTTTCGATCGTGACAGCTGCACCGCAGCTCACTTCGATTCCGTTGGAGCTCCAACCCTCATAAGTAGAGTTGGGGCCAGTGATCTCACATTCCTTGATGGAGCCAGTTACTGTACCAGTGCTGTCATACCCAGCGACAACGCCCTTCGTCAAACTCTGGGTCTGCTGATTGTCACAGTCGATTTTACAATTCTGGAGTTCAAAAGCACCGTTTCGAACATCGACAGCTGCCCGGTTAAAATTCTGGATTTTCAGATCCGTAGCAACGAGCTTGGCTTCCTGTGCAGTGGTAGGGATCTTGAAAACGCCAGTACCAGTAACCGTAGTTGTAGTATCACCGAACGCAGTCAGAGTGGCGTCGGAAATCGTCAAGGTACCACCGGTGATCTCAAAATATACGTCAGTAGAATCGGTCTTACCAGTAATGGTCTTATCGTGACCGTTAATGGTAACATCAGAGGAAATGGTCACCTTGTCCTGCAGCGTAACATTTTCTTGCAGGTCGATCACTTTTCCCTCCGCTGTTTCAGCGCTAGTTGCCGCAGCTACAGCGGCTGCTAAGGTCGAGTATCCCTGCTCACCGATTTTAGCAACGGTGGTTGTCTCGTCCTCCGTTGCCAACGCGGCGGTGGGCAGCAGGGTCAACAGCATACATAAGCTCAGTGCTGCTGACAACACTCTCTTCTTCATGTTTGGGTTCCTCCTTGCAAATTTTTGTTTCCCAACGGTTCGTCCGGGGAAAGGTTGTCTCTCCCAGAACGAGGTCGGGGAAAAACAAATATGCCGTGCAGGTTCCAATGACCCTACACGACAAGCTAGGAGGCAAATGCCCATGCGTACAAACGTCTGGGGTGCGCCACAGGGTACAGCAAAACACAGGTTTCCCTAGGATTTCCAATTGCAAACGCTTGCAATGGTCCTGAAAAAACTGTATAATGGTGCCTATGCGGTGCGGCCTCAGGCCGTTGTGTAGGTGCGTATCTCACCTGTGCAGGCTGGCGGAGCTCCTACCTTCCGTCAGCTGCCGCATATTTTGTTTTCCAAGTCTATTATACCAAATGGTCAGAAAATAGCAAGGGGAATTTCTTCGGTTGGAAGATTTCGGGATAGAAAGCGGATTGACAAGGCCGGCAGCGTGCCCTGCAATAAGGGTGAACGAAATGATGCGAGGTTCATCCACAACAAGTCACCTCTTTTCTCACTGCGAAGGAGTTGCAAAAAAGAGAGCATCCGGACAACGGATGCTCTCTTTTTTGCACGTTACATCAAAATTAGCCGCATGGGTTTCCGTCACTCGTCCAATTTGAGGACGGCCATGAAGGCCTCGGTGGGGAGCTGGACGGTGCCCAGGGTGCGCATCTTCTTCTTGCCTTCCTTCTGCTTTTCCAGCAGCTTCTTCTTCCGGCTGATGTCGCCGCCGTAGCACTTGGCCAGCACGTCCTTCCGCATGGCCTTGACGGTCTCGCGGGCGATGATCTTGCCGCCGATGGCCGCCTGGACGGGGACCTCGAAGAGCTGGCGGGGGATGTTCTCCTTCAGCTTTTCGCAGATCTTCCGGGCGCGGCCATACGCCTTGTCCCGGTGGACGATGAAGGACAGGGCGTCCACCTGCTCGCTGTTGAGCAGCAGATCGACCTTGACCAGGTCGGAAGCGCGGTAGTCCAGGAACTCATAGTCCAGGGAGGCGTAGCCTTTGGTCCGGGCCTTCAGGGCGTCAAAGAAGTCGTAGATAATTTCGTTCAGGGGCATGTGATAATGGATCTCGACCAGGTTGGTGTCGAGATACTGCATGTCCTTGAACTCGCCCCGGCGCTCCTGACACATGGGCATGATGTTGCCGACGTAATCCGGGGGGGCGATGATGGAGACCTTGACGAACGGCTCCCGCTGCTCCGCAATGACGGAGGGGTCGGGGTAGTTGTGGGGGTTGTCCACGCGGACCTCCGTGCCGTCGGTCTTGGTCACTTCATAAATGACGTTGGGCAGGGTGGTGATGAGGTCCAGGTCGAACTCCCGCTCCAAGCGCTCCTGAATGATCTCCATGTGGAGCATCCCCAAAAAGCCGCAGCGGAAGCCGAAGCCCAGGGCGGCGGAGGTCTCCGGCTCGAAGGACAGGGAGGCGTCATTGAGCTGGAGCTTTTCCAGGGCGTCCCGCAGGTCGGGGTACTTGGAGCCGTCTTCGGTGTAAATGCCGCAGTAGACCATGCTCCGGGCGGGGCGATAGCCGGGCAGGGGCTCGTCAGCGGGCTCCTCCACGGTGGTGATGGTGTCGCCCACCTGGGTGTCCTTGACGTTCTTGATGGAGGCGGTGAGATAGCCGACCTCGCCGGCGGAGAGGCTCTTGCAAGGCTCCAGCTTGGTGGGCAGCAGATGGCCGATCTCCACCAGGCTGTACTGGGCGCCGGAGGCCATCATCTTCACGGTCTTGTCCAGGGTCAGCGTGCCTTCCATGACGCGGAAGTAGACGACGACACCGCGGTAGGCGTCATACTGGCTGTCGAAGATCAGGGCCTTGAAGGGGGCCTTGGGATCGCCGGTGGGGGCGGGGACGTGATGCACCACGTCCTCCAGGACGGCCTGAATATTGGTGCCCATCTTAGCGGAAATTTCGGGCGCGTTGGCGGCCTCCAGGCCGATGACGTTCTCTACCTCTTCCTTGGCCAGGGCGGGGTTGGCGGCGGGGAGGTCGATCTTGTTGATGACGGGGCGAATTTCGAGATCATGCTCCATGGCCAGATAGGTGTTGGCCAGGGTCTGGGCCTCCACGCCCTGGGAGGCGTCGACCACGAGAATGGCCCCCTCGCAGGCGGCTAGGGAGCGGGAGACCTCGTAGTTAAAGTCCACGTGGCCCGGCGTGTCGATGAGGTTCAGGGTGTAGGTCTCGCCGTCCAGAGCGTCGTACTGGATGGTGACGGCGCGGGCCTTGATGGTGATGCCGCGCTCGCGCTCTAAGTCCATGTTGTCCAGCAGCTGGTTTTCCATCTCCCGCTCCGGCACGGCGTGGCAAAGCTCCAGCAACCGGTCGGCCAGGGTGGACTTGCCGTGGTCGATGTGGGCGATGATGGAGAAATTGCGGATATGGGATTGGTCAAACATACAGAAAACCTCCTTAGGGTAAATCCACGCTGACCGCGCGGATAGCGCGCACAAGCGTTTTGCGGAGCAAAACCTTGCCGCAGGCGGAATTCATTTCCGCCGAGGATGTGAAATCAAAAGAAGGGACCCCGGCTTGCCGTCAGGCAAGTTGGGGAAGGGATTTACCGTGGTCGATG
>OMNT01003083.1_pt1 | contig 12546 bp, 8 predicted proteins | sample 1672551 | NCBI WGS metagenome assembly OMNT01 (sample SAMEA3136698, study PRJEB25190) | human gut metagenome
CGGTGTGCCGCCCGGCGGAGGCCCGGTCCCCCCGGGCCAGGGCTGCCCCGATGGCGGGGATCAGGCTGATGGTCATGGGATAGATAAACGCCGCCGGAAGGGCGAACAGGTTCCCGGCGTAGCTGTACACCCCATAAAGGCCCCCGGCCTCGGCCTCCGTCAGGCCCCAGGAGGTCTGCAGGATGCCCATGGTGATGGACTGGTCCAGCAGATTGATGACGGAAAGGCTCACGGAGCCCACGGTGATGGGCACACCGATGGCCAGCAGCTGGTGCAGGATGTCCCGCCGCCGTCCCGGGTCATCCCGGCCCCTGTCCCGGGACAGGTGAGACAGCATCCACACGCTCAGGGCCAGCAGCGACAGAGCCACGCCTGCCGTGACCCCGGCGATGGCCCCGGCGGCGGCTATGTGGGAGGGGTACCCCTGCCGCAGCAGCCACCAGGCAAGACCCAGGCCCACCACCAGCTTGCTGCCGGATTCAATGATCTCGCTGGCGGCGGTGGGCCGCATGTCGCCCAGGCCTTGGGTATAGCCCCGGATCACCGACACCAGGCACACGCACAGCACCGCCGGAGACAGCACCCGGATGGCGTTCTCCGCCTGGGTATTGTGCATCCACCCGGCCAGGTCCCCGGCCAGGAAGAACATCACGCCGCTGCTGACGGCCCCCAGCAGCAGAAACAGCCAGAAGGCCACGGACACCGTGCGCCGCCGCCGGTTCACCCGGCCCAGAGCCTCCGCCTGGGACACCAGCCGCGACAGGGCCAGGGGAAGTCCGGCGGTGGACACCATCAGCAGCAGATTATAGATATTGTACGCGGCATAGAAATAGTTCATGCCCTGCTCGTCCAGCAGGTTTCCCAGGGGGATCTTATACAGGGCCCCGATGGCCTTGGTGATGAGCATGGTGACGGTCAGCAGCGCAGCGCCGCCTAAAAATGACTGCTTGCCCTGGGACATGGAACCTCCTCTCCCTTTACCGCTTCATTTTCTCATGGAATGCCCGGAAGGCCGCCAGATTCTCTGCAATCTTCTCGGGACGCTGGATATACTCCGTGGGGTACTTGGCGTGGAACACCCGCTCAATGCGGCCCCGGACCGGGTCCACCATCTTGGTGGAGCCGCCTGCGCCCAGGGAGAGGATACTGTGCAGCTCCTCCATGATATAGATATTATACAGCCCCTCCGCCCCGGATATGCACCAGCCCACGTTTTCAAAGCTGCCGGACATGTACTTCTGGCGATACAGGTAGTACGGGGAGAACCCTGCGGCCCGCAGGGTGGGGTCGGCATAGTCCAGCATCCGGGCCACGTCCGCCGCCGTGGGGATGGGCAGCCCCTCCAGCAGGATGCGGCTGCCCTTTTTCAGGCTCAGGGTGTGGACGGTGATGTTGTCCGCGCCGAAGGTCAGGCACTTGTCCAGGGTCCGCCGGAAGCCCTCCGGCGTGTCGGCAGGAAGTCCCGCGATCAGGTCCATGTTCACATGGGGAAAGCCCATGGACGCGGCCAGGGCCATGGTGTCCTCAATGTCCCGGGCGGTGTGGCGGCGGCCGATGGCCTGGAGCACGGTGTCCTCCAGGGACTGGGGGTTGACGCTGATGCGGTCGGCCCCGTGGTCCAGCAGCACCTGGAGCTTGTCCCGGGTGATGGTGTCGGGCCGTCCGGCCTCGATGCAGTATTCCACGCAGCCGGACAGGTCAAAGCTGCGGTTCAGGTGGGTCAGCAGCCGGTCCATCTGCTGGGCCGACAGGGTGGTGGGGGTGCCGCCGCCCATATAGAAGGACTTGATGCGCAGGCCCGTCTCCCGGACCATTTGCGCGGCGTCGGTGATCTCCCGGCACAGCACGTCCAGATACGGCTCCACCAGCCCCAGGGATTTTTCCACCGACTGGGACACGAAGCTGCAATAGGCGCAGCGGGTGGGGCAGAAGGGGATGCCGATGTACAGGGAGATGTCCTCCGGGCGCAGGTCCGCCTTGGCCCGCAGGCCCGCCTGGGCCGTTTCCACCGCCAGACGGCGGCGGGAAGGGGAGACGTAGTAGGTGTCCCCCAGAATGCGGCGGGCCTGGGCAGGGGTCTTGCCCTCCTCCAACAGACGGGCCGCCAGCTTGCCGGGGCGGATGCCCGTCAGCGCGCCCCAGGCCGGGGTCAGGCCGGTGATCTCCCGGGCGGCCTTGAAAAAGCTCAGCTTCACGGCCTTCTGCCGCAGGCGCTCCCGCTCATATTCGTCGTCCACGCCCCGCAGCAGCGCCCGGGACATGCCCCGGCCCAGCCTGCCGCCATGGGTGATCTCGGTGATGGCGGTGGCATACACCGGGCTCTGGTGCAGATCCACCCGGGCCCAGTCGTCCTCGCCGGGCTCCGGGGCCTGATATACGGGGCGCTCCTCCGGGAAGAAGGCCAGCAGGCTCTGCTCCACGGCGTAGCGGTCGTCGTGACCGCGAAATACCAATTTCATGCGGCGCCTCGCTTACTTCATGCCCTGGCGGACATAGGGGTTCGCCCGGCGCTCATAGTCCAGGGTGGTGGGCTGGTCGTGGCCGGGATAGACCTGATAGGGCCCGGGCAGATTCCCCAGCCGGCCCAGGGACCGGAGCATTTCCCGCCAGTCGCCGCCTGCGAAGTCCGTCCGGCCGCAGGAGCAGCGGAACAGGGTGTCGCCGGAGAAAATAACATCTCCCACCACCAGACACACGGACCCCTTGGAGTGGCCGGGAGTTTCCAGCACGGTGATGGTCAGGCTGCCCAGGGTCAGGGTGTCGCCGTCGTGATAGTAGCGCTGGTTGTGCTCCGGCAGGCGGGAGAATACCAGCTCCATGTCGCCCTGGCGGCCGTCCACCACGTCCTTTTCGTTGATGTACACCGGCAGATCCGGGTACCGCTCCAGAATGGGGCGCACGGCGGTGGTGTGGTCAAAGTGACCGTGGGTCAGCAGAATATACTGCAATGCGCAGCCGGAGCGGGACACCATGTCCAGCACCCGGTCCGCTTCGTCGCCGGGGTCGATCAGGGCGCACACCCCCGCCGTCTCGTCGGACAGCAGGTAGCAGTTGGTCATAATGGGGCCTACCATAATGGAATCGATTTTCATGGGGGAAAACCTCCTGTTCAGGATAAAAGCGGGCGGACAGCGGCGTCCGCCCGGCAGGATATACGGTTTTGTTACGCGTTGAGCTGATCCGTGTCCACGATAAGGGTCAGGGGCCCATCGTTGACGGACTCCACCAGCATCTCCGCGCCGAACTCGCCGGTTTCGGTGTGAATGCCCTTTTCCCGGCACAGGGCCACGAATTTTTCATACAGGGGAATGGCCACCTCGGGCCGGGCGGCAGCCAGAAATTCCGGGCGGCGGCCCTTGCGGCAGTTGCCGTACAGGGTGAACTGGGAGATCACCAGAATTTCACCGTTGACCGTGTCCAGGCCGCGGTTCATCTTGCCGTCCTCATCCTCGAAAATGCGCAGGCCTGTCAGCTTGTCGGCCAGCTTCACGGCCTGGGCCTCGGTGTCGTCATGGGTGATGCCCAGCAGGATGAGGAAGCCGGGGCCGATGCTGCCGATGGTTTTGCCGTCCACGGATACGGAGGCGCTTTTCACGCGGGTCAATACTGCTCTCATGGGGATATTTCTCCTTTTCAGGTTCGTGGTTTTCGGGCGGACAGAGACGTCCGCCCCTGCGCAGAGGGGACAGGGCCGCATTACCCGGCGGGGCGGGTGACGCGCATAACGCCGGAAATCTGCTCAATGCGGCGCATAACGGTTTTCAGCTGGTCGCTGCTGGATATGTCGGTATCCAGGGTGATCAGGGCGAAGCCGTCGGGGGTGGAGCGTGCGTTCAGGGAGCCCACATGGGTCTTGGTGGAGGACAGCACCGTGGAGATGTCCATGATCAGGTTGATGCGGTCCTTGGCCACCACCTGCAGGGTGGTGCGGAAGGTGCCCTCCACATCGTCGGCCCAGGACACCTTGATCCAGCGGCCCTTCTCATTGGGACTCCGGCGGGCCGGGTCGGCGTTGGGGCAGTCCCTCCGGTGGACGGACACGCCGTAGCCCTTGGTGATAAAGCCCACGATGTCGTCTCCGGGGACAGGGGTGCAGCATTTGGAGAACTTCACCAGGCAGTTGCTGAGGCCCTCCACGATGATGCCCTTTTCACTGTGGGTGCGCTTGGGCACGGCGGGGCGGGTGACCTCGGGGTGACCCTCCACGGGCACCTCCGCCTGGCGCTCCACCTGGTGCTGGTGGAGGATGCGCTGGATATCCTCCCGGATGCGGCCGATGACCTTCAGGCTGCTGATGCCGCCGTAGCCGATGGCGGCGTACAGATCGTCCAGACTCCGGTAGGTGAGCTTTTTCAGGATACCGGGCAGGTTTTCGTCGTTGGTAAGCTCCTTCAGGGACACGCCGCAGCGCTTGAGCTCCGACTCGAAGGAGGCGCGGCCCGTGACCACGTTCTCGTCCCGGCGCTCCCGCTTGAGCCACTGGCGGATCTTGGACCGGGCGTTGCTGGACCGGGCGATCTTCACCCAGTCGCGGCTGGGCCCGTGGGCGGACTGGGAGGTGACCACCTCCACGATGTCGCCGTTTTTCAGCCGGAAGTCAAAGGGCACGATGCGCCCGTTGACCTTGGCGGCCACCATGTGGTTGCCCACGGCGGAGTGAATGTTATAGGCAAAGTCAATGGGCGTGGCCCCGGCGGGCAGGTTGATCACGTCGCCCCGGGGGGTGAATACGAACACCTCGTCGGCGAACATGTCCACCTTCAGGGAGTGGATAAACTCCTCGGCGTCGGTGCCCTCCTGATTCTCCAGCAGACGCCGGACCCACTCATACCGGCCCTCGTCGCCGCTGCCCTGGCCGTTCTGCTTATACTTCCAGTGGGCGGCGATGCCGTATTCGGCCACCTCGTGCATCTCCTTGGTGCGGATCTGCACCTCGAAGGGGATGCCGTTCTGGCCCATAACGGTGGTGTGAAGGCTTTGGTACATGTTGGGCTTGGGAGTGCCGATATAGTCCTTGAACCGGCCCAGCACGGGCTTGTACAGGTCGTGGATAATACCCAGAACGTAATAGCAGTCGGACACCGTGTCCACGATGACCCGGAAGGCAAACAGATCATACACATCGTCCAGGGACTTGTTCTGGGTGTACATCTTGCGATAGATGGAATAGGGGTGCTTCATGCGGCCATACACATAGCCGTCGATATTGGACTCGTGCAGGCGCTGGGTGATCTGGTCGTGGATGGAGGACATGAAGCCGTCGTATTCCGCGGCCTTCTCGTTCAGCGCGTCCACGATCTCCCGGTAGCTGATGGGGTCCAGGTATTTCAGGGACAGGTCCTCCAGCTCCCACTTCATTTTCTGCATGCCCAGCCGGTGGGCAATGGGCGCATAGATCTCCAGGGTCTCAAAGGACTTCTGCTTCTGCTTTTCCGGAGTCTGGTACTCCATGGTGCGCATATTGTGCAGCCGGTCGGAGACCTTGATGAGGATGACCCGGATGTCCTTGGACATGGCCAGCAGCATTTTGCGCAGATTTTCCATCTGCTCCTCGGCCTTGGAGGTATAGTGGACCCGGGTCAGCTTGCTGACCCCCTCCACCAGGTCCGCCACCGTGGGGGAGAACTGCTTGGCGATGTCCTCGTGGGTGGCGGCGGTGTCCTCAATGGTGTCGTGGAGCAGGGCCGCCTCGATGGACTCGGAGTCCAGGTGCAGCTCCTCGGCCACGATCTGGGCCACAGCCAGGGGATGGGTGACGAAGGGCGAACCGTCCTTGCGCAGCTGGCCCTGGTGGGCGGCGGCGGCAAACTCATAGGCGGCCCGGATCTTGTCAAAGCTGGCGGTGGGGTTATAGGCCCGCACCGTGTCCTCCAAGTGCTGGTATCGTTCTTCCACTGTCATGAGCGTCCCCCTCCTTTCGCGGCGTCCAGCGCCTGGTGCAGGCGCAGCAGATATTCCGACCGGTCCAGGGCCACCTTTTTCCCCTGGCCCGTAAGATGCAGCCGGATGCTGTCGCCCTGGCGGAGGCTTTGCAGCAGCCCCCGCTCCCGGAACACCTCCAGGCACAGCGCCGTCCGCAGAAACGGCTCCGCCCCATGCAGGGCCCCGGACAGCCGCCGCAGCAGCGGCAGATAGTCTGCCTCCAGCCCATCGGGGGGCACCGTGTGCTGCAGGGCCCGCCACAGGCACACGCACTGGTCCCGGGAGGGCAGCAGGCGCACCGCGTCCCGGGGACGCAGCTCCTGGCCCTGCAGGCAGCGGCCTACCAATTGCAGGGACTCCTCCTCCCGGGCGCTGCCGGAAAGGGAGGGGCGGATATCCACCATCTGCAGCTGCACCGTGCGGCTGCTGCGGAATTCGTTGATTTGCAGGTAAAACGCGGCGTCCACCCGGTCGCCCGGGACCACGCCGCAGGTCTGGGCCACGGCGGAGAAGAAAATGCCGTCAAACTGGGCGCTGCCCTTGGACAGGCGCAGCTTCAGATGCCGGTTCTGGCCCACGTTCTGGACCCGCTCCAGAGTGGCCCCCCGCAGGCAGAACACCGGCCGGGCGTTGCCTGCGCCATAGGGCTCCAGGGCGTCCAGGGCCTCCACCTCCGAAAGGGTCACCCGTCCCGCCTGGCCGATGGACACATCCACCTGCAAGCAGGACACCGGGGCCTTGCCCCCCCGGAATTTCCGGGCATATTGGTTCATCCGCTGCCGGAAGGCGGGAATGTTCTTTTCCTCAATGGTAAAGCCTGCCGCCAGCTCGTGGCCGCCGAAGTCCAGCAGCAGGTCGGAGCAGGATTCCAGAGCGGCGAACAGGTTGAACCCGCCCCAGCTGCGGCAGGACCCCTTGCCGGTGCCGCCGGACAGATGGATCATAAAGCTGGGACAGGCGTATTTTTCCGATAGACGGGAGGCCACGATGCCCACCACCCCCTGGTGCCAGGTATCCGAGGCCAGCACCAGGGCGCTGCGCTCCTGGGCCGGGGACTGCTCGATCTGCTCCACGGCCTGGGCATAGATGGCCTGCTCCACGCTCTGGCGCTCCCGGTTCAGGGCGCACAGCTCCCGGGCCAGACGCTCTGCCTGGCGGGGATCGGTGCTCAGCAGCAGGTCCGCCGCCATATCCGCCGCGCCCATACGGCCGGCGGCGTTGATGCGGGGGGCCAGGACAAAGCCGATCTGCACGGAGGTGATGGCCTTGTCGGACAGGCCCGCCTCCCGCAGCAGGGCGTGCAGACCGATGAAATCCGACCGGCCGATAGATGCCAGCCCCCGGGAGACGATGGTCCGGTTCTCGCCGGACATCTGCATCACGTCGGCCACGGTGCCGATGGCGGCCAGGGTGCAGTACCGGGACAGCAGGGCCTCCTCCCGGCTCTCGCCCCCCAGGGCCAGCACCAGCTTCAGCGCCACGCCGCACCCGGCCAGGTGCTTGAAGGGATAGCCGCAGTCAAGCCGGTGGGGGTCCACCACCGCGCAGGCGGGAGGCAGCTCCTCCTTGCACTCATGGTGGTCGGTGATGACCACGTCCATGCCCAGGGAGTTGGCATAGGCCACCTCCTCCACGCCGGTGATGCCGCAGTCCACCGTTACCAGCAGCCGGACGCCCTGGTCATGCAGGGACAGGATGGCGTCCTTTCCCAGGCCGTACCCATCCTCGATGCGGCGGGGGATATAGTGCACCACGTCGCCGCCCCGGGACAGGAGGTAATCCACCAGAATCACCGTGGCGGTGATTCCGTCCACGTCATAGTCGCCGAACACGGCGATCCTTTCCCCATCGGCCAGGGCGCGGTTCACCCGCCCGGCAGCCCGGTCCATATCCTTCATCAAAAACGGGGAATAGGGCAGCTCCCGGTCCCGCTCCAGGAAGGCAGCGGCCTCCTCCGGTGTGGTGACGCCCCGGGAGGCCAGCACGGAGGACACCAGATAGGGGTATCCGGCCCCGGTGAGCCGGTCCACCGCCTGGGCAGGCAGGTCCGGTATGCTCCACTGCTGATATTTCATGACGGGACACCCCTTTCGCGGTACTGCAAATAATATTTTATTATAGCAAACGCCGAATGACTTGACAAGGGGCGGCGGGGCGTATTTTCGGGGATTTGGCGGGAAAAGCAAAGCCTCCGGCCGAAGCCGGAGGCTTTGCGCTTATTTCTCGCTGACGCTTTTCAGGGCGGTGGGCAGGCTGCCGTCCAGCAGCAGGATGCACCGGCGCAGATCGTCGCCGATGTTCTCCGGCATGCCGGATTCGATCCAGTCGAACACGCCGCTCAGCAGGCCCCGGGCATAGAACCGGGACACGAACTCCAGGTCCCCCTGGGTCACGTCCAGGCCCACAGCCGCCTGGTCCACGATGCGGCGGATCACCGGGCCGTAGCCCTGCATCAGATAGCGCTCCAGATCCCGCCGGTTCACGGAGCGGTAGGCATTCATCACCAGGTGACGCTTACTGCGCAGCACGTCCGTGATGGTGCGCAGCTCCTGCCGCCAGTCGCTGCCGTTGCTGCGGATGCTCTGGGCCAGGGCGGCAGCCTCCCGGTCAAAGATCCAGCGCATCAGGTCGTACACGTCGTGAAAATGATAGTAAAACGTCTGGCGGTTCACACCGCACCGGGCCACAATGTCCTTGACGGTGATCTTTTCCAGGGTTTTTGTCTCCAGCAGCTGGCACAGGGCTTCCGCCAGGTCATGCTTTGCATTCATGGGCAGCAGTCCTCCTTACATAATGCCGGATTTTTCCTTGCTGCGGGCGATGAGCCGGTTCAGGGGCCGGGCCGGGTAATACAGCACCATCCCCAGCACCGCAAACAGCACGCACATGGCCGCCATCACAGCCAGATTCTTCCAGTACACGTTCTCATACCGTCCGGCGATGGTCTCCCGGAGCATGTCCATGCCATAGTGGAAGGGCATGAACCTATACAGCGTCTGGAAGATCCCGGGCAGCACGTCGATGGGATAGACGCCGCCGGAGCCCGCCACCTGGATGACCATGATGATGACGGAGGCCGCCATGCCGATGTTGTCCAGGGCATAGACCAGGGCATAGTTCATCATGGTGAAGTTCAGGCTGCACACGCAGCACGCCAGCAGGAACAGCCCCGGATACGGGCATTGGATGCCGATGTAGTAAATGCAGCCGAGGCCCGTGACCAGGGCCTGGATCATACCGATCAGGAAAAACAGCTGATACCGGCCGAAGAACCGCTGCCAGGGGCGCAGCCGGAAGAGCACCGGCATGGGGGCGTTCACATGGAGCATGGTGGCCGTCAGCAGGGAGCCCACGAACAGGGCCAGCATGATGTAATACGGTGCCATCGAGCTGCCGTAGCTGGTGATCTCGTATACCGGCACCGTCTCCATGGACACGGGGTCGGACAGGTAGTCCGCCAGGCCCTCGGGGTCGTTTTCCAGCACCTCCACAAAGCGGCGGAAGCCGTCGCTGGTGACGATGCGGTCCATATCCTGGGCCAGCTGGCCCAGGTCGCCCCGCAGGGTGGACGACAGCTGGATGGCCCCGCTCAGGGTGGTGCCTGTGGACTGGATGGCCTCCTGATACCGGGTCAGCTTATCGCCCAGGGCCGACAGATTGCCGGATACGCTGTCAAACACGCTCTGTAGGGTCTGGAGCTTTTCCGTCACATCCCGATTCAGCTCCTCCAGCCGCTGGTTCACGCTGCCGCTGATGCGCAGGGCCGCCTCCCGCAGCTCCTGGCGGAGCGCATCCACCTTGGCCTGTACCTCCTGGCGCCAGGTCTCCAGCTGGCCGGGGTCCTCCAGCGTTTTCAGCAGGTCCCGCAGCTCGCCGATGCGGTAAATGGCGTTGCCCAGCCGCTCCTGAACGGCGGGATAACCGGCGGCAAAGTCCCGCAGCTTTTCCAGCCGCTGCTGCTGCTCCGCCAGCCGCTGGTCCAGCTGCTGGGCGGGACCGGCCAGAAAGCCCGCCACATCCTCCGCCGTTCCCACGGCGGCGGCAATGTCGTCGGCGATGACGTCGATCTGGGCGTCGATATCCTCCAGCTGCCGGGCGATCTCGGCCTCCGTCTCGTTCAGGCGGCCGATGCCCCGGTCCAGGGCGTCCTGGATGCCGGACAGGTCATTGCCGCTGACGATGCTGTCCAGGTCGCCGCTGACCACCCCGGCGCAGGCCAGGATGCTGTCCGTCTGGTCCGCCAGGGTCTGCATGGCCGTCAGCGTCTCCTCCAGGGTGCGCAGGCTGTCCTGGGCGCTGCTGAGCTTTTCAATGACCCCCTGGGACACGTCGTCCGCGTCCAGGCCCAGAGCCCTGCACACGGAGCTGACGGTGGTGACGGCGTTGGTCACCGTCTCCACCACGGTGGCGTTGATCTCGTCCTGAACGGCGGTCTTGGCCTTGTTGGTGATCTTGGGGGCGATGGCGTTTTTCTTCTCGTTTTCGTAATACTCGATCTGGGGGTGCCGCAGGTCCGTGTCCAGAATGCTGACGAAGTCCCCGGTGAAGTCTGCGGGAACGATCAGGGCGGCGTAGTACCTGCCGGACCGGACACCCTCCAGGGCCTCCTCCCGGCTGTCTACAAAGTCCCAGCCCATCTGGTCGTTGCTTTTCAGGCCGTCCAGCACCATGGACCCGATGTTCAGCTTTAGGCCCAGCAGCTCATAGCCCTCATCCTCGCTGGTAACGGCCACGCGGATATTGGACGTGGCGTCGGGGCCGTAGGGGTCCCAGTTGGAAAAAATGTTGAACCATGCATACAGGCACGGGATCAAGCACAGGCCCATGATGACCACCACGGCCACCACGCTGGCGCTGATGCGCTGCCAGTCGGCCCGGAAAATTCTCCAGATATTCCTCATGCCTGCACCTCCCTGGACCGCCGGTCCTGATCGCCCATAGACCGGGAAATGCGGCCCAGCTCCCGGGACATCTGCTCAAAGCCCTGGGCCAGCTGGCGGCTGCTCTCCTGCAGGTCGGACAGGGTCAGGGCCAGCTCCGGGTGCAGGGGCTCCGGCTGTACCGGGACAGAGGCGGGACGGGACGGGACAGGCTGGGGACAAGGCGGGACAGGGGCGGGACAAGGCTCCTCCGGGACAGGCTCCTCCGGGGCAGGCTCCTCTGGGGCAGGCTCCTCCGGGACCGCTTCGCTCTCCTGACTCCGGCCCCGCAGATGGGGCAGCAGCTGGGGCATGCCGGTGGGCAGGGCCGTCAGCTGATCCAGCTCCACCTCCTTCTGGGTGATCTTCTTCACCTTGTTCTGCATTTCGTAGTCCACATACTCCACGGCGATGAGATACGCCGCGATGCCGAACATGGATACGATCCACAGCAGCAGGAAGATCACCCGGGAGCCGTCGGATAAAAACAGCAGCACCAGAAATGCCAGCGGCACCAGCAGCAGGCTCAGCATTCCCTTGCGGATGCGGCGCTGATTGCCGCTGTGGAACTGAAGGACCTCCTGCAAAAGGGCCTGATACAGCTGGCTATATTTCTTTTCGTCCATAGGGAGTCCTCCTTTCTTACAGCATTTCCGTTTCTTTCAGCTTCTCCTCCATGAAATGGTTCAGTCCCATAAAGGGCTTGCGCACCAGCAGGCCGATGACCAGGGCCGCCGCGCCGAAGATCAGCAGGCAGCCGATGTTTTTCAGCCATGTGGTCCCATACAGGCCGCATACGCACTCGCGCACGGCGTCGATGGCATAGGGGAAGGGGAAGATATGATAGATTTTCTGATACACGTCCGGCAGCAGCTCAATGGGGAACGTGCCGCTGGAGCCGGCGATCTGGAGCACCATGACCACCACTACAACGGCCTTGCCCACGTCGCCGAAGGACACGGTCAGGGCGTAGATCAGCAGGCTGAACACCAGGGAGGTAATGGCCCCGGTGGCAAACAGCAGCGCCGGCTCCACGCACTGGATCCTCAGCACCAGCAGGTCCCCGGCCACGATGACGGCGGCCTGAATCTGGCTCATGACGAAAAACAGGAAGTACCGGCCGAAGAACAGCTGGTGGGGCTTGGGGTCCACCAGCCCCTCCAGGCGGGCGTGGGGCTTGAGAATGGCCACCAGCATGACGCCGCCCACCCAGATGGCCAGAACGGAATAGAAGGGGGCCATGGCGCTGCCGTAGTTTGCAATGGGATACACCGGCTCCACGGTGGTCTGCACCATCTGGGAGAAGTAGGCGCCGTAATCCTCCGGGCTGCCGCCCAGGATGTCCAGCAGGGTGTCCAGGTAGTCCGGGCTGTCGCTGTCCTCCAGGCCGCCCAGCAGGCTCCCCAGCTTGTCGATGGCCTGGCCGATGGCGTCGCGGCCCGGGGACATAAGACCGTCCAGGGTGCCGGCCGCCGCGCCGGCGGCTGCCAGCAGGTCCCGGGTATCGGCTGCCGTTCCGTGGAGGCCCTGGAGCAGGCCCTCCGTCTGGTCCAGAACGTTTTTCACATCATCCGTCACATCGCCGAACACCGGCGTCAGCAGGGTGTCCGTCAGCTTCTCCAGCTGGGCCACCAAAGCGATGGTGTCCTGCAAAACGGCGGAGTTCTGTCGGATGCGCTTCAGCTGCCTGCGGTATTGCCATGTG
>OMNT01003088.1_pt1 | contig 12538 bp, 9 predicted proteins | sample 1672551 | NCBI WGS metagenome assembly OMNT01 (sample SAMEA3136698, study PRJEB25190) | human gut metagenome
GCAGGCCAGGCCGCAGACGATGCGGCGTGTCACGCGGCGCCAGCTGCCGTGTGCGAGCAGCGTGCGACGGCGCACGTCGGGCTCGACAAAATGGGCTCCAGAGGTTTTGTCATTGCGCTTGGGGGTCGTGAACAAGGCGGCCATGGTTACTCCCATCCTCATAGGGCCTATGCGATTACGCCCAGCATATCTGCAGGATGTAGCCGGCGGTAGTGCCGTTTGGAGGGCAAAATGTCCAAAACTTGGGAAGCGATATATCGCGCGTCCGTGCGTTGCCTGGGCTTAAAAGAAAGGCGCGGAGCCGCTCGATGCGATTCCGCGCCTTGTTGTTTTGCTTTAGCAGACTATGCCGTTACGCCACGAAGAAGTAGACGAGGAAGGCAAGGGCTGCGATCCACATGAGCGGCTTGATCTTGGAGGCCTCGCCCTTAAAGAGCGCGACGATCACGTAGGCGATAAAGCCCAGGCCAATGCCGGCAGAGATGGAGTAGGTGAAGGGCACGCCGGCGACAATCATGAACGCCGGGAAACCCTGAGACACGTCGGACCAGTCGATCTCGGAGGCCTCGCTCATCATGAGGTAGCCGACGTAGACCAGAGCACCGCAGGTGGCGGCGCTGGAAACGATGGTGACGATGGGGGAGAAGAACGCGGCGAGAATGAACAGCACGCCGGTGGTGACGGAGGTGAGGCCCGTGCGGCCACCGTCGGCGGCGCCGGAAGTGGACTCGACGAAGGTGGTGATGGAGGAGACGCCCATGAAACCGCCCACAGCAGCGGCGGCGGAGTCGACGATCAGGATCTCCTTGATATTCTCGACGTTGCCGTCGTCGGTGAGGAACTCGCCCTGCTTGGCCACGGCCATCGCGGTGCCCATGGTGTCGAAGAAGTCACTCATGAGCAGCGAGAACGAGATGACGAGGAGCGTGGGGTCGGTAAGGACCTTGACGATGGCGGGCACGCCGCCGGCGTCGGCGATGGGGCCACCGATGCTCGAGAAGTCGAGCGGTGCGATGAGGCCCTCGGGGGCGTGGGTGACGCCCAGCGGGATACCGGCGATAACGGCAACGATGATGCCGATGAGCAACGAGCCCGGCACGTTGCGGGAAGCCAGGGCAACCGTCACGACGATGGAGATGATGCCGACGATAAAGGTGGGGGAGGCGATGTCGCCCAGGCCGACAAGCGTACCGGCGCCAGCGGTGATGATGCCGGCATCGCACAGGCCGATCATGGCGATAAACAGGCCCAGACCCACCGAGATGGCGTGACGCAGGACAACCGGGATGGCGTCCATGATGGCCTCGCGCAGGCCACAAAGCACGAGCAGCAAGATGACGACGCCCTCAAGGAAGATGACGCTCATGGCCACGTGCCAGTCACCGCCGCAGACGGTGGTGGTGATTCCAGCGATCATCGCGTTGACGCCTAAGCCCGACGCGCAGGCGAGCGGGCGGTTGGCGAAGATGCCCATGCAGATGGTCATGATGCCGGCGCCCAGGCAGGTGGCGCAGGCGAGCGCTCCCGCATCGATGCCGGCGCCCGAGAGCACCGCGGGGTTGACGGCAATGATGTAGGCCATCGCCAGGAACGTTGTCAGTCCAGCGCGAAGTTCGGTCCCGATTGTGGACTTGCGCTCGCTGACGTGAAAAAGTTCGTCCATGCATACCCTTTCCTTGTTCGGCCCCGAGTTTAGGCCGATTGACACGAACTAACCCACTATAGCCCCTTTACGACGCTGTTGTTCCTTGCATGTTGATGTTCGGCGCTTTGTAGCAGACGGGCGGTATTTTCCGTATGAAAATGTGTGGGTACCGTATACTTAAGCGGTTACAACGACCCCTATGGAGGAACGTATGATTAAAGAGCTTTGCCACGACGAGGCTATTCTGTCCCAGCGCTGCGAGGTCGCGACCGTCGAGGACGAGTCGGTGGCACAGGACCTGATCGATACCATCAAGTCGCTCGACGATGCCGGCTGCCTTGCCGCCAACCAGATTGGCGTCACCAAGAAGGTCTGCGTCTACCTGGACGACGCCGGCGAGCCCCACGTGCTCTACAACCCCCGTCTGGTGTTTGGTCTGGGCGCCAGCAAGATGGAGGAGAGCTGCCTGACGCACGAGGAGGTCACCAAGTCCACGCGCTACATCAAGTGCAAGGTTGCCTTTGACCAGATCGTCGACGGCAAGATGCGCGAGCGCAAGCAGGACTTCGTCGGTTTCGAGGCGCAAATGGTCCAGCATATGATCGACCACTGTCTCGGCAAGTTGGTCTAAGGGGATCAAAGCACCGCACCTTGCCGCTCAATCGTCGCTTGCGTACCGTTAGTACGCGGCGCTCCTCTTTCGTGGCAATCTGCGGCACTTTGACCCCTTAGACGACCTGCGGGGTTAACTTGGTTGAGTTTATCCAGCTTGAATAGTCCGGGCGTGACATTGTTGTCATGTCCGGGCTTTTGTGTTTAGCGCCTCTTTGATTGGTGACAATGAGATTAGCAAGAACGTAAAGCTAGGAGGCGCTATGTGTACGAGTATTCGATTTACCGATAATTCTGGCCACATGTATCTGGGCCGCAACCTCGACTGGAGCTTTGACTACGGCCAACAGGTTCGCGTGATGCCGCGCGGGTTTCACATTCCGTATTCGTTTATAGACGACGCGACAGCGGCACACGCGGTGATCGGTATGTGCATCGATTACAAGAACTACCCCATGTTTTTCGATTGCGGCAACGATGCGGGCCTCGCCGTGGCGGGTCTCAATTTCCCTGGTTATGCCGAGTATGCCGATGACCCTGTCGACGGCAAGACCAATATCGCGGCCTATGAGTTTCCCCTGTGGGTGGCAGCGACGTTCTCGACGGTCGACGAGGTCGAGGCTGCGCTGCACGATACGGTGATTGTCGCCAAATCTGCCGGAGAGGGGCTGGGCGTGTCGCTGCTCCATTGGATTATCGGCGACAGCCAGCGTAGCATCGTGGTCGAGATGATGGCTGACGGCCTGCATGTATACGACGATCCGGTCGACACCCTTGCCAATCAGCCCACCTTCCCGTGGCACATGGAAAACCTGCGCACCTATATCACGGCCACAAGCGATTTTCCGCAGACGGCGACATGGCGTGGCGCCGAGCTCAAGCCCTATGGCGCGGGTGCCGGCATGCGCGGCATTCCGGGTGACTGCTATTCGCCGAGCCGTTTTGTAAAGGCGGCGTACCTCAATGCCAATTACCCGCAAAAGGAGAGCGAGACCGAAAACGTCGTCCGCATGTTCCGTTCGCTCGAGGGCGTGGTGATGATTGAGGGGGCGTCCAGGATGGGCGATGGCAAGTTCGAGAAGACTATCTATACCGGATGCTTTAGCGCGCGCACGGGCAATTATTACTACGCGATGTATGGGGATCCGTCGATTCGCTACGTGAGCCTGATGGATGCCGAGGGCGCGAGCCCCGATAGGCTCGTGGTTCCCGAGCCGCGCCGTTCGTAGCCGATAGCTTTACTGCAATGCAAAGCGGTCCCGCATCTCCCATGAGATGCGGGACCGTTGTCGTCAATGGCTGGCGGCGTGTTAGAAGTTGGCGTCGTTGAGCTGGGTGCTTTCGAGTCCGTCGAGCTGTTGCTGTTCGGGCGTATCGGCGACGCTCTCGAGCAGCTCGGTGGGATCGACGTTCATGTCCTTACCGGCTTCGTTGCCGTTGACCAGGTCGTCCGAGAAGATGTCGACTTCCATTTCCTCGGCCTCTTCGATCAGGATCTCGAGCGGCACCTGGGTACGAATGAGTTTGACTGCCGGACGCATGCGGGCAAAGAGCGGTACGTACTCAATGATGATGGCCGAGTTCTCGAGACCATACCAACGTGCCGGGCTTCCGCAGGCGCGGCGGACGGCGTACTTGATGGCCATGACGCGATGGTCGTTGCGGTTGATGTCCGTTTCGGGGGCAAGCATCTTGCGCAGCATGCAAAAGCGGAAGTCGCCCACGTTGCCGCGGGTCTCGTAGATGGAGTAGGTGTGGTGTTGCGGCGGCAGTTCACCCGATGCCATCAGGTCGCCAACGATCTGGCGCAGGTAGGCGTTGATGCGCTGATTGACCTTAAAACCCAGGTCCAAGCGCACGCGGAACAAAAAGTCCGTGCCAAAGGTCTCGACGGAATACTCGTGCGTATAGGGCTCGTCGGTAACGTGCACGTTGATGAACCAGTATGCCTTGGCGCGCTTGGGATGCTTGTCCAGGATGGAATAGAGCACGTCTCGGTCGAGCGTGAGCGGGTCGGGGCTGTTGGTGAGGAACACCAGATTGTCGGCGAGCACGGGATAGGTCTCGTCATTGCGCAGGCGATTGAGCTGGTCGATGTACTTGGAGACGGGCAGCAGAATCGTCTGCGTGCGTTCGATGGCAGTACCGCGGCGCCACACATACATAAGGCCAAACAGCAGTGCGGCCAGGAAGATCATGACGTAGCCGCCGTCAAAGAACATGGTGAGGCACGAAGCGAAGAAGCACAGCTCAATGGCACCAAAGAGCAGGGCGAAGACGCAGGCACCCAGCTTGTGCTTGAGGACGCCGGCGATGTAGCTCGTCAAAAGCGTCGTGGTCATGAGCATGGTCACGGTAATGGCGAGGCCATAGGCGCTCTCCATGCGCTCGGAGTTTTGGAACAGCAGCACGATGAAGATGCAGCCGACCCACATGATGTTGTTGACGAGCGGAATATAGAGCTGGCCTTTGGTGTCGCTGGGGTAGTGGATGCGCAGATGCGGCATAAGGTTGAGACGCGTGGCCTCGGATACCAGCGAGAACGAGCCGGTGATGAGCGCCTGCGAGGCGATGATGGCCGCTACGGCCGAAAGCACGATGGCAAAGGGGCGCAGGGGCTCGGGAAGCATCATATAGAACGGGTTGACGATATCCATCGCGAGCATCTGGGGATTGGAGTTGTTGGCGAGCAGCCAAGCGCCCTGACCCAGATAGTTAAGGATGAGGGCCGCCTTTACGAACGGCCAGGATGCATAAATGTTAGCCTTGCCCACGTGACCCATGTCCGAATAGAGCGCCTCGGCGCCGGTCGTCGACAGAAAGACAAAGCCGAGCACCATGATGCCCGAGTGGTTGACGGGCGAGAACAGGAACATGATGCCGCGGATGGGGTTGAGCGCGCGTAGGATGGACAGGTTGCCGAGCATGTTGAACAAGCCGGCGCCCGCCAGGAACAGGAACCATAGCGTCATGAGCGGACCGAAGAGCTTGCCGATTGACGAGGTGCCGGCGCGCTGCATGGCAAACAGACCGCAGATAATGATGATGGTGATGATGATCACATTGGTCTGGCCGTCGCCCAGCAGCGCATGGCCCCATTCGATGGTGCGCAGACCCTCGATGGCTGTGGTGACCGTGACGGCGGGGGTGAGGATGCCGTCGGCAAGCAGTGCCGCACCGCCGATCATGGCGGGCAGAATCAGCCATGGTGCCACCTTGCGCACGAGGCTGAACAGGGCGAAGATGCCGCCTTCGTTGTGGTTATCGGCCTTCATGGCGATTACCACGTACTTGACCGTGGTCACGAGCGTCATGGTCCAGATGACGAGCGAGAGCGCGCCCAAGATCATGTCCTCGCTGACGGTACCGATGCCGCCGTTGTTGGCGACAATTGATTTCATGGTATACATGGGGCTCGTGCCGATGTCACCGTAGACGACGCCGAGCGTTACGAGCAGCATGCCAGCGGAGAGGGGAATGGCTCCATGCCCGCCTTGACTACGCTGGTCTTGGAGGTTTGCCTCCAGCTTGTTGTGTGCCACGTGGACTCCCTTGGACATCTGGCCTCTGCCACGAGCAGTAGACCTTTATGCCATCTTTATACACATAAGAGCAGTTTGGCACATCGGGGTGTTTTAGACAATAATCCCCATCTGGGGATTATTCATATACGCAGGTAGTATTTCAGAGCAGGGGCTATTAAGCACGTGCTGTCTGGGCGATGCCGGCCTTGGCGTTTGCGCGTTTGCCGGCGAGTTCGCAAAAAATCGCGCCGCCGATGATAAGCGCGGCGCCCATCAGGCGGACCGGTGTTATGGCTTCGCCCAAAAGGACGGCCGAGAACACGACGGCCGAAAGCGGTTCAAGGTAGCCGACGACGGCGACGGTCTGCACGGGCAGTTTGGCGACGGCGCTAAAGTAGAGCAGGCAACCGATGCCGGTGTTGACAATGCCGAGCATGGCAACGGCGCGCCAATCGATGCCGGCGGCAATGCTGGGGGAGAAAAACGAGGGGGCACCTTGCGTGAAGAGCGTAAGGATCAGCGCGGTCACAAAGGCGGCGCTTACCTGGAGCGCGGAGTTCTCGAGACCCTCGATGTGCGGTGCACCCTTGCTGGCGATGACCATCAACGCGTAGCAGAAGGCCGAGGCGATGCCGCACACGATGCCCGCAATGGGCATATTGCCGCCGAGACCTTGGGCCGCGATGAGGAAGGCGCCGCAGGCGACGGCTATGAAGCCGGTAATTTTACCGCCGGTCAGCTTCTCGCCAAAGATGAGCGGGGAGAGCGCCATGACAATGATGGGGCCGCAGTAGTACAGCAGCGAGGATACGCCGACGCCGATCGTCTGGTAGGCGCGGAATAGAAAAATCCAGCTGGCGCCCAGCGCGGCTCCCGAGAGAAGGAGTGCTGCGGCTTCGCGGGGGCGAGATGGCGCCTGCAGTTTATGGTGTTGGGTGATGGCGAGGATGGTGACAAGCGAGAGGGCGCCCAAAAACGTGCGCAGGAGCACGATATCGGAGCTCGGCAGCGCGATGGCGGCGGCGATGATGCCGTTGGAGCCAAACAATAGCAATGCTGCTAAGTACGTAAACAGTCCGTTGTTCATGCGCTGACATCCCCTCTATATCCGAACATGTTCACTATGGGTGAACTGGTTTTAGAAGAAAAGCGAATATAATGCATGGCAATCATGATAAAAACTCATGCAAGGGTGGGGACGTGCCGTGGAGACCAATATCCAAAAGATGCAAGTGCTGCTCGAGACGGTGCGTGCCGGCAGCTTTACGCGTGCTGCAGAGCGGCTGAGCTATTCGCAGTCGGGCGTGAGCCGCATGGTGGGCGACCTTGAGGCCGACTGGGGTTTTAAGGTGCTTGATCGCAGCCGCGAGGGCGTGGTGCTTTCTGCCGACGGGCGGCAGGTCATGCCGGCAGTCGAGGCGTTATGCGAAGAGTTTGGCCGCCTGCAGCGACGCGTGGACGAGATGCGTGGGCTCATGCGCGGCAAAATCTGCATCGGTACGTTTTCGAGTGTGGCGACCCATGTGCTGCCGCCGGTGATTGCGCGCTTTCGCGCCGATCACCCGGATGTGGATTACGAGCTGCTGATGGGTGATTACTCCGAGATTGAGCAATGGGTGGCGGAAGGCCGCTGCGACCTGGGCTTTATCCCGCATGAGCCACGCGGCGCCGGTATGGCGTCGCGGCCGTTGGTGCAAGACGAGCTGATGGCCGTGGTGCCAGCGGACTCCTCGCTTGCCACCGCGGAGGTCGTTCCCCTTGCCGATTTGGCAAACGAGCAGTTTATTCTGCTAGAACGCGGCACCGATGACGAGATTACGCCGCTGTTTCGTCGGGCGGGACTGACAGTGCGCTCAAAACTGTCGACTTGGGATGACTATGCGATTATGGCTATGGTCGAGGACGGCCTGGGCGTGAGCATTCTACCCGCGCTCACCTTGCGCCGCTGTCAGTTCGATGTTGCCGTGCGCCCACTCGAGGGGCATCCCCATCGCCAGATCAACGCCATATATCGAACGGCCGATGTTTCGCTTGCGGCGGCTCGTTTCCTTGAATATCTCTAAAAGCGCGTACCCGTTGTCCACTTTGGGACAATTCTCGGGGTTCGGTACATTTTATTGTGAAATTGAACTTTCGAATGAGGCACGGAGCTATACTGCTGCCTAAATTGAACTCAGGTTCAATTCGTGTTCTATAAATTGAACTTTGCCAGCAAGGAGGTTCTAGTGGCCCAAGAGACGTTTAGCGTTCGCCTGCGGCAGACTATGTCCGATCGCGACGTTCGCCAGTCGGACGTAATCCGCGCATCGGAGATGCTCGGCAAAAAACTCGGCAAGAGTCAGATGAGCCAATATGTGAGCGGCAAGACGATTCCGCGGCGCGATGTGGCAGAGCTGCTCGCCCGCATTTTGGAGGTCGATGTTACCTGGCTGCTCGCCGGTGACGCCGACCAAGGTGAGACCCCTCCGTCCCGTAAAGTTGCCAAATCCGAACCTAGTCCCTCAGCTCAAATTCCAAGGAGCGCCAGCATGCGTACTTTTTCTAAATCCACCAAGCTCGATAACGTCCTGTATGACGTGCGCGGTCCCGTCGTCGACGAGGCTGCCCGTATGGAGGACGAGGGCGAGCGCATCCTCAAGCTCAATATCGGCAATCCGGCGCCCTTCGGTTTCCGCACGCCCGACGAGGTTATCAAGGACATGCGCCAGCAGCTGCCCGACTGCGAAGGCTATTCCAACTCGCGCGGCCTGTTCTCTGCACGCAAGGCGATTATGCAGTACTCGCAGATCAAGGGCCTGCCCAACGTTCAGATGGAGCACATCTACACGGGCAACGGCGTGTCCGAACTCATTCAGCTTTCGATGAACGCGCTGCTCGACAATGGCGACGAGATTCTGATCCCCAGCCCCGACTACCCGCTGTGGACGGCGTGCGCGACCCTTGCCGGCGGCCATCCTGTGCACTATCTGTGCGACGAACAGGCCGATTGGTATCCCGATCTGGAGGATATGGAGTCCAAGATCACGAGCGCGACCAAGGCCCTCGTCATCATCAACCCCAACAACCCTACGGGCTCGGTCTACCCGCGCGAGGTGCTCGAGGGCATCGTTGAGGTTGCGCGCAGGCACCAGCTCATGATTTTTGCAGACGAGATCTACGACCGTCTGTGCATGGACGGCTACGAGCACGTCTCCATTGCCTCGCTCGCTCCCGATCTGCCCTGCGTCACCTTTAGCGGCCTTTCCAAGTCGCACATGATCGCGGGCTATCGTATTGGCTGGATGGTGCTTTCGGGCAACCAGCACTGCATGAGTGACTTCATCATGGGCATCAACATGCTCTCGAACATGCGCCTGTGCTCCAACGTGCCGGCTCAGTCGATCGTCCAGACGGCGCTCGGCGGCCATCAGTCGGTCAATGACTACATCCGCCCCGGCGGTCGTGTCTACGAGCAGCGTAACTTTGTGTATGAGGCACTCAGCAAGATCGATGGCATCTCGGTGGTCAAGCCGCGCGCGGCGTTCTACATCTTCCCCAAGATGGATGTTAAAAAGTTCAACATCACCGATGACGAGCAGTTCGCCCTTGACCTGCTGCACGAGAAGAAGATCCTGATCACGCGCGGCGGCGGCTTTAACTGGGCCGAGCCCGACCACTTCCGCATCGTGTATCTGCCGCGCATGGAAGTGCTCAAAGAGTCGCTCGAAGACCTTGCCGACTTCTTTGACCATTATCGTCAGAGCTAATTAGTTCCGCCGTTCTACCGAACGGCGGACCACTTGACGCTGCGCGAGCCGCATTCACGCCAATCTGACGTTCAATTTCGAGGGCGCGACCAGAAGGTCAGCGCCCTCTCATTTCACGTCACCTTGGCGCAAATGCGGCTCGCTCGCTGTCGTGTGCTCAACCTGCATCGTTACCCTGGCTGTCTAAATAACAATCCCGTTGCAGTGGTCGATTTCGTGTTGGATGATCTCGGCGGTGTAGCCTGAGAAGTTTTTGATGCGGTGGACAAAGTTCTCGTCCAAATACTCAACCTTAATGCGGCGATAGCGGGTACAGGGACGCTCGCCGGTCAGCGAGAGGCATCCTTCGCTCGTCTGATAGGCGTTGACCTGCTCAAGAATTTGAGGGTTGTACATCAGGAGCACCCTGTTGCCGTCCTTTACGCAGACGATGCGTTTACGCACGCCGATCATGTTGGCGGCGAGCCCCACGCACTCGTGCTCATGCTCATGGAGCGTATCCAGGAGGTCCTGCCCGGTCACGGCGTCATCGGGGCCCGCGTCTTCGGATGGCAGGCGCAAAAAGAACTCAGATTTCATGATGGGTTTGATCATGGCGGGCTCCTCATGTCTCATGCTTTCGTGGACTTTTAATAATAGCGCGGAAGGCAAGCTGTACGTACGCGTTACAATCTTTCGACGTTGGACCATGTTGCCAGACTCGTCGCGTGCGGCGTCTGGCGTAAGTCTAGGGCTCATCCTCGCCCTGGACTGTTCCTCTGGGGCGATACGACTGTCGTTCCAAGAGGAAGGAAATGCATGGGGAGCAAATCTCAGCAACAAGTTCAAGTAGCGCCATCGGCCACTTCGGCGTTTCTCGCCGTAATGTATATCGCGGCCTTTGTTGCCGCGTTTAACGAGAACATCATTAACGTGGCGTTGCACGACATCATGGCGGCCTTTTCGGTGAGTGCCACCGCGGCGCAGTGGCTTGTTTCGGGCTATATGATCGTGACGTCGATCTTTACGGCCATCATGGCCTTTCTTTCCGGTCGTTTCTCGACGCGCAAGCTGCTGTTTTTCGCATGCGGATGCATGGTCGCCGGAGAAGTCCTGTGCCTGGTCGCTCCGTCGTTTACCGTTTTGCTGCCAAGTCGTATTTTGCAGGCTGCGGGATCGGGCATCTTGTTTCCGCTCATGATGAATGTGGTGCTATCTTGTGCTCCGCGCGAGAAGCTCGGTCTGTATCTGAGCCTGGGCGGTGCCTGCATTACGCTAGGGCCGGCGTTTGGGCCCGTGATTAGTGGCCTTATGTGCACGTTGTTTGGCTGGAGGGCGGTGTTCGTAGTGCCGCTGGTGGGCGGTGTCGTGGTCGCCGCGTCGGCAGCAAAGCTCGTTCGGAATGTCGGAAAGCGCTTGAGCGCCACACTCGATATTCTGTCGGTTGTCTTGCTCGCCGCCGGCATTACGGCGTTTGTGTATTCCGTTGGCGAGTTCTCGACCAATGTGATGGCCGGTATCGTGACACTTCTCGCCGCCGTTGTGCTGCTCGGCCTCTTTACGGCCCGTCAGCTCAAGCTCGAGAACCCGGTGCTCAACGTGCGTCCCATGGCGAGCGTTCGTTTTTGGCCTGCGTGCATGCTCGTGGTGGTGTCGATGATGACGACGTTCTCGATGAGCGTTTTGCTGCCGCTCTATTTTGAGGGCGCATATGGCATGACCGCGCTCGTTGCTGGCTTGCTCATTTTGCCGGCGATTGCCTGCAACGCCGTGACCTCGATTGTGGGCGGACGCGTGATGGACGCCCGTGGCGCATGGCCGCTGCTGCCGGTCGGCTTTGCCCTGATTGCCGTGGGGCAGACTGCAATCTCGATGACGGCAGCAAGCATGAACATCGGCGTTGTCGTGGCGCTGACCGTTGTGGTGTATGCCGGAGTCGGCCTGGTGCTGAGCCCCTCGCAGACGGCCGGCTTGGAGACGCTGCCTGCCGCTGAGCATCCTCACGGAACGGCATTGCTCAACACGTGGAACATGATTGCCGCATCGTTTGGTCCGTCGCTGTTTATCGGCCTGCTTTCGAGTTCTGCGGCGACTACCGGCGCCGCTGGCGCTGCGACCGACGTTGCCCAGGCGATTGGATTTGCAGCTGCCGTGCGTGTGGCGGCTGTAATTGCCGTGGTCGGGTTCGCGACGTCGCTGGTGTACGCTCGTCGCGAGTCGCACATGTCGCATTAATGTGTGCACATAGATTCTGCAGCTAGATTGGATGGCGACACCATAAACTAATGGACGTTTTGCCGAGAGGCATGAATGTTTAAAGCGCAAAGAGTGCGCGACGGGCCCCGCGAATGGGGCGATGATGCCCGAGAGGGCCAAGAAGGAGTCTCATGTCCGAGAACGAAGAGATCATGAACGAGACCGAGAACGAGACCATGGCTGCCGAGGTTGAGGCAGTCGAGACCGTGGAGACCGAAGCTGCCGAGGTCGAGGCTGCTGACGAGGTTTCCGCCGAGGAGGAGGCCGAGGTTGCCGAGGCCGCCGTTGATTACGATGACGAAGAGCTGATGGACAAGATGCAGAAGGCCGCTCGCCTGCTGCGTAGCCGTCGCTTTGCTATTTCCAAGGAGGAGGAGGCCAAGGCCGAGCGCATGGCGAACATCGAGCGCGCCATCAAGCTCCTTGACCTCAAGCCCAAGATGGAGCAGAAGGAAATGTCCGACTTGCTGGGCATGCGCCTTCGTGAGCTCGATGGCCTGATGGCCGAGGCCGAGGCTGCCGATCTGGTCGGCCGCATCGACGACGCCGAGGGCGATATGCGCAAGATCGTCGTCTTCGCTGCCGAGGATGCCGCTGAGGGCCTGGTCGAGCTTGCCAACAAGAAGGAGAAGCTCCTGCCCGAGCTTTCTTACGAGGAGGCCACCGAGCTGATGGCCGCTCTCGATAAGGTCATCGCTCCGCTCGTCGCCATGGGCCTGGACGAGGACCGCGGTCCTCGCGGCGGCCGTGACGAGCGCGGCGGCCGTGGCGGCGAC
>OMNT01003101.1_pt1 | contig 12512 bp, 11 predicted proteins | sample 1672551 | NCBI WGS metagenome assembly OMNT01 (sample SAMEA3136698, study PRJEB25190) | human gut metagenome
CGCAACCGCTGACGCGGTCGTGGACGTACAGGGCGGAAGCGGGCGGCGAGTCCCGTGAACGCCGAAGGTTTCTTGTTTTGCCTGCATGTTTTGCCGGTGGCAAAACGTGAGCGACAGGAAAAATGAGGAACGCTCCAGGCTGGATGGAGAGAAAACAACCCAGCGCCCCATTGCGGAGGGGCAAGGTTCCGCAGAAAATTTATTGGGAGGGAATATAATTGAATAAGATCTCTAAGAAGATTGTGTCGTTGGTAACGATGGCAGCGTTCGCGTTGACCTTGGTTCCAGCAGCTGCTTTTGCAGCACCAGCCGACGATATTCATGCAACTGTGACTCCAACCACAGAAGACGTCCTTTTAACTGATGGCTCTGCATCTATTGATCTGAATGTTACAATCGGTGATGATTGGACTGCAACGTATGGTGCTAGTGGCCAGTTGGCACTTTGGTATGGTACTGCTGATACAGCTCAGCCAGGTGTGACTTTTGCAAGTAAACAGGCTGGTTTCACGGATGCATCAAATTATGTTAGCACCGTATGGGAGAACACCAACTGGCTTCCAGCAGGGTTAACTGATGGCGGTAATTCTGAACCTGTGACAGTTACCTTTACTAAAGCGGGTACATATGATCTGTATGCAGGCGCATGGATTTCTGGCCAGGGCCTCAGCAATATGGCTTCTGTTGAGAAAGTTGCAACTGTTACCGTTCACACTACCGACGCAGTTGCTGGTAACAGCCGTCTTCTGATCGATGGTGATGACGCAGCTGTTTCTGTTGCACAGAACAAAGCTCAGGAATTCGAATTCAACGTTCGCACCGCTGACGATCGTGAAAGCGCAATGGAACTTGCTAACAGTGGCGAAACTGTTTATGTTTGGGCAGAAAACAGCAAGGGCGAAATTGTTACTGATGTTACCTTTGCAGCTGTAGACACCAAAACCAATTCTGTTGCAAAAGAAGGTACTCAGGGTCTGTGGAAAGTAACTGGTCCGGTTAAGGACAAGACTGCACTGACTGCAACCTTCGCAACTGCTGGTGATGGTTATACTCTTAATGCTACCACTAAAGTTGGTGTTCCACAAATCACGGATAAAAAAGTTCCTGCATCCGATAATGATTTGACCGCAGTAACTGTTAACGTTACCAAAGAAGCAGTGAAAACTGCTAAGATCACTTTTGAACAGCCAGCTAAGGATGCTACTGTAAGCGGCCCAGATAGTGAAGGCAACTATACCTACACTATCACCGATGATGTTACTCCAAATGGTGTAAAAGTTTACACTGTAACTGGTAAGGCTGTAGACAAAAATGATGTTGGCGCTCAGGGCGAAGTCCTGAAAGTTACTGCTAAGCGTGGCGTTACCCTCGGCGGCCTCTCTGATGAAGGCACTGTAACCACCAACGCTCGTGGTGAATTTGAATTCACCTTCACCGTTAACGACAATGGCGAATTTGATATTGATGTAGAAGAAGTTAACGGCGATGCCTCCACCACTCTGACTGTTGTTACCGACAAGTTCTATGTTGGCAACATCAAGACTGTAGAAGATGGTGGTTATCTCCTCGCCGGTAACGATGCAAAATATGCAGACTCTTATGTTGGTACTTCCCGTTACTTTGCAGAAGCAGTTCAGTTCACTCTGACTGACGTTAACGGCAATGAAGTAACTGGCGACAGAGATTTCACCAACATGTACAGCCTGAGTGTTACCAAGCCAGATGGCTCCAAGCTTAAAGCTGATGATCTCAGCCTCGTTTGGAACGAAGCTAAGGGCGTTTACACTCTTGTTTACACCGATAAAGACAACACTGGCAGAGCTGCTGACCTGATTCCTGGCGAATACACTGTGAAGATCGCATTCAAGAGCAGCGACAAGGCAGCTACCGCTACCTTTAACCTTGCTAAGTTTGGTGCTGTAGAAGACATCGTTCTCGATATGTATGCAGGCCCAACTGGTTGGGTTGAATCCAGCGATGATGCTATCACTGAAATCGACAGCCAGGTTGCTCTTGGTCAGTCTGTAGAAGTTGTTCCTTTCTATGTTGATGCTAATGGCATTAAAGTAAAAGCTGATTACAATGACCTCAAGGCCGGTGTAAACGGCGATGCTGTTGTTGACAATGGTTACACCTGGGTTGGTGGCAACCTCTACTTCGATACTTTTGACAACGAACCTTCCAACAACTCCCTTGTTGGTACCACCATTACCGTAAAGGTATTTGATGAAGAAAACGGCAAGTATGTTGAAAAGGAACTCACCGTTGTTAAGAACTATCTTGGTGAAACCCTGTCCTTCGACCCAACCTCCGGCGTTGTTGACGAAGACAACAAGGTTACCGTATCCGTTGTTGACGAAAAAGGTAACGTTTCCAAGGTTAATGGTCAGCTCTACGCTTATGTAGAAGATCAGAGCAACGCTGATGCTTACGTAGAAGCTAACGTTAAGAACAACGAAGTTAAGAACGGCAAAGGCACCCTGACTCTGTACAGCGATGCAGAAGGCACTGCTGATGTACGCGTAGTTGTTGTTGCTAACAATGGCGAAATGTACGGCGCTACTCTTACCTACACCTTTGGTGAAGTTGACGAAAACGCAGGCAGCTATGTTGTTATGACCATCGGCGCCAGCGATTACCTCATCAACGGTTCCGTTGTTGAAGGCGACGGCGCTCCATATGTAGACGATGCTTGGAGAACCATGGTTCCATTCCGCGTACTCGGCGAAGCATTTGGCGCTGAAGTTGAATGGAATCAGGACGCTCAGAGCGTAACCTACACTGTAGGCGACACCGAACTCGTAATGACCATCGGTGAAGACACCTACACCCTGAACGGTGAAGAACAGACCATGGATACTGCACCAGTTCTCTCTGGCGATCGTACCTATGTACCAGTTCGTTTCGTAGCTGAAGACCTCGGCTTCGAAGTCACCCCACTCTATGATGCAACCACCGGCGCAACCGCCAGCGTTGTATTCCAGAAGTAATCGCTGTGGCGCATTGCTTTTGACTGAGTGAACACAACCCTCGTTTCCTTCAGGAGACGAGGGTTTTTCTGTTGCTGGTAGTCTGTCAGGAAATCGCCGCCGGAATTTCTCGCGGGCGAGAAAATTTCCAGCAAAGATCAGCGAAAATCTGCGAAACTGCGGTTGACACGCACTTTCCGCGGTGGTAAAATAACAGACGATGCAGAAAGCAGAAACCATCCGTTTCTCACCCTCCGCCGCAAGTGGCTGTTGGTCGCAGTGATATGAAAATAACAACGCGCGCATATTTGCGCAGCGAATTATTTTGCGCTGTCAACGGGTGGATGTCACCCGTTTTTTTATTGGGAAAAATTGATGGAGGTGATAACGATCAGCAAGGAATTGCGCGTTAATGAACAGATTCGCTGCCGTGAGATCCGTGTGATCGACGAGCAGGGATCGCAGATCGGTGTGATGAACCCTCGCGATGCGATGAAGCTGGCGGATGAAAAGGGTCTGGACCTGGTTGAGGTTTCTCCGGGTGCGAAGCCACCGGTTTGCCGCATTATGGATTATGGCAAATATCGCTATGAACAGAACAAGAAAGAGCGCGAGACCCGCAAAAACCAGAAGGTGATCTCGATCAAGGAGGTTAAGCTTCGTCCAAACATTGAGGATCACGATTTCAACACGAAGGTGCGCAACGCTGCGAAATTCCTGGCGGCTGGGGATAAGGTCAAGGTTACGATCATGTTCCGTGGTCGCGAGGTGACACGTCCGGAAGCCGGCAAGGAGCTGTGCGACCGCGTGGCCCAGGAAGTGGCGGATGTTGCCAAGGTTGAAAAGGAAGCGAAGGTCGAAGGCCGCAACATGACGATGATGTTGGTGCCTTTACGCGAAAAAGATAAAGAAAAAACAAAGTGATTGAGAGGAGACATTCTAATGCCTAAGATGAAAACCCACAGAGGTGCCGCTAAGCGTTTTTCCAAGACCGGTACCGGTAAGATTAAAAGAAATCATGGCTACACCAGCCACATTCTCGAAAAGAAATCCCCAAAGCGTAAACGCAATCTGCGCAAGAGCGCTATCATGGCTAAGGGCGATTCCAAGCGTCTCAACAAAATGATCTAAGGATATCGGAGGTATATATAAATGGCAAGAGTAAAACGCGGTGTAAACACCCATAAGAGACATAAAAGAGTATTAAAGCAGGCTAAGGGTTACTACGGCAACCGTTCCAAGGTTTTCCGTGTTGCTCATGAAGCTGTTATGAAATCTGGCCAGTATGCATACGAACACAGAAGACTGCGCAAGCGCGACTTCCGCAAGCTCTGGATCGCTCGTATCAACGCTGGTGCGCGTCAGAACGGTCTCAGCTACAGCACGCTGATCCACGGCCTGAAGGTCGCTGGCATCGACATCAACAGAAAGATGCTGTCTGAGCTCGCTACCAATGACGCTGCTGCTTTCGCAGATCTCTGCAAGATCGCGAAGGAAAACGCGTAAGTGTTATAAGGCCTTCTATATCTATAGAAGGTCTTTTTTGCTATTTTCCGGAAAGGAGGGGCGCGATGGGTGTGAAGGAAGAGGTGCTGCGCACGCTGCGAACGAGCGCTGAGGAATACATTTCGGGGCAGGCGCTGGCGGATGGGCTTGGTGTGTCGCGACACGCTGTTTGGAAGGCGATCGATGGGCTGCGCGCGGAGGGCTACGAGATCGAAGCACGCACGAAGCGCGGCTACCGGCTGGTGGCTGCGGCGGACGGGCTTAGCGCGGAGGGAGTGGCGGCGTTTTTGCCGCAGAATGCGCCGTTTGCGCTGGAATACCACGATGTCATCGATTCGACGAACAATCGCGCCAGACAGCTGGCGGAAGAAGGCGCTCCGGCCTGGACGGTGGTGCTGGCGAATGCGCAGACTGCCGGACGCGGGCGCATGGGCAAGAGCTTCTATTCGCCGGAGGCGAGCGGGATCTATATGAGCATGGTGGTGCGGCCGGATTGCGATGTGCGCGATGCGAACCTCTTGACGATCGCTGCTGCGGCTGCGGTGGCGGAATCGATTGAGCTGGTCTGCGACGCGCAGGTTGGGATCAAATGGGTCAATGATCTTTTTGTGGAGCAGCGCAAGGTCTGCGGCATTCTCACAGAAGCGGCGGTTGGCGTGGAGGAGCAGCGGCTGCGCTATGCGGTCGTGGGCATCGGCATCAATGTGGCGCCGCCAGCGGGCGGTTATCCTGCGGAGATCGCAGATGTGGCAACAAGCATCTACACCCAGCCGCCGCAGACGGAGATCCGCAATCGTCTGGCGGCGGAGGTGCTCCGCCGGTTCCAGCCTTATGCGGAAGCGCTGCCGCTGAAAGCATATTTTTCGAGCTATCGCGAGCGGTTGTTTGTGATCGGGCGCGAGGTTGCGCTGGTGCGCGGCGGAGCGCGGGAAATGGTGCAGGTGCTGGCGCTGAACGACGACGGCAGTTTGCATGTGCGCCGCGCAGACGGCAGTGCGAAGGATGTGGCATCGGGCGAGGTCAGCCTGCGCTTTTGATGCGTGGAAGGAGAAGTCATTATGAACGAAAATACAGAACGTGTGAAATCTTATCTCGATCAGTTCGGCTATGGCGAGCGTGTCCACGAGTTTGAGCCGGGCGCAACGGCCACGGTGCCGCTGGCGGCAGCTGCGATCGGTTGTCAGGAGGCGCAGATCGCCAAGAGCATGAGCTTCAAAACGCCAGACGGCGGCGCGCTGATCATCGTCACCGCTGGCGATGGCAAAGTCAACAGCGGCAAGTTCAAGCATCGCTTCGGCTTTAAAGCGAGCATGCTCAAGGGCGACGATGTGCTGAACCTGACAGGCCATCCGATCGGCGGCGTTTGTCCGTTTGCTCTGCCAGAGGATGTGCCGGTGTATCTCGATGTGTCGATGCAGCGCTTTGAAACGATCTACCCAGCCTGCGGTAGTCCGGCGAGCATGGTGCCGCTGACACCGGACGAGCTCGCGGAATCTTCCCGCGCTGTGGAATGGGTGGATGTCTGCAAAGGCTGGCAGGAGGAGGAAGAAGCATGAAAACAGGACTCGTGATCGAAGGTGGAAGCCTGCGCAGTGCGTTCAGCTTCGGTGTGCTCAAAACCTGGGCGGATGCCGGCGTGGCCTTTCCGTTCACAGCGGCGGTCGGCCTCGGTGGACTGGCGGCGGCGTATTTCCGCGCTGGTCAGAGCGACGCGCTGGAAGAAGCCTACGGCAATTATTTCGAAGCCACCGGCGAGATCGGCCGCCTGCAGGCGCTCAAAGGCGAGCGCGCGATCGACGGCGCAGCGTTTCTTGACACCGTGCTCGAAAAAGAGCCCGTCGATATGGACGCTTTCGCTGCCGCAAGCGGTGCGCTGCGCTACGCCACGACGCGCTCCGATAATGGCGACGGCGTGTTCTGGCCGCTGGAACGTGTCGGCGAAGCGAAGCATCTGCGTCAATTTTTGCGCGCTGGGCTCGTTGTGCCTGGCGCTGGCGAACCGGTGCAGCTCGTGGAGCGCAGCTATTACGACGGCAGCATCGCCGAACCGCTGCCTGTGCAGGCCGCCCTCGATGCTGGTTGCGATCGCGTGGTCGTGATCCGCACACATCCGAGCGATTTTACCATGCCGCGTCCGCGTCTGACGCCAGCGCTCGCCCTAGCGCTGAACGCCGTGCCGATGACGAAGAACGCCTATCTGCTCAGCCATCTCCACTACAATCGTGAGCTCAAGCTCCTCGACCAGCTCCAGCGCGACGGGCGTGCGTTCGTCGTTGCGCCTGTCGTCGAAAGCACCGACCTGCATCGCTACGGCGTCAGCCGCTCCGCAGCCAGCGAATTTTACAGCGAAGGGCTGCGTCTTGGCGGCGAAGCCGTGGCAAAACTTACACAGTTTCTTGTGGAGGGCGCGCGATGAGCAAGGATAAGGAAAAAAAGACCAACGCCATGCGTATGGTCGAGCGCGCGAAGGTGCCGTACAACGTTTACCACTACGCCTGGAAAGAAGACGCCCTCGACGCCGTGCACGCTGCCGCTGAGCTTCAGCGCCCAACTGATCAGGTGTTCAAAACCCTCGTCGCCATCGGCGACAAAACCGGGCCCGTCGTTGGCGTCATCCCGAGCGACCAGGAGCTCGATCTCAAAAAATTCGCCCGCGCCAGCGGCAACAAACGTGTGGAAATGCTGCATCTCAAGGATCTCGAAAAAACCACTGGCTATATTCGCGGTGGCTGCTCGCCGATCGGCATGAAAAAAGCGTATCCAACCTACGTCGGCGCCGAGATCGAAAAGATCGACGAGATCCTTTTTTCTGCCGGACGCCGCGGCACCCAGATGGGGCTCGCTGTGGCCGATTTTCTCAGCGTCACCGGCGCCCATGTTGCAGATATCACCAAAGACCATGATTAAAAGGGAGAGATGATTCATGGCTAATATTCTCATCACCGGCGGTTCTCGCGGGATCGGCGCTGCCAATGTTCGCAGACTTGCCCGCGAAGGACACCGCGTCTGCTTCATTTATAAGGAAAGTATTGAAACCGCCCACAGCCTCACCCGCGTGCTCCAGGCTGAAGGCTGCGATGTCATAGGTGTGCAGTGCGACGTGCGCCAGCCATCGCAGGTGCAGAAGGTTGTCGACACGATGAACAACAACTGGGGCGGCGTCGATGTGCTGATCAACGGCGCTGGCATCAGCTGGACAGGACTCCTGCAGGACATGCTCGACGCCGAATGGCTCGATCTGTTTGACACCAACGTCAACGGCACCTTCTACTGCACGCGCGCCGTGTTGCCGCACATGCTCGCCCAGCAAAAAGGCGTCATCATCAACATCAGCTCCATCTGGGGCAGCCATCCCGGCAGCTGCGAAGTCGCCTACAGCGCCACCAAAGGCGCCGTCGATGCGTTCACGCGCTCCCTTGCGCAGGAAGTCGCTTACAGCGGCATCCGCGTCAACGCCATCGCGCCTGGTGTTGTGCACACAGACATGGTCGAAAAGCTCGGCGAAGAGACCAACGCCGTGCTCCACGCCGACATGCCGATGCACCGCTACGCCAACCCCGAAGAGATCGCCGGCCTCATCAGCTACCTCATCAGCGACGAAGCCAGCTATATCACTGGACAGGTCATCACCATCGCCGGCGGATTTGTGATCTGAAAACAGCATAGAAATGGATTGGAAATTTGCGTTTCCAATCCATTTTTTTCGTGAAAAATTTTGCAAAAATTCCAAAATGAGCAAAACTGGTCGATTTTACGCAAAACTGGTAAGATTTTTTGCTTGCAATCGTGGCAAAATAAAGACAAAGTTATTATTTCATTTTAGAAAGGAAGGATTCATCATGAAAAGAAAACTGTTAAGTGCTGCGCTGATCGGCGCCATGCTCGTGACCAGCGTACCGGCTTTCGCAGCCAACGAAAACACCGGCGGAACCTCTCTGCCATTCACAGACGTTGCCGATGGCGCCTGGTACTATGACGCCGTTGTCTACGCGTACGACAAAGGGCTCATGACCGGCACCAGCGCAACAGAGTTTGCGCCAGATGTCACCATGACCCGTGGCATGATCGCAAGCGTGCTCTATCGTCTCGAAGGCAATCCAGCCATGAGCGATGGCAACCTCGGCTATCCGTATGAGGACGTCGAAGGCGACGACTGGTATGCCATGCCGATCTACTGGGCACGCCAGAACGGCATCATGAATGGCTACAGCCAGACAACCTTCGGCCCGAACGACACCATCACCCGCGAACAGCTCGCAGCCACCCTCTACAACTACACCGCGTATAAAGGCGGCGACGTTTCCGCGCGTGCCGATCTCAGCAAATATGCCGATGCCGCAAGCATCAGCAGTTGGGCAGAAGACGTTCTCTCCTGGGCCAATGCCGAAGGCCTCGTGGGTGGCATGACCACCACCACCATCGATCCACAGTCCGGCGCCACCCGCGCACAGGTAGCAGCCATCATGCAGCGCTACCTTGGTGACACCGAAGAACCAGAAGAACCACAGGGCCAGACCGTGCAGCTCGTCATCGGCCAGCCTGACAGCCTGCAGCGCGTCACCGCCACCGTCGATGAGCTCACACCAGATGCCGTCATCGCAGCCCTCGCTGAAGAAACCGGCTGGAACCTCGATCTTGCCAAACCAGTCAGCATCGATGACGATGGCCTCGCCACCGTCACCCTCGCTGCAGACGGCAGCATTTACGGCAACCCACCAGAACCACAGAAAGATCAGTATTTCGTCTACGATGTCGAAAGCTGGATCTATGGCGTGCTCAACAGCATCGCCGAATCCCTCCATGCCAACGGCTGGAACTGGGTCACCTTCGCCGCCGCTGACGGCAACACCATCGTGCGTCCGTTTGGCGACGATCAGTTCGTGCTCATGCCTGGCTTCGTCTGGGATTACGACGTCGCTTATGAAAGCAACCATGAAAACATCGGTCAGATCGACTCCATTTATGTAGATCCTTACGGTGAAAATAATCTGCTGGGCTATGACGCTCTCCTTGTCAGGGTCGGCATCGACGATGTTACCATCCAGGAAGGCAGCTATGTTACCATCTACAACAGCGATGGCAGTGTTTACAAGCGCGTCGACCTTGCTGAAAACGCCAAAGTATTTGGTTACCTGGATGCCGACGACCAGGCCTATTGGCAGAGCAATGTAAATATGCAGGGCTTCAGCCGTGTGGAGATCTACCTCGGCGAACCATTGCCAGCCGGCAGCTATAACATAGAGCTCGACGCTGGCGCCCTCGTTGCGCCGGACGGCCGCACCTCTGTTAGTATCCCGGCTGACTTCTGGACATTGAACATCGCCGACTACGGCATTAGCGGCAGTACCATTCCGGGCGGCGTGCCAACCGTCACTCAGCTTGGCACCGAGTATACCATCGATATCGCCCTTGATGGCGAAAACGTTGACCGTGCCGTCTTCACCTGCGAGGATGGTCTCATCTCCAGCGATGACACCACCATCACCCTCACCGAGAGCGGCAGCATCACCTTCACACCGGAGAAAACCACCGACGGCGAGCTGCGCTCAATATATTCCGTTTATTTCTACAAAGGTGACGAGTTTGTCGCTGGCGTGGACATGAGCGCAGTCATTGCAGAATGATCCAGCTCGCAAAAGATCGGAACCACCGCGTTCCGATCTTTTTTTGTGCGCATTTTGCGCCAGGCTGGGGGGCTTTCTCGTAAAGCCCCGTCAAACGCCAGGGGGGATGATCCACCGCTCTCTATGACGAAAACAGCTCCACTGCTTCCGTCGTATTCCAGAGCTAATCATCTCGCATCGATTTTGATCGAGTGAATCACAACCCTCGTCTCAGAAATGGGACGAGGGTTTTTCTATATATTAATGAAGGAAAGTTCCCTATTCGACAGAAAGAATCCCCACACGAACGCAATTTTCCCGCCCTAACCCATCGCGAATCCTAGTAGAGTATGGTATAATAAATTGATACGTTGCATTACGACCTGAAGGAGGCCGTTTTATTATGTCCATGACTGCTCTTATTATCTTATCGGCGATAGTGCTCTTATCCTGCACGATCCTCAAGCGGGTATCGGCGCGGATCGGGGTGCCGACGTTGCTCTTATTTATTTTGCTGGGGATGGTCTTCGGCTCAGACGGGCTGGTGAACATTCCTTTCGACGACTACGCCTTCGCGGAAAAGCTGAGCATGGTGGCGCTGGCGATCATCATGTTCTACGGCGGCTTCGGCACCAGCTGGAAAGCCGCAAAGCCTGTCGCCGTGGTGTCGATCGTGCTCTCCAGTCTCGGCACCATTGCGACTGCGGCGATCGTCGGCCTGTTTTGCTACGTTGTGCTCGGCATGCCGCTATTGGAAGGTATGCTCTGCGGTGCGCTGCTTTCGTCCACAGACGCTGCGTCTGTGTTCTCGATCCTGCGCTCGCGCAATCTGGCGCTGAAAGAAAACACCGACTCCCTGCTCGAAGTCGAAAGCGGCTCCAACGACCCGTTCGCGTACATGCTCTGCGTCGTGCTTCTGGCAGCGATGCAGGCCGGCATCACACCGGGCGAGGTGAGCCTCCTGCTCATCAAGCAGCTGGCGTTCGGGCTTGTTTTCGGTTTTGGCATCGGATTTCTGGCGCGCTGGGTGCTCGCAAAAGCGCCATTTGACTGCGCCGAATCAGAATCCGTTTTCGCCGTCGCCGTGGCGCTCTTTGGCTACGGGCTGCCAATGCTCGTGGATGGCAATGGGCTCTTGAGCGTGTATATCGTCGGCATCGTGCTCGGCAACAGCACCCTGCCAGACAAGCGCACCCTCGTGCCGTTTTTCGATGGCGTCACCGGCATCATGCAGGCAGTGCTCTTTTTCCTGCTGGGCTTGCTCTCGTTTCCATCGCATATGCTCGATGTGCTCGCACCAGCGCTGGCCATCGCCGTTTTTCTCACCCTTGTCGCGCGTCCGCTGGCAACCTTTCTGCTCATGGCGCCCTTTGGCGGAAGCTTGGCGCGCAGAGTGCTCGTATCCTTCGCTGGGCTGCGCGGTGCTGCGTCCGTCGTGTTCGCCATCATGGCCGTGATCGCGCCTGTGAATATGGAAAACGATCTTTTCCACATCGTCTTTGTCGTCGTGCTCTTTTCCATCGCCGTGCAGGGCTCGCTTCTGCCGTTCGTTGCGCAAAAGCTCGCCATGATCGACGAAGGCGGGAACGTTTTCAAAACCTTCACCGACTATGTCGACGAATCGCCAGTCAATTTCATCCAGTTCCGCATCGAGCCGGATCATGACTGGTGTGGCAAGCGCGTCATGGACATCACCCTGCCGCCGGGCTCGCTCCTTGTGAGCCTGTCACGCGGCGAAGAGGAAATGCTGCCAAAGGGCGGCACCGTGCTCCAGGCGGGGGACGTGCTCGTGCTTTGCGCGCTGGAAGAAGGCGACACGCCAAATCTTTCCCTCGTCGAGACCGTGCTCGAAAAGGAAGATTTCACCCCGGGCATGACCCTCGGCGATCTGCCGCCGCGTCCGTATTCGCTCATCGTGCTCATCCAGCGCGACCATCGCTACATCATCCCCGACGGCGGCACGCGCCTGCAGGAAGGGGACAAGCTCCTCATCGCCGTCAACGAAGACGCCCTCCACCCAGGGCGCAAAGCCGCCAAGCACGCCGTGTTTGGCTGAGCGATATTTGCATGAATTTTTGGCTTGCGACCAATGCCTCGGTCGCAAGCCTTTTGTATTTATAAGGAAGAAACTTTTCATTTCCCTCGGGGGATGATCCAAATGAGACGAGGGCTTTTCTGTTGCGAGAACAAAATCTATCATACATCAATCCGCGCATCAAGAGTGCGCAGGGCTTTTTGACACTCGTCATTGACAACTGGTTTGAAATGGCGTAGTCTTATAAATAGAAGACAAAAGGTTCGTCCTTTTCCGGAGCGGCATTGCGAAAGCGATGTTAGCTCCGGTTTTTTATTTGCCCGTGGATAGATCTTGATTTTTTTCGGGGGGCTTTCTCGTAAAGCCCCGTCAAACGCCAGGGGGGATGATCCATTTTTG